>Ga0209014_10002113_pt1 | contig 11643 bp, 11 predicted proteins | sample BarGraNGADG00212_FD_184491 | JGI IMG/M metagenome (GOLD analysis project Ga0209014, IMG submission 184491) | Arctic peat soil microbial communities from Barrow, Alaska - Barrow Graham LP Ref core NGADG0002-212 (SPAdes) (version 2) | ecosystem: Environmental > Terrestrial > Soil > Wetlands >... | reverse complement strand
GCCAGACCACTGGGCTCACCTTGCTATGCCATCAGCAATTCATTTTCGGATTAGCGGCCGGCGCTTAGGTGAGGCACGCGTTGGCGTGCCACGCTTGGTAGAGCATGAGTAACGAACCGATCCTCGACGCCTCGAGTGTCGCGCCGTCCCACGTGCAGTGGTCGGGCGACGCTCCTCCTGCCGCGACGGCGCCGCCGTTCGAACCCCTCGATCCGAATGCCTGGGCACCACCTCCGCCGCCGGGTGGCGAGCCCGCCGAGGAGCTACCCGGCTCCGAGCGCTCCGAGCGCCCGCAGCGCCGCTGGCGGTTCGTGCCCCGAAGCCTGACCGGCCGACTCGTCACGGGCGTCGTGTCGCTGGTCGTCGTCCTCGTGCTCGCAACGGGCACCAGCACCTACTTCGCACTGCGCTCGTTCCTCTACAACCGCCTCGACCAGCAGATTCAAAGCGTCGCAGGATCGGTCGGGTTTCTGTTCAACGGCGGCGCGCGGGCCGAGCAGGCCGTACGCGGGCCGCAGGACGTGTGGGCCGTCGCGCTGAGCCCATCCGCGGCCGTGTTGACCCAGCCGGCCAACAGCGCCGTCGAGCCGATGAACCTTTCTGCCGGCGATCGACGCCGACTTGTGTCAGGCGACGGCGGTCCGTTCACGATTCACACCGCCGATGGGCACACGTTGCGCGTCACGACTCGGTCGGTCACGCTCACGAATGTCACCACCGGCGAGGTAGCCCCCGCCGTCGCAGTCATCGGGTTGTCGACCGACGAGGTGAGGAGGACGCTCGGCCGGTTGTTCGGGCTGGAGCTCGCGATCGGAGCGTCAGCGGTCGTCCTGGCGCTACTGGCGACGAACTACGGCGTGCGGTTCAGCCTGCGGCGGCTCTACGGCGTGACCAGGACCGCCCGCGAGGTCGCCGCCGAACTCTCACCCGAGGGCGCGGGGCTGGACCGTCGCGTGCCGGTGACCGAGCCCGACTCCGAGGTGGGGCAGCTGGCCGAGTCGATGAACACGCTGCTGTCGGCCGTCGAGACGCAGTTCGCCGCACGGTTGGCCCACGAGGAACAGATGCGGCAGTTCCTCGCCGACGCCTCGCACGAGTTGCGCACCCCCCTCACCTCCATCCGCGGCTACGCAGAGTTGGCTCGCATGCGGCGCGAGCAGGGCGACGGCACCGACACGGCCGACAACCTGGCCCGCATCGAGTCCGAGGGCACGCGGATGTCACGGCTCGTCGACGACCTGCTCACCCTGGCTCGCACCGATCAAGGCAGCACACCGCGCAACGAGATCGTGGATCTCGCCGACCTGCTCGAGGAGGCAGTGACCGGCGCGCGGGCCGCCCACCCGAGCAGGCGCATCGACCTGGACGTGCCCGCCGGGCTCAACGTCGTCGGTGACCGCGACCAGCTGCTGCGGGTAGTGCGCAACCTCGTGACGAACGCCGTCGTCCACACCCGCGAAGACGGCCCGGTCGGCGTGTCCGCGGTACGCGACGGCGAATCGGTGATCCTGCGTGTCTCCGACGCCGGTCCCGGCCTGCCCCCCGACGCCGCCGCACATGTCTTCGAGCGGTTCTGGCGCGCGGACAAGGCCCGGACCCGAGCCCGCGGCGGCTCCGGGCTGGGCCTGGCCATCGTGTCCTCGATAGTCCAGGCGCACGGCGGCAGCGTGCGCTTCGACAGCGACGTCCGGACCGGCAGCACGGTCACGGTCGTCCTACCGGTCCGAACCCCGTAGCGGCGTTCGGCACAATCGTCGCTATGCCTGCCCGCGCACCCTCGCAGCTCGATCCTGCCCTCGCTGCTCGACTCAAGCGCGACAGCGCCGGTCTGGTCGTCGCCGTCGTCCAGCAGCACGACACCGGCGAGGTACTCATGGTCGGCTGGATGGACGACGAGGCCCTGCATCGCACACTCACCACCGGCCGGGCGACGTACTGGTCGCGATCTCGGCAGGAGTACTGGGTCAAGGGCGACACGTCCGGAAACGTGCAGCACGTGAAGTCGGTCGCGCTGGACTGCGACGGTGATTCGCTGCTCGTGAAGGTCGACCAGGTGGGCGCGGCGTGTCACACCGGCGAGCGCACCTGCTTCCAAGCCGGTGCGCTGGCGGTGCGCGGTTGATCACGCGCGACGAGCTCACCGGCCTGGCGCGCACCCACCGGTTGGTGCCGATAGCGCGGACGCTCTTCGCCGACGCCGAGACCCCGGTCGGCGTGTACCGGAAGCTGGCCGCAGGCCGTCCCGGCACGTTTCTGCTCGAGTCCGCGGAGCCCGGCGCGTCGTTCTCGCGGTGGTCGTTCGTCGGCGTGGACGCCATCGCGTCGCTGTCGGTCCTCGACGGTCAGGCGGCGTGGACCGGCCGGCTGCCGAGTGGGCTACCCACCTCCGGTGACCCGCTCGCCGTCCTCGGCGCGGCGTGGCGAGCCATAAAGGGCCCCCGGCTGCCCGGACTGCCACCGCTCACCGGGGGCTTCGTCGGATACCTCGGATACGACGTCGTGCGTCACATCGAGCGGCTGCCCTCGAAGGCCGTGGACGAGCTCGGCGTGCCGGAGCTGACGATGCTGCTCGTCACGGACCTCGCGGCCGTCGATCATCACGAGTGCACGGTGGTGCTGATAGCCAATGCACTGGTCGATGCCGGAATGTCCGACGACGAGCTCGACGGCGCGTACGCCGACGCCGTGCGCCGTCTCGACGCCATGCAAGCCGCGTTGGCGACGCCTGCGCGGCCGACGGTTGCCACCGTGTCGGCGGCTGAGCCCAAGAAGGCGACATCCCGAACTCCGGCGGGCGAGTACCGGCCCGCGGTCGAGCAGGCCCTCGAAGCGGTGCGTGCCGGCGAGGTGTTCCAGATCCAGGTCGGGCAACGGTTCTCCGTCCACACGACAGCCGATCCGTTGGACGTCTACCGAGTGCTGCGCACGCTCAACCCGTCGCCGTACATGTACTTCCTGCGCACCGCGGACGTCGACATCGTCGGGAGCAGTCCCGAGGCTCTGGTCACCGTGACCGCGGGCCGGGCGGTGCTGCACCCGATCGCGGGCACGCGCAAGCGAGGCTCCACCGCCGAACGCGATGCGGCGCTCGCGGCCGAACTCGTCAGCGACCCCAAGGAGCAGGCAGAGCACGTCATGCTCGTCGACCTCGCCCGCAACGACCTGGGCCGGGTGTCGGCGCCGGGAACCGTCGAGGTCGTCGAGTTCGGCGCGGTCGAACGCTACAGCCACGTGTGGCACATCGTGTCGACGGTCGAGTCCGTGGTCGCTGACGGCAAGGACGCATTCGACGTGCTCACGGCCACCTTCCCTGCCGGGACGCTGACCGGGGCGCCGAAGGTACGTGCGATGGAGCTCATCGACGAGCTCGAGCCCGTGCGTCGCGGGGTCTATGGCGGCGCGGTCGGCTATCTCGACGCTGCGGGTGATCTCGACATGGCGATCGCGATCCGCACAGCGGTGATGCTCGACGGCATCGCCTACGTGCAGGCGTCGGCGGGGATCGTCGCCGACAGCGTGCCCGCTCTCGAGGAGAAAGAGACCGAGAACAAGGCGCGTGCGGTGTTGCAGGCGATCGCGACCGCCGAGACGCTGCGGACGGTCGCCACCGATGGCTAGGCGGGTCCAGTTCGTCGCGGCCCTGGTGCTCGACCTTCTCGGGGCTGCCGTCGCGCTGCTGATCGCGACGAGGACGTGGCAGACGGTCTTGACGCCGCGACCGCGACCGCTCGCCGACGACGTGCTGAACGTGTCGGGGCGCACGCTCGACTCGGCGGCGACGGCCCTGGCGTTGGTCGCGCTGGCTGGTGTGGTCGCGGTCCTCGCTACCCGCGGCTTCGCTCGCCGGTGCGTCGGCGCGGTTCTCGCCGCGGCCGGCGCGGGACTGGTGTGGCGGTCGCTGACCGGATTGACCCGCATCAGCGCGTCCCGTGCCCGGGCGCTCGTCGAGTCCCGGCACTCCGGCGTCGGCGTCGACGCGCGGGTCGTGGCCCACATCACCGTGCACCCGCAGTGGGCGGTGTTGTCGGGAGTCTGCGGCGTCGTCGTGCTCGCCGCCGGCCTGCTCGTCGCAACGCGTGGCCACACCTGGGTGACGATGTCTGCCAAGTACGACGCTCCGTCCGGGCGGCCGGGGTCGACCGACGGGGACGCCGCCCGGATGCGAGCCGACGCATCGCTGTGGACCGCGCTCGATCGCGGCGACGACCCGACCGCGCACGCCCAGGATCATTGATGATCATCATCAGCCCCGCGCGTCGCCGCGATCGAGGTGATGGTTAGGCTCGGCGAAACGGATACGACGCAACTTCGGGGAGGCCCGGCAGGTGGCCAGCGTTCTGGACGAGATCGTCGCGGGCGTCCGAGACGACGTCGCGTCCCGTCAGGCGCTGTTGCCGCTCGACGCCGTGAAAGCGGTTGCCGCGGGCGCACGACCGGCACTGGACGCGCTCGCCGCACTGCGCGCGCCGGGTGTGGGCGTGATCGCCGAGGTCAAACGGCGCAGCCCGTCCAAGGGTGAGCTCGCGGCCATCACCGACCCGGCCAGGCTCGCCGTCGAGTATCAAGCCGGTGGAGCGCGGATGATCAGCGTCCTCACCGAGGAGCGACGGTTCGGCGGATCACTCGACGACCTCGACTCCGTGCGGGCAGCGGTCCGGATTCCGGTGTTGCGTAAGGACTTCGTCGTCGGCTCCTACCAGGTTCACGAGGCGCGCGCGCACGGTGCCGATGTCGTGCTGCTCATCGTCGCGGCGCTCGACCAGAACACCTTGATCGGGCTGCGCGAACGCATCGAGTCGCTCGGGATGACAGCACTCGTCGAGGTGCACACCGAAGACGAGGCGTCTCGCGCATTGGATGCGGGAGCACGCGTCATCGGAGTCAATGCACGTGACCTGCGCACGCTCGACGTCGATCGCTCCACCTTCGAACGCATCGCGCCGGGGCTGCCCAGTGGCGTCATCAAGATCGCCGAATCGGGTGTGCGCGGCCCGCTGGATCTCATCGAGTACGCCGCGGCCGGAGCCGACGCGGTACTCGTCGGAGAGGGCCTGGTCACGACTGCCGACCCGCGTCACGCAGTGGCTGAGCTCGTCACGGCCGGTGCGCACCCGGCTACGCCGCGGCCGTCGCGCTAGCTGCCACGACGGCTCGTCCGGCTCAGTGCTCGGCTGAGTTGCGCAGGTCGAGCGTCGCCGTGGCCAGAGCGGACTCCGAGGTCCCGCCCACGCCGATCAGCAGCCCGAACGTCGAGCGGTCCATCCAGAGGCAGGCGGGGTAGCTGCCGCCGGCCGTGCTCACCTGCCCACACCGCAACACACCGCCGAGCGGCCCGGCGGGGTGGCTGGCGGCGCGGGTGACCCCGGCCCCGAGCAGGAAGGTGTCCGCGTTGCCGCTCGGCGATCCCGAACCCAGCAGGTCTCGAGCCTGTTGACTGTCCTTGGCGTTCACCGCGATGAAGACGATCTGGGGCGCAGCCGTCGGCGGGACTGCATACACCGCGATCAGGGCCTTCTCGTAGAGCCTCGCGGCAGCCGACGCCGAGGTCGCCATCCTGATCCGCATCTGGTCCTCGACGTTCTGTGCCAGTGACGACGTCAATCGGTCGTAGGAGTCGAACGTGCTCGGAATCGACAGGTCACGAGCAGGACCGGCCGTCGGCGCGGTTGCGCTGCCGATCGCGGCGATGGCGATGGCCGCGAGCCCGACGAACGCGACGACGGCAACCGCGATCACCACGATCCGCACCGCGCGTGATCGCCGAGGAGCCGAGGGCAGCGGCACCATCGGCACCCCGAAGTAGCCCGGTTGCGGGGGATATCCGGCCGGCTGAGGCGGCACCGGCCACGGTTGCGGTTGTGGTTGCGCGCCCCAGTAGGCCGGCGGCTGGGTCTGTGGCGGTGGTTCGTAGGGCCACTGCGGCCCGGGCGAGCCGCCGAATCGAGGGTCGTTCGGCTCGCTCACCTGGACACCTTTCCAACCCCCGAGCAGACGCGGGTCGTCCGCACTATGACACAGCGACGACGCTGGGCTCCGGGCCGATAGCCCGTTGATCCGGCCGGTACGCTGAGGGCATGGACACGGCGTCGGGCACAGGACGGCGATGGCGGCGCTGACCACCGGTCAGCAACGTTCGTCATCTCTCTGGAGCCTTCCGTGACTTCTGACTCCGTCGTTCCTGACGCCACCGGCCACTTCGGCCAGTACGGCGGCCGGTTCGTTCCCGAAGCGCTCGTCGCCGCGATCGACGAGCTCACCGCCGCCTTCCACTCCGCCCAGGCCGATCCGAGCTTCCGCGCCGAGCTGCAGCGGCTGCTTCGCGACTACTCCGGCCGACCGACGCCGCTGACCGACGTCGCACGATTCGGCGAGCACGCAGGTGGCGCGCGCATCCTGCTCAAGCGTGAGGATCTCAACCACACCGGTTCTCACAAGATCAACAATGTGCTGGGGCAGGCGCTGCTCACCCAGCGGATCGGCAAGAAGCGGGTGATCGCCGAGACCGGCGCCGGGCAGCACGGAGTCGCGACCGCCACGGCCGCTGCCCTGATGGGCCTGGACTGCACGGTGTACATGGGCGAGGAAGACACTCGCAGGCAGGCCCTCAACGTGGCTCGGATGCGGCTGCTCGGTGCCACCGTCGTCCCCGTGACCACCGGGTCGCGCACGCTCAAGGACGCGATCAACGAGGCGATGCGCGACTGGGTCACCAACGTCGAGACGACCAACTACGTGTTCGGTACAGTCGCCGGCCCGCACCCGTTCCCGCTCATGGTCCGCGAGTACCAGCGCATCATCGGCGACGAGGCGCGAGCCCAGGTGCTCGAGCGGGTGGGCCGGCTGCCCGACGTGGTCGCCGCATGTGTCGGCGGAGGGTCCAACGCCATCGGCATCTTCACCGCGTTCGTGTCCGATGCGTCGGTCCGGCTCGTCGGCTTCGAGGCCGGCGGCGAAGGCGTCGACACCGGACGGCACGCCGCGACGATCACCGGCGGGGCGCCAGGCGTGTTGCACGGTGCGCGTTCGTACCTGCTGCAGGACGCGAACGGTCAGACCATCGAGTCGCACTCGATATCGGCGGGCCTGGACTACCCGGGAGTCGGTCCGGAGCACGCGTACCTGCACGACATCGGCCGGGCCGAGTACCGCCCGATCACCGACGACCAGGCGATGTCGGCGTTCTCGCTGTTGTCACGCACCGAGGGCATCATCCCGGCGATCGAGTCCGCGCACGCGCTCGCGGGAGCGTTGGATCTCGGCCGCGAGCTCGGTGCGGGCGCCGTCATCCTGGTCAACCTCTCCGGTCGGGGTGACAAGGACGTCGAGACGGCGTCGAAGTACTTCGGGCTGCACCCCGAGAGCGTGCAGTCATGACCGCGCTCAGCGATGCGCTGCAGAAGGCACGCGCCGACGGACGATCGGCTCTGATCGGATACCTGCCGGTCGGCTACCCGAGCGTCGCGGTGTCGATCGACGCCATGCGAGCGATGGTGAGCGGTGGCGCCGACGTCATCGAGGTCGGCGTCCCCTACAGCGACCCCGTCATGGACGGCCCGACCATCCAGCGAGCGGCAGAGGTAGCCCTCGGCAACGGGGTGAACATCTCCGACGCGCTGAGCGCCGTCGCGGCAGTCACCGAGGCAGGCGCGGCAGCGGTCGTGATGTCGTACTGGAACCCGATCGAGCGCTACGGCGTCGAGCGGTTCGCCGCGGACCTCGCGACGGCCGGCGGCTCCGGGGCGATCACGCCCGACCTCATCCCCGAGGAAGCCGCCGGCTGGATGGCGTCGGCCGACGCGCACGGGCTCGATCGCATCTTCCTGGTGGCGCCGTCGTCCACGGATGCGCGCGTGATCTCCACCGTCGCCGCGTCGCGTGGCTTCGTCTACGCCGCCTCGACCATGGGTGTGACCGGAGCGCGGAGTTCCGTCAGCGGAGCCGCGCAGTCGCTCGTCGCACGCGTGCGCAGGCTTGCCCCAGACCTGCCCGTCTGCGTGGGCCTCGGCGTGTCAGACGGTGACCAGGCCGCCGAGGTGGCCGCCTTCGCCGACGGCGTCATCGTCGGCTCGGCGTTCGTCCGCCGCCTGCTCGACTCGCCGGACGCCGATGGAGTCGACGCCGTGCGGGCGCTCGCGGTCGAACTCGCAGCCGGCGTCCGCCGCCGCTGAGAAGGTGTCGACGACCCGAGTCAGGGGATGAGCAGCAGCTTGCCCGTCGTGCGTCGAGACTCCAACGCCGTGTAAGCCTCTCCCGCGCGCTCGAGCGGGTATCGCCCGCCGATCGCGATGTGCAGGGATCCATCGGCGATTGCACCCAGGACATCACCCGCGCGCCACAGCAACTCGTCACGGGTGGCGAGGTAGTGCGCCAGCGTCGGCCGGGTGAGGAACAGCGAGCCGCCCCTGTTGAGGCGCTGCACGTCGAACGGCGCAACCTGCCCGCTCGCGGCCCCGAACAGGACGAGCATGCCGCGCGGCCGAAGTGCTGCAAGGGACGCGTCGAACGTGGCCTTGCCGACCCCGTCGTAGGCGACGTCGACCCCTCCGTCCGAGGCGTGGCGGATCGACTCCGCCAGATCGTCGACCTGGTCGTATCGGATCACGACGTCGGCTCCGGCGGCCCGCGCGACGTGTTCCTTCTCGGCGCTGCCGACCGTGCCGATCACTTGCGCGCCCTTGGCCTTGGCCACCTGGACGAGCAGCTGCCCGACTCCGCCGGCCGCGGCATGAACGAGCACCTTGTGACCCTCGCGAACCGGGTAGGTGGAGTTGACCAGGTAGTGCGCGGTCATGCCCTGCAACATCGCGGCCGCGGCGGTCTCGGCGGCGACCGTGGCGGGCACGGGCACCACCTTGTCCACGTCGACCGCCACAGCCGTCGCGTGCGTGCCGTCGGCCGAAGCCGTGGCGACGACGTCATCGAGCGCGAACTCGGTGACCTCGGCCCCGAGGGCGATCACGCGGCCGGCACACTCGCCGCCCAGCACGAACGGCGTGGGCACGGCGTACACGCCTTGCCGCTGGTAGACGTCGATGAAGTTGACGCCGGATGCCTCAACCTCGACGACGAGCTGCCTCGGCCCCGGCTCAGGCGTCGGTCGGGTCTGGACGTCGAGGACTTCCGGTCCACCGTTGGCCGTCACGACAACGGCGCGGATCTCGTCTGATGCCATCCCTCCACGGTACTGAGCCGCGGTGACCTGTGGGGACCCAATGTCGAACGCCGGGCCATGCGTAACGCTGGGCCGGAGTCCAGACCTGGGGCCAGCGGCCCGCCGGTGACAGCTACGGTGAGTGCGTGCAAGCTCTCGCCGCGATTCCGAGCCCGACGCAGAGTGTCTGGCACCTCGGACCGATACCGATTCGCGCCTACGCGCTGTGCATCGTGGCGGGGATCTTCGTCGCCCTGGCGCTGCTCGTGCGCCGCTGGCGCGATCGTGGCGGTGTCGACGACGACGTGTGGGACATCGCCGGCTGGGCCATCGTCTTCGGCATCGTCGGGGGACGTCTCTACCACGTCGTCACCGACCCCGAGTTGTACTTCAAGGCGGTGCCGCCGGACACGCACGCGCACCCGCTCAACGCGTTCAAGATCTGGGACGGCGGCCTGGGCATCTGGGGCGCCATCGCGCTGGGCGCGGTCGGGGCATGGATCGGGTGCCGTCGCAAGGGGATCTCGTTGATCGTGTTCGCGGACGCCGCAGTGCCGGGCGTGATCGCGGCTCAGGGCATCGGGCGATGGGGCAACTGGTTCAACAACGAACTCTACGGCGGCCCCACGAGCCTGCCCTGGAAGCTGCAGATACACGACATCGACACGGCCACCGGCCACGCGCAGCCCTGCTCGTTCGGTCACATCGGCGCATCCGTGTGTGGTTACTACCAGCCGACGTTCCTGTACGAGTCGATATGGGATCTGGCCCTGGCGGTCGTGTTGATCTACCTCGATCGCAGGTTCCGGCTGGGGCGCGGCAACGTCACGGCGCTCTACGTCATGGGATACACGGCCGGGCGCGGGTGGATCGAGGCTCTGCGGCACGACCACGCGAACCACATCCTCGGCCTGCGGCTCAACGACTGGACGGCCCTGATCGTCTTCGCCGTCGGGCTGGCGTGGTTCCTCACCCACGGTCGCCTGCACGCCGAGCGCGAGTCCACGCCCTACACGTGCCGCCGTGCGGATGACCAGCCGGATGACCAGCCGGACGACGCCGCCGGCAGCGACGAAGCCGCCGGAAGGGAGGCCGAGGTTCGTGGCCGAGCAGACGACTGACCGCCCTGGGGCATCCGAGCCTGAGATCCACCACCAGCACCGGGACGTCGCGGGCGGTTGGTTGCGGCCCACCGTGTTCGGGATGATGGACGGGCTCGTGTCCAACTTCGCTCTGATCGCGGGTGTGTCGGCTGCCAGCTCGACGAGTTCTCAGGTGGCCCTGGCAGGGTGGGCCGGGCTCGTCGGGGGTGCGTTCTCGATGGCGACGGGCGAGTACGTGTCGGTTCAGAGTCAGAACGAGTCGACCCACGCCGAGCTGGAGGTCGAGCGGCACGAGCTCAAGCACAACGCGGAAGCCGAACTCGTCGAACTCACCCAGATGTACGTCGCTCGCGGTGTCGACGAAGCCCTCGCCGAGAAGGTCGCACGTCAGCTGTCGCGCGACCCCGATCAGGCGTTGCTGATCCACGCGCAGGAGGAGCTGGGCATCGACCCGCAACAGCTGCCGAGGCCGTGGACCGCCGCGTACTCGTCGTTGTCGTCGTTCAGCGTGGGGGCGTTCATCCCGTTGCTGCCCTACTTGCTCGGGGCCAAGGCAATCGGTGTGTCGGCGGTGCTCGCCCTGGTGGCCCTGTTCCTCGCCGGAGCAATCGCGTCCCGATTCACGGTCCGCAGCTGGCTCTACGCCGGAGTACGCCAGCTCGGGCTCGGTGCGACGGCGGCACTCGTGACGTACGGGGTCGGCAGCCTGTTCCACGTGGCGGTCGGCTGACCCACGCAGGCGGACCCGACGCAGGCGGACCCGACGCGGCGGACCCGACGCCGAGGGGACCGTCGCGGCACGTGGCACCCCTTGCGGACCGACCGGTCGGTCCCTAGTGTGTGGGCGGTGGCGGAGCTTCCCGGGTTGGACCTCGATGCGCTGAGGACGTGGCTCGACGCCGAGCATCCGGGCCTGCGCCGCGGCCCGTTGCGCGCCGAGGTCATCGCCGGGGGCAAGTCCAACCTCACCTATCGCGTGAGCGACGACGTCACCACCTGGGCGTTGCGCCGTCCACCGCTGGCCCATGTGCTGCCCACCGCGCACGACATGGCTCGGGAGTTCCGTGTCGTCAGTGCGCTGGCCGGCACCGACGTGCCTGTGGCGGCTGCCGTCGCCCTGTGCACCGACACCAGCGTTCTGGGCGCCGTGTTCTACCTGATGGCCTACGTCGACGGAGTGGTGCTCGATCGGCCCGAGCAGATCCAGCGACTCGACCCGCCCGGTGCCCGGCGGGCGTGCGAGCAGTTGATCGACACCCTCGTCGCCCTGCACCGGGTCGAACCCGAGGCGGTCGGACTCGCCGACTTCGGGCGCCCGGAGGGGTTCCTCGCCCGCCAGGTGCGGCGCTGGTTCGGGCAGTGGCAGGCGTCCGTGACCGAACCGCGCCC
>Ga0209014_10002112_pt1 | contig 11650 bp, 10 predicted proteins | sample BarGraNGADG00212_FD_184491 | JGI IMG/M metagenome (GOLD analysis project Ga0209014, IMG submission 184491) | Arctic peat soil microbial communities from Barrow, Alaska - Barrow Graham LP Ref core NGADG0002-212 (SPAdes) (version 2) | ecosystem: Environmental > Terrestrial > Soil > Wetlands >... | reverse complement strand
CCAACTCGCGCAACTGCGCGCCCTTCCTTGGCTCGAACAGCCCGCTCGATCTCGACCAGGCCAGAGCCGCGCTGGCCGAGTACGACGCCATCCTGGTGCGAGTTTGCGACGAGATTCAGGCGACCGACGGGGCTGCTGGGCGGCTCTATTGCCGCACCGACCAGCGACTGCTCTCCGAAGGCGACTTCACGATCGGCGACTTGAGCACGGTTGACTACTTCCACCCCTCCATGTCGGGGCAGGCGAAGATGGCGACTGCGGCCTGGAATGTAGGCGAATGGCACGCTCAGCGGCTCCCGGCAGGAGGTTAGGCCGGGGCCACACTGGGAGAGACTCGACCTAAACGCCGAGGTCGCGGTGCTTCACCGCCCGAGCGCCTTCGAGCCCGCGCAGCATGGCCTCCGCGCCGAGGAACGCCTCCGCCTCCGCGACCGCTCCCAGCGCGGCTGCCTCCCGTGTTGCCTCTCGCAGCATCGGCACCGCCCGCTCGACATCGCCGGCCGCGACACGATGGCGGGCCAGTTCGGCGGCGCCGACCGGCGGGTCGATGGTCTCCAGGCGGTCCGCGAGGGCAGTGTGCAGTTGCCGGCGCCGCTCGAGGAGAAGCCGTCCGTAGGCCGCGTCCATGAAGAGCTGGTGCTTGAAGCGCCACTGGGCGCTTCCTTCCGGACCGTCCTCGGTTCGCACGAGAATGCCTGCCTCTGCCAGGAGCGTCAGTTCGGCCAGTTCGCAATCGGGACCACGGAGTTCACACAGCAGCCATTCGGGGAATGTCATACCGATTACCGATGCCAGCTCGAGAGCGCCCCGCGGCCCCGCGGGAAGAGCGTCGATGCGCACCCCCAGCAAGGCACGCAAGCTCAGGGGGACACCCCGCCGGGCGGCGCCCCTATCGATTCGGAGGTACCCCCCGACGCGCTCGAGCTGTCCGTTGTCGGCGAGCGTGTGCAGGATCTCGGTCACGAACAGGGCATTGCCGGCGGTCCGCTGGTACAACCAGCGTGCGGACTCCGCCTCGAGATTGCCGCCCGCCAATGCAGTGCCGAGTTGTTCCGTCGCGCTCGGATCGAGGCCGCCCAACTCGATCAAGTCGACGTGCGGCATCGTTGCCCATTCCGGAAGGACGGGCGGCCGAACGCTGGTCAGGACCACAAGAGGCATCTCTGCTGCCAGACGGACCATCTCGGCCAGGAGCACTCGGCTCGATGGATCGACCCACTGAAAGTCATCTATGACGACGCAGCGCGGCTTCTCGGCCACCATGTAGGTCATCCATCGGCGCGTTGCCAGCCGAAGCCCCGCCATAAGCTCGGACGGATCAGTCGAGCCGGAGAGGCCGGGATCCCAGCCTTCCTCGGGAAGAAGGACCATGTTGGACTCCCTCGCGAGCACCGCAAGGAACCCGATCATCAGACTCATCGCCTCGGGGTCCTGGCCGTGAGTCGAATCGAGGAAGATCCGCCGCCCGAGAATCCCAGCGTTCACGCCCTCTTCGTCCGCCAGCCAGTCGACGAGGTTGCGGGCCGCTCGATAAGGGGACTCCAGGGCGTGCGGCGCGTTGTCGACCCAGATCCAACCGAAGCCGGCAGCCCGAGCGTCTTCTTCGAGATCGCACAGAAGTCGCGACTTCCCGACGCCCGGTTCGCCTCGGACAACCACCGCGCCGCCCCGGCCCGTCTCCATGGTCTTGCGCAACACGTCCGCCAGACGCGCTCGTTCGGAGTCGCGGCCAACGAGGGGCACGGCGAGGCGAGATGGGTGCTTTATCACGCGACGTTCCGATCGCAGCCTCTGGACCGTCACGGGTCGGCTCTGGCCTCGCAGAAGACGCTCGCCGACTTGCTCGACGTCGATACGCGGTTCGGCAGCCGAGACGGTGGCCTGGTCGAGCAGCACTTCGCCGGGTTCGGCCAGTTGCTGGAGGCGAGCGGCCGTAGTCATCGGATCTCCGGTCAGGGCAACCGAGCGCGAGCCGGCCATGTCGCGGACACTCGCCACTACTTCTCCCGTGGCGATGCCGATTCGGATCTGCAGGGGGCGCGAATCGTCGGCGACGACGCGGCCCAGTGCGCGTTGCATCTCCAGAGCGCATAGGCACGATCGCAGGGCGTCGTCGTCATGAGCCGCCGGCACACCGAACACGGCCAGCACGGCGTCACCGACGAACTTCTCGAGCGACCCTCCGAAATGGAGCACGGCTTCGGCGAGCACCTTGAGGGCGCCGTCAACTCGTGATCGAACCTCTTCCGGGTCGAGCTCGTCGACGAGCTGGGTGTAGCCGACGAGGTCCGCGAAGAGCGCGGTGACGACGCGGCGGTCGCCCACCTTCAAATCGTCCATGGGAGTGTCCAGGCGCCGGCCGCAGAGGTAGCAGAAACGCGCGCCCGGGTTAGTGGGCGCGGCACAACCTGGACAGGGCATCGGGCCTCCTTCGGGATAGGAGGTCTCGGATACTACGCCCTGCCGTCTGCCCGCGGGTGGCTTCCGCGCCTACTCCGACGGGTTGCTGCGTGGCGCGGTTTCAGCTGCGTGGCGCGGTTTTCGGCGCGTGGCGCGCTTTCAGCTGCGTGGCGCGATTTCAGCTGCGTGGCGCGATTTCCACTCAACGACGCGGGGGGAAGCAGTAAGCATGCGCGGAGCCTCTCGTCCGGGTAGACGGGACCGGCGAAGCCAAATCTGACGACGGAACCACGCTCAGGCTGGCCGGCTGTGAGGGGCGCCGGCCGAGCTCGAGGGTACGAGGTGCCCGTAGTGCTTCCCGGGGTGGCGTTGAGTGGAAGACGAGGGCGAAGAGGTGCGTACCGCTGCTCCGGGTAGCAATGAGTGGAAACTCGAGCTGCGGCCGGTCGCTCCGGCTGCCCCGCGGGCGAATGCCTCAGGAGATCGTCAGCACCGGCTGCTCGCGGGCGGCCTGAACGCTGACCTTCCCCGCGATTGCCCTGGCGATGTGGACCAACGCCGTTGCGGCCGGACCGGGTTGGCTCTGTGCCACCGCCGGCACGCCCACGTCGGCTCCCTGACGAAGGGTGACGTCAAGCGGGATCCCGCCGAGGAAGTCCAGCCCGTACTCCGCGGCAAAACGCTCGCCGCCGCCACGTCCGAACAGATCGGTCACTTCGCCGCAGTGCGCGCAGACGAATCCGGCCATGTTTTCGACGACGCCGAGGATGGGCACGTTGACGCGCTTGAACATGGCCAGGGCCTTCGTGACGTCGGCCAGCGAGACCTGCTGCGGCGTGGTCACGAGGACGGCGCCGGTCAGCGGCACGGACTGGGCCAGCGTCAGCTGCGCGTCCGACGTTCCGGGCGGCAGGTCCACCACCAGATAGTCCAGCTCGCCCCATTCCACGTCGCGGAGGAACTGCTGGATCGCTCCACCGACGAGTGGTCCGCGCCAGACGACGGGCTGCCCTTCGGGCAAGAAGAACTGGATCGAGATGACCTTGACCCCGTAGGCCTCGATAGGCGTGATCTTTCCGGCGGGGCTCGCGACTGGCTGGCCTTCCGCCCCGATCATCATCGGAATGTTGGGGCCCGTTATGTCGGCGTCGAGCAGGCCCACGGAAGCGCCCGCTTGAGCGAGGGCCACGGCGAGGTTGACGCTCACCGTCGACTTGCCGACCCCGCCTTTGCCCGAAGCCACGGCCACGATGTTCTTCACGCCCGGCAACAGCTGCGGGCTCGTCGGCGTCGAGCGGCGCACCGCTGCGCTCCATGTGACATCTATCTGCTCGGCGCCGATCGGGCGGAGCGCCCGTTCGACTCGGGCCTGGATCTCGTCCTTCAGCGGACAGGCCGGCGTGGTCAGTTCGATGGTGAACGCGACCCGCGTGCCCTCGATCGTGAGGTCCTTGATCATCTTGCGGGTGACCAGATCGCCACCGAGCTCCGGTTCCTGAACGGTGCGCAGTGCGTTGAGGACGGCTTCCTCGGTGAGAGCGGTCATGCGGGCGGGTTCCTCGGGCGTGGCTTTCGCGGCGCGCGGACGGCACGCGCCATATCTCTCGATATCCTACGGCTTTGGTCGGAAATACGCCGCGGGCGGTGCTACTGCAGGCAGAACTCGTTGCCTTCCGGAACACGCTGGAAGTAGAGCCGCGGTCCCACGCCTTCCGGATCCACGGTCGAAGCTCGGTCGTTCCGGTGCTCTTCGGGGATCCCTTCGGCTCCGGGCGGGTCTGGGATCCGGTAGTGCAGCGCTTCGGTCCAGAAAGCGGCCTGCCGGCCGGGATCGGCGCAGTCGAAGACAACCTGGACGTGGGTAGCCATCGTTCCTCCTGGTCGCTGGCTCGTCGAGCGGCCGGTAAGAGTCTGGCACGAGGTGCGGTCAGAAGCGGTCAATCGCCATATGGCGCAACTGGGAGTTCCCGCCGGCGCGCAGCTATCTCGAAGCGATTCGCCGGGTACGGGTGCTGGCCCCGGACCAGAGCCGCGACTGACGAAGCCACGTATACCGGCAGGAAGAACGGCCCAAGCCGCTGCCACCTGACGGACATGCTCCAGCTCATGCTCCACGACTTCCGGCGAGAGCGGCTCACGAGCGAAGATGAACCGATCGAGCGTCTGAGCCCGTATCGGCACCAGCCCGCAGCTGAGATAGCGATCGGCATTGGGGTGTTCAACCAGAGCCACGGAGACCCGGCCCGAACGGATCTCCCTGGTTGGTCCAGGGATTGCGCAGCCGTGCATCACCAGGAGCGCCATCAGGTCGCCGGGAAGGGCCCGCCACGCCGTGCGGGCAAACCCGGCCGCCGCCAGCCAGGCGTCGATGAGCCTGCCGAGATGGCGAAAGACCACGTCCGGGCGAATCCGCCGTCAGGCGCCGCGGCGGTCGGCCACGACGCGCCCGCCCTGAACGACGAAGACGATCCGCGCCGGATCTCGCCAAAGCTCGGGCTCGGCCAGCGGGTCACCCGAAACGGCAATGAGATCGGCCTGCTTGCCCGCCTCCAGGGTGCCGACGACCTCCGACAGGCCGAGCAGCTTCGCCGCCTCTGATGTCGCCGCCTGGATGGCTCGGAACGGCCCGATACCGTACTGGGACATGTAGGCCAGCTCTGCCGGCGGGTACATGCCGTTGAAGCTGTCCGTGCCCATCACGATGCGCACGCCGCGCTCGACGGCGTGGCGGAAGTTGACCTGCTGGCGGTCGAACAGATAGCGCATCTTCTCCACGGCCCACGGCGGCACCTCGCCGCGTGCGATCCGGCCCTCGTCCATGAGCGTGAAGTTGACGGTGAAGGTCGGCACGAGCGGCACATCGCGCGCCAGCATCAGATCGATGCCTTCGTCGTCGATGAGATCGCCGTGCTCGATGCTGGTGATGCCGGCGCGCAGGGCGTTCTTGATGCCTGCCGTTCCCTCGGCATGAGCGAGCGTGCCCTTGATGCCGGCCGCCCTGGCCTCCTCGACGATGGCGCGGATTTCTTCCTCGGTGAATTGCGAGGCATCCGGCGTGTCGGCGGCGGAGAGCACTCCGCCCGTGGCCATGACCTTGATCCAGTCGGCGCCGGCCCTGATCTGGAGGCGCGTGGCACGTCGCACGGCGTCGGGACCGTCGGCGATGCCGGACGGAAGATCGCTCATCTCCGTGGCGATGACCGCGCCCGAGGGAGTCCAGTCGTCGCCATGGCCACCAGTTTGGGATAGCGGCTGGCAGCTCACCTGGGTCCGAGGCCCAGGGAAAGCGCCGGAGGCGAAGGCGCGCTTGATGCCGGCCGGCGCGTAACCGGCATCCCGGATCGTAGTCACGCCGGCTTCGAGGAACTCGCGGCCGGTCTGCAAGGCGCGGACCACGACATCTGACGCGGTGCGCTGCACCTGATCGTGGATGGGCACGAGCTTCAATGATGCAAGATGAACGTGACAGTCGATGATGCCGGGCAGGAGCGTGAGGCCCGTCAGATCGATGCGATCCGCGTCCCCCGGGGCGTGCGTCGAAGCAGCCGATCCTGCGGCGGCGATCCGGCCGGCTTCATCGATGACGAGCACGCCGCTGGGCGTCGCGTCGGGCGAGCGGCCGTCCAGCAGGCGCGCGCCGAAAAGGACGGTAGGGCGGATCGGCGCTGGCATCGTTTCCTCCAGGCGGCGTGGGCGGCAGCGCAAATCGTAATGCGCGGACGCGGCTCCGCACTACCCGTGGGCGTATCGGCTCGGGTCTTGGCCGTGCAAGCCTGCCCGAGACTTATCGCGAAGCTCTCTAGGAGCTCTTTGTCGGCGGCTTCGTGGTCGGCTTCGGCTTCTTTGTCTTCGGTGGTCGATTGGGGGTCTTGTCGCCCATGGCTTGCTCTCCGATTGAGCGGGTGAGGCCAACGCGCTCCGATAGCGCGCCGAGACTCAACCGTGCGTGTCAGGGACGAGTCTATCCGGGCCGACGGATTACGGACGGCCGCGCACGCACGAGTCGCCACCTGCGGTCAGACCGCCGAGCCGCTACCCCCCGAGCCGTCGCAGAAGTTCATCGTGGAGGATGCCATTCGTGGCCACGGCCGACGGTCCGTCGATCCGTCGCTCTCCGGACGCCGTGGTGAAGCGGCCCCCGGCTTCCTCGACGATGACCAGCGGCGCAGCCCAGTCCCAGGCATGGGCGCCCACCTCGACCATCGCCTCGGCCGCCCCTTGGGCCACGAGCATGTAGCCCCAGAAATCACCGAAGCCGCGATCCCGCCACGACGCTGCGAGAGTGGCCTCGAGACCGGGCAGCAGCCCGCCGCGAAGGCGCTCGCTGCCGTAGAGCAGGTGCGCGTCTTCGACGCGGGCCACACGGCTGACGGCCAGCCGCTGATCGCCGCGCCACGCTCCCCCACCCCGCCATGCCACCCACCGCTCGCGCATCGCCGGCGCGCTCACCACGCCTAGCTGCAGCTCGCCCGCCACGGCGACCGCGAGCAGCGTCGCGAAGATCGGGATTCCACGCACGAAGTTGGCCGTGGCGTCGATGGGGTCGATGTACCAGACCACCTCGGCCCCGGCGTCGTCCGTTCCCTCCTCCTCGCCGACCAGGCCACAGCCCGGGTAAGCCGCCCGCAGGCGCTCGCGGACCATCCGCTCGATCGATCGGTCCGCCGCGGTCACGAAGCTGCGGTCGGGCTTGGTTTCGACCTCGATATCGCGCTGGAAGCCGGCCAGCGCGATCCGGTCCGCTTCGTCGCAGATGGCGAGCGCGGTGTCCCGCCAGCGCAAGAGCTCGCCCTGGGAGGCGGGCGGCCTTCCGGGACCAGACGTCAGAGGCCCCATTCGGCTCCACCACACATGCTGTCCGCGCCAGTGCCGGGCGCGACGCTCCAGGCCAAGAGCGCGATCATGGCGGCGAGGGCAAAGCCAATCGCCAGGCCAATCACAGGCCATCTTTCGCCGGCCAGCACCACCGGCATCGTCGCCACAGCCCAGAGCATGCAGCCAAGCAACGAAGCAAGCAGCAGATACCCGAGGTACGAGCTCCCGGGGGCCATGGGCTGGCATCTGGACCAAGCGGTCGACCAGCCGATCCCGATCGCCGCGGCGAGGAGGATCGCGATCGCGATTCGTGTCCGGTGACCCGCCAGATCGCTTATCAACGTGGCTCCGTCCCTCCCTGTTCACCTCGGCCGAAGAGCGGCCCCTTTGGTCATGCGTGGATCGTAGCGGCAGCGGCAGCCATGCGACGGCTGGCCGTGACAGCCGCGGCTGCATTGACCGTATTTGTGAAGGATCGAATCCGGTGCGCTTCTCGATGAGCTTGCCCTCGCGCAGTGACACGCTAGCTGTCACAGGCGCGATCGAGACTTCCCCACAGGCGAGCTCGCCTGCCAATCTCCCGGAACTGCAACCGCATGGAGGCCGATCGTGGATTTGCCGCCACTCGAGGAGATCGAGGCTTTCATCGTCGCGGCCAAGCTACGGACCTACGTCGGCGACGGGGCTAGGTTGCTTTCCTATCGCCAGGGTTCCCACGACCTGCAGCACGCCGATGGCGACTTCGTCTACCACGACTGCTACTTCGGTGGCCAGGACTTCGTCGGCGAGGAGGTCGTCTACTGGCGCGGTCGGCCGGTTTGGGCGGAGAACTATTTCGGCCGCATCATCGAGCCCGATCTGTTGTCGGCGGAGCGCGCCGGCCAGGTCATCAAGTCGAGCCTGACGAAGATGTACGCCGAGGGGCGATTCCTTAGTGGCTTCCACGCCACGGATGGCGATTGCGCTTACCACGACGCCAGCACCGGCGACGCAGCGTGGTTCCAGGGCCGCGAAACGATCGAGCGAGCCGGCCGGACGGCCTACGAACTCTACTACCACGGCGGCCTGATCCGCGACTGATTCCGCCGACCCACCCGTTTTCCGGCCGCGTCGCCGTCGACCTCCGACGTCGCCTGTCTCCGGCGCCTCGAAGCCGCGCTGAAGGCCACCCACTGACGGGATAGCGAAAGGCGCCCTTGCGGGCGCCCTTCGCGTGTTTGCGAGTGACCGAGCCTAGACGGCCGCCCTTAGGGCCTCCGGCATCGGCTTGTGGAACTCGACCGGCGCGACGAACTTCTCGACGATGGCGCGGCTACCGGGGGTGCCGAGCTGCTTGAAGAGGAAGTCCACCTTGGCGGCCTGAGAAGCGAGGATCTCGTTCTTGGTGGCCAGATCCCAGAGCTGACGCTTGAATGGGCCGATCGCCTTCTTGCGGCCCGTGTAGACGAATTGGACGTCCGTCTGGTCGGGCTTGCGCTCGTCCTGGCAGTTGGCGAAAACCCATTCCTCGATCGCCTTGTGGAGCTCGGCCGGGAAGGCCGGGTGCTCGAACAGGGCGTTCTGGAAGCCGGTGGCGAGATGAATCTCGGCGCAGCCGGTGGCCGGGAACCGATGGAACATCTCGTCCGGCAAGGTCGAGGCGCCGTGCTGGACCGCGCCCGAGAGACCGTACTCGCGAGCAACCGTCGACAGCTCGGTCAGGACGTTGAAATCGAGTGCGACCTCAGCAACGCCGCCGTCCGCAAGCGGGGTGCCGCCGTGGCTGGTACCGGTCTGGACTGAAACCTTGGAGAGGCCGATCGCGCCGGCAGCGCGGGAGTCGAGCTCGCGGCGGTAGCCGTCGAGGTACGCCCTCAGCTCGTCCGTGGTCGAGTTCTTCTTGCCCACTTCGCCGATCTCGCCGCCGACGCTGACGGTCACGCCGTCGGTCTCGAGCGAGCGGATGAGGGCGGTCAGCTCGGCCGCGCGGAAGTAGTTCTCGTGCTGCTGGGCGTCGAGCGTCTCGGGACCGAGGTCAACGAGCGTGGAGCTGTCGATGTCGATGTTCCGGTAGCCGGCGGCGATGGCATCGCGGCAGCCCTTCCGAATTTCGTCGGTCATCTTCTCGGGGTCGGCCGCGTACTTCTTGGCGTTGAACTGGTAGTGGTCGCCCTGGATGAAGACGGGGCCGACCCAGCCCGCGGCGATAGCGCCGGCGAGGATGCTGGTCGCGTACTCGAAGACGCGCTGGAAGGTGTAGGTCTGCTCGGAGCGCGCCAGCTCGAAGATGACGGCCGCGGAGTCGTTCTTCTTGGCCGTCTCGAGGATGACGCGGGCCATGTCGAAGGTTTGGGCACGAAGGTTGATCGCCGGTACGGTCATGCCTTCGTACTCGCCGCGAGCGCGAGCGTTGTAAAGCTCCTGGATGCTCGCGGAGCGGGCGCCGACGGCCTGGCTCGCTTCCCAAATGATCCAGCGAGCGGCCTCAACAGTGGCCTCGTCCTCGCTGAATGTGGCACTCCAGGCGAGGTCGTAGATGCCGCGCGTTCGGAGACCGTCCTTGTCGGTGACGACGAGTCGCTCTCCCTCGATCCGCGCGATGCCGTCGAGGGCGGCGAGAAGCTCCGTTACGGAGCCGGCAACCTTGGGCATTGGATTCATTCTCCTGAAATGCCCGGCGACGGCGCACGCAAACGAGACGCGCATACATCCGGGACCTGGGTCCATTGGTGGTCTGTGCATGGTAGCGCGTGCTGGCGTTGCACCACCATGCCGCTTGTACCTTCGGCCGCCGCCGAGCGGACGGCTCGACCCGGGTACGTCGCACCGGCTCAGGTTGCCCTGAGCACTCTGTCCATTGCCTCACGGACCGGAATCAGCAACTCGTCGGGGCCATACGGCTTCTGGATCAGGTCCACGCCCGGCGGTAGCTCGCCGCGACGCCCGATTGCCTCCGTCGAGTAACCCGAAGCGAAGAGAACCGCCGACTCCGGGTGCACGGTCCTGGCGACCTCGGCGACGACAGGCCCGCGCAGGTCCGGCAGGATCACGTCCAACAGGAGCAACGCGATCGGACCCGTGTGGGCGCGCAGGAGGCCGATGGCGCTTTCGCCGCTGTCGGCAAGCAGCACGCGGTAGCCGCCGCGGCTCAGGACCTGGAAGCTGACTGCGGCCACGGCCGGCTCGTCCTCGACGACGAGCACCGTCTCGCCGCCGCCCATGATCTTCGGTCCGGGCGCCGCGACGGCCGAAGGTTCGCGCGTGTCGGCGACTTCGGGCAGCAGAATCTCGATGGTGGTCCCCATGCCCGGCACGGAATGGAGCATCACCTTGCCGCCCGACTGGACGACGAAGCCCTGGACCATAGCCAGCCCCAGGCCCGTACCCGAGCCGACCGGCTTGGTCGTGAAGAAAGGATCGAAAACCTGTGAGTGCAACTCCACGGGAATGCCGGCGCCCGTGTCCGCGACCGAAATCGAGACCCAGCACCCGGCCAGGTCGTCGGCGGACCTTTCCGGCTTGCGACGATCCGTGGAGATAGTGAGCGTCCCGCCTTCCGGCATGGCATCCCTGGCGTTGGCGGCCAGATTGAGGAGGACTCGCTCGAGGCCGCTCGGATCGACTCGAACCATCGCCTTGGAAACGTGGGACTCGAGGACGATCGCGACGTCCTCGCCAAGCAAAGGCAGGAGAATCGGCCGCACGTATGCCACGAGCTCGTTGACGTCGATTGTCTGAGGCTGCAAGAGCGACCGCCGCGAGTAAGCCAGCAGTTCGCGCGTCAGTTCCGCCGCGTGTTTGGCGGCCCTCAGAATTGTCTCCGCGGCCTCGCGCGTGTCCGGTCCCTCGGAGCCGGTCGCGATCAGCGAGGCGAACCCGCCGATGGCTGTAAGGCTGTTGTTGAAGTCGTGAGCGACGCCGCCGGCCAGACGGCCGACGGCCTCCATCTTCTGAGCCTCCCGGAGTTGCTCCTCCAGGGCCAGCGCCGATGTGACATCGATGGCTTGCATCGCGATCGCGATCGGCTTGCCTTCTCGATCGCGCAGGGCCCCACCGTAGAGGCGGACGCGAACCGCACTTCCGTCCCGACAACATAGCTCCACGAGTTCGCCTTCGAACGACTCGCCCTGACCGCCCGCACGAAGCGCCGCCCGATTACCCAGCGGTCTTGCCCGTACATGGCCGCCGGGATGGCCCGTCCGACCACCTCCTTCTCGGTCCAGCCCAGCAACTCGGCAAGCGCCGGATTCCAGAGCTGAACGACGCGGTCCAGGTCGAGAACTGCCGTGGGCAGCGGTGAGCTGACAACCAGAGTGGCCAGCAGCTCGTCGCCAGCCACCGGGTCCAGCTGCGAGGTCGGCTCATCGAGCACGACGAGCGCCGGGCGCCCGGCCAGCGCCGCGCCGAGCGCGACGCGCTGCAACTCGCCGCCGGACAGCTCCGCGGTGGAGCGCTC
>Ga0209014_10002111_pt1 | contig 11652 bp, 7 predicted proteins | sample BarGraNGADG00212_FD_184491 | JGI IMG/M metagenome (GOLD analysis project Ga0209014, IMG submission 184491) | Arctic peat soil microbial communities from Barrow, Alaska - Barrow Graham LP Ref core NGADG0002-212 (SPAdes) (version 2) | ecosystem: Environmental > Terrestrial > Soil > Wetlands > Peat... | reverse complement strand
AAGACCTGGCGCTATATTAGGGTTTACCCGCCTATTACTCAAGTTTATATCTGTGATTCCATCTATTCACATCCGTGATTAAATGAGCCATGCCAGCCACCAAATTCCGCACCCTTGATCTCAACCTGCTTCGAGTTTTCGACGAAGTCATGAGCGAACGCAGCCTGACCCGGGCGGCGCACAATCTCTCCATCACCCAGCCCGCCGTCAGCAACGCCCTGCGCCGGTTTCGCCAGGCGGTGGGTGACGAGCTGATCACCCGCAGTGGCCAGCAAATGGTGCCGACACCGCGGGCGCTGACGCTCTGGCCTGAAGTACGCGCGGCACTGCGGCAACTACAGGAAGTGCTCACCCCCAGCAGTTTTGTGCCGGCCCAGGCCAACACCACCTTTGTGCTGGCCATGGCGGACGCAACGGCGGCCGAACTCATGCCGGCGCTGGTGGCGGTCATGGGGCGCGATGCGCCCGGCATCTCGATCCGGGTGGTGCCCCTGACCACGCGCGACCCGCGCCGCCTGCTTGAAATCGAAACCGCTGATCTGGCCATTGGCTACTTTCCGGCGGTGCTGGCCGACCTGACGGCACGGGCGCAAACCGGCGAGGCCGTCTCCTTTGCCTACCAGCGGCTGTACAGCGGCGAATATGTGTGCGTCATGCGCCGTGATCACCCCCTGGCCGCTGCGCCCTTGACCCTCAACGACTATTGCGCCGCGCGCCACCTGTTGGTCAGTTTTTCCGGACGCCCGTTCGGTTTTGTTGACCAGTCGTTGGCGCTGCTTGGCAAGGAACGCCGCATCGTTCTCACTGTGAATCAATTTTTTACCGCCAGCAAAGTGGTAGCGAACTCCAACCTGTTGACGGTGTTGCCGCGGCATTTTGTCAAGGTCACCGGCATCGCCGATCAACTGGTGCTGCGCGAATTGCCGTTTGCCGTGCCCACTGTTTTTGTCGATGCGCTGTGGCACCATCGGGTGCAGCGCGTGCCGGCCCACGAATGGCTGCGCCAGACGATTGCGCAACTGGCACTGACCGCGTTCGATATGTGAATGCCACTGACGGCGAAAGCCACTATTTCGGAGACCCTGCAAACCATGACTGCATTTCTACCAGAAAACATCCGCCAAGCGCAGGGTCATGTGACGCTGGACGACAAATACGCACTCGCCAGCGGGCGCGCCTTCATGAGCGGCATCCAGGCGCTGGTGCGGCTGCCGATGCTGCAGCAAGTGCGCGACCAACAGCAGGGCAAAAATACCGCTGGTTTCATCAGCGGTTACCGCGGCTCGCCGTTGGGCGGCTACGACCAGGCGCTGGCCAAGGCCGGGAAATATCTGAAAGCGCAAAACATTGTTTTTCAGCCCGGTGTCAATGAAGAGCTGGCTGCAACCGCTTTATGGGGCACGCAGCAACTCGGTTTTGCGCCAGCGGGCAGCAACAAGTTTGACGGTGTCTTTGGCATCTGGTACGGCAAAGGTCCGGGCGTGGATCGCTGCAGCGACGTCTTCAAGCACGCCAACATGGCCGGCACCACCCCCTGGGGCGGAGTCATTGCCGTGGCCGGCGACGATCACGTGGCGCGCAGCTCGACCGCGACACATCAAAGCGACCATATCTTTACGGCCTGTGGCACACCGGTTTTTTTCCCGGCCACAGTGCAGGAGATTCTGGACCTGGGCCTGCACGCTTTTGCCCTGAGCCGTTTCTCCGGCGTCTGGGCTGGCCTGAAAACGATTCAGGAGATCGTTGAATCGAGCGCCACTGTCATGATCGACCCGGACCGGGTGCAAATCAAGATTCCAACCGATTTTGAAATGCCAGTTGGCGGTGTGCACATTCGCTGGCCTGATTCTGCGCTGGAGCAAGAGGCACGCCTGTTTAATTACAAGTGGTACGCGGCGCTGGCCTACGTCCGTGCCAACCGCCTCAACTACAACGTGATCGAAGGCAAGAGCGACCGCTTCGGCCTGATCGCCAGCGGCAAAGCCTACAACGACACACGTCAGGCGCTGCTCGATCTGGGGCTGGACGACCGCACTTGCCAACGTCTGGGCATCCGGCTGCACAAGGTCGGCGTGGTGTGGCCGCTGGAAGCGCAACTGACGCGCGACTTTGCCACCGGTTTGCAGGAAATTCTGGTAGTGGAAGAAAAGCGCCAGGTCATCGAATACCAGCTCAAGGAGGAGCTCTACAACTGGCGCGCTGACGTGCGCCCGGTGGTGCTGGGCAAGTTCAACCCGACCGATGGCGGCGAGTGGTCGATGCCCAACCCCGCTGCCAACCGGCTGCTGCGCGCCAATGCGGACCTGACACCCGCCATCATTGCCCGGGCCATTGCCCAGCGCCTGAAAAAAATCGGTGTTGACAGTGAAACCACTACCCGCATCGATGCCCATCTGGCGCTGTTGCAAGCCAAAGAAAGCGCGCTGCAGGTGTTGCAGGTCAGCAGCGTCAAGGTGGCGCAACGCCAACCCTGGTTTTGCTCGGGCTGCCCGCACAACACCTCAACCAAGGTGCCCGAAGGTTCACGCGCCATGGCCGGTATCGGCTGCCACTTCATGAGCGTCTGGATGGACCGCGCCACCGTGGGCTTTACCCAGATGGGCGGCGAAGGCGTGCCCTGGGTCGGGCAGCAGCCCTTCAGCCGTGACCAGCACAGGTTTGCCAATCTGGGCGATGGCACCTACTTTCACAGTGGCCTGTTGGCGATTCGCCAGAGCATTGCCGCCGGTGTGAACATCACCTACAAGATTTTGTACAACGACGCCGTCGCGATGACCGGCGGCCAGCAGATCGGCGAGCGCCCCGAAGGCCACTCGGTGGCGCAAATCGCCCAGTCGATGCGCGCTGAAGGGGCCGTCAAAATTATCGTCGTCACCGATGAGCCGCAAAAGTACGAGGGCATCAAGCTGGTCGAAGGAGTGGCGGTACAACATCGCGACGAACTCGACCGCATCCAGCGCGAGTTCCGGGAGATCCTGGGCACCACGGTCATCATTTACGACCAGACCTGTGCCACCGAAAAGCGGCGCCGGCGCAAGCGCGGCACCCTGGTGGACCCGGCCAAGCGCGTGCTCATCAACGAGCTGGTGTGCGAGGGCTGTGGCGACTGCGGTGTACAGAGCAACTGTCTGAGTGTGGAGCCGCTGGAGACCGAATTTGGCCGCAAGCGGCGCATCAACCAGAGCACGTGCAACAAGGATTATTCGTGCGTCAAAGGCTTTTGCCCGAGCTTTGTTACGGTCGAGGGCGGCCAGCTCCGCAAGAAAGTCAAAGCACTAGCCGTTCGGCCTGAGCCCGTCGAAGGCTTGCCCGAGCCGGTGCTGCCAAAACTGGGCGCGTCGCCAGGCCAGGTCTGGGGCGTCGTGGTGGCCGGTGTCGGTGGCACCGGCGTCATCACCATTGGCCAGTTGTTGGGCATGGCGGCCCACCTGGATGGTCTGGGTTGCGTGACGCAGGACGCGGCTGGCCTGGCCCAAAAAGGCGGCGCCACCTGGAGCCACGTGCAAATCGGCACCGCGCAAGACGCGATCTGCACTACCCGCGTCGGCATGGCGGCGGCCGACCTGATCATCGGCTGCGACCCGATCGTGACAGCGAGCCCCGAAACCCTGCTGTGCATGCGTTCAGGGCGCACCCACGTGGCGCTCAACGCGCAGGCCACACCCACGGCGGCTTTTGTCAGCCACGCCGACTGGGAAAATCCGTCCGAGGCTTGCGTCAGCAGCATCGTCAAAACCGTAGGGTTGGAGGCGGTGGGCGCGTTCCATGCCGAAGCCGCTGCCACCCAACTGATGGGCGACAGCCTCTACACCAACCCGATGCTGCTGGGCTACGCTTGGCAAAAGGGCTGGCTGCCGATCAGCCAGGCTGCAATCCTGCACGCCATCGCGCTCAACGCCGTGGCGGTGGAACAAAATCAAAGCGCCTTCGAGTGGGGACGACGGGCGGCGCACGACCCGGCTGCGTTCGACAAGTTGCTCCACCCGGGTCAGATGCCGGCTTCTACCCAACCCAATCCACTCGATGAACTGATTGCCAAACGGGTTGCTTTCCTGGGGTCTTATCAAAACGCCGCTTACGCGCAAACTTACCTGGCGTTTGTGCAAAAGGTGCGCCGCGCCGACGCGTCCCTGGGCGACAACCAGCTCGCGCTGACCGAAGCGGTGGCGCGCTATTTGTTCAAACTCATGGCCTACAAGGATGAGTACGAAGTGGCCCGGCTGCACAGCGACGGCGCATTTGCGGCCCGGATCAAGGCCCTGTTTGAAGGTGATTTCAAGGTGCACTATTACCTGGCACCGCCGCTGCTGGCGAGCCGAAACGAACGCGGGGAATTGCAGAAGAAAAAGTATGGTCCCGCCACCTTGATCGCTTTCAAGCTGCTGGCCCGGCTCAAGGGCTTGCGTGGCAGCGCGCTGGATATTTTTGGCCAGACCGAGGAACGGCGCGGTGAGCGCGCCTTGATTGGCCAATACCGCGCCAGCATCGACGCGGTACTGAGCACATTGGGTTGCACCGGTCCAGACCAAGGCGCGCAGGAACGCTACCAACTGGCGCTGGGCATCGCCCGCATCCCGGAGCAAATCCGGGGTTTCGGCCATGTCAAGGCGCAAAGCCTGAAACTGGCGCGCCAGGGTTGGCAGGCGCAAATGGCCCGATTTGACGGTTTGTCGCCGCTACTGAAATAGGTCTGGCGCTGCCAGCCGGTCAGGTGGCACGCATACAATGTCGGGCTAGCTATTTTCTGCAGCGCCGGCTTTGAGTAGGGGCGTTGCGGTTTGTTTTGTTGATTCATTATTCTGGAGTTGCCCGTGTTTATCTCTTCTGCCTTTGCGCAAACCACCGCTGCCGCTACCGGCGGCGATTTCCAGTCCACCCTGATGAGCATGCTCCCCTTGGTGCTGATGTTTGTGGTGCTTTATTTTGTGATGATTCGCCCGCAAATGAAAAAGCAAAAGGAGCATAAAGCCATGATCGATGCCATCGCCAAGGGCGACGAAGTGGCCACCGTCGGCGGCGTCCTGGGCAAGGTCACCAAGATCGGCGACGCCACTATCAGCCTGGAAGTCGCCACTGGCGTTGAAGTGCAACTGCAGCGCAGCGCCGTGGTGCAGGTCTTGCCCAAAGGCAGCATCAAGTAACCAAAGCCAAAAAATCAAGAAACGCGACCATGAATCGTTACGCAGTCTGGAAGTACGTGATCATCGTGATCGCGCTGGTGGTGGGAGTCTTGTACACCCTGCCAAATTTTTTTGGTGAAGCACCCGCTGTTCAGGTGTCCTCCGCCAAGGTCACCTTCAAGGTCGATGCCAGCACCCAGGCGCGCGTCGAAGAAACTCTCAAATCAGCCGGCCTGGTGGCCAATTTGATCACGCTCGACAGCAATTCGGTCAAAGCGCGCTTTGACAGCACCGAGACGCAACTCAAAGCCAAGGATGCGATACAAAAAGCGCTGATCCCGGACCCCGCCAATGCGGGCTATGTGGTGGCGCTCAATTTGCTCTCGCGTTCACCCGCGTGGCTGACTTCGCTCAGGGCTTTTCCGATGTACCTGGGGCTCGATTTGCGCGGTGGCGTGCACTTCATGCTGCAAGTCGACATGCAGGCCGCGCTGACCAAGAAGGCCGAATCTTTGGCCGGCGACATCCGCACCAGTCTGCGCGAAAAAAATGTGCGCCACAGCGGCATCAACCGCAATGGCCAGACGATTGAAGTGCGCTTTCGCGATGCCGCGACGCTGGCAGCGGCCAAGGCCATCATTGCCGATCAGTTCACTGACTTGCAAACCGTTGACGCGATCGACGGCACCGACTACAAGCTCACGGCCAGCATCAAGCCCGCAGCGGCCCGACGCGTACAGGACCAGGCGCTCAAGCAGAACATCACCACCTTGCACAACCGCATCAACGAGCTCGGTGTGGCCGAGCCGGTGATCCAGCAGCAGGGGCTCGACCGCATCGTGGTGCAGTTGCCCGGCGTGCAGGACACCGCCAAGGCCAAAGACATTCTGGGGCGCACCGCCACGCTGGAAATCCGCATGGTCGATGAAAGCGGCGAAGCGCGCGCCGCCGAGGGCGGTACTGCGGCCGTGCCGTTTGGTTCGGAGCGCTTTCTGGAGCGCAACAGCCAACCCGTGATCGTCAAAAAACAGGTCATCCTGACCGGCGAGAACCTGACCGATGCCCAACCGGGCTTTGACAGCCAAACGCAGGAAGCGGTGGTCAACCTGACGCTCGACGCCAAAGGGGCGCGGATTTTCCGGGATGTCACGCGCGAGAGCATTGGCAAGCGCATGGCGATTTTGCTGTTTGAAAAAGGCAAGGGCGAAGTGGTCACGGCACCGGTGATCCGCTCCGAAATCGGCGGTGGCCGGGTGCAGATTTCTGGCCGCATGAGCAGCGTGGAAGCGACCGACACCGCCTTGCTGCTGCGCGCCGGCTCACTCGCCGCGCCGATGGAGATCATCGAGGAAACCACCATTGGCCCCAGCCTGGGTGCCGAAAACATTGCCAAGGGCTTTAACAGCGTGACTTATGGTTTCGCTGCAGTGGCCGTTTTCATGTGCATTTACTACATGCTGTTTGGCATGTTTTCCACCATCTCGCTGGCGGTCAACTTGCTGCTGCTGGTGGCGGTGCTCTCCATGCTGCAAGCCACCTTGACCCTGCCCGGCATGGCCGCCATGGCGCTGGTGCTGGGCATGGCGATTGATGCCAATGTGCTGATCAACGAGCGGGTGCGTGAAGAGCTGCGCAATGGCGCCTCGGCGCAGGCTGCCATCCACGCCGGCTACGACCGCGCCTGGGCCACCATTCTGGACTCCAACGTCACCACCCTGATCGCCGGTCTGGCCTTGCTGGCCTTTGGTTCCGGGCCGGTGCGCGGCTTTGCCGTGGTGCACGTTCTGGGTATTTTGACCAGCATGTTCTCCGGCGTGTTCTTCTCCCGAGGCCTGGTCAACCTGTGGTACGGCCGCCAGAACAAACTGAAAACCGTCTCCATTGGTACCGTCTGGCGTCCCGAGCCAGCGCCCGAGACGCTGGTCAAGTCGAATTAAAGCGAGAGAGTTATGGAATTTTTAGTTTCGGCATCACATGGGCCTGCTGCCCATATGAGCCTTCACTGAAAACTCCAACAAGGAGTAATTCATGGAGTTTTTCAAGATTCACCGCGACATTCCGTTCATGCGGCATGCCATCATTTTCAATGTCGTTTCGCTGGTTACTTTTCTGGCTGCGGTGTTCTTTCTGTTTAACCGCGGCCTGCACCTGTCGGTGGAGTTCACCGGCGGCACCTTGATGGAGGTGACCTATTCGCATCCGGCTGACTTGAATGTAGTTCGCAACGCGGTGGCCAAGCTCGGCTTGAACGACGTGCAAGTGCAAAACTTTGGCACGGCGCGCGATGTATTGATCCGCCTGCCGGTGCAAAAAGGTGTCAGCTCGGCGCAGCAAAGTGAGCATGTGATGGTCGCGCTCAAGGCGGCAGATGCTTCAGCAGCCATGCGCCGCACCGAGTTTGTCGGGCCCCAAGTCGGCGACGAGCTGGCCACCGACGGCCTCAAGGCGCTGCTTTCCGTGGTGGTGGGCATCATGTTGTATCTGGCCATACGCTTTGAATGGAAATTTGCCGTGGCGGCGATCATTGCCAATTTGCACGACGTCATCATCATTCTTGGATTTTTTGCTTTTTTCCAATGGGAGTTTTCGCTTCCGGTATTGGCCGCCGTGCTCGCGGTGTTGGGTTATTCGGTCAATGAGTCGGTCGTGATTTTTGACCGGATTCGCGAGAATTTCCGGCGCTATCGCAAGATGAACACGATGCAAATCATCGACAGCTCAATTACCTCGACCATCAGCCGCACCATCATCACGCACGGCTGCACGCAGATGATGGTGCTTTCCATGCTGCTCTTCGGTGGCGCCACCCTGCATTACTTTGCGCTGGCTTTGACGATTGGCATTTTGTTCGGGATTTACTCGTCTGTTTTTGTCGCGGCGGCGATTGCGATGTGGCTGGGCATCAAGCGCGAAGATCTGGTCAAGGGCGGTAACAAGAAAGACGCCGATCCGAATGACCCGAACGCGGGCGCCACTGTCTGAGCACTGGAATTTGCCCCATGTCCAAGCCAGCCCCCGGCGCATCCGGCAGCGAACTCGCCCAGCAGACGCGTCAGCGTTTTGTCGCCGATGTCGGCCGTGCCATGGTGGAGTTGGTGGCAGCGGTGCAGGAACGACTGACGATACTCATCAATGAAGCCGCGCCGTCGCGTGAAATGCAAACTCGGCGCGATATCTGGACCCTTTACCAGAGTCGGCGCGAGGCCTGGCTGGAAGGCACGCTGAAAGATTGGCGCCTGGCTTTGAGCCCGCCTGCGCGGGTGCCCAAAAAAAACGTCGAATCCGGTTTTGAGCTGGTTGGCACCGAAGTGGTCGAAAACAAGATTGTCGCGTCGCGCCTGGTCTTGCACGTGATGGAAACAGTCAGCGTTGAGTTCAATGACCTGCAGGTCAGAATCAAGCGGCTGGAGGCCAGGAAAGATCTTGAAGACTTCGACATATTGCGACCCGAGGTGCTGCTGCTATTGATGATCGAGCAATGGGCCATCGTCGGCATGCCACGCGATGCCTGGCCGATGGTCAACGAGGTGGCTTACAAGCTCTTGACCGAGCGCATCAAGCAGGCCTATTTGAACGCCAATAATTTTCTGATCGAGCACGGCGTCATGCCCACCATTGCGCTGGGGGATCGCGTCAAGCGAATTGTCTCGGCACCCGCGCGGACCGGCGCTTCAAGCCCGACGACCGTTGCTAAAGCTGCGCCCCGGGCTCCGGCTGACAGTGCTTACCAGGAAACCCTCGTGTTGCCCGCGGATTCGCCGATGACACGGGCACGTCAGCAGGCGTCGAATGTTCTCGGACAGATCATGCATTTGCTTGGGAGTGCTGGCGGAGTTGATTTTAAAGCCACGCGCTACCAGCCGCCATCGCCGGCTTTGATCGCCGCGCTCGCAGAGCCGGCACCAGAAAGCGACGTTTATTCTGAAACTGACACGGTCTGCGCTGATGGCAGTTCGGCCAACGTCGCACGGGTCGCGGTTGAGTTGCGCCGCCGAACCACCGATCTCAAAAACAAGGCGGCCACGCCAGGCGAAAAAGCCACCATCGAAATCGTGGCGCTGATGTTTCAGGCCATCTTGCAGGAGGACCGCATCCCGCCCGGCATCCGGGTCTGGTTTGCGCGCTTGCAAATGCCGGTATTGCGCGAAGCCTTGTCCGAGCCTGATTTTTTTAGCACGCTCAATCACCCGGCCCGCAAATTAATTGACCGTATGGGCTCCTGTGTCATGGGGTTCGACGCCAGCGGTATCAGCGGCAGCGCACTGGAAGAGGAAATCAAGCGCGTGGTCCAGGTGATCGAGCAGTACCCTGATACCGGCAAGCGGGTTTATCAAACGGTCTATGACGAGTTTCAGCAGTTTCTGGCGCAGTTTCTGTCGGATCAGTCGTCCACCCAGAGAGTGGTCAGCGTCGCCCAACAGATCGAAGAGAAAGAAACCCTGACGATCCAGTACACGATCGAGATGCGCAACATGCTCAAGGACATGCCCGTGCGCAACGAGATCCGCGAGTTTTTGTTCAAGGTCTGGGCCGAGGTTCTGGCCCTGGTGGCGGTGCGTAAAGGCCCGCAGCACGAGGAAACTTTGACCTTCAAAAAATCGGCGGCTGACCTGATCTGGGCGGCCAGCGCCAAACCCGAGCGCAGTGACCGCGCCCGCGTAATTGCCGATTTACCGCAGCTGCTGCAAAAGTTGCGCGCCGGCATGACCTTGCTCGGGCTGGTTCCCTCCGAACAGCAGGCCTATATCAAAACCGTCAGCGACACCCTGGCGGATGCTTTCCTGTCCAAGACGCAGGCGATTGCGCCGGAGCGGATGGCAGCCATGTCCGAGCACCTGGCGCACCTGGAAGACTTCGTCAGCGATGACGGCAGCGGCGATTTGCCGCTGGATGCGCAGAGTATTGAAGAGCTGCTGGGCCTGGATGCGGCCAGCCTCGATGTGGTGGTCGATGGCGGCTCCAATCCGGCGCCGGCGATGCTGGACTGGGCGCAGGAGTTGCAATTGGGCGCCTGGTTCACGCTGAACCATAACGCGCATACGGACCAGGTGCAATTGGTGTGGCGCAGCCAGCGCAAACAATTGCATTTGTTGGCATCCAACACGGGGCATAGTTACCTGATGCAAACCCGGCGTTTGGCCGCTTACTTACAAGCTGGCTTGTTGTTGCCGCAAGAACAGGAAACGCTGACCGAGCGTGCTACCCGCGATGCGCTGATCAAGCTCGAAGCCAACCCGGAGCGGCTGTTCCGCTGAGTTCAGACGTTGACCAGCCGTTGAAACAGCCCGCCCGGCAGGCGCGCCACCAAGCCGTCAAGCTCGAAGGACATCAACAGCGCTTGCAACGCGGCGGTGTCCATGCCACAGCGCGCTTGCAGGGCATCGAGCCCGACCGGGTCATAACCCAATTGTCGAAGAAGCTTGTTTTCTGTTGCGCCAGCGCTATCAGGCCCGGCCTCAGCGGCGCCCCGCACGGGTGAATGAATTGGCGGCGACACCGCGCCTTCGATCTGCATTTCCTCGAGCACATCCTGCACCGACTCCACCAGCTTGGCGCCCTGCTTGATGAGCGCGTGACAACCGCGCGCCTGGGCTGAGTGAATCGAGCCGGGAATGGCAAAAACATCTTTGCCTTGCTCGGCACTCAGGCGCGCCGTGATGAGCGAGCCTGATCGCAAGGCGGCCTCAATCACCAGGGTCGCCTGCGCCAGCCCCGCAATCAGGCGGTTGCGTTTCGGAAAATTGGCCGCCAAGGGCGGTGTGCCCAAGGGATATTCGCTGATCAGCAGTCCGTTTTGTGCGATACGGTGGGCCAGTCCGAGGTGTTTTTTTGGATAAACCCGGTCCAGCCCGGTTGCCACCACGGCGACGGTGGCAATCCGCCTGGAGCCCGGCGCCAGGGCGTCCAGGGCACCTTCGTGGGCGGCACCGTCAACGCCCATGGCCAGGCCGCTCACAATGGTCAGACCGGCCTGCGCCAGCGCCTTGGCAAACTGGCGGGCGTTGGCAGCGCCTTGAGGTGTCGGGTTGCGACTGCCAACCACGGCAATGCTCGGGACCCCACCGAACGCCAGGCTAGGTGCGGGCAACGCAGCGCCGCCCAGCAAATAAAGCATCAGGGGTGGATCTTCAATGTTAAGCAGCAAGGCCGGGTAGTCAGGGTCACTCAAGGCCAGAATCTGCCGTTGGGCGGCACCGGTTCCAGATTCCTGGAGCCAGCGCCAGGTGACATCCAGCAAGTTTTCCAGTTCCGGGGGTTCAACTTTCAGGGCGGCAGCTTGCGCCGCGCTCACCACCTGTTGCAGCGCCGCGCTGGACTGGGAAAACACCGACTGGGGCAGACCGAAGGCAGACAGCAATTTGCGCGCCGTCTCGTTACCCACACCGCTGGCAAGCGTCAGGCGCAGCCAGGCGGCTAATTCATTGCGATCCATCAGCAGTTAACGTGAAAGAACATCGTCATTGCGAACGAAGCGAAGCAATCCATGGCTCCGCACTGCATGGATTGCCATGTCGCCGTCAGCCGCGTGGCT
>Ga0209014_10002105_pt1 | contig 11678 bp, 7 predicted proteins | sample BarGraNGADG00212_FD_184491 | JGI IMG/M metagenome (GOLD analysis project Ga0209014, IMG submission 184491) | Arctic peat soil microbial communities from Barrow, Alaska - Barrow Graham LP Ref core NGADG0002-212 (SPAdes) (version 2) | ecosystem: Environmental > Terrestrial > Soil > Wetlands > Peat... | reverse complement strand
GACGACGTATTGCGCTTCGCCACCGACTTCCGTGTGAGCTTCGACAATAACGAAGCTGAAAGGCAGGTCAGGATGGTAAAAGTCCAGCAGAAAATATCAGGTGGCTTTAGGACCAAGGCGGGCGCAACCGCATGGCTCGCGGTCCGCAGCTACCTCGCAACCGTGATGAAGAACGGCGAGAACCCGCTCGGGGCGATGCAGCGTCTCATGGCCGCAGACCCGTGGATGCCGATTGCTCCCGACAGCGGTTGAGCGACACAACGTGCCGGGCACTGCAATGCGGTCCCACCTGGTCTGGCCGGTTGCTGGGTCCACCCATCAGGGGTGAACAGTTACGAATCATTGATCAATCAGATGCAGTCACTGCATTCGGGGGTATCGGGCTGCCAGCGGGAAGCCCTATAGGAATAGCCCGGTCAAGCGATCATCGGGGTGTCCGTGTGATAACTGTGCATAAAAGACAACAGGTGGTTCACTCTGGGTCACATTGTTCGGTGCCTCGCGGAATTCGGAGTGGGACGATCGATGAACATGGTCTATAGTCACGCATTGGCGGATCGGCATTGGCGGTTTCAGCATTGGGGGGCCGCGTCATCTGGTTACGGATGGCTACGGATGAGGAGACGCTGTGACAACAAAGCTTAGCTTGGTGATCCCTGCCTACAACGAGGCGGAACGGTTGTCGGCGGGTCTATCGCAGCTGGTGGACAGGCTCACGTCGGACGACACCGAGATCCTCGTGATCGACGACGGCAGCACGGACGGCACCGCCGCGGTAGCACGCCGTCAGCTGGCGTCGTGGCCGCAGCATTCGGTGGTCTCTCTGGTTCGCAACAGCGGGAAGGGGGCGGCTGTCCGGGCTGGCGTCGTACGGGCGCGGGGTGACGTGATCGCGTTCGTGGACGCCGACATGGCGACCGATCCACGCGATCTCGGCCCACTGGTGTCGGCGCTCGAGGGAAACCACGTGGCAGTGGGTTCCCGAGCACACGATTCTTCGGTGGTCGACGACCGGAGCCCGTACAGGACGATGATGACCCGCACGTTCGGATTGGTCGTTGCCTCGCTCATGCAGCTGCCCATGGGAGACACCCAGTGTGGCTTCAAGGCGTTCAAGGGATCGATCGCCAAGCTGCTCTTTCACGGGAGCCGGGTGGACAGGTTCGCGTTCGATGTCGAGGTGTTGAACCTTGCGGCGAGGCTGGGCCTCCGGACCCAGGAGGTGCCTGTCCGATGGTCCGAAGGTGCCGGAAGTCACATCCGGCCCCTCCGCGATGCCGTCCAGATGCTCGCCGATGTGGCGCGGATCCGTTGGACGTGGAGGATCCAACCTCCTATGCAGGGGCTGTTCCTGCCGGAGGTTCCCTTCGAGTCGGCGGCGCCCCTCATTCGCCCCCTCACCCGAAGCGTGGACCTTACGATCCGGTGGAAGGGGGGTACTGCCGTTCTGTTCCCCTGTGTGCCGCCCACGGTGGCGCACCGGATCACAAAGCGCCTGCTTCCCTGCCTCCAGACGTACGACCCACGGGTTCTCAGCGTCGAGTTCGATGCCTTGTTCGCTCCGATCATTTCGAATGGAGGGCACAGCGGGGAATGGACGCGATGAGATGAACGGCATCAAACGCTCTGACGAATTCTTTCAGGCCTTCCGACGCGAGGGAACCGACCCCGAGACCTTCTACCGAATGCTCGCCGACGACACCGTCTCTGACGTCGGTCGGTACTGTCAGCTCAATGGTGCGACAGTCCTCGACGTAGGCGGGGCATCTGGCTACGTGGCCGATGTATTTCGCGAGTCGGGATCACTGACCGTGACCGCCGAGTACGACGTGCGGAAGATGATCGAACACGGGCGGCGTCTGGTGAACGGAGTGGCAGCCGACGGTTGCGCGCTGCCGGTTGCCAGCGAATCGGTTGACGTCAGCTATTCGTCCAATGTGCTCGAGCATGTGCCCGATCCCAAACAGATGCTCTCCGAGATGGTTCGCGTGGTGTCCCCGGGGGGAATCGTCTATGTGACGTTCACCAATTGGTTGTCTCCGTGGGGGGGTCACGCCACCTCCCCACGGCATTACATGGGCGGCGAATGGGCGGCGGAGCGATACGAGCGGATCCACGGATTCCCGCCCAAGACCCGTTTCGGGGTCAATCTTTACAATCTCAGTATCTCCGAGGTTCTGCGTTGGTGCGACCAGTGCCCGGACGTCATAGTTCTTGACGCCTTTCCTCGGTATTACCCGCGGTGGGCCAAGTCATTGGTGAAGGTTCCCGGGGTCCGGGAGTTCCTTACGTGGAATCTGGTGGTGGTCATGCGGCGGGGGGTTCCAGGAACCGGCAAGCCGGTGCATTCGGGAATGGCAATTTCAGCCACACCAGATGGCCAGCCGCGGTAGCCCCCATGCGGATTGCATTCATCAGCTGGCGGGATCTGGCTAACGATCTCGCGGGAGGGTCCGAAATATTCACGGACCGACTGGCCTGTAGCCTGCTCGATATGGGGCATGAGGTCGCTCTCCTGTGCGGGGGTCCGGTAGGCACGCGGCGCTATGAGGTACACGACCTCGGTGGCGTCTACACCCAGTACCTGAAGGCCCCGATCGTTCACCATCGTTCGGTGAAGGACTGGGACCTTCTGGTGGACGAGGAGAACGGCTTGCCGTACTTCTCGCCAATGTGGAGGAGAAAGCCGATTCTCGGATTCATGCATCATGTCCACACTGACCAGTGGGCACAACGATTCCCACCCCCTCTTGCCGCCGCAGGTCGGTTCACCGAGGCGCACATCATGCCTCGTGTCTATCGACGTGTACCTTTCGTCGCCGTCTCGCCGTCCACCGCTGCGGCGATGGAGCAGATCGGCATCGCCCCGGAGATGATCCACTTACTCCAACCAGGTGTTGAGGTTCCGTCCGGTGTTCCGGTTGGCCGGCATCCCGAGCCGCTTTTCGTCTCGGTGGCGAGACTGGTGCCCCACAAGCGGGTGGATCTGTTGCTGCGGGTCTGGGAGCGGGTGCGTCCTGTCGTGGGTGGCCGCCTGGTGGTGATCGGCGATGGCCCTGACCGGGATGCCCTCGAAGCTCAGGCTGGCAGCGCTGTGGTCTTCACCGGGCGAGTGAGCGAGGAAGAGAAGTGGCGGCTCTTCAGCGAGGCGTGGCTACTCATCCATCCGGCTCAGCATGAGGGTTGGGGATTTGTGATCACCGAAGCTGCCGCTGTCGGAACTCCTTCGATCGGATTCGACGTTGCCGGGGTCAGGGATTCAATCCTCGATGGTGTGAGCGGCGTGCTGGTTCGCTCCGAAGACGAGTTGACAGCCCAGTGGATCGACCTGGCGATGGACGAACGGCGTCGGAGCGAACTGTCAGAAGGGGCCCGCGAGCACGGATCCAAATTCCGATGGGATGAGGTGGCGAAGGAGTTTTCGGCGATTGCGGATGAGGTAGTCGGATCGGCTAGGCGTTGATGGGACTCATGCAGTCGCTCCAGCCGTCATCGGCAATCGAGAGCGCTGATCGGGCTGAGGCGGCGAGCGAGGGAAGCAGGTTGTTCGACACGCGGGACGCCACGCCTGTGGCAGACCCATTGAGCCGTCGCGTCCTCGTCGCTATCGGCGCCTTCTTTCTACTAGCCACATTCGTCCAGGCACCGGGTCTCATCGAGGACGATACCAAGCTCCCCGTGGTCATAGCGCCCTTGGCCTGGATGGAATCGGTCCTTCACTTTTGGAATCAATCCTTCTACTCGGGATCGGTCCAGGAGTCGAACTTCGGCTACCTGGTTCCGATGGCGCCCTTCTTCGCTCTCACCAACCTGCTTCATATTCCTGTGTGGTGTGCCGAGAGGATCTGGCTGGCTCTCCTCCTCACCGTCGGGTGCTGGGGTGTGATTCGACTGGCTGAGTCGCTGGGCATTGGCAAGCCCTGGGCCCGGGTCCTAGGGGGCTTTGCCTACTGCGTCTCTCCGCTCGTCGTCACCTGGGCCTCGCGTTCGGCCGCCCTGTTGGCAGTCATCTTGCTGCCCTGGCTACTTCAGCCCTTGGTGGTCGGATCGAGGGAAGGCTCTCCGCGCCGTTCGGCGGCGAAGTCAGGAGTTGCTCTGGCCTTGATGGGCGGTGTGAATGCAACGGTGGTCTTCGCCACCCTCCCGGTCGGAGTGCTCTGGTTGCTCACCCGGGAGCCCGGACCTCGACGTCGGGCGCTTGCCGCGTGGTGGATCGTCTGTATCGGGCTGGCGTGTGTCTGGTGGGCGATTCCCACGTACCTGCAGGGGAAGTATGGGTACAACTATCTGCCTATCACCGAGACGTCGGTGATCACGACGAGTACGACTCCTGTCGTCGAGGCACTTCGGGGAACCTCCTATTGGGTCAATTACTTCGTTGTTGGAAGTCCGCTTATTCCCGGAGCGTGGACCTTGGTCACATCGGCCATCGCCGTCATGGGCACGGTTCTCGTTGTGGCAATGGGTCTCGTGGGTCTGGCGAGGCGCATCCCGGAGCGCCTCTTCCTGGTGGCCTGCCTGTGCCTGGGGGTCCTGGTGATCTCCATTGGCTACAGCGGTGAATTGGCCGGTCCCTTTTCCCACCAGCTCCAGCACCAACTCCAATTTGGGCTCGCCCCCCTCCGAAGTGTCTCCAAATTCGCGCCGGACGTGGCGCTGCCAATCTCCCTCGGACTTGTCTGGCTGGTTTCGAATGCCCCATTGGGGGGTGCGCGGCGCCGACTGGCACGGTGGCCGCGAGCACTGAGGAGCGCCCGCCCGCTCCTGGGGGCGGTTGCCGTAGTGGCGGTGGTTCTGGCCGCCATGCCCTTCTGGAAGCAACAGCTCTACCCGTCCGGGGGATTCACTTCGATCCCCACGTACTGGCAACAGACAGCCAAATGGCTCGATGCCCATGAGGGCCACCAGACTGCATTACTCGTGCCTGGCGCACCATTCGCCCAATACACCTGGGGAAGTCCAACCGACGAACCGCTCCAAGTGCTGACCTCCAAGTCGGTCAACGCTCGCTCGCTCGTTCCCCTCGGATCGACCGGCCAGACGGTGATGCTCACCGCCGTCGATACCGCGCTGCGGCAGGGAAATCCCTCACCAGGGCTCGCCGAGTATCTGTCGCGTTCAGGGATCGCCTATGTGATCGAGCGGAACGACCTTGATCTGGGACGGACCGGAGCGCCTCCCCCGGCTCAGGTGCACCAGGTCCTCAGTGAGGCACCCGGCCTTGTCCAAGTTGCTGCGTTCGGGCCCTACCAGGGCCCTCATCAGGTCGCCTACGGCAATCTCCCTGTGTACAACTCTCCCTCGGCGCTCCACCTCCGAGCAGTGCAGATCTTCAAGGTCGAGCCGACGGTCAGCGAAGTCCGAACCTATCCGGCCAGCAACCCGGTCGTCGTGAGTGGCTCGAGCGATTCGCTCCTGCCCTTGTCGGGAGCCGGCATCCTGAACGGACGTGCTGCGGTTCTGGCAGGGGACAACCATGCTGCCGATGCCGCAGCTTCCAGGGGAGCGACCTGGGCGATCACCGATGGCAACCAACGCAGGGCGGTGTCGTTCGGGAGTATCGCCAACAATCTCTCCTATCTTCTCGGCCCAAATCAAGACCCGTCCTGGTTGCCGGCCGGAGTCCCACTCAACTTTGCCGTAGTCGATGGGCCCAAGACGGAGACCGTGGCGGCTCCGATTGGTGCCCGGTCCGTGTCTACCTCTTCGTTTTCGTCGACGCCGTTCTTCGAGGAACCTAACGAGGGACCAGCAGCTGCCTTCGACGATGATCCCAATACCGCATGGGTTGCGTCGTCCACCGGCGACTCGGTCGGCCAATGGGTATCGATCACGTTCGACCACGCAGTGCCACTCACCTCGATCACCATCTTCCCGCTTGACGACTCGACCCGGCGTCCGACGATCAGTCGGATAACGCTTACCACCTCGCGAGGCTCGGTAGAGCGGCCGCTACCAGCCGGAGCTGGTCCCTATCGGGTGCGGGTTGTGCCGGGGGCGTCGAAGTTCCTCAAGGTCACCATCGACGCCACCCGCCCATCGAAGCTGCCGCCGTTCCTCTTTCCGCTCGGAGCCGGGATCACCAAGGTGGCGATCCCCGGGATCTCCTTCGTGCCGGCAGCACAGGTGCCAACCAGTGAGCTTGCCGCTTTCGCGGGTGCCAACCGACCTGACCCGGTACTCAATCTCTCCTCTCCGATCTCCAACGCCAACCTGGATCTCAATCTGCCGAACGGATCGGACATTGCGGAACCGGAGACGACCAAGGTGAACCTGCCCAAGGCGATGACCGCAGCGATCACCGGAACCGCCGTGCCTACCGCAGGAGCAGACTTGGAGAAGGCCATTGCCTTCGTCGGAACCCCCGCGGCTCAGAAAGTGAACATCGCCGCAAGCTCCTGGCTGGGAGGACTTCCTAGATTCCGACCATCGAATCTGATCCAAGAGTCCACGTCTCCGTGGATCGCTGGACTGTCTGACACTGACCCATCACTGAATCTCCGTTGGCAGGGCGCAATTTCGGTCGGATCCCTCTCCGTCAAGACCACCAGGCAGGCCTCAGTTCCTCGCCAGCTGATCGTGACCGACGTCCACAACTGGGCTGACCGTCGGACCGTCACCATTCCACCGGGAGGCGGAACGGTCACGTTCGCCCCTATGACCACCGATTCCATCATTCTGACGTTCGCTCATGTTTCTCACCGGACCACGGCTGTCCCCGCAAATAACATCCCCAGTCCGCTTCCCGTCGGCTTGGCTTCGGTGAGTGTTCCAGCTCTCCATGCTGCCCTGCCCGCTGCCGTTCCGAGGTCGACAGTGATCTCCATCTGTGGAGTCGGCCCGACCGTCACGTTGGACGGCGTGGCCATGAAGACGGAAGTGACCGGGACCTTGGGAGACCTTCTGGATCTCGCGCCGATGTCATTCCGAGCCTGTTCCCCAACGACCACCCAACTCTCAGCGGGCAGTCACGTTCTCTCCTTTCCTTCGGGGGGCATCTTTCGGGTGACCGGGATGACGGCCCAGAGTCCGAAGGCGTCCGCCGCTGTGACAAGCCGCCCCAAATCGCGCAGCGTCCGGGTCGTATCGTGGTCGCCGGCGAAGCGAACGCTCGCCCTCAGCGCCGGTGCGGCCACCTATGTGCAGGTGGCGCAGACCTTCAATGTGGGATGGGTGGCGAGGCTCAATGGAACGAAACTGACTCCGGTCAGACTCGACGGTTGGGAGCAGGGGTGGATTGTCCCGGCCGGTCGGGGTGGGACGATGACTATGGCGTTGGCCCCAGACGGGCTCTACCGCATCAGTTTGATACTCGGGGCGCTGTTCCTCGTCGTCTTGGTCGTCCTGGCCATTCGAATGGGAAGGAACTCGTCTCTCAGTCCGCTCGGTCGTCGCCGCCGCCTCCCGGGTTGGGCCTTGGGATTGATCGCCGGAGTTGTTGCCGTATCAGTCGGTGGCTGGCTGGCACTCGCCCTGATCCCGCTGATTGCCGTTGCGTATCGGTGGGGCAGTGCCGCCGTGGCCGCTGTGGCCGGGGCGACCTTCATTGCTGCGGGCGTGGTGATCGCCTGGCAGCCCTCTGCCTTGTTGGTTCTGAGACAAGGGGCATTCAGCACTTCCGCACAGATCTTCTCCATGGTGGCTCTCTGTGCACTGCTCAGTGTGGTGGTGGTCGAGGAGCGCCGAGGGTACGTTCCACACCAGGAACCCGGGGAACCTTCCTCGTGACGCTCGAAGGTGACCTCCCGCTCCGGTCAGCGCCACGTGGGAGTAGTGGCGAGGTGGGCACCACGGTGCCCGCCCATCCTGTGGCTCTTCATCATCCCGACCGAACCTCGGCGTGGGTAATTGCCATGGTCGCGCGAGCGGCATCGGGCGGCCGGATCCTTGAACCAACTGTCCTGGACTCCCGCCTATCTCAACTGGCGACCAGCAGCCCAATGATCGCGGGTCGCCTGCGCGGAGGCCATTGGCAAGCGGCCGAGCCTCCCATCATCGAGGTCATCAGCGCGACGAACGACCCGATTCCGATTCTTCCCCTTCACCACTTTGATCTGGCGACGGAGGCTCCAATCAGAATTCTCGTGTCCGCTGACGGGTCTTGGCTTTCCCTTTGCGCGCACCACTTCGCATTCGACGGACTCGCCATGGTGTCAATCCTCCGGAGCTTGGTCACGGGACAGCCGGAGGACGTGTCCGTGATCGGTTGGAATTCGCGCGCGTCGTCACCGGAGCCGCGCTGGCCCGTGCTCAAGCGAGCACTGCTTCCAGCAGATCCGGTGGCGCCTACCGGCTCAGTGGGTGGGAAGGAGGTTCTTGAGGTCCGGACGGTCACGCTGTCAGGGAAACGAATCACCTCCAAACTCTCGGCAGCGTGCGCCATGGCAGTGGTTGCTCATAATCAGCGACGTAGAAAGCCGATGCGGCGAATCGGAATCTCGGTTGCGGTGGGAGGTGTCGAGGGGCAATCCGCCACCTATCGGAGGATCGACGTGCGACCAGATCAACCGGTCGGAGACCTGGTGGAGAGCGCTCTCGGGTCCCCCAAGGTGCCGAGAGAGCTGATGGCCCTTCCCCGAGCGGCATCGCTGATGAGTCCGATCATGGGACGCCTGTCGGACACGATCCTGGTGTCAAACCTCGGACGTCGTGCATTGGGGGCTGTCGATCGACTTGACTTCTTCCCTGTGGCACGAGGGCGTTCGGCGGTTGCATTTGGGCTGACCGGCATCCCTGGAGGGCAGACCTCGCTGTCCGTTCGGACTCGCAACATCGATCCGGCCGACACCCGGGCCATCCTCGATGACGCCGCCGAGCAGTTCGATCTCGAGTTGCGGACATGACCGAGGGTCCCGTTTCGGCCTCCGAATACTCCATCATCAATCCCATGATCCAGCAATCGCTGACCGCGCCATGAGCAAGAAGTCGAAGGAGAACGCTGCCAACTCGTCTGGAGCCATGGGGCCATCGCCTGCCAACGGCGGAAAGAAATCCAAGAGCAAGGACTCCAAGAGCAAGGACAAGGTAGACAATAGCGCCGATGTCGTTTCTGCCGCCACCGGAAAGCGTGGCGCTGGGAGCACCATCCCACCGTGTGAATTTCCCAATGACGATCTGGATTTCGAAGTGCGCCTTCGTGAGGCGAATCTCCTCGTGCACTTCCTGAGCGAACTCCAAGCCCGGATTGCGACCGTAAGGGCGGAACTCGAAGCAGACGGTCTCCTGGCTCAGCAGATGCTATCCGCCTCCCACGAGGAGCTCACTCGGGCCGCCCAGGAGCTGGACACACTCCATCTCCGTCTCGAAGAATCCAGAGATCAGGCCCGCCAGGAGCTGTCTGCCACCGACGAGGAGCTCACTCAGGCCGCGAGGGAGTTGGAGTCCCTCCATCTTCGTCTCGAGGAATCCAGAAATGCGGCCCAACAGGATCTGGCATCTGCGGTGCGAGAGCTGAGGTCGGCCGAACAGGACCTCCGTGCGACGAGGGGTCATGTAGACGAGATTCGGAGTGCCGATCAGCGGCATGACCTGACATTGGCATCACCCGTTGCCCAATCGCCAGAACCTGCGGTGCCCAATCCGCCGACCATGCCGGTCCCTGATGATGAATCGGAGGGCGACACTGAGGCGAAGGACGATGGCAGGTCAACCAATCGCTTGAGGAGTGTTGCCAGCGGAGGAGCCATTCTCTGGGGAGGCACTGTTGCATTCGGCGTTTCGACGGCCGTGCTGTTGGCCATTCTTTCGCGCCATCACAGCGTCAGCTTCGCCGCACTCTCTGCGCTCCTCGGCCTTTCCTTCGTGATGGCACTAATTCCGTCGGGCGTCCAATTGCGGGCGGCCGCTCTGGTTGCAGACGGGTTTGCCGTCCCGCGCATGCCGGCTCGGTTCCTCGCCATGGTGACTGCCGTGGGCTTTGCACTTTCTCCGGTCCTCGGGCTCATCCTGCGTGTGCCCGCGATCGCGGTGGGACTGATAGTGGTCCAATTGGTCGTCGCCCTTCCCCTTGCAGCTCGTTGTGGAGGCCTGATCGGAGTTCACCGGTTTGAAGCTCTCGGCGTCAACATGGTGATCGAGAGTGCGGTGCGGGTGGGGCTCGGGGCTCTCGGTGGCCTCACACTCGGCATACCCGGACTTGCCGGTGGCTTGGCCATGGGCACCATCGTGGCTCTGGTCGCGCTTCCTGCCGGCCCACCGGATTCTGACGCCGTGGAGCGGCCGATGACCTCGTTGTTCAATGCATCGATCACGCTTGTTCTTCTCGGGTTCTTCGTGCAGATGGATGTATTGATGGCCCCGAGCGGGCTCACCCATTCGGGAGCGACGTACTACGACCTCGCTGCGTTGCCGTCCAAGGGTGTGTACATCGTCTTATTGGCGGCCGGTCCGATGGTATTTCCGTTTGTCCGGCGAAACGCCTCGCCCAAGCTGATCCTTCTCGCCGCAGGAGGAACGTTGCTCTTCGGGTTGCTGGTCACCGCGATGCTTCTCCCACTGCGCCATCTGATCGGGATCCTCCTCGACCAGGCGACACCCTCGCTGCTCTTGATGGCAGTTCTTGGTAGCGCAATGGCGGCGGCAGGGACCACCGCCGTACTCCTGAATGCTGGCGTGGCCCGCGGAGTGGCTCGACCGTGGCCGCCCCTGGTGCTTGGCATGATCGCCATCGCTGCGGTCTGGGCATCTCGACCTTCGGCGACAACGTTCGCTCTTACCGTCCTGGGTGCCCAGGTGGGCACCATGGTGCTGAGTGCCTATGTCACGACCAAGGGTCGTCGCGGAGCCGTTGCCGCGAACTCCCGTTCCTTGACGATAGACGAACCAGCGACCTCGCCACCCGAGGCGTCGGGGCACGACGAGATTGTGTCCTTGAATCGGTCCCACGTCACTGGTATCACCGGTTCGGAGGACGTCCGGCATCCACGCGTCGTTGCCTGGCGACATCCCAGCGCATTAAGTAGATCCCTTGCTGACCGCCCGTTCCGACGGGGCGACCGAGAGCGGGATCACAGAGGAGGTCGCCATACCGAGGCAGGCTGACCGGTTGTCCCGAATGGGCAGGATCCGTTGGTCGATCCTGGCGCTCACGGACTCGGATGGGCCTCGGTACGCCTTGCAAATGGAAGCGATCATCGTGGTGGCTGCACCCGGAATCCGGGCCCACTTGCCACCCACGGCGGCCCTCGAAATGACTCGTGAATCGAGTCCGCACCACTGCGCAAGTGCCTTCTCCAGCCACGATCAGTTGCAAGGTGAACGTGGGGATCGGACTCGGGTCGAAGTTGAGGCCGAGGTGCACCTCCGATCCCCTCTGGTCCGTGGTGACCGGCTTGGCCCGTTGGGATGTAAGTGCTGTAGGAGGTAAGGTAATGTGAGAAGGCGCGGCGGTTCCCCTCGGCGGACACTTAGGAAATCTCCAGCCGAACTGAGGACCCAACGGTGAGCCAGACATTGAACGATCGCCCCACTTCATGGGCCCGTACCGTCGGACGTCGACTGCTCAGGCGTGGGAAGTTCCTTCTCGGGCATGACCCCATCTTCTTGCCCATTCTCCTGCGGCTCACACCGCTGGGGACGAGCCTGAAGGGTCCAAAAACACGATGTGCGGGTTGAGCAGCGCCTATGCGAGGAGAACGTGAGAGGGTCGCAGCGCTGGTGGGAGTGTCTAATGATCTCAC
>Ga0209014_10002104_pt1 | contig 11682 bp, 9 predicted proteins | sample BarGraNGADG00212_FD_184491 | JGI IMG/M metagenome (GOLD analysis project Ga0209014, IMG submission 184491) | Arctic peat soil microbial communities from Barrow, Alaska - Barrow Graham LP Ref core NGADG0002-212 (SPAdes) (version 2) | ecosystem: Environmental > Terrestrial > Soil > Wetlands > Peat... | reverse complement strand
TCGCGGCTGGGAAAGGCATTCTCGCCGCCGACGAGAGTATCGCCACGATATCCACCCGCCTCGAGGCCGTCGGGGTCACGGCGAGTGCGGCCAACCGACGCGACTATCGACACCTCCTGATCTCCACGCCCGGTCTCGCGGACTGGGTGTCCGGCGTGATCCTGTCCGACGAAACATTCGGGCAGGACCTCCCGGACGGCACGCCGTTCCCGGTGGCATGTGCGGCGGCCGGTCTCATGCCGGGTGTCAAGGTGGACACCGGGACTACACCGCTTCCGTTTTCCGACGGCGGGCTCGTCACCGAGGGACTCGACGGGCTGCGTGGCCGTCTCGACTCGTATCACGCGCGAGGCGCGCTGTTCGCGAAGTGGCGGGCCGTTCTCAACCCGACTGGCCTCAGCCGGCGCACGGTCAGCGCCAACGCTCATGCACTCGCGCGGTACGCGGCGCTCTGCCAGGAGGTCGACATCGTTCCGATCGTCGAACCCGAGGTGCTGATGGACGGCAGCCACAGCATCGCGATGTGTCAGGCCGTCACCGCAAATGTGATCAACGCTGTCTTCGATGAGCTCGATCGGATGTCCGTCGACCCGCGGGGCATCGTCCTCAAGCCGAACATGGTGGTGGCCGGCACTCGACACGAGACACAGGCATCGCCGGCCGAAGTGGCCCAGCGCACCGTGGCTGTGCTCCGATCGACTGTTCCCGCGACGGTGCGCGGCATCGCCTTCCTGTCGGGAGGCCAGACCAACGAGCAAGCCTGCACGAATCTCGCGGCGATCAACGACGCTGCCGGGTCCGATCCGGGCTATCCGACGCGACTCACGTTCTCTTTCGGCCGAGCCCTTGTCGACGACGCACTGCGTGCCTGGCGGGGACAGCGCGAATCCGTACGCGCCGCGCAGCAGGCGCTGGCCGGCAACTGCGCGCGCGCCGGCGCCGCGGCGTCACGCTCGCGCATCGATGCCGAGCGTGTCTCCGCCTGAGGCCACCACGCAGTTCGACGCGGCCGTCACGCGGGCCGCCGCCATCTCACTCGACCGGAAGGGCGTCACCGTCATGGATGGCCGCACCACTCTCACCCGCTACACGATCGAGCAGGAGCATCTCCACGACGACTCCACCGGAGACTTCTCGGGACTGATAAACGCTCTCGCCACCGCGGTGAAGATCATCAGCAACAAGGTGAGCAAGGGCGCACTCGTCGGCACCCTCGGCAGCGCCGACGTCGAGAACGTGCAGGGAGAGGTCCAGAAGAAGCTCGACATCATCAGCAACGAGGTGTTGATCGGCGAACTGGAGTGGGCCGGTCATCTTGCGGCCATGGCGTCGGAGGAGATGGACGACCTCTATGCGATTCCTGCGCGTTACCGCCGCGGCAAGTACCTGTTGGTCTTCGATCCGCTGGACGGATCGAGCAACATCGACGTCAACATCTCCGTCGGCACGATCTTCTCGATCCTTCGCAGCCCGAGCCTTTCGGCCGAACCGTGCGTCGAGGACTTCCTCCAGCCGGGAGCCGAGCAAGTCTGTGCGGGCTTCGCGCTCTACGGCCCGTCGACCACCCTGGTGCTCACGACCGGTGACGGGGTGGACGGCTTCACCCTCGACCGCGACATCGGTGCGTTCGTCCTGACCCACCCGCGCATGCGAATCCCTGAAGACACCCAGGAGTTCGCGATCAACGCGTCGAACGAGCGGTTCTGGGAAGAGCCGGTGCGCCGGTACGTGCGGGAATGCCTGGCCGGCCGTACCGGGCCGAGGGAGAAGGACTTCAACATGCGTTGGGTGGCCTCCCTGGTTGCCGACACGTTCCGCATCCTGACCCGCGGTGGGGTCTTCCTCTACCCCAAGGACACGAAGGACCCGCGCAAGGCCGGGCGACTGCGCCTTCTCTACGAGTGCAACCCCATCGCGTTCATCGTGGAGCAGGCCGGCGGTGCGGCCAGCACCGGCCGAGGCCGCGTCATGGACCTCACACCGGAGGCCTTGCACGATCGCGCTCCCTTGATCTTCGGCTCCAAGAAGGAAGTCGAACGTCTCGAGCACTACCACCGCGAGGACATCGCCACGAAGGCTGCCGGTTTCGACGCGTCCTTGTTCAACACCCGGTCCCTGTTCCGTCTCCCGAACTGACGAGGCCCCTCATGTCGGTCACCCACCCTGTCATCGCCATTACCGGCTCCTCCGGTGCGGGCACGTCCTCGGTCACGAGGACCATGCAGCACATCTTCCGTCGCGAGGAGCTGGACGTCGCCCTCGTCGAGGGTGACTCGTTCCACCGCTACGACCGCGAGGAGATGAAGCGCGCAATTGCGGAGGCCGAACAGTCCGGGAATCGTCATTTCTGCCACTTCTCTCCCGAGGCCAACCTGCTCGGGGATCTCGAGGCGCTGTTCCGTGACTACGGCAAGACCGGTTCGGGACGCGTGCGCAAGTACCTGCATGACGCCGAGGAGGCCAAGCCGTACGGCCTGGCACCGGGCACCTTCACGCCCTGGGAGGACATCCCGCGCGGCAGCGACATGCTGTTCTACGAAGGTTTGCACGGCGCGGCTGTCACACCCGAGGCGAACATCGCCGAGCATGCCGACCTGCTCGTGGGCGTGGTGCCGATCATCAATCTCGAGTGGATCCAGAAGCTGCACCGAGACAAGACGATGCGCGGATACTCGAGCGAGGCGGTGATGAACACCATCCTGCGACGCATGCCCGACTACGTGAACTACATCTGCCCGCAGTTCTCGCGCACCCACGTCAACTTCCAGCGAGTGCCGACCGTGGATACGTCGGACCCGTTCATCGCCCGGTTCATTCCGACTGCGGACGAGAGCTTCGTCGTCATTCGCTTCGCTCGACCGAAGGGGATCGACTTCCCGTACCTGCTTTCGATGCTGCACGACTCGTTCATGTCACGGCCGAACATCATCGTGGTGCCCGGCGGGAAGATGGAGCTCGCCATGCAGCTGATCTTCACCCCCCTGATCCTGCGGCTGATGGAGATGCGGAGCCGGGCAATCGCGGCGTGAAACCGGCGACGGCCCGTTGCACGGCGATGCAAAGACCGTGCAACGCGAGGTGTTCCACTGACGGGATCGAAGCGACCAGCTGGCAACGCAGAGCACGGTTCGACGCCCGCGAGGTTCACGGCCTCGACCGAGGAGGAAGCGATGGGCAGGAATGGAACGAGGGTCCCGCCGCTGCAGATAGACTGTGACGCCGTCTCCCGTGAGGTCTATGACTGCGAGTGCGCCCTGCACGCCGCGCACCAGGCCCAGGTCGACGCGTGGATCGGCGCCGCAGCCGACAAGCTGCACATCGCACTTGTGCGCTGGCAAGCCGCCCACACGCTCCAAGCTGCCCCGTTGCGGCACCGGGCCGGCCAACGGTGAGCAGTTACATCCGACCGAACCCTGTGCAATGGATCCGGTATGCGTTCGGGGCATCGCTTCCCGAGAAGCACCGCGAGTGGGTGCTGCATGACAACACGACCCCGAGCTGGGCGATACGCCACGTCATCCGGTCGGTCGTGCAACTCGCTGGCCCGATCCTGGCCGTGTTGATCCTGGTGCCCGGTCCGTTCGGCATCCGGGTGTTGACCGTCGTGGCGGCCGGGGCCCCGGCGGTGCTCATCATGGTCATGATGATCGCGCCGATGTCCCAGAGCCGCCTGCTGAAGGCGGGCTACCCGGCGAACCTCGGCGACAAGATCCGGCACGAGCGCGCCATCAACGCGCAGAGGAGTGCGAACGCGGCGCGGCGCGAGCGGGTCGCAACTCGCCGCGCGGCGCGGGAGGTCCGGCGGTCGGGCAGCCACGATCTATCGTCGTAGCCGCGCACGGTGGCGGTGCTGGGACGGCGCAGCTATCCCGGTTCGCGGAGCCAGGACCGCACCACCTGATCGACGTCGCCGCGGACGAGCTCGCGGGCATCGGATCGGGCGACGCCGCTCATCAGAAGGTCCTCGTAGCGGGTGTCCTCGTGCCGGACTGCCGCAACCACCGCCAGCCGCACCGCCTCGGCGTCCAGCGCACGGCCGGCACTCGTGCGCCCGATCCGGCCGCTGCTTCGGGCACCCACGTGGCGGGCGATGCGCACCGCGCGCTCGGGCGGGCAACCGGGGAACTGGGCGCTCACGGCGATCGCGAGGTCGGCGACGAACTGCTCGTCCTCGATGACGCGACGCTCGGCGTCGCGCTGCCGGCGCCGCTCCCGCACCTCGTTGTCGGCCAGACACTCCTGCTGGGCCCGCGCGATGGCGTCGACCTCGGCAAGGATGCCTTGGCGCTCATAACGCTTGCGTGCCCGACTCCACTGCACGACGACCGCTGACAGCCGGCTGGCCCGTCGCGCCCGGCGGGTGAGTGCCGTGTCGCCGCGTGGCAGGAACTCCAGATGGCCGAGGTCGGCGCAGTCCGGGCACAACGGCCCGGCATCGTCCATCGTCAAGAACGCACCGCGCTCGAACTCCGACTCGCAGCCGGCGCACGTCCATGGCTTGCTCGCCGCGATAACGAGCAGGTCGGGCGGGCGGTCGTCGTGCGCCACGATGGGCCGACTATTCGGCGCTCTGCGCGAAGCGTTCGTACGCCGAACGCAGTCGCTGCACCAGTGCCTCCCCGCCGAGTTCGCCACCGGGCGCGGGCAGCTGGCGAAGCAGCAGGGCGGTGTCGACGTCCAGGACGGCTGGGCGTGGCGGCAGCGGTGGTGGCGGCAGCCAGAAGCGGTCCATCTCGGACGCGGTCTCGGTGAGGCCTTCCAGTGCGAGCGCCGCCCCGGCGGTGCGCGGCTGGGTGCCTCGATCGGCGCTCGGACCGGTCGTGGCGGCGGGTTCGGACCGCAGCTCACGCAATCGACTCAGCAGCTGTTCACGGTCGCGGCCACGCCAGCGCAGGATGAGGAACGGGTCCGCGTCGAAGGCTTCGGCGAGAAGGTAGAACGTGGCGGCGAGATGCTTGCACGGTACCTCCCAATCCGGGCAACTGCAGCGCTGGTCGAGATCGTTCACCGCGCGCGGGAACAGCGGCGCGCCCGCGTCGGCGAAGATCTGCTCGAGCTCGGGCGGCACCTCGCCGGCGAGCAGCTTCGCGCTCGGCAGCGCCTGCTCCGACAGCGCGATCTCGGCCTTCGCCCAGACCAGCTCGCCGAACGGTGCGAGCCCGATCGTGACGCGGTACGGACGCGCCCGCGACCCCTGCACGGCCGCGCGCACCTCGCCCGATGTCACCTCCATCGAGATGACCTGGCCCTTGCGTGCGTAGTTGCGGCCTCGGGTGAGGCGGCTGCCCATCGCGAACGACTCGAGGACGTCCAGGAAGCGCCGCGACCACCATGACGAGCCGAACGCGCCACGCGCGCTGCGCGCTTTGAGGCCGTTCTCGACAGCCCGCGGGCGCGACGGCGGGTACTGCTGCCAGCGATCGCTTCGGCTCACTCGACCACCGCTCCGCTCTCGAGCCGGAACAGCTCACGCAACTGACCGGTGGACAGCTCGGTGAGCCACTGCTCACCGCTGCCGACGGTGCGGGCGGCCAGCCCGCGCTTGTCGCGGATCATCGCGGCGATCTTCTCCTCGATCGTCCCGGCACAGACGAACTTGCGCACCTGCACGGCTCGCCGCTGTCCGATGCGGAACGCCCGGTCGGTCGCCTGGTCCTCGACAGCCGGGTTCCACCAGCGGTCGACGTGCACGACATGGTTCGCAGCGGTGAGGGTCAACCCGGTGCCACCTGCCTTCAGTGAGAGGACGAACACCGGTGGAGATCCGGCTTCGTCGGACTGGAAACGCGCGACCAACTCGTCGCGTGCCGCCTTCGGCACGCCACCGTGCAGGAACAGCACCTCGCGCCGGACCCGTCCGGCGAGATGACCACGCAGCATCGCACCGAACTCCGAGTACTGCGTGAACAGCAGCGCCTTCTCCCCCACCGCGAGCACCTCGTCGACGATCTCGTCCAACCGTTCCAGCTTGCCCGACCGTCCGGCCAGCGCGCTGCCGTCACGCAGGAAGTGCGCCGGATGGTTGCAGACCTGCTTGAGTTTGGTCATCGTCGCGAGCACCAGGCCGCGCCGCTCGATCCCGTCGGTGGATTCGATGCGCTCGACCATGTCGTCGACCACCGCCTGGTACAGCCCTGCCTGCTCGGCGGTGAGGTTGCACAGCACGTCCATCTCGAGCTTCTCCGGCAGGTCGGCGATGATCGACTTGTCCGTCTTGACTCGGCGCAGGATGAACGGGCCGGTGAACCTGCGCAGCCGCTCGGCGGCCTCGTCGTCGCCGAGCCGCTCAATGGGCTCGGCATAACGCTTCTTGAACGACGCGGCGGAACCGAGCAAGCCTGGGTTGGCGAACTCCAGGATCGACCACAGGTCAGCCAGGCGGTTCTCCACCGGCGTGCCGGTGACCGCGATCCGTGCCCCCGCAGGCAGCGACCGGATCGCTGTGGCCTGCTTGGTCGCCGCATTCTTGATCGCCTGCGCCTCGTCGACCACGACCCTACGCCAAGTGATCTTGCGCAGGTCAGCGGCGTCGCGGGCGGCCAACGCATAGGTCGTCACGACGAGGTCGGACGCGGCGACGGCGTCGGTGAAATGCTTGCCGCGGGCGCGTTCCTTGCCGTGGTGGACGTGCACCCGCAGCTGCGGCGTGAACCGCGCAGCCTCACGCTGCCAGTTACCCACGAGCGACATCGGGCAGATCAGCAGGCTCGGTCCCGAGCCGGCGTCATGTGCCAGCAGGGCGAGCAGCTGCACCGTCTTGCCCAACCCCATGTCGTCGGCGAGCACACCGCCCAGCCCGGCGCGGTGCAGGAAGTCCAACCAGGCCAGCCCGCGTTCCTGGTACGGCCGAAGCCGGCCGTCGAACGAATCCGGGACGGCGACCCGAGCGAGGCGCTGCTCGGTGCCGCCGGAGAGCAACTCACCGAGCCAGCCGTCGGCCGTGACACCCTCGACGGGGACGTCGTCAACGACCTGCTCGGTCCCGAGACCGAGCCGCAGCAGTTCGCCGATGGTGGCGGTGCCTGCGCGCCCGACGAGTTTCAGACCGGCGGCCAGACGGTGGGCGTCCAGCTCGATCCACTGGCCGCGCAGCCGCACCATGGGTGCCTTGAGCTCGGCGAGCTCGGCCAACTCCTCCGCGGTGAGCACGTCGCCTCCGATGGCAAGGTCGTGGCGGAACTCGACGATAGAAGCGAAGCCGACCCCACTCGCGCCGCCAGCGACCTGCCCGGGTTGGGGAGGCGTGTGAGCGGTCAGCCGCAGGCCGAGCCGCGAAGACGGCTTCGTCCACCAGCCCGGCAGCTGCACCCCGAAACCCGCCGTCGCCAGGGCCGGCGCGGCGACGCTGAGGAACCGGTGCGCGCCCGCGGTGTCCAGCGGCAACACGGTCGGGCGGGCCGCGTGCAGGGCTGCGTCCAGATCGGGGTAGACGCGGCTGGCCTTGCCGAGCTCGGCCAACATCGTCTCCTGCGGGGAGTCCAGGTGCCGGGCCAGCGCCGGCAGCGCGCCACGAGCCCGCCACACCGCGTCCGCGTCCACGACCAGGCTCGGCTCGTCGGTGGCCTGCAGTGCGAAGCGGACGTCCCAGACTTCGTCGTCCTCGCCCGGCTCGACGAGCCGGAAACAGGCACGAACCGGACCGGCCACGGCGTCCTGCTGCCAAGCGATGAGCGCCTCGGCCAGCGCCGCGACATCCGCCGACCCGGCCGTGAAACGCCGCTCCGTGCCCGTCAGCGCGGCGAGCCATGCCCGCGTGGTCGCATCGCCGACCCGGCCCGCGCGTAGCCGTGCCGTGCCCAGCGCCGTGCGGGCCGTCGCGTCGACCAGGCTGTCGAGCGCGTTGGCCCACACCGCCAACCCTTGGTCAGGCTCGGCCGCGGCCAGCGCCTGCGGCATGGACGAGGCCAGCGACCGGCCCCACGATGCATCGGGCCCAGTGAGTACGGGACGCCACATCGCTCGCGGCGGATCGACCTCGACACCCGGCAGCAGCCGCCCGCGAGCGACCAGGTCGGCAGCGAATCGGACCAGCGCGGCGAGGTGCGTGACCGACGCGCCCAGAGCCGCCGTGTCCGGATCGATGTCGTGCAGGGCCGCTGTCGCTAGATCGGCATCGAACTCGACCACCGGAACGTGCCACTGCCGGGATTGCACATCGCCGGAGGCGTCGGTGACCTCATCGCGGACCAGTTGTGGGGAGTCGAGCGCTCGTCCACCGCGCGCCGGCAGGGTGATCGTCGCGACGGTGAGCTTGGACGCCGGTGCGCGCAGCAGCTCGGCGAGCTGGTCGTGCGGCGCCGCGAACGGGTGCGCTTGGACGCGGGGCGCGCGACCCGCACGCCGCGCGTGCACGGAGACCGACGAATCCTCGGCCCACAGGGCGAGGCGGCCCGGCACGGCTGTGTCCGGCTCACGCTGCCACAGGGCGTGAAGGACGAACAACTCGCTACCTCATCCACGGATTCCGATCGACCGGAACCCAGCATGCCAGCACCACCTCCCGGCGGTGTTAGCCGGTGTCCGTTGACAGCCGGCGACCATGGGCGCCTTCGGCAAGACCGTGGTCAATCGCGCCGCGGGCGCTGCAAGGTGAACGTTTCGAAGGGTGCGAGCTGACCCTCGGTTCCGATCACGTCGTAGTAGGTGACCTCGAGTTTGGTCGTGCCGCCGCGGCCCGTGCCGGGGTCGACGGTGAACGCGGCGAAGCCGTAGGAGCGGGCAACGTCTCGCACGGCCGACCATGGGGCGTCCTCGTGAACGTAGACCGGCGCGCGCTTGCCGGTCGTCGGGTCGGGTGGGGTGACCGCAGTGATCACCCGGCACGCGGGCGGATTGAAGAACAGGCCGTTTGACGGGACGGAAGTGCCGCCGCCGCCGAGGACCATGTGCACCGTCCCCGTCGAGGTGTCGACGATGTCGGTGCCGGTGGCCACAGGAATCGGCGTCAGTGTAGCGTTCTGCTGCTGACCTCGGATCGGATGCGAGCGCTCGTAGTGGTGCTCGTGCCCGCACACCACGAGGTCGACGCCGTACCTGTCGAACAGCGGTACCCACTCCTGCCGGATGCCCAGGTCCGCGCCGTTGAACTTGTCGGCGGTGCTGATCGCGACCTGGTGCATGCACACGATCACCCAGTCGATGTCGCGGTTGCGGCGTGCCGCGGCGAGCTCAGCCTCCAGCCAGCGCTTTTGCGCCCCGTCCGAGTAACCGCGGACGTAGCTGTTGCCACCGTCCTGGTAGCAGACGTCGTCGTTGGCGATGCTGATCACGTGCAGCGAGCCGACGGTGAAGGAGTACCAGAGTCCGCGGGTGAGTTCGGTCTGCCCGTCCTGCGACGGCAGCGAGAAGTAGGTCTGGTAGGCCTGGTAGCCGATCGGCCCGTTGCCGAGCTCGTTCTCGTGGTTGCCGGCTGCCGGCATCCAGGGCCGGTTACGAGCGCTGCGGCTGTTGTTGTCCCAGAAGTCCGACCAGGTGCGCACCCGATCGTTGGCGAGATTGGCGTAGCACAGGTCGCCGTTGAACAGGTGGAACAGTGGACGGACCCGCTCAACGCCGGCAGTCACGTCGGCTGCAGCCGGCGAGCCGAGGTTGTCGTTAACGTAGGGCGGGTTCGGGATGGTCACGCCGGGCGGCGGCACGTACACCTTGCCTGTCGTCGGAGTGCCCTGGTCACCGAAGCTGGTGAAGGTGAAGCGGGACCGCCCGCGCGGCGCGGTGCGAAACGACCCGAACTCGGCCTCCGCACAGTCATGAACCGCGCCGTAGAGGTAGACGTCATCAGCGCGCAGGCCGGCCAGGCGAGCGTGCATCGCGTACACCGTCTGTCCGGACTTCGCGTCGACGTAGCTGGTCACCTCCGCCGCAACCGTCCGCTCGAAGCCGCCGTCGGGCTTCCCGAGCAACACACGCGGACCGCTTACCGGTTGCAGCGCATGCCAGGACACCACCATCTCCTGCCATGCCTCCGCGCCGAACTGCAGGTGCAGGCCGCTGACGACGGGCGCGGGCACGACCTTCGCCTCGGGGGTGGATGCCGGCGCAACCGCGCCAGCGCTCGGCGCGGTCAACAGCGGGGCCACCGCGGCACCAGCGCCGATCGCACCGGCGGCCGCAAGGAAGCCCCGTCGGGTCACACCGCGGCGGTAGATCAACTCATCGTCGACGTTCATGACAGAAGCGTTGCGGATGCCGTGAACGAACGTCTGGCGTAAACCGAAACATCTGGCAAACCGGTCATGACCCGTGTGTGCGTCCCGCTCACAGTTTCGTCAGGCCGGCCGGATCGCAGGGCGGATCGCGCGACACGTGCAGGCGACGTCGAAGCGCCCAGATCGCGCCGACGAGAGCACCGGCCCCCGCACGCTCAGTTCATACGAATGAGGGTGGTCCTGAGGGGACTCGCGAACGAAGCGATTGGCTACCGAAGATGGCCGTCACCGGGTGCGGTCACGCCGGGTGGTGCCGTAGAGGTCGAGCAGTCGAGCCAGCGCCGCGAATCTCCGGGCGTGCATATCTCCGGCCGTCCGCTTCAACAGCTCGTAGCCCAAGGCCGGATCGGCGTCACACTTGCCACGCAGGCACACACCGTCGAACGCGATCGCGTCGGCGTCCTCCGTTGCCTGGGCGTCAGCCTCGCAGCGGTACGGCGGTATCAGCCACGACCATCCGAGAACGTCGTTGCGTTCGTAGGTCTCCAGTACCACTGGAGCCTCGCCGGGGCTGGCCACCTCGAGCTGGACTCGCCCACGGCGCAGTACGAAGAAGCGGTCTGCCGGCCCCTCCTGGTGGAACAGGTAGTCCCCTGGGCGGAAGTGCACGTTGGTGGCGCAGCCGGCGAGCAGCACGAGAGTCTGGCGGTCCAGGCCGACGAAGAACGGGTGGTCGGCCAGCAGCTCGTCAAGGGTCTGCATGAAGCGACTCTGGCGCGAACCTCGTGGACCGGCAAGGGCCACAAGTCCCCACCCGCACCGAGTGCTGGAACCCCTCACCCATAGTCGGCAACTTGTCCAGCTCGACGGCGGGAGCCTGGGAGCACGGCGTTGGCCCATGACGGACCGCTGGCTCGGGGCTTCGAGGTGACGCAGCCGGAAGGCGTCGATGATGGACCGCTCCGGGTTGTACAGCCCGATGCTCGTCAGTTCAGTGAGCGCGAGTTCGTCGCGTCCGATGCTGAAGGTGTCCGCGGCGAAGGCATGCCAGCTGACCGGTGCTTGAGTGAGGGATGCCGCTGTCCCCGCGGGAGTGTGGCGTCGATCCGCGGGGGAGCCGCGACGTCGTTGGGGAAGGCGGGCGAACGATCGGCGATTGTGGGGACGACTGCTGCTCGATACGGACCAGAGTGGCGTTCGCGGACTCGGGCGGAGATGAGGTCCGGCGAAATTCTGGGTGTCCAGGTGCGCTCTTCCCAGCCGAGAGCTGGCCCGAGCGCGTACATATAGACGCCCGCTGAGGACGCTTACCGACGCTGCGACCTGAGCCTAATCGGCGATCAGCAGCGCAAGAACCGCCGCGATGGCACGGGACGTTCTAGTCGACCCACCGCCGAATCATGGTCAGGAGCGATGGGCCCTCGTCCGCCGGGTAGGCCTCTGACAAGTACCGACAGACAGCTTTGGTGTGGCCGAGGACGACGACGACAAGCACCCCGGCGGAAAGCCAGGTTGCACCAAGCAGGACTAGGGC
>Ga0209014_10002098_pt1 | contig 11697 bp, 11 predicted proteins | sample BarGraNGADG00212_FD_184491 | JGI IMG/M metagenome (GOLD analysis project Ga0209014, IMG submission 184491) | Arctic peat soil microbial communities from Barrow, Alaska - Barrow Graham LP Ref core NGADG0002-212 (SPAdes) (version 2) | ecosystem: Environmental > Terrestrial > Soil > Wetlands >... | reverse complement strand
CCCGGCCGAGCCGCTCGTGATCGGCGGCGACTTCAACGTCGCGCCCGAGGACGCGGACGTCTACGACCCGGCCTTCTTCGCCGGCTCCACTCACGTCTCGGAGCCCGAACGGGCCGCGATGGCGGCGCTTCGAGAATGGGGTCTCATCGACGCCTACCGCCTCCACCACCCCGAACCCGGCAGGTTCTCGTGGTGGGATTACCGCGCCGGCAACTTCCACAAGGGCCTGGGCATGCGCATCGACCACCTGTACGTCACACGCTCCGTCGCCGACCGCTGCACCGCCGCGGAGATCGATCGCGACGCCCGCAAGGGCCACCTGCCTTCGGACCACGCCCCGGTCTATATCGACCTGGCCGACTAATCGGAGTTCTACTTCGCGACGACGATCAGCGCAGCGGCCAGCGCTTTGAAGTCATCGAGTGTCATGCCGGTGCATCTGGCAGTCCACATCGCCCCGCCGTTAGGTTGCGTGAACACGTAGTACGAGCCGTTGGATCCGCCCAGCGTGCCAGTTCGATCGCCGAACGATGCCGCCCCGATCTCGGGTCCGACTCGCAGGACTTCGGCTCCGGCTGCTTCGCCGAACTTGCCTTCTTCCAGGGTGAGCGTTTCCCCCGCGGGACCGTCATATTCGACAGTCAGCGGTGCAGTCGCGGCCAACTGCGGATTGCCGCCCGTCGTGACCGTCCAACCGGCGGGCAGAACCGCGCAATAGACGTCATAGCTCGCGGACATGGACGCCATCTTGAAGAAGTTGGCGTCGCCGGTGCAATCCGTAGCCATATGCCAGTTGCTCGGGTATGGGGTCGGCGACGGCGGAACGAACGCATGGCCGCCGCTGGCTCGAGTCTCGGCCGGCCAGGGCCCGCCGTCCTGCAATTCGCGATTCCCGAGCGGCGCGGCCAGCTTCACGACGTACGGGGTACTCGACCCCGCGACCAGAATGCAGGTCTGGATGCCATCAGGCTGTCGCGCCGCGGCGGTCACCACGATGCGGTCGCCGACGTACGCGACCCCAATCTGAACCTGATCTGCCGGAATGGGGTTGCCGCCGGTACATGTTTCCGGGTCGATGCCGATGTGGAGTTCGGTCGTCTCGGCGGTCAGCAGAAACGCCGGATCTAGACCCCACAAGGCCGACACGAAGCCGGGAGGCGGGACGGAACGAAGGGTGCAGCTTCCATATACTCCCACGGACCAGCCATTGGCCGTGAACTGGCCGCCCGTGGGAGCGCCCCGATTCAACTCCACTTCGACGTAATCCGGCGCATCTCCGTTTTGAACCCGGGCGACGAATAGCAGGCGATTCGAGGTGTCTTCCACCAGGTACCAGCCGTGGTCCGGGAAGCCAGACCCGTATGGAGACGAGACGAACTGGCGCAGCGTCCCAGCGGCTTCCGACGTGCCGTTCTCGGCACTTCCCGGTCCAGCCAGCAGATCCGGGGAGAAGTTGGAGTCGTTCCAGCCACGGCATTGGATCTGCTGCGGCGCGGCGCCAACCAAAGTCGACGAGGAGTGCAGCCGGGGGCCGATAACTGCGACTCCCGCCACGAGCGCCACTACCACGGCGAGTCCCGCCAGTCCGGACCGCCGGCTCACCCGAGTCCCCGCTCGAGGGGCTAGCCGCACCTTCTCAACACCGGTCGCGCCGCCGAGCGCGGTCAGCGGCTCGTCGTAGCTGGGTTCGTCGGAGGGCCGCCCCCTCAACGCAGCTTCGATCTGATCGTCGAGGTTCACGGCCGATCCTCCTGGCTGAGACGCCGGCGCAAGCTCGCCAGACCCGTGGCCGCGTGGCCGCGGGCGGCGCTGGCGCTGATCGAAAGGGCGATGCCGATCCGCTCGTACGGCAGGTCGGCCCGGAAGCGGAGATACAGGACGGCGCGCTGGCGCTCCGGCAGACGGTCGATCGCCTGCCAGACGGCGTCGATATCGATTCTTCGCGCCGGATCCCCATCGAGTCCGCCGCGATCGTCCGCGGCCCGGGGCGGACGCAACCTCTCGGCGAGCCCGCGCAGCCGGCCGCGCAGCCGGTGGTTATCGACCGCCAGGCGGTAGAGAACCCGGAACGCCCAGGCGTCGGGGTCGGCGACGTCGGTGCCCGAATCGAGCTCGCGCCAGAGCCGCAGCATCGTTTCCTGGACCGCGTCGGAGGCGTCTTCGTCGGCGAGCCCGAGACGCCTGGCGAACCCGAACAGCTCCTGCGAGCGGCGCTGGTAGAGCAGCTGCAACGCTCGCTCGTTGCCGGCTTCCGAGTCCCCCAAGGCTACGGTCTCCCCGATCGCGAATGCCCTATCGCTAATCACACCCTACAGACGCAACGGCAACCGTAAACGCTCGTCCAGACTTCAGGCGGCGAACCCGAGCGCGCGTCCCGCTCGTCTCGGTGGCAGTATGAGCGCATGGAAATCCACTTCCTCGGCGCTGCCAACACCGTCACCGGTTCCCAATTCCTCCTCGTTACGGAGCGAGCCCGCGTCCTGATCGACTGCGGCATGTTCCAGGGCGGGCCGCACGAGGTTGTGCGCAATCGCGTACCCCTCGCTTACGACCCCACCAAGCTCGACGCCATCGTGCTCACGCATGCCCACCTCGACCACTGCGGCCTGATCCCGCACATCGTGGCCGAGGGTTATGGCGGCCCGATCTACGCCACCAAAGGCACGATCGAGCTGGCCAGCCTGGTGCTGCTCGACTCCGGGAAGCTCCAGGAAGAGTTCGCTAAGCGACAGCGCCACTGGGCTCTCAAACACCCGGACCAGGCGGCGCGCGAAGAACAGAAGAAGGAACAGGAGATCGAGAGCCAGGAGGAGCTCGCCAAGCTAGAAGATGACGGCGGGCCCGCTCCGGACGGCCCTATCGTCGCCTCGGGCGTCGACGAGTTGACCCTGCGCGACGAGCAAGGCCTGGGCACGCGTATGGGCTTGCCGCCGTTCGGCCATCCCAACCACGAGGCGGCTCTGGCCGGCAGCCCGGCTCACCCGAACCTCGTGCTCGAGGAGCCGCTCTACGACCAGCTCCAGGCCCAGGCCGCCCTGACGCATTTCCGTCCGGTCGGCTACGAGACCGAAAGCGAGGTCGCCCCGGGCATCACCGCGGTCTTCCATGACGCCGGCCACATCCTCGGCTCGTCGATCGTGGAGCTCAGAGTCGCCGCCGAGGCCGGCACCCCGGCCCGGACCCTCATCTTCTCCGGCGACCTGGGCCGCACCGACGCTCCGATCTTGCGCGACCCGACGATCATCCGCGAGGCCGACTACGTCCTGGTCGAGTCCACATACGGCGGCCGCGAGCACGAACCCGAACAGGATTCGCTCGACCAGCTCGCACAGGCGATCAAGGACGTCGCCGCCGAGAACGGCGTGCTGCTCATCCCGGCATTCGCCATCGGCCGGACCCAGGAAGTCGTCTGGGCGCTCAGCCACCTCTTCGACGCCGGGCGCATCCCGAAGATCAAGCTCTATCTCGACTCGCCGATGGCATCGAAGGCGTCCATCATCTACCGCGAGCACACCGACTACTACGACCCCGAGACGCTGGCGCTGCTGAACAAGGGCGAAGGCCCGATCGACTACCCGGACCAGCGCGAGACGCCTCTGGCGGCCGACTCCCAGCGCATCGACGTGGCCACACGTCCGTACGTCCTCGTCGCCTCGAACGGCATGCTCACCGGTGGTCGCGTCCTCGGCCACCTCCGCAGGCTCATCGGCGACACCAAAGCCATGATCCTCTTCGTGGGCTACCAGGGAGAGGGAACGCTCGGCGCGAACCTCCAGGCCGGCCTCAAGACGGCTCGAATCGATGGCCAGGAGTGCACCGTCCGCTGCGCCGTCCGATCGATCAGCGGCTTCTCGGCGCACGCCGACGAACCTGGGCTGCTGGCGTGGCTTGGTCATTTCATCGAAGGCCGCAAAGCCGGCGATCCGGGCGTCCCGAAGCGAGTCTTCCTCGTCCATGGCGATCCCGACGCGCAGCAGGCTCTCGAACCGAAGATCCAGGCTCTCGGCCTGCCGACGCTCGTTCCGCACTGGCACCAGAACGTCATCCTCGACTGACCGGCAGCTCGATCGGGTCCCGCGGGTCGCCCGCGGCACGCGGGGCGCCCGCGGCGCGCACGCCGCAACCGCCTGTGGCGCCGCTTTGAACAGCCCGCAGGTCCGGGTCGTCTGGATGGTAGACAGGCTCAGCCGCGTGTGGCGCCGCTGTCGGCATGAGGACTGGATGTCATCATGAAGCGAGGCACGGATTGGGGTGCCGGCTCCGACATAGACGTGCGCGACGAAGAGCCACGGGGTCCCCTGGCGAGAGAGCCGGTGACGCCGCAGGACCGCCACCGGCAATTCGGATGGCGCTTCCCGGTCGGCCTCTTCGTTACGATCGCTGTGCTAGCTCTGGCGGGCCATGCCCTCGATCTGTACGAAACGTCGACTCCGGTTGTCCCCCCGACGCCTACGCCGATCTCCTGGGTGAACGCGGTCGTTTCGCCGGCCCCGGCTGGGTCGGCAACACGGGGACCGGACGGGTCGCCGAGCTCATTGCCGGCGGTTGCGGCCCAGGCAACCATCGACAGCGTCTTCTGGACGGCCGGGAAGCCCAACCACTTCACCATCCAGGTGACGAACACCAGCCCGGCGGCAATCCCTCTCACGCCGTGTCCAACTTACGCCATGTTCGTATCGGGCACGCCGGCGAGCCTGGTAACGATTCGGGCCATGAACTGCGCCGAGATGGGCTCGACCTTCGCGCCGGGCGAGACTCTTGCCCTGGACATGGTCTACACGCCGTCCGCGACCGACCCGCTGGGGCTCCAAACCATCGAATGGCAGGCCGTTTCCGGATTCCAGGCGACTGCGCAAATCAGGTCTGTCGATATCGAAAAATAGGCGCAGCGGTCAGTTCGAAGCCCCGGCGGCGCCCGTGCTTCCCGGCGCGTAAAGCGGTACGCCGGCCGCGCAGGCCGGACAGGTCTCGGGGCCGGGATCGTAGGTCGGGAGTTGGAGCTGCCAGAGCGCCCGGAGCGGGTAATTGCGCTGCGTCAGCGGGGAGCTGAGCGAGGCCAGGCCACCGGACCGATCCGCCAGGACCGCGCAAGTGGCGATCTCGCCGCCGAGCGCTTCCACCGCGGGGAGCATCGCGAGCAGCGAGCCGCCCGTGGTCAGGATGTCGTCGACGAGCAGCACCCGCTCCCCGGGCGCGATCGTGAACCCGCGCCGGAACTCGCGACGGACCGTCCCGTCCGCGTCCTTCACTTCCTCGGCGAAGATGCTGCGCACGCCCAGCTGGCGCGCGGTCTCGAAGGCGAGAACGATCCCGCCAGTCGTGGGGCCGGCGACGACGTCCACGAGCGGCGCCCCGTCCGCGCCCCGATGCGGCGCGGCCCAGAAGCCGCACAACTCGCTCGTGGCCGCCGGGTCCTGCAGCACGAGGAACTTCTCCAGGTACCGCTCGGAGTGCTTGCCGCTCTTGAGCAGGAAGTGGCCTTCTTTGAGGGCGCCCGAGCGCCGGAATAGCTCTTCCGTCCGAGATGCAATCGCCGCGGCCGCCGCCAGCTCGACCGCCGACCGGATCGTCGTCACGGCCGGTACTCCACGCCCTTGGCCGAGGAGGCCGCGGCGCGCTTCGGCAGCGCGGTTCCGACGATCGGCCGATAGGAGCTGAGTCCTCGGCGCAGGCATTCCGCCCGCAACTCGTCACCGAGCCGCACCGGCAGCTCCGGATCCGCGAATATCGCAGTGCCGACCTGGACGGCTGAGGCTCCGACGGCCAGGAAGTCCAGCACGTCGGCCAGCTCCGTGACCCCGCCGATGGCCACGATGGGGATCTCCACGACCTGCGCGACCTCGTACACGATCCGGAGCGCCACGGGTTTGATGGCCGGTCCGGAAAGCCCGCCGTAAGTGTTGCCGAGGAACGCCCGGGTGCGATCGGCGGAGACCGCCAGCCCGGAGAGCGTGTTTATCGCGGTCAAGGCGTCGGCGCCGGCTTCTTCGATGGCCTTGGCAATCGGCCGCACATCGGCCACGTTGGGCGAAAGCTTCACGAGCAGCGGCAGTTCGGTCGCCCGCCGGACCGCGGCCGTGACGGCCCGCGCCGCATCGCGATCGATCGCGAACTGGAGCCCGCCCTTGCCGACGTTGGGACAGCTGATGTTCAGCTCGATGCCCGCCACCCCGGGCACGCCGTCGAGCCGCCGGACGACCTCGACGTAGTCCTCGATCGACTCGCCCGCCACGTTGACGATGACCGGCACCTGCCAGCCCTGCCAGATCGGGCTGTACTTCTCGATGACGGCATCCACGCCCGGGTTCTGCAGGCCGATCGAGTTCAGCATTCCGCCGGGTGTCTCGGTCACTCGGGGCGGCGGGTTGCCGACACGCGGCCGGAGCGTCGTGCCCTTGCAGCAGATCGCCCCGATCCGCTGGACGTCCACCACGTCGCCGTATTCCACCCCGTAGCCGAACGTCCCCGACGCGACCATGATCGGGTTGGAGAGTACCAGGCCTCGTTCCGGCGCCAGGTCCACCGAAAGGTCGATCGCATCGAGGCGCTCTCGTTCTGCCAGCGACAGCCGCGCGGACGGGCTCGTGCCCAGGTCGGCCACGGCCGAGGAACCGGTCTCGACACGCGTTCGGACCGGCCGATCCAGCGGCCCCATCGCGCTCTTGACCTTGCGTACCGTCGGAGTCCGCTTCGATCTATCGGAGTCTTTGCCGATACGGAAGCCCGAGTTCTGGAAGTCCGACGCCACGACAACCTTCTTGCGAGCTTTCACGCGATCGACTCCCAGGCGATCTCCTCGGACGCGAAAACGGGACCCTCGCGGCAAACGCGCTGAGGACCGTCGGTCCCGAGCACCACGCAGCCCAGGCACGCGCCCACGGCGCAGCCCATCGTCTGTTCCATCGAAACCTGGAGGAAGGCCTTGCGCCGGGCCGCCGGCGAACCCGCGGGATCTTGCTTGCCGCCGCCGCGCTTGCGTCCCAGCTTCGCTACGCCGAGCCGCTCGCGCCGTCCCGAGGCGAGGTAGGCCAGGCGCTTGAGCATGGGGTGCGGCCCACAGGCGAACGCCTGGTCGGCCCAAGCCTCGTAGTCGGCCACCAGCTCGGTAACGAAACCCCGATGACCAAGCGACCCGTCGTCCGTGGCCACGACGTACTCGACCTCGTCGGGAAGCAGGCTCGAGGGATAGACGTTCGCGGCGTTGAGCGCCCCAAACAGCACCACGACCTGCCGCCCGTCGCGGACCGCCTCGTCGGCGAGCATCCTCACGCCGGCCATCCCGAGCCCGCCGGCGATCAGCAGCAGGTGCTTGCTGCGCGGGTCGACCTCGAACGGCCTGCCGAGCGGCCCGAGCATGTCCAGCCGCTCGCCCTCGCGGACGCGCGTCAGCCACTCCGTCCCGCGGCCGACCGTGCGGAAATGCAGCGTGACCGTACCCGTGGCCGGATCGGCGGTGTTGATCGAGAACGGACGCCGCAGTACCAGCCCCGAGTAGTCGCCCGTGCGAACGTGAACGAATTGGCCGGCCCGGGATCCGGTGGCAAGCTCTGGCGCGTGGAACGATTGAAGCCATTGCCCCGGCAGGATTTGCCGGCTTTCGACCAGCTCAGCCGAGACCAGGCGCATCGTCACCGCGGCTTGCCGTCTCCCTTGTCTTCCTCGGCATCGTCGCTGGGTTCGACAGCGGCGGCGTCCTCGACAGTCTCGGCCTCGTCCTCGGAGTCTTCCTCGTCCTCGTCGTCCTCATCGGCTTCATCGGCTTCACCCTCGGCCAGGCTTGGGAAAGCCTCGCCCAGCGTGTCGGCCAGGTCGCCGAAAACGTCTGTCGGGTCGTAGAACTCGACTATGGCGTCGGGGCCTTCGAGCTGGCGCCACTGACCCGACTCGGCCTCGGCCTCCGGGATCACTTCGGCCATGAAAGCTCCGGAAGCCTTCAAGGTGAGGCGCTCGTCCTCGTCGTCCACGATGATCAGGTCGCCCAGAACGGACGAATACTGAGCCGCGGCGGCCTCGAACTGCTCGAGGAGGTGCGCCTCCGTCTGCTGGCTTCGTTCCTGGAAGGCGAGCGCCAGATCGTACAGTCGCCCGGCCGCCTCTTCTTCCGTCTCCGGGGGTTCTTCGTACTCATGGGCGGCGGCCCAATCGTCCGCGGCAGCGGCATAGGGGTTGTCGCCCGCACCGGCCGGCACTTCGGCACCCTCTTCGGCCTCAGCGCCTTCTTCGGCTTCGCCTTCCTCGGTCCCGTCGGCCACCGTGGCTTCGCCGAATGCGGCGAAAACGTCGGCCAGGTTGTACAGCTCGACCAGCTCGGAGGGGCTCTCGATGATCTCGGTTTCGGAGACCCACTTGCCGGTTGCGTCGTCCAGGTAGCGGCTGCGGCTCCGGAACGATAGGTCCGCGGCGACGGCCAGGTAGTCGACCTCGTCGTCGATCAGGACCACGCCGCCGATCTCGGCGATGCGGTCGCCGTTGGTCTCGAGGAAGCGGCGGAGCTGAGCCGACGCCTGGACGAGGAAGTCGGATCGCTCGAGAGAAGCGTCGGCGGCCAGCTCGCCGAGCAAGTCCTTACGGCTCGTATCCATCGGGTTCTCTCCTATCCCTTGAACTCGAGGTCCGGGCCGATCCGCTCCCGGAGGATCATCGAATGATGTCGCTCGAACATCCATTCCCCGGCACGATGCCCCAGGGCGCGCGCTGCCTCGTCGGCTTCGAGCTTGTCCATGGTGGCGTAGTCGGGCAGGTCCAGCAGGATCACGTTATCGAAGTCCCAGCCGTGGGCGACGTTGTACCAGCCCAAGAACTTGATTCCGAACTTCTCCTCGTACTGCTTCATCTGACGAGGCATCAACGTCTTCATGAAGAATTTGAAGAACGGGTCGCGCCCACGGCGGATCGAGAAGAAAGTCGCAAGGACTGGCACCGGTTTGAGATCTCCTCATTTCTGTGGGGCACCATTCTCGCACGCCCGCAGGCGGCGCGGTTCCGTCGGCTTCCACGCCTAGCCACGAAGCGGCCGACCCGACCGCGCGCCGGCTTCAGGTCCGGTCTGCCTCAGGGTCCTCATAGGCCAGTCGCCCGCCGGCAATGGTGAGCAGCACTCGGCCGGGCAGCTCGCGCCCCAGCAACGGCGAGTTCTTGCCCTTGGAACGCAACGTCTCTTCGGTCACGAGCCAGCTGTCGCCGCGATCGAACACGACCAGGTCTGCGGTCGCGCCCTCCACGAGCCCGCGGCTTCGAGCGGCCGGCGTCGCAGCCAAGCCGGGCCAACCGGCGACGACGCTTGCCGGGCCCACGGTCAGCGCCGCGATGGCTCGGGCCAGTGGCAGTTTGCCGGCGTCCACGAGAGCGAGCAGGACGCCGAGCGCGGTTTCGATGCCGCTGATGCCGTTTGACGCGCGTCCGAACTCCACTTCCTTGTCCACGATCGTGTGCGGCGCATGGTCGGTGGCGACCGCGTCGGCCGTGCCGTCGAGCAGCGCGGCGAGGCATGCCGCGGCATCTGTAGGGGGCCGAAGCGGCGGGTTGACGCGCAGGGCGGTGTTGTAGGGAGCGGCGACGAGCGCGCCGGCGGCCCACGGGTCGCGCGGCTTCCCGTCGGCGCCGAGCGCTTCCCACGACCAGCGTCGCGCGCCGGCGAGCCACTCGTCGGTCAGTGCCAGGTGGTGCGGCGTCACGTCGCACGTGACCGGCAGGCCGGCGGCCTTGGCCCGGCGCACCAGGTCGAGGCCGGCCGCCGTGGAGACGTGGGTCAGGTGGAGTCGCGCCCGCGGCTCGTCGTGGATCGCATCCGCCAGGACCGCTAGATCGCGCGAGACGGCGTTCACTTCGGCCGCTTCCGGCCAGCCCGCGAGCCCCAGCACCGACGCCACGTAACCTTCGGCAGCCTCCGCTCCGGCAGTCAGCTCCGAGTCTTCGGCGTGCTCCACTACCGGCAGGCCGAGCATTCCGGCGTACAGGAGCGCGCTGCGCAGCAGCTTGGCCGTGCGCACCGGCGCGCCGTCGTCGGAGTAGCCGAGCACGCCCGCGTCGGCCAGCTCGCCCATCGCCGAGAGCTGCTCCCCCGCCCGGCCGGCCGAGACGGCGCCGTAGGCCAGCACCTCGACCGGCGAGCCGCTCGCTCGGGCAGCCGATCGGATGCGTTCGAGCACACCCGGTTCGTCCAGCGCGGGCTCGGTGTTGGGCATAAGCGCCACGCTCGTATAGCCGCCGTGAGCCGCGGCAGCCGTGCCCGTAGCGACGGTTTCTGCATCTTCGAAGCCGGGCTCGCGGAAGTGCGCGTGCAGGTCGAAGAAACCCGGCGCGACTACGACGCCCGCGTCCGTAACGCCCGCCGCTTCCTCGCCCTCGAGCCACACGACCGACTCGAACACCCCGTCGATGACGACGATCTCGCCGGGGCCTTCGCGGCCGGAGACCGGGTCGACGAGCCAGGCCTTCTCCAGCTCGAACCGTTCGACCTTCTGGCCGACTTTCGGGCCCAGCCCCGCTGCCGGTTGCGCGCTCATCGTCCCGCCTCGCCCGCATGGGCCGAGTCGTGCGAGCCGGCGAGCAGATAGAGCAGCGCCATCCGCACCGCGACGCCGTTGGTCACTTGCTCGGTGATCACGGCCCGGCCGCTTGTCGCAACATCGGGAGCTATCTCCACTCCCTCGTTCATCGGCCCGGGATGCATCACGATCGCATCGGGACGAGCCAGGGCTACTCGCTCGGCGTTGATCCCGAAGCGGGCCGCGTACTCGCGCAGTGAGGGGAGCAGGCCACCCTGCATGCGCTCGCGCTGGATCCGCAGGGCCATCACCACGTCCGCGTCCCGGAGCGCTTCGTTCACGTCGCTCGTAACGTGGAACCGGCCGTGGCCCGGGATCGCGCCGTCCCCCCACGCCGCCGCCCAGCGATCCATCCCTCGCAGAAGCGTGGCCGGGCCGCACAGCCAGAGATCGGCTCCAGCCGCGGTGAGCGACCAGACGTTGGAGCGGGCCACCCGGGAGCGGAGGATGTCGCCGACGATCGCGACCTTGCGGCCGTGCAGGTCCCCGCCGGGAAGATGCTGGCGCATCGTGTACAAGTCGAGCAGTGCCTGGGTCGGATGGGCGTGCCAGCCGTCCCCGCCGTTGAGGACGTGCCCGCCGAAGATGTCCGCCGCCAGATAGGGCGCCCCCGACACCGAATGGCGCATGACGAGTATCTCGGCACCGAGCGCTTCGAGCGTTCGAATCGTGTCCACGAGCGACTCGCCCTTGGTCACCGACGAGGTGGCGGTGGAAACGCTCACCACGTCCGCCGACAGGTTTCGGGCCGCGGTCTCGAACGAGACCCGGGTGCGAGTTGAGGCTTCGTAGAACAACGTGGTCACGCGCCGGCCGTTGAGCGCGGGGACTTTGCGGATCGGCCGGGCGAGGATGCCCTTCATCTCGTCCGTGGTCCGCATGATCAGCTCGATCTCGGGCCAGCTGACGACGTCGAGGTCGAGGAGATGGCGATGATGCCAGGCCGCTCCCGGGGCGGCGCCGCCGGTCTTGACGGCGGCGGTCGAGGCGGCTTCGGTCTCGGCGGTCACTGGTTTCCCGCGGTCGCGGGCTCCTCGGCACGCGCCTGTCGGGCGATGCTGACTTCGTCGCGGCCGTCGGTCTCGGCCACGTGGACCTTGACGATCTCTTCCCGCGACGTCGGCACGTTCTTGCCCACGTGGTCGGCGCG
>Ga0209014_10002093_pt1 | contig 11702 bp, 9 predicted proteins | sample BarGraNGADG00212_FD_184491 | JGI IMG/M metagenome (GOLD analysis project Ga0209014, IMG submission 184491) | Arctic peat soil microbial communities from Barrow, Alaska - Barrow Graham LP Ref core NGADG0002-212 (SPAdes) (version 2) | ecosystem: Environmental > Terrestrial > Soil > Wetlands > Peat... | reverse complement strand
ATAGATGTTGTGGAAACGCCCGACCGTTGCCCGGATCCCGGCGTCATGAGTCGCGTGGACGAAGGCAGCTTCACCTAGGAGCTTGCTGATCGCGTAGGCAAATCGAGGAGATCGGACGTCCTGGACCATCACCGGCACGTCTTCCGCAGTGGGCACCGGCACTATCCCGGCATCGACCCCGCCGGCGTAGACCTCGCTCGTGGAGGAGAAGAACACCCGCGGCTCACCCTGCACCCAGTCCAGGAGGTGCAGCACGCTGAGGGTGTTGACCCGCAGCACTCTGGCGGGGTCCCGCTCCACGTTGCGGACCCCCACCACCGCAGCCAGGAGATAGATCTGGTCCCATCCGTGCGGGAGTGCCTCCCAAGCCTCGCGCTGGGTGAGGTCGGCCGAGACAACGTCGGCGGCGGGGTGCTGGCGGATCGCGGCGAAGTCCGGGTCGTCCTGACCGCGGGAGAAGTCGTCGACGATGGTCAGGTCGGCACCGTCTTGCAGGAGACGACGCGCCAGGTGCGCCCCGATGAACCCGGCACCTCCCAGCAGGAGAACCCTCATGATGCCGCTCCGGTAGCAGCGAGATAGCCGAGGCTGGCGTACCGGACACCCATCCCGGTGACGGACCCCTCATCCAGCACTCGCCAGGAGTCGTAGACGAACAGTGGTCGGGCAACAGCCCAGGCGGTGTCGACCTGGATCTCCCGGTAGTCAGGGTGGTCGTTGATGATCAGCACCGCGTCGCCCTCGCTGAGGGCCTTGTCGAGGTTCACGGGCTCCCCACCGTAAGCGCGGATGACCTCATCAGTGACCACGGGGTCGTGACCGAGCACCGTGATTCCTGCTTCCGCAAAGGCTGGCATCATCGACGCGATTGGCGTACCGCGCATGTCGTCGGTGGCCGGAACGCCCTTGTACGCCCACCCGAGCACAGCAAGCCGTGCCCCGGCCGCAGTGCCGCGCATCTCCTCCAGCATCCCGATGACCTTGGCGGCGACATGTCGCGGCATGTGCTCGTTGAGCCTCCGGGCCGCCGCGACCAGGAACGGCTCCTGTCCGAGGCAACTGTTGATCATGATGTAGGGGTCCTTGCTCAGACACCCGCCGCCGACGTAACCGGGCTTGGCGAGGTCGGGTCTGGGGTAGTGGAGGTTGGTGGCGCGGATGACCTCGAGGGGGTCCAACCCGTGCCCTTCCGCGATCAGCGCGAGCTCGTTGCCGTAGGCATAGATCAGGTCGGTGTGGCAGTTGTTAGCGAGCTTGACCATCTCGGCCGCCTCGAGGCTGGAGACCGGGACGACCTCGTGGGCGAGCTCGCTGAACACCTCCACGCACGCCTTCAGGCTCTTCTCGTCCAGCCCGCCCACGACCTGCGGTAGCTCGACGAGCTCGCGGAGGGCCTGGCCCTGAATCGTCCGCTCGGGCGCCATCGCCAGCCGGGCGCTCGGCCACTCCTCCAGAAGCGCCGGGAGCACAATCGAGCGTGTGGTCCCGATGGGGACCGTGCTGCGCACGACCACGAGCGTCTCGGGGTTGCACCTTCGAGCGATGTTACGGGCCGCCGCCGCGAGGTTTGCCAGGTTGGGCTCCAGAGTCGTCTCGTCCACCGGTGTGGACACCGAGATCAGCACGGCGTCGAGTCCATCTCGAGGCAGCTGGCTTCCGATGAAGATGCGCTTACCGATGAGCTCCTGGAAGACCTCCTCGAGTCCGGGCTCGTAGATGTGTGGCCGGCCCTGGGACAGCGAGTCGATGACGCTCTGCTGGACATCCACGCCGTAGACAGTGTGGCCCGCCTTGGCGAGTGCTGCCGTCAGCGTGAGACCGACGTACCCCATGCCTACGATGCCGATCGTGTTGCTCATCTTGACGCCCCTTCAATCCTGGTCGAGGTGACCGCCGGTCGGTCCATCCGCTTTGCGCCCGGGTCCGGGCGCTCCTGTGTTGCTGCAATGTCGTTCCAGATCTGTTCGAGCGACTCGGCCAGGCCGCGCTGGGGGCGCCAGCCGAGAGCGTCGCGGGCGCGCGCGATGTCGGCCTCAATCCACCTCACGCCGGCCGAACGACCCGGGGGGGCCGAGGACTCCACGATGTCGCCGTGATAGCCCGCGACGTCCGCGAGCAGCCGGACCGCCTCACGCACGCGGGTAGCTCTACCGCTACCGATGTTGATGGTGCCCCAGGGATACGTCCCGGAGATCGCAGCCACCACGGCGTCGGCGACGTCACGAGCGTCGACAAAGTCGCGGTGGGCGTCCAGCGGGCCGAGACGTACCTGCGACGCTCGGGTGTCCTGAGCGTCGCGGATGCTTAGGGCTGCCCGCCCCAGCACGGTGTCGCCGTTGAGCCCGGTACCGATCGGGTTGAAGACCCGCAAGGTGACGGCGTCCACACGTCCGGAGCGACGCGCCTGCTCCACGAGGAGCGTGGCGGCGAGGTGGCTGGCCCCATAGGGGCCGACCGGGGCGGCCGGCATCTCCTCATGGACGGGCCTGCCGGCTGGGACTGTGCCGTACTCCCCGGCAGAGCCGATCCTCACGAAGCGTGCGGGGACCGCCGCCAGAGCGTCCAGCAACTTTGCCGTGGCCAGCGTGTTCGCCTCGATCAGGTCGCTGTTGCTGCCATCGAGCCTGCCCATGCAGTTGACGACGACGTCGGGAGCGATGTCGCGCACCATCTGCTCCAGCTGTGCCGCAGGGGCACGGACAAGGTCACAGGCGGCCCGTCGCGGCATGATCAAACGCACCCCCGTGGGCTGGCTCTCGAGGGCCCGCACCACGTGCCGTCCCAGGTACCCGGACGCTCCGAAGAGCAGGACGGTGGTCATACCGCCGCCAGACGCTGTGCGGGGATGAGACGCTCCAGGAGGGTGACGGAGCTGCGGTTCGCCTCGTCGTAGTCCTCGGGGCGCCCGATGTCGGACCAGTACCCATCGAAGGCGTAGTTCGCCGGGTAGCGGTCCTCCTTGATCAGATCGAGGATGAGCTGGTCGAATCCGTAGGCAAGACCGGCGGGGTACTTCTCGATGGTGGCCCGCGACATGCCGTAGATGCCGGTGCTGACCGAGTAGGACATGGCCGGCTTCTCCTTGAAACCCTCGATGCGCTGTCCGCGCACGTCCAGCACACCGAACTCGATGTGCGTCTCGGTCGTGATGGTGGCCACGGTGAGGGGGGCACCGGAGAGCTCGTGGGTGCTGAGCAGGTCATCGAACCGGAGGTCGGTCAGGATGTCCCCGTTCATCACCAGGAAGTGCTCGGGCAGGCCCTCCATCCCGAAGAGAGGTCCGCAGGTCGAGAGCGGCATCACCTCCTCGACGTAGTCGATCTCGAGACCCCAGGTAGACCCGTCGCCGACGTAGGCGCGAATGAGGCGCCCCAGGTGGTTGATGGCCAGAGTGGCGGATCGGAAGCCGCACCGGGCCAGCTGCTCGAGGATGATGTCCAGGATGACGTGGTCGTCCCCGATAGGGACGAGTGGCTTGGGCAGCGCGGTGGTGTACGGCCGTAGCCGGATACCCTTGCCTCCAGCGAGAATGACGGCGTGCACGCTGTTCCTCCTTAGTCCGTACTGGTTCACTACAAAGTCCTGGGATCCGTGATCGAGGGCAGGAGAGCCACCAGGGAGATGAGCATCAGCAGCAGTGACGTGGCCGCGAAGAGAGACGTGTCGACGAACGGCTCCTGGGCCGCAGGGATGACCGCCACAGCGATCACGTGGGCTGTCAGCGCGAGCGCGACGGCTGCACACAGCGGACCGAGCATGGCGATGCCCGTCATCAAGAAGCTCAAGTAGTACGCCGAGGCCAGGAAGACGCTGGCGAGCGTCATGGCAACCCCGGCTGGGGAGAGAGCGCCGCGCAGAGCGAGCCCGCCCAGCAGAAGGACTCCTAGCCCGGCGACGGTCAGGGCGCACGCGGCGACGTCGTGGAAGAGGATCCAACGGATCCCGCTGGCGAACTCCTGCGGGTATCTCACCGACTTCTTCAGCGCACTTGCCCGTGACCGGAACCGATACGCCTGCAGCTCCACGACCCCCATCCCGACGATCAGTGGGAGCAGGCCGATGGCGACCTCGAGGGAGCCGAACATGTAGCGCGCCTGGGCCTGGAGCAGGTACGCCGCGGTCAGCCCGGTGTAGATCACGACGAGGACGAACTGTCCTGGGTCCCCTTGCACGGCCGTCCAGGCGGCAGTGGCGGTGTGGTCGCCGGTGAGGCGTCGTGCCACCAGCGAGAGAGCCAGCACCGCAAGGACGGAGGACCCGCCGACCACCAGGGCGACCGCAGTGCTCACGATGGCGTCCGAGAGCATGTAGAGACTGCCCACGATCACTGCTGGGACCATCGCTGCGACCAGAAGTTCCTCACGGCGGTGGAACATCAGCACTGTCGCGCCCATCTGGTAGGCCATCTGGGCAACAGCCACCGGTGCGAGGCCAGGGCCGTAACCGAATGATCCTGCGAGGGCGGATGCGGTGGCTGCCGCCACCAACAGCCCAGCGAGCGAGGCGATCCGGAGGACGTAGGCGGCAGAGTCCGGCCGTTGGGCCGACAGCAGCTGGTAGGCGACCCAGGTCGCTGCCCCGGCCCAGACCCAGGCGACGGCCGCACCGATGACCAGCCCCCGGATCACGGGACCGGGCCCCAGCACCGCAAGAACCGCCGGGAAGACGGTCGCGGGAAGGAGATAGAGCACCCCGTGGCTGACCAGGCGGAAGGTGGTGGCCTCAGACCCGACGCCAGCACCCCTCGTAGCACGCTCAGCGACCAGGACCCTGAGCGCTCGCCGGTACGCCGTCCGGGGACCTGACGAAGTACCCGGTTCGCGTGACTGCACGGAGACGTGGGCCGCGGGTACACACCGGCGACGCACCTCGGTGGCGAGGTGGAACACGTCCTCGAAACCGAAGGTGTTCCGGGCCCCTTCGTCCGTGATCCCGTCAGCCTCCAGGAGCGCGGCCACCTGCAGCGGGTCGACCGTCTGCGCGATCACAGGGCGAACGCGGTCCAGCAGGTTCTCCAGCATCTGCTCGGAGGTGGTTCGGACAGGGAAGTCGATCCTCATGAGGATCCCTCCCCTGGAGCAGAGACCGGAGCGGTGACCAGCGAGCTGTCCTCGAGAGATGGCCAGGTGAGGATTTCGAGGCTCTGCGTGGCGGCAGGATCGAACCGGGGCGCAACGCCCGTCAGGTGGTCGTAGAGCCGGGCGTACGCCGCCAATGAGTGTTCCAGGGTGAAGAAGGTCAGGATGCGCTCGCGGGCACGTAGCGCCAGCGTGTGCCGCAGGGAGTCATCGCGGAGCAGGCGAAGGCACGCGGCTGCGAACGCGGCGCTGTCGCGCGGAGGGACGACCAGCCCGGCAGGCCCTACCGCCTCCTTGACCCCCCCGACGTCGGTGCACACCACTGTGCGGCCACAGGCCATCGCTTCGACGACCGTGTAGGGGAACCCCTCGGAGATGCTGCTCAGCGCCACGATGCTCCCGGCGTGATAGGCGTGCACGGGGGAGTCGACCCGTCCCTCGAGGGTGACGCAGTCGCCGAGCCCGAGGTCGGCGATCAGCTGCACGCAGCTGTCTCGGTAGCTCCGGCTCTCGGCCGCCGTGCCGCCGTAGATGCGCAGCCGCGCCTCAGGCATCTCCAGGTGGACGATGACGAATGCCCGAACGAGGGTGTGCAGGTCCTTGAGCGGGTCTATGCGTCCCATGAAGACGACCGTGGGCACCTCGGGATCGGTGGTCGCCAAGGGGAACTTCAGCGGCGAGACCCCGTTGTACATCGTCCACATGCTGTCCGGGGATGCGCCGTTCTCGAGCTGCCACCTGCGGTTGTAGCTCGAGTGCGGAGCGATCGCGTCCGCGATCAGGTAGCCGGCGCCGGCGAGCAGCCGGAAGAAGCTCAAGATGAGCACCTTGACCGCGTGCGGAGAATCCTCCTCGATGTAGGACAGGTACCGCTCGCGCAGGTAGATCCCGTGCTCGGACATCAGCACCGGAGTCCCGTACTGCCACTTCGCCACCATCGCGACGAGCATCGAGAGCCCGTTCATCGATGAGTGCACGATGTCCGCCTTCACAGGTTCGACGAAGAGCGGACGCAGCATGTGCTCCAACAGGCGGGCCACCTCCAGCGCGTCGGCCAGGGACAGACCGTCGCCGTACAGGCGGTTCCACTCGTCCATCAGCAGGGACAGCGCGACGGTCGAGGTGAGTGCGTTGCCCATGTCCTCGTGCTGAGCGAGGTCGTGCAGACCACGCAGTGCTTGCAGGAACTGGTGCCGATCCTCCGCCGCCTGGTCGGAGTGAGCCGCCAGCGGGGTGAGCAGCGAGGCGACGAGGGCCGCGTAGGGCGCCACGAAGTCGCTGCTCACCCGCACGCGTGGGCTGAAGGCGCGCGCCTGCCACAGCGGGATCTGGCGCACCCCGAGGAGATTGTCCGGGGGCTCCCAGACCGAAGTCTGCTCGCCGTAGACCGTCAGCGCCACGACGCTCCAGTTGTGCTGCGGCATTCCTCGGATCAGCTGGTCGACCCACACGCTCACACCTCCCATGGCGAAGGGGTAGGTCCCCTCGGAGACCAGCGCGATCTTCACGGCAGCAGCACGGCGGGGACCGCGACAGCTCTGCCGCCCTTGAGGGTGAGCGCCGTGGAGGTGTCTGATCCGTACGTCGTGGCACCGCCGCCCTTGTTGGCTCCGCTGACCGTGACCTTGCCCGCGGCCGGGGACACCACGGTGATCGTCGCGGTCGTCGGGTCGTAGACCGCGTTGACACCGGCCCCGAGCTCGGCGAAGTGACGGTTGCGGTCCGCGACGTAGTCGGCAAGGTTCTGCCACTTCATGTCGATCAGGGGCACCGAGTAGAGCGCGCTGAACTTCTGCGCCACCGCGTTCACCCAGTCGAAGGCCAGGGTCTTGCCGCCGCCGTAGTCGGACAGGTTGCCGATGTGCATGGTGTGGGCGTAGATGGAGCCGGCGGAGATCTGCTGAAGCGCCTGCGACGACTCGTTCGCCACCACCTGCTCGTAGGTCTGCGGTTGGGTGAAGAAGGCGAACTTGCCCCCCGGACCGTAGAAGTAGTTGTAGAAGAACGTCTCCTCCTCCGGTGTGGTGGCGAAGTAGGCGACGTTCGTGGGCCAGTCCGGGACGATGGTGATCGCGTTCTCCATCGGGTGGATCACGCCGCAGTCGAAGCACGTCGGCTGGTGTGCCGTGAACGACATGTTGCCGTGCATGTACTTCACGCCCAGGGCCTTCCCTGCAGCGAGCAGGTTCGGGTTGGACTGGTAGATGTCGTCCACGTTCGGCGGGTCGATGTCGTTGGTGGGGTCGGTGTTGTAGACGCCGAGCCCGGAGTACTCGCCGGTCTTGAGCACCTGCTTGCTCGAGGGCAGGCCCAGCTGCGAGGCGACCTGCCGGTTCTTGTCGATCTCGGCGTAGCTGGTGGCGTAGTCGGTCGAGTTCATCTTGGGGTGCGAGTAGGTGTGGTTGATCCACTCGATGTCGGCCTTGAGGCACCTACTGGTCGCCGTCAGCTTGTCGACCCCGCCGTTGGGGTAGCAGGTCTTGTTGGCGGTGAGGTCGGCACCTTCGCCGTTGAACGCCGCGTTCAGCATGAAGCTGCTCAGCAGCGGGAACGCCGCACGCAGGGCGTTCTGCTGGGTCCGGACGTTGTACGCGTCGTGGCCGGTCATCTGGAATGCGTCAGGCTTGACGCTGATCCTGCGGTCCGGGTTCGCGCCTGCTGCATCGGCAGCCAGCGTGGCGGCGACGTCGATCTCGTCGCTGGCGTTGAACCAGTCGTCGACGTCGAGCTCGAGGTAGTGGCGCTGCTCCCCGAAGTACAGACCCTTGCTCGCCCACCGGAACAAGCCGATGGCCAACAGGTTGGCCTGGAGCAGGTTCTCGTTGGAGGTGAAGGTCAGTGCCATCCGGTCGCGGCCGTCCACAGAGACCGAGCGGACCCCGAGGACGTCGCCACTGTCGGACATCAGCACCGGCTGCGCACCGCATGAAGTGTCGACGGTGTCGCGGTAGACCCAGGACTCGGTGATCGGGACGACGGCACTAGGCTTGAGGTAGTCGAAGATCTTCGCGCCGTCGGCCGTCAGGCTCGCGGACAGCGTGCTCGACCCCGTGCCACCCTCGGTGCCCTGGCGCAGGCAGTAGTCCTCGGGCCAGGCGCCGTAGCTGGCATAGAGCGCGGCCTGGCGGACTCCGTAGTCCCGCTCGTAGGCCCACAGGATGTTCCACTCCGTGTCGGAGAGGGCGCTACTGAACCCGGTTATGGGGTCGACGTAGGCCTGCATGGCGTCGGTCAGCAGGACGGCGTTGTACTTCCCGGTTCCGTCGGCCCGCACCAAGCCCGCGGCCGTGAGGTCCTGGGACCGGGTGTACAGCACGTCGTAGGACGCGCCGACCCGGTCCATCGTCGCCTTCCACGTCGCCAGGCCGAAGTCATCGGGGTTCTGGGCGATCACCAGGGCACGCAGCGCCACCTTCCTGGTCGAGGGTGCGACCGTCCCAGCGGCCAGCGGGGCGGCAGACGTGGTCGAGGAGCTGGACGTGGACCCTGCGACGGTGAGGTCGGCCTGGAGCGGCACGGTCCCGGACTTCTTCGGGAGCGGCTTTCCGGGGGACACCTTGGGGGGTGCTGGCGCCAGGTATCCCCCCTTGGTCAGGCTGGTCAGCTGCGTCGCCGACCCCCCGGACGACCCGGATATTGCGGCGGACGGTGACGAGCCCACCAGGGCTGTGATCAACGTGGCCGCGGCGGCCGCCGCGATCAGCGGCCGGCTGCGGCGGAGGTGGCTCCCGGTAATGCGCATCTTCGTCTCCCTTAGAGGTGCTGCGGTGGTCAAAGCTTCGGATTGCTGCTGGGGTCGTGCCTGGCACCCGGCCGGACGCACCGTGGATCTGGTCGGGAGAGACAAAGGCAGCACCGTGGGGACTTGCCCATCTGCGGTGGCAGCCGAGACCTGCTCGACGTCCCGGTGTCCGCTCGCGCGCGCCAGCCCCGCTGACCGGGTTGCCCTGGGGGCCAGGGCTTCCCGGTCAGCGGTTCCACGCCGAGCCGGTCGGGGGGCCAGCCGGCGTAACTCATCGCCGTCGCAGCTCGACGATTCGGCAGCACGTCAGCGGCGAGACGAACGCGGATGTTTCTCGGGGACCGTGCCAGGCGACCGCAGTGACCGCTCGGCGCACAAGCCTGCGTACGCGCCGTCGACTGGCCGACCTCGGTGCACATGGCCTTGACGGCCGTCACCTCCCGGCGCGTAACCCCGGCCAAACGAAGGGAGCACGGTCGTCCCCGAGACGGCAGCGGGCGACATCCGTCAGACAACCACGCGGGTAGGCGACGTCGTGCTCGTCCCCGAGCATCGACAACCGCGATGACGTCCATGCGCTCTCCTGTTCTGTCACATTCACGCTAGGCGAGCGGGGGGCGGGTGAGGCCCCGCACAAGGATGAGATTCAACTAAGCCAATCGGATGAGGTGAGCTGGCGCAGGTTTGGTAGCTCGATCCGGTGTCCGGTGTCCGAGACAGCCGTCGCGACGGCAGCGACGAGGCCACGGTCGAGTGCGGGCTGGGGTGCCAGGCGGCCTGACCCGGAGGCCGGCGACTTCCGGCGCGACTCGTACTTCGAGACCGACGACTGCTGGGTCCGGGCGATCTGAGCGAGACGGCGCTGTGAGAGGCCAGCCGCCCGGCGGGCCACCTCGATCACCGTCATCTCCACCTACAACACCGGCGGCACCGCCGACGTCATCATCGACGTCATGGCCTCCTACGGGCCCCTGAGCGCGTACACCTATAACGGTGACGGGCTAAGGGCCACCCGCACCATCACCGCAACCGGCGCGCAACAGTTCGCCTGGGACCCCACCGGTGGCGTCCCCCTGATGCTCACAGACGGCGACACCAACTACATCTACGACGACGCAGGCAACCCGATCGAACAGATCGACGCCGCCGGCGCCGTCCTGTACTACCAACACGACCAATACGGCTCCACCCGACTACTGACCAACCCCGCCGGCGCCGTCGCGGCCACGTTCTCCTTCGACCCATACGGCAACCTCACCGGACGAACCGGGACCGCGGACACACCACTGCGCTGGAACGGCCAAAACCAAGACACCGGCCTCTACTACCTGAGAGCCCGCTACTACGACCCCACCACCGCCCAGTTCCTGACGGTCGACCCCCTCGCCGCCGCCACCGGCGCCCGCTACTCTTACGCTGGCGGCAACCCCATCACCGGCGCCGACCCCGGGACTGTGGATTAAACGGTGTTTCCGGCCCGACGCGCCGACTCAGCCGGCGGGGAAGGTGCCGTGATGACTACGACACTGAGCGATATGACCGCCAAGAAGAAGCCCGAGCCCTCCGCGGAGGAGGTGGCAGCCAAGGAGCTGGTCCGGCTTGCCAAGGAGCAGGGCCTGTCCTTGACCGGTGGGCTGCTCAAGCAGTTCACCAGGAACGTGCTGGAGACAGCGTTGAAAGGGGAGATGACCGAGCACCTGGGGCATGAGAAGAATCGTGCCTTCCAGGAGCGTGACTCGGCCAACGGCACCCGTCCCAAGACGGTGCTCACCGAGGCCACTGGCCACGTCGAGATCGAGGTCCCGCGGGACCGGGAGGGCACGTTTGAGCCGGTGATCGTGAAGAAACGTCAGCGCCGGTTGAACGGGGTCGATGAGATTGTGCTCTCGCTGTACGCGCACGGGTTGACCACCGGTGAGATCTCGGCGCACTTCGCCCAGATCTACGGCGCCTCGGTGTCGAAGGAGACGATCAGCCGGATCACCGACAAGGTGCTTGAGGAGATGCAAACCTGGCAGGCCCGGCCACTGGAGGAGGTCTATGCCGCGATCTTCATCGACGCGATCATGGTCAAGGTCCGCGACAGCTAGGTCGCGAACCGGCCGATCTACGTGGCCATCGGGGTCACCCTGGCCGGTGAGAAGGACATCCTCGGGCTCTGGGCCGGCACCGGTGGTGAGGGCGCGAAGTTCTGGATGAGCGTGCTCACCGACATCCGCAACCGCGGCACCAAGGACACGTTCTTCCTGGTCTGCGACGGCCTCAAAGGTCTACCCGAGGTGGTCGGGAACGTGTGGCCCCTGACCACGGTGCAGACCTGCATCATCCACCTGATCCGCAACACCTTCCGGCTCGCCTCGAAGCGCGACTGGGACGCGATCAAGCGCGATCTGAAGCCGATCTACACCGCGCCGAGCCCAGCTGCTGCCAGAGCTGCTCTGGACGAGCTCGCCGAAAAGTGGGGAACCAAGTACGGGGCGATCATCCGGTTGTGGGAACGCGTGGGAGGAGTTCATCCCGTTCCTGGACCACGACCTGGAGATCCGCACCGTGATCTGCTCGACGAACGCGATCGAGTCGCTCAACGCCCGCTACCGTCGCGCGATCAGGGCCCGCGGGCACTTCCCCACCGAGCAGGCCGCGTTGAAGTGCCTGTATCTGGTCACCAGGTCCCTCGACCCCACCGGACGAGGCAGAGCACGATGGACAATGAGGTGGAAGCCAGCACTCAACGCGTTCGCGATCACCTTCGCCGACCGCTGGCCTGCAGCAGAGACCTACTGGCCCCGGTCATTCATGGGATTCCTGATTTGAGTCGTTGAGGTCGTTGGGGTGGTGGTCGTGACGAAACGGGCTGGTGGGTATGGCGACGGCCCGGGTGG
>Ga0209014_10002092_pt1 | contig 11706 bp, 12 predicted proteins | sample BarGraNGADG00212_FD_184491 | JGI IMG/M metagenome (GOLD analysis project Ga0209014, IMG submission 184491) | Arctic peat soil microbial communities from Barrow, Alaska - Barrow Graham LP Ref core NGADG0002-212 (SPAdes) (version 2) | ecosystem: Environmental > Terrestrial > Soil > Wetlands >... | reverse complement strand
GAGCCGGCGATAGATGCCGGCCTCGGGCGGTGCGGCGGAGCGATGGAGCGGTCCGAACCAGTCGTCGACGGCTCGGGCGAGTTGCGGATCGGTGCGCATCCGCAGCTCGAAGGCGATGTCGGTGATGCCGAGGTCGTGGCCGTCGATCAGCTCGCGGAGCCCTTGCAGGCGCTCGATCTGACGTGGGCCGTAGTGGCGGTGACCTCCCGCGGTGCGCAGGGCGGCGACCAAGCCGGCCTGCTCCAGGTAACGCAGCATGCGCTGTGACCAGCCGGTGGCCACGGCTGCCTGCTGGATCGTCAACGACTGCATCGCGAGTCAACCTACCACGGTCGTGTCAGATTCGCAGTTCAGGAGCTCTCCGCTGCCGCAACCGCCGCCTGGATCAACCACCCACGGTCGCGATGAACAGCCGCCCCGTTCCGCGCACGACAAACGCCGACGAGCTGGCCGCCACGAACGCGGCGTGACCACGTGTGAGACGTAGGGACGCGTCGGCATGACTGAGCTGCGCCTGCCCCTCGGTGCACAGCACGATATGCGGCCCCTGTCCGCCGACGGCACACGAGCCCTTGTCGGCGTCCAGGTCGACGATCGACAGGTTGAAGTCGGCGACAGGTGTCCGGAACTGCGTTCCAGACTGCCGGCCTTCGGCCAGGCACCGGGGCTCGGCCGGGCACCGGGGTTCGACGAGCGGGCTGAACTCCGTGATCGCCAGCAGCTCGGGCACATCCACGTGCTTCGGGGTCAAGCCACAGCGCAGCACGTTGTCGCTGTTGGCCATGATCTCGACGCCCATGCCGCGCAGGTAGCAGTGCACGTTGCCGGCCCCGAGATAGATCGCCTCACCGGGTTCGAGCCGGACGTAGTTCAGCAACAGCGCCAGCACCGCGCCGACATCGCCCGGGAAGTCAGTCCCCGCCAGGCGAACCGCACGCACGGGCCCCGCCCACTCCTCGGGCACCGGCCGCCGGCAGCGGGCCAGCACCGCGTCGACCAACCGGGCGGGTTCCACGAGCGTCAGCAGGTACCTGAACGCCGCGCGCAGTCCGTCCGTCCCGGCAAGAAGCTCGCCAACCGGCGCCAGCTCGGCGACGCCGAGCCCGTCGAGCAGCCGCTGCGTCTCGGCGATCGGGCGGAACCCGCACAGCGCCTCGAACGAGGTGAGCGCGCACAGGAGCTCCGGCTTGTGGTTGGCGTCGCGGTAGTTGCGACCCGGCGCGTCGCGCGGCACACCGCGAGCGTCCTCGGCCGAGAACCCGGCGCGAGCCTGCTCGATGGTCGGATGCACCTGGATCGACAGCGCTGTGTCGGCCGCGAGCACCTTCAACAGGAACGGCAGGTGGGGTCCGAACCGCTCGACGGTTGCCGTACCGAGCATCGTCACCGGATCAGCCGCGATCAGCTCGTCGAGCGTCGTGCCGAGCTCCGGAACCGCCGACGGATCGTCCGGGTGCGCTCCGAGCCACAGCTCCGCGACCGGCTCACCGTCGGGCGTCTGGCCGAGCAGACCAGGAATCGAGGTGCGTGAGCCCCACGCGTATCGCCGCAGCGCCCCGTCGAGAGCGAGGACCGGTGGGAGCGGCATCAGCGCATCCTAATCAGGCACCGCGGCGTCGACGCCCACGCCTTGGCGCCGGTCAAGGTCCGGTTCGAGGTAGATCACCCGAGCGGACGGGACGGCGGCACGCACCCGGGCCTCCGCCGAATCGATGGCGGCCGCGACCTCGGCGAGCGTGGCCGCCGCGGGCATCGCCAGCTTGGCGCCGACCAGCAGCTCGTCAGGACCGAGATGCAGCGTGCGCAAGTGGATGACGCGTTCGACGCCGGGACCGATGAGTCGCGCCTCGATGGCCGCGACCTGCGCAGGGGAGGCCGCCTCGCCGACCAACAGGCTCTTGGTCTCGACGACCAGGACGACCGCAACGGCGATCAGCAGCACACCGATGCCGGCGGTGCCGACGCCGTCCCACACCTGCTGGCCGGTAGCGGCCGCCAGCCCGACACCGGCGAAGGCAAGTGCCAGGCCGACGAGCGCGGCGACATCCTCCAGCAGGACGACGGGAAGCTCGGGGCTCTTTGCATGCCGGACGAAGGCAACCCAGCTGTCGACGCCCTTGGACTCGCGCGACTCGCGCACCGCCGTACGCAACGAGAAGCCTTCCAGGCAGATGGCGACCGCGAGTACGACGATCGCCACGATCGGCGACTGCACGTGGTGCGGGTGCCTGATCTTCTGCACGCCTTCGTACAGCGCGAACAGCCCGCCGCCGGAGAACAACATCAGCGCGACGAGGAACCCGTACACGTACCGATCCCGGCCGTAGCCGAACGGGTGTGCCGGCGTGGCTTGCCGTCGCGCCGAGCGGCCACCGGCCAGCAGCAGGAGCTGGTTGCCGGAGTCGACCACGGAGTGGACACCTTCGGCCAGCATCGACGCCGAGCCGGTTATCGCGAACGCGACGAACTTGATGCTGGCGATGCCGAGGTTCGCACCCAGCGCGGCGACGACGGCCTTGCTGCCACCGTTCGCGCTCACGCTCCGGCCCGCGTCAATGGGCCAACTCTGCCGGACCACGCGCCCCAGGGTCGAGCCCGAGCCCGAACGCCAGGTACGCCGCGGTGTACTCGCCGAAGGCCGCGGCGCAGGCAAACCTCGCAAGCGTCGGACCGTCGGGAACATCGACGCTCGAGGACCGCAACCCGAGTTCGCGGGCGAGCTGGTGCAGCGCGGCGGCCGCTCGGCGGGCCGCCACCTCGTCGAGCTGGATCTGCGCCCCCGACCGGTGGCCCAGCTCGGGGTCATCGGGCGAGCCGTCGTCGCCGATCACCACGAGTCGAGCGCGCCGAGGACCTTCGTCGCGCACGCGGTCGCGGAAGTAGTCGTCCGACACCGCGGGACCGGCGCCCCGCAGCAACGCGCCGGCCCGGCCTACGCCGTCGGGCAGGCTGACCGAGACCGCGTTGACACCGGCGCACAGCTGTAGGGCGTCCGCGGTTGCCCGCGCCGCCACGCTCGCCAACGCACCGGCCCCGACGATCAGCGGTGCCGAGTCCGCGAACTCGATCGCCAGCGCCTTGGCCGGGTTGGTGAACGCTTCACCGCTCGGTCGGCAGGTCTCGGCCGTCCCGTCCAGGGCGTCGGCAACCTGTCCGAGCAGTTCGGACGAGACGGCGTGGATGCCCAGCGCATCGAGAGCCTGCAGCAACGGGGTCAACACCGCCCATCGAGCCGCGCGCGGGTTGAGATCGAGGGGCAACTCGTGCAAGGGGGCCCGGCCGGCGGCGGCGGCCACCTGGGACCCCGCCGGAGCCACGACCGCCATCGCCAGGCCGCGGCGCACGCCCTGTTCGGCAAGCTCGGCCAGGCGTGGATGGCGCCCGTCGACCGCTCCGATGAGCAGGGCGTCGGCGGGACCGGCCCATCGGGGTAGCTCGACCCCGTGCCAGGGCAGCGCCGGTGTCGCCTCGCAACTGAGCCGCGTGATCAAGCGGAGGGCACTGGACGGAGGTGCGTCGCTTGCCACGAGAAGCGCGCGGGGCAGCTCGCCCCGCAGCCGCTCGACGCCGAACTCCGCACGCATGTCGACAGCTCGGCGCACCTGGGCGCCCGCCGTCGCCAACGTCCACAACAGGCGCTGTTCGTCACGCCGCTCGAGCAGTTCGCCGTCGTCGAGTACCGACTCGTCGAACATCGCGTCAGGCCCGGTTGCCCAGCCCGTTCGGGCCAGGCGTCGCGTCGTCGAGCAGGAGGACGGGGATGCCGTCGAGGATCGGGTAGGTCGACGCGCAGTAGGTGCAGATCAGAACCTCCGTGCTGTCGCGAGTCTCTTCACGCAACGGCGCGTGGTCGTCACTGGGGCAGGCGAGCAGCTCGAGCAGTGCGGCGTCTATAGGCATGGTTTCCCCTGTGCTCCTGTCATCCGCGGATGATCGCGAGCGCTTCGTCGCGAACGGCCATCATTGTCGCCTCGTCGGGTCCTTCGACGTTCAGCCGAAGCAGCGGCTCGGTGTTCGATGCCCGGACGTTGAACCAGCTGCCGTCGGCCAGGTCGATGGTCAGTCCGTCCAACTCGTCGACACTCGCGGCACGCCCGCTGAAGGCTTCGAGCACCGCGGCCACCCGCTCGGCCTGGTCGTCGACCCGCGAGTTGATCTCGCCGGACGCGGCGTAGCGGCGATAGGTGGCGGTCAGATCGGCGAGCGTGCCCGGCTGCTCGCCGAGCGCCGCGAGCACATGCATCGCCGCGAGCATCCCGGTGTCGGCGAACCAGAAGTCTCGGAAGTAGTAATGCGCCGAGTGCTCGCCGCCGAAGACGGCGTTGGTGCGCGCCATCTCGGCCTTGATGAACGAGTGGCCGACCCGGGTTCGGACGGGTTGCCCGCCGTGCTCGCGGATCACCTCGGGCACCGTGTGCGACGTGATGAGGTTGTAGATGATCGTCGAGCCGGGCGCCTTGCCGAGCTCGCGGGCCGCGACGAGAGCCGTGATGATGCTCGGTGAGACGGCCTGCCCGGCCGCGTCGACCACGAAGCAGCGATCGGCGTCACCGTCGAACGCCAACCCGAGGTCGGCGCCTTCGGCGACGACGGCACGTTGCAGGTCGACGAGGTTCGCCGGCTCCAGGGGGTTGGCTTCGTGGTTGGGGAACGACCCGTCGAGCTCGAAGTACAGGGGCACGATGGTCAACGGAAGCCCCGGCAGTGTTGCGTCGCCGAGCACGGCCGGCACGGTGTAGCCGCCCATCCCGTTTCCGGCGTCGACGACGACGCGCAGCGGGCGAATGCCGGAGAGGTCGACCAGGCCACGCAGGTACTCGGCGTAGGCGCTGAGCAGGTCCACCTGCTCGACGGTGCCGACGACCTCCGCCGGCGGCATGCCGCTGGCGAGCAGAGCGGAGGCACGGGCGCCGATCTCGGCCAGCCCCGAGTCCTGGCCGATGGCGACCGCGTTGGCGCGGCACATCTTGATGCCGTTGTACTGAGCTGGGTTGTGGCTGGCGGTGAACATCGCGCCTGCCAGCCCCAGGTGGCCTGAGGCGAAGTACAGCATGTCCGTGGATCCGAGCCCCGCCTCGACGACGGACGCTCCCCGGTGCAGGGCGCCTTCGGCGAATGCTCTGGCCAGGCCCGGGCCGGACTCGCGCATGTCGTGTGCGGTGACGATGCGCTTGGCGCCCGTGACGTCGACGAACGCGGCGCCGATGGCTCGGGCGATCGGCTCGTCGAGCTGATCGGGGACGGTGCCGCGTACGTCGTACGCCTTGACGATCGTCGATAGGTCCACGACTGCGGAGCCTACCGACGAAGGATCGGTCAGTGCGGCGGCGGGACGACCCGCAGGTGCCCGCGACGGCCGGTGGGAGTGTTGCCGTCGGCGATATCGACATCAGCGGCGAGCTCACCCGGCACCGGGTCGACGCGAGCGGCCTCCCGGACGGCGTCGGCAAGGGCCTCGAGGTCGTCGCCGTGCGGGATCGGCGCGGGGAAGTCGCCGACGTGGCGCAGGACTTCCCACCCACGCGGCACGGTCAGCCCGAGGGCGTGTTCTTCGCACAGGTCGTAGGAGTGCGGTTCGGCGTAGGTGGCGAGCGGACCGACCACGGCCGTGAGGTCCGCGTGCGCGTAGGTGAGCGTGGCGACGGCCGGCCGCACACACGCCGTGCGGTTGCACCGCCGCACCGCTCTCACCGCACACTCCGGGAATGCCGCTCGGTGCCCACAGCTCGCGACACTATCCCGCGAGGATGCCGGCGGGCGGAATCTGCCGCTGTTCGGCCGATCGTGTCGCCGCGCGTCGCCGCAGGGAGTTCTGTGGGGCGCTCGGCCACACAGCCTGCGCACCGCCGCCCGCGTAGGCTGGGCGAGTGCGATCGGATCCGCGCTCCCGCGCACAGCCTGCGGCCGGGCGACCGCGCCGCGACCGACGTGGCCGCGGCGTTCGCGCCGGGCTCGCGCCTCGGTCGGTGCCGCTGAGCCGCAGCCCGAGCGAGGCCTTCGACGAGCTGGTGCTCGACGCCGTCGAGGAGCTCGAAGAGCACTGGGCCGCAGAGATCGCTGGAGTCGAGTTCGCCGTCGAGGACGTCCCCTCGGTCAGTGGACGAGCCGCCTCCGACCTCGATCCGGAGATCGTCGTGGACAGAGGAGTCCCGCTGGGACGGCTGTATCGCTCTGGGGTGCAAGGAGTCGACCGTCCGGTGGTCGTGGTCTATCGCCGCCCGATAGAGGCGCGCACAGCCGACCGCGACGATCGCGCGGACCTCGTGTTCATGGTCGTGGCCGAGCTGGTTGCCGAACTGCTCGGGCGCGACATCGACGAGATCGACTCGGCCTTCTGACCGTTGTCAGACAGCCTGGCGCTTGAGGCGACGGCGCTCACGTTCGGACAAGCCACCCCAGATGCCGAACCGTTCGTCGTGCTGGAGGGCGTACTCGAGGCACTCGCCGCGAACCTCGCATCCGGTGCAGATCTTCTTGGCCTCGCGGGTCGAGCCGCCCTTCTCCGGGAAGAAGGCTTCGGGGTCGGTCTGGGCGCACAGAGCGCGCTCCTGCCACCCCGCTTCGTCGGGAAGTCCGAACAGGTCCGCGAGCTCGTCGAGGTCACCGTCTGCCAGATTTCCGGCTAGCTCCGTCATGGCGCCCTCCTGAGTTTTGCCCGCCTTGAACGACACGAGTGGAATTACACGCGTGTCGTTCCCATATGTCAAGACCAGGTTCTGTTAAGGGCCCGAGGTCGCTGCCGACTCGAGCGCGCGCATCAGCGCCCCGACGACGGGCCGGGTCAACGAACTGGCCCGCGCGACCGCCATCAGCCGCCGACTCAGAGGTGGCTCGCGAAGCGCCTTGACCTGCACCGCAGCTCCCGGCCCGGACGTTGCTTCGACGGCCAGCGACATTCGGGGCAGCACCGCGACGCCGTGACCTGCGGCGACGGCGCGCACGAGCAACAACATGTCGTCGGTCTCCCACCTGACCCGCGGTTCGAAGCCCGTGGCGCGACACGCGAACCGCACGGCTTGCCCGCACGCCGCGTACTCCGGCGGCATCACCCAGGATGCATCCGCAAGATCGCTCAGGCTCGGTCGGCGACGGCCGAACGTGCCTGCCGGGGCAACGACGACGAGCTGCTCGGCGCAGAGCTGATGCGCGACCGCGAACTCGGGCAGCGCCAGCGGCACGTAGTCGTACTCGTCGACGATGGCGACGTCGACGTCGCCGGCAACCAGCAACTCGAGCGCGTGAGCCGGCTCGGCGGCAACGACGCGGACGCTGATACCGGGGTCGGATTCGCGTAGCGCGCACACCGCGTCCGACACGAAGGTCGCCGCCGCGCTCGCCACCGAGGCGATGGCGATCGGTCCGGCCACGGATCCCGTGATGCGGTCGAGGTCGGCGCGCGCGGCCGACAGGACCTCGATCAACTCGTCGGTGCGGCCGACGAGGGCGTGGCCCGCACCGGTCAGCGCAACGCCACGGGGCGAGCGGTCGATCAACGCCGTACCGGCTTCACGCTCGAGAACGGCTAGCTGTTGCGACACCGCTGACGAGGTCAGACCGAGCGAGCGCGCCGCCGCGGCGATCGTCCCCCGGAGGCCGACCTCACGCAGCAGTCGAAGTCGACCTACGTCAAGCGTGGCGTCGCTATTGGACATAAGCACAGCTTACGACATACTGTATTTAGTCGTAAGCTGTGACTAGGAGTCCCGCATGCCAATTCCCGCCCACGACGCGCTCGTCGCCGACACCGGCGCCGTCCTGGCCCGCCTCGGCGTCGCCCAGCTGCCGACCGACGGCGACCTCGTCGCGCGCTCACCGATCACCGGCGGCGAACTCGCGCGGCTGCACGCCCACACCGCCCCGCAGGTGGCGTCGATCGTCGATGCGGCGCACGAGGCGTTCCAGCAATGGCGCACCGTGCCCGCACCGGTACGCGGCCGGCTCGTGCGTGAGCTGGGCGAGTTGCTGCGCGAGCACAAGGACGACCTCGGGGCGCTGGTGTCGATCGAAGCAGGCAAGATCCGCTCCGAAGGCCTGGGCGAAGTGCAAGAGATGATCGACATCTGCGACCTCGCGGTCGGCTTGTCGCGGCAGCTTTTCGGTCTGACCATCGCCTCCGAGCGGCCCGGTCACCGCATGATGGAGCAATGGCATCCGCTGGGTGTCGTCGGCATCATCAGCGCGTTCAACTTCCCGGTCGCGGTGTGGTCGTGGAACGCCGCTCTGGCGCTTGTCTGCGGTGACCCGGTCATCTGGAAGCCGTCCGAGAAGACGATGCTCACCGCGTTGGCGTGTCAGGCTCTGCTCGCCGAAGCCGCGCGCCGGGTCGGTGCCCCCGCCGCGATCTCCTCCGTCGTGCTCGGCACGGCGGCCGTCGGTGAGGCACTCGTCGACGACCCCCGCGTCGCGCTCATCAGTGCCACCGGTTCCACCCGCATGGGCCGTGCGGTAGCACCTCGCGTCGCCGGACGGTTCGGTCGCCTGCTGCTGGAACTCGGTGGGAACAACGCGGCGATCGTCGCCCCGTCGGCCGATCTCGACCTCACGGTGCGTGGCATCGTCTTCGCCGCGGCCGGCACCGCGGGCCAGCGCTGCACATCGTTGCGTCGTGTCATCGTGCACGCGTCGATCGCCGACGAGCTCGCGCAGCGCTTGACGGCCGCCTATCAGACCCTGCCCATCGGATCGCCCCTCGACGGCGCGACGCTCGTCGGTCCCCTGATCGACGAGCCGTCCTACGCCGGGTACGTCGATGCCTTGCAGAAGGCCGCGGCCAACGGGGGCGAGCTCATCGCGGGCGGCTCGCGTGTGCTCGCCGGCGAGGCCCCCGACGCGTACTACGTGCAGCCGGCGCTGGTCCGCGTGCCAACCCAGAGCGAGATCGTCCAGACGGAGACGTTCGCGCCGATCCTGTACCTGCTCACCTACGGGTCAGCCACCACTGCGCCGAACGCGTCGGCCGCCGAGTTCGACGACGCCCTCGCGATGCACAACGACGTTCCGCAGGGGCTGTCATCGTCGATATTCACGATGAACGTCCGCGAGGCAGAGCGATTCCTGTCCCCCGACGGCTCGGACTGCGGCATCGCCAACGTCAACATCGGCCCATCGGGCGCTGAGATCGGCGGCGCGTTCGGCGGCGAGAAGGAGACCGGTGGCGGGCGGGAATCCGGCTCGGATGCGTGGAAGGCGTACATGCGTCGCGCGACGAACACCGTCAACTACTCCACCGACCTCCCCTTGGCCCAAGGGGTCCAGTTCGGCTGAGTCCTGGCCGCCAGAACTCAGAGCGCGGCCAACTTGCGGAAGTCCCAGCTCGCGATCTTGCTCGGCGTCAGCCGGAGCCACGCGTGCTGACCGTCGTGGAACATCTGCTCGCCGCCCATGTACTTGCGGGCGAAGAGCTGTTCGACGGCAGCGAGCCGCTCATCGGGATCGCCCGTTCTGGGCACGTCGCCGACCACCTCGACCGTCCCGGTGATCTCGACGCCGACCAGCTCCATGTAGTCGATCCCCGCGTCGACGACGACCGCGATCCTCGGATCGGCCATCAGGTCGGCCCATCGCTGGCTGCGGGTGATGGAGTAGAGCCAGAGGTAGGTGCCGTCCCAGCCGAACCACAGCGGCGTCGCGTGCGGACCGTCGGCTCCGATCGTGGCCACCCGGCACACCCTCTCGGCGGCGAGGAACGTTGCCAGCTCGTCCGGCGTCATGGCGATTCGACGCCCACGTTTCTGCGGACGTAGCTGTTCGGTCACGAGGAACTCCCCACAGTCGATGAGAACAGGTGATCGCCGCGCGAGCCGCGCGCCGTCACAGTGCATACCAGGATCAGCACCGCGGCCACACGATAGCCAGCGCGATCGGTGACGTGTCATGGCACTGACTCGGGTCCGCTCGAGCGGACGGCGTTCAGGCGAGCCGGGTGATCTCGACCTCGACCTCGAGATCGGTCGTGACAGGAGAGCCTGCGACGATTCCCTTGATGGGCGGGACATCCCGGTAGTCGCGGCCCATCCCGATCACGACGTGGCGGTCGCTCACCATGGACGAGTTCGTCGGGTCGTGAGCGACCCACTCCCCCAGCCACCACTCGACCCATGCGTGACTCTCGCCGACGACCGGCTCGCCGAGTGCGGCTACGGCGTTCGGATGCAGGTATCCGGACACGTAGCGGGCCGGTAGTCCGACGTGCCGCATCGCCCCGACGACGAGGTGCGCGTAGTCCTGGCAAACCCCGCTCCGGGCAGACCATGCCTCGGCCGCGGAGGTCTGCACGCCGGTGGAGCCGGGGACGTACGACATCTGCTCGTGCACCACCGCGCTGATCGCCAAGGCGGTGGCCGCAGGGTCGTCGACGACCACGGACTCGGCCAACTGGGCGAGGTCCGGCGCAGGCTCCGTGCTCGGCAGCTGCGCCAGGAACTCGCCGTACTCGTGCCGCACGTCCGGCGAACGCAACTGCGCCCAGGTGAGGTCGCGATCGGGACCCACGCGCAGCTCCGGCTCGACCTCGACAAGGCTGCTGGCTCGAACGACGAGTTCGCGGTGCGGACGCTCGGCTTCGAACACCCTCACCTGGGTGCCCCAGTAGTCGACGTAGCGGTACTGCCAGCTGACGTCGTCGACGTGCAGCACCACGTCGAGCGGGTTCTGCCAACGCGTGGCGAGCGGTGTCAGCCGCGCCTCGTTGAACGACGCCGTCACAAGTTGGTCGTAGCGATAGGTGGAGGTGTGCTGGATGCGGTAGCGCGCCTTCATGCCGCGCTCACGCATCTCACGACACCACACCTTCCATGACGTGACGACGCCGCGCGGGAAGTACTGCCGTGCCACGGCGTCGCTCGCCGTCGAGCACGCGGCCTGTACGCGTTCCATGACGGGATAGATGTCCTCGAGCAGTTCAGCGGTCGGCGTGAACTCGAGCTCTGAGCGGATCATGCCGAGAGCTCGATGCGCCTCGCGTGCGCGGTCGGTCAGCCCGTGCCCGACGGCCAGCTCGTCCAGACATCGTTCGGCGACGACGAGTGCGCTCATCAACGTGCGAGGAAACAACGGGTCCAGCAACAGGAACTCGACCGATCTCGCGTCGTTGACCGCGCCACGGGCGTTACGCAGGAACGCTTGGTACGCGCCACAACTCTGCAGCAGCGTCACCCAGGACGGCCCCGCGCTGCCGGCGAGAGCGCGCGCGGCGGCCAGCCGAGCCGTCATGTCCGCACGCTCGATGCTCCGTCCGAGGACGAGGAAGTGCCACGCGTCGTCGTGCGAGAGCGTCGCGTCGGCCGTGCCGTTGAAGGCGGCCGAGCGCTCGCGCACCCAGGTCAGGAACGCGTGCGGATGCGCACGGCGACCGGGACGGGACGCTTCGTGCCACGTGACGTTGATGCTCTCCCACAACTCCGCCGACACGACCTCTCGACTGCGGCGGGCGTTCTCTCGCGCGGCGCCCAGAGCTCCGAGTACCGAGGCCGGCGTCGATCGATCCCAGGCCAGCGTGTCGAGGACGCCGGCCGCACCGACCGAGCCGTCCGGCTGACGGCCCATCGCCGACATCAGCGACGCGCACACCACGTCCTCCGGCGCCCATGGATCATCCAGCAGCAGAGTCAGATGGACGTCGAGGATCCGGCTCGTGTCTTCGGCACGCTCGACGTAGCGGCCGATCCAGTACAGCGACTCCGCGATCCGGCTCAGCACGTCCTATCA
>Ga0209014_10002091_pt1 | contig 11707 bp, 10 predicted proteins | sample BarGraNGADG00212_FD_184491 | JGI IMG/M metagenome (GOLD analysis project Ga0209014, IMG submission 184491) | Arctic peat soil microbial communities from Barrow, Alaska - Barrow Graham LP Ref core NGADG0002-212 (SPAdes) (version 2) | ecosystem: Environmental > Terrestrial > Soil > Wetlands >... | reverse complement strand
TCGTATTCCGGCGATGTGAAGCAGGCGGCGCCCTGCTCCAGGGTCGGAAACTCGATCACGATGAAGCGGCTGAATTTGGCGGGGCCCTCCATGATCTGGAAACGTCCGCCGCGCGCCAGCACCTTGCCGCCGAACTTGGCGATGATGGCGGGCACCAGGTCGGTGTATTTCTTGTACTCGACCGGATCGTTGATTTTCGAACGCGCAACCCAATAAGCCGGCATGTGTTAGCTCCTGGACAGTGTCGTTGTGTTGACTGAGACTGACATGGCTCTGTCTCACCAACATCGGTCATAGCGACATGCCGCGCAAGATCGTCGACATCTCGGTACCGCTCGAAAACGATGTGGCCGCCGACCCGCCCGGCTACGGCCCCAAGATCGAATATCTCGATCATCAGGCGACCGCCGCCGACGTTCTCAAGTTCTTTCCCGGATTGAAAAAGCAAGACCTGCCCGACGGCGAGGGCTGGGGTTTCGAATGGGTGCGGCTATCCACCCATTGCACCACCCATCTCGACGCGCCCTGGCACTTCGCCTCCACCATGGATCACGGCAAGCGCGCCATCACCATCGACGAGGTGCCGCTGGACTGGTGCCTGCAGCCCGGCGTGAAACTCGACTTCCGCATGTTCCCCGACGGCTATGTGGCGAGTGCGGCCGACGTGGAGGCCGAGCTCAAGCGCATCGGCCACACGCTTTCACCGCTTGAAATCGTGCTGGTGAACACCACCGCGGGCGAAGCCTATGGCCGTCCCGACTATGTCGCCAAGGGTTGCGGCATGGGCCGCGAGGCGACGCTCTATCTGCTCGAGCGCGGCGTGCGCGTGACCGGCACCGATGGCTGGAGCTGGGACGCGCCGTTCGTCTACACCAAGCAGAAATACGCCGAGACTCACGATCCCAAGCTGATCTGGGAAGGCCATCGCGCCGGGCGCGAAATCGGCTATTGCCATATCGAAAAGCTGCACAATCTCGAAGCCTTGCCGGCCAAGGGCTTCCTGGTGAGCTGCTTTCCGGTGAAGGTGCGCGGCGGTTCCGCCGGCTGGACGCGGGCGGTGGCGATCATTGATGCTTGATTGGCGACCGCTGCGGGCGATAGCATCGCTGCAATAACAAGGCCGGCCGTCGCCGGCTAAACATCTTTTTGGGGGGATTCCATGGACAGACGCCATTTTGTTGCCGGTAGCGCCGCTGCAGCAGCAGCCCTTACCATCCGGCCCGCCTTCGCCGAGGACACCTATCTGTCACACGCGATCACAATCATCAACCCGTTCCCTCCCGGCGGCGCGTCCGACGTGGTGACCCGCCCGCTCGCCGCCGTGCTGGAGCCGATCGTCAAGCAGCCGGTGGTGATCGAAACCAAGGCCGGCGCCGCCGGCGCGGTCGGCGCGCAGGTGGCCGCCAACGCCAAGCCCGACGGCTACACGCTGCTGTCCCACATCACATCGATCTCCGGCTTTGCCGAGGTCGACAAGTTGTTCGGCCGGCCGGTGAAATTCACCCGCGCCGATTTCATTCCGCTGGCGCGCTTCGTCGCCGACCCCTGCGTGCTCATCGTCAACGATCAGCAGCCCTACAAGACGCTGAAGGACCTCACCGACGACGCCACGAAGCGGCCGGACCAGATCATCTTCTCGTCTTCGGGTCTCTATGGCGCGCTGCATATCCCGACGGCGCTGTACATGAAGGCGGCCGGCGGCTTGAAGCTGCGCCACCTGCCCACCAATGGCGGCGGGCCGGCTCTCACCGCGTTCCTCGGCAACAATGCCCAGCTGCTGGTGTCGTCGGTGTCGGCCTGCCTCGCCCAGATCAAGGGCGGTAAGGCCAAGCCGCTCGCGCTGTTCGGCGCCAAGCGATCGAAGGCGCTGCCCGACGTGCCGACTATGAAGGAGCTTGGCTACAACATCGAATACTACCTGTGGGTCGGCATGTTCGCGCCGAAGGGCACGCCGCAGCCGGTGGTGACCTATCTGCGCACCGCGCTCAAGCAGGCGGTGGCCACCGACGTCTTCAAGACTTCAATGGCCAATCTCGGCCAGGAGGTCGAATACCTCGATGCGCCGGAATTCGCGAAGTTCTGGGATGCCGACGCCGCGCGCATTGAAGATGCGGTCAAGAACATCGGCCGCGTGCAGGGATAACGGAACGCAGGCTCCGCACGTTTCGGACGCCGCGCGCCTCACCATCCGGTGATCGCGCGGCTTTCGTCTTTGATAAAATAGCCGGGATAATCCCGCAGCAATACTCGGGAAGGAACACATGGATCGGCGCAGCTTCGTCATCGGCACCGCCGCGTCCGCAACTGCGCTCGCGGCCGGACCGGGATTCGCGCAAGAGACTTTTCCCTCGCACGCGATCACCATCATCAACGCGTTTCCGCCGGGCGGCATCAACGATCTCGTGACCCGGCCGCTGGCCGCCAGCATGGAGCCGGTCCTCAAGCAGCCGGTGGTGGTCGAAACCAAGGCCGGCGCCGCCGGACAGGTCGGCGCCCAGGTCGGGGCCTCCGCCAAGCCGGATGGCTACACGCTGCTGTCGCACAACACCGGCATTTCCGGTTATGCGGAAGTGGACAAACTATTCGGCCGTCCGGTGAAAACGTCGCGCGCCGATTTCATTCCGCTGGCGCGGCTGGTCGCCGACCCAGTCCTGCTCCTGGTCAACGACCAGCAGCCCTACAAGACGGTGAAGGAATTCATCGACGCCGCTAAGACCAAACAGGACATGGTGTTCAGTTCCGGCGGGCTTTATGGCGCCACGCATTTGCCATTGGCCTATCTGGAAAAGGCGACGGGCCCTTTGAAGCTGCGTCATTTGCCGACCAATGGCGGCGGCCCGGCCATCACCGCCATCCTCGGTAACAATGCGCAGGTGACGACGCAGTCGGTGTCGGCCACACTCGCGCATATCAAGGCCGGCAAGCTGCGTCCGCTGGCGACGTTCGGCGCCACACGCTCGAAGTTCCTGCCCGACGTGCCAACGTTGAAGGAACTCGGCTATGACGTCGAATACTATCTGTGGGTGGGAATTTTCGCGCCGAAAGGCACGCCGCAGTCGATCGTCACCACGCTGCGCGCTGCTATCAAGCAGGCGGCGCACAGCGAGGCTTTCCTGGCCGTGCTCAATAACGCCGGCCAGGAACTGGCTTATCTCGATGGGCCGGATTTCCAGAAATTCTGGGACATCGACGGCAAACGCACCGACGAAGCCGTGATTTCCATCGGGAAACAGGGATGACTTCTCCCCTCCCCCGCGAAGCGTGGGGAGGGGTCGGGGGTGGGGGTGCTGTGATGAACGCTCTGCGGCAGCCAAAACGGCAACAGCGTATTGTAACAGCGCGCCACTTGCGTCGCGAAGTTACCGGGCCGGAAAGAAAATTATGGAGAAATTTGAAAAAGCTACCGATCGGCATTTCACATTTTCGCAGGCAGGCTCCGATCGGCCCCTACTTCGCAGACTTTGCCTGCCATCAGAAACGGCTCGTAATCGAAATTGACGGTGAAACCCACACAGCAGCCATGATGGCCACACACGATGAAACGCGGACGGCATATCTTAGATCGCAAGGCTACCGTGTGTTGCGCTTTTGGAATTACGATGTGATGCAAAATATCGAAGGTGTGATGACTGTCATTCACCAAACTATCGCCGAAAGCGCGGTTCAGGAGCCCCCACCCCTGACCCCTCCCCGCGCTCGCAAGGGCTCGCGGGGGAGGGGACTATCATGATTCTACGCGCAGATCACGTGGCGGGCGCCGCCTTCGTTATATTCGGTGCGACCATCATCGCGCTCAGCCGCGATCTGCCGGTCGGACAGTTATCCATGCCCGGTTCCGGCTTCCTGCCGATGATCGTCGCCACGCTGACCATCATTTTCGGCCTGATACTGATTTTGCGTGCGAGGGAAAGCGGTCCATTCGCCGAACTGGGCTGGGGAGACGGCAAGCATGCCATGATGGTCACCGGCATCACCGCCGTCGCGATCGCGCTCTATGAGCATCTCGGCTTCACTATCACTATGCTCTTGATGATGGTCACGCTGCTGATTGTGATCGAGCGGCGCAATCCAATACGCGCCGGCATTTACTGCATCGCCATCGTCTTGTTCACTTACGTTTCTTTCGTGTACGGGCTCAAGACGCCCCTTCCTGAATACAGCTTCTAGGACCTCCTTCGTGGAAAATACTCTGATCAGCCTGGCGCATGGATTTGGCATCGCCTTCCAGCTCGACAATCTCTGGTACGCATTCCTCGGCTGCGTAGTCGGCACGCTGGTCGGCGTGCTGCCGGGCATCGGGCCCTTGTCGGGCATCTCGATCCTGTTGCCGGTGACCTTTGGGCTTAATGCCACGCAAGCCGTGATCATGCTCGCCGGCATCTATTACGGCTCGCAATATGGCGGCTCCACCACCTCGATCCTGATGCGTATTCCCGGCGAGGCTTCGTCGGTAATGACCTGTATCGACGGCAACGCCATGGCCAAGAAAGGCCGCGCCGGCGCCGCGCTCTGCATCGCGGCGGTTGGCTCCTGGGTCGCCGGCACTTTCGGCGTGATCATGCTGACCTTGGTCGCGCCGCCGCTCGCAACCATCGCCTTGAAGTTCGGCCCGCCGGAATACACGGCGATGTTGACCCTGGGCCTGATCTTCCTCGCTTACATGTCATCGTCGTCGCTGGTGCGCACGCTGCTGATGGCCTGCATCGGCCTGCTGCTCGGCATGGTCGGCATCGACAACATGACCGGCCATTTTCGCTACAGCTTCGACCTTGCCGAACTCGGCGACGGCATCGGCATCGTGCCGGTGGCGGTCGGCCTGTTCGGCCTCGGCGAAATCCTGTCGACACCGAGCCACACGGTGGTCGGCAAAGTCATCACGCCGAAATTGCGCGAGCTATTGCCGAACCGGAAAGAATGGCGCGAATCCATCATGCCGATCGCGCGCGGCAGCGTGCTCGGCTTCATCATCGGCATTATTCCGGGCTCCGCGCACATCATTTCCAGCTTTCTTTCGTATGCGCTGGAGCGCCGCGTCTCCAAGCATCCGGAAGAATTCGGCCATGGCGCGGTCGCCGGCGTCGCCGGTCCGGAATCGGCCAATAATTCGGCTTCCACCGGCGCCTTCGTGCCGATGCTGGCGCTCGGCATTCCAACCGGCCCGATTACGGCCGTGCTGATGGGCGCACTGATGGTGCACGGCGTCAATTCGGGGCCGCAGTTGGTCACCGAGCATCCGGATGTGTTCTGGGGCTTCGTGGCGTCGATGTATGTCGGCAACCTGATGCTGCTGGCGCTCAATCTGCCGCTGGTCGGCCTGTTCGTCACCGTATTGCGCATCCCCTACGCTTATCTCTATCCGCTGATCATCATGTTCTGCATCGTCGGCGTCTATGAGGTGAGCCACTCGATCGTCGACGTCTACATCATGCTGATCATGGGCGTGCTCGGCTATGCCTTGCGCAAATTCGCCTTCGACCCGGCGCCGCTCGTGCTTGGCCTGGTGATCGCGCCGCTGTTCGAGCAGAGCCTGCGCCAATCGCTGATCATGTCGAACGGCGACTACTTGATCTTTTTCAGCCGGCCGATCTCGCTCGGACTGCTGATCACGTGCGCCATCATGCTGGGGCTGTCGGCGCTCACCTTCGTGCTCAAGCGCAAGGACTGGCGCGACAAGCTGGCCGAGGCGGAAGCCGGCGAGATAGAGACGTAGTGGTCAGGTCCTACGCCTGCGCGCTATTGCGCGCATGCAGCGCCATGGCGATCAGCGCCGCGCCGCCGAACACCATATTGATGCCGACCAGGAGCCCGATCGCCCAGGCCGCCGTGCTCGGCAGGCCGCCGAAAATCATCGCACCCAGCACCAGATCGACAATGCCGCTCACCAGCATCCAGCCCCATTTGCCGGTCAACTCGCGCTTGTGATCGAGCGCGAACATAATCGAGGCGGCGCCCTCGATGATGAAGAAGACGACCAGCACGAGCGTGAGCGAGAACGCGCCGCTCAACGGCGATGCCAGCAGCACAAAGCCGACCGCGACCCCGAGCACGGCCGAGATCAGCGACCACCAGAAGCCCGGCGCCTGGCGCATCCAGAATGTCGTGACCAGCCCCACGACACCGCTGACCAGAAACAGCCAGCCAATGATGATCGTCAGCGCCAGCGTGGCGAGCAGCGGCAAGACCACGGCGGTCGCGCCCAGAACCAGCAGCACGACGCCTTCGACCAGAAACAGCACCCAATGCGCATGCAGCGTATTCGCCACCGCGCGCTGGAATTTGGCGATATCGGGTTGATTGGTGGACATGGGAAATCTCCTCTGCCGCTCGATTATCGTAACCTATTTTTCCACCCAGTCGGCGCATTTCTGCACGGCCGTTTCAGCGCCCCAGGGCTGCACCGGCACGGTCGAGGTGGAGTTTTTCGGTGAACCCTCGATCAGGCGGTCGCTATAGACCATGTAAACCAGCACGTTTCGTTTTATGTCGCAGCCGCGCACGATCTGCATTTTCTTGAAAAACAGCGAGCGACGTTTGCGAAATACGTCTTCGCCTTGGGCAAATTTTTCTTTGAATTTGATCGGTCCGATTTGGCGGCAGGCGAGCGAAATGTCCGACACTTCCTCCGCCACACCGATCCAGCCTTTCAAGCCGCCGCGCTCCGGCACGGTGAAATGGCAGGCGACGCCATCGACTTCCGGGTCGTCGAGCCCGTAGGTGGCGAGCTTGTCGTTCGGCGTCAGCAGCTTGAACACCGTCGAGCGTTTGAAAATGAGATCGGGCTCGTCGGCGGCGAAGGACGGCGCCGCCGTCAGGACGGCGAAGATCGCAACCATGCAAGTGATGAATACGCGCAAGAAAGCCTCCATTGGCATTTCATGCGAGATAGGAATTGTAATCGATCAGCGAAAGGGGGTTAGGCCCACAAGCGTTCGCTGGCTTCCATGCCCTTGTAAATGCCGGCGACGTAGTCGCCGTAGCCGTTGAAGATCAGCGTCGGCCGGTGCTCGCCGGTGCCGATCACTTCCTCGCTCGCCTGGCTCCAGCGCGGATGCGACACTGCCGGATTGACGTTGGCCCAGAAGCCGTATTCGGACGACTGCAGCGCCTCCCAATAACCCTTCGGCCGCTGCTCGGTGAAGCTGAAGCGCACGATCGACTTGATCGACTTGAAGCCGTATTTCCACGGCACCGCCAGCCGCAGCGGCGCGCCGTGCTGCTTGAGCATCGGGTGGCCGTAGGCGCCGGTGGCGAGGAAGGCGAGTTCGTTGCTCGCTTCCGCCATGGTGAGGCCTTCGACATAAGGCCAGGGAAACCAGGTCTGCCGTTGCCCGGGCGCTTGCTTCGGATTCGTAAAGGTTTCCATCCGCACGAATTTGGCGGCGCCCAGCGGCTTGGCGAACGCGACCAGCTTGGCAAGCGGAAAACCGGTCCAGGCGATCGCCATGCTCCAGGCTTCCACGCAGCGGTGGCGGTAGGTGCGCTCCTCCAGCGTCATCTTGCGAATCAGTTCGTCGATCCCGATCTCGAACGGCTTCTCCACCAGGCCGTCGATCTTCACCGTCCACGGCCGGAGATCGAGCTTTTGCGCCTGCTCGGAGACTTCCTTCGACGAATTGAATTCGTAAAAATTATTGTAATGCGCGTTGATCTTCTCATCGGTGATCGCCCGGTCGAGCGCATATTTCTCGTTGCGCTTGGCCGGATAAAGATCGGCCGTCGGGTCCGGCAGCTCGGCGAGGTCGGAGACGCGTTGCGCAACGGCGGTGGGCGGCGCCAGCGCCAACGCGCTCGCGCCGCCCACTAAAAATGATCTCCGGTTGAAGACCTGGGGCTCGGGCGTGGCGAGGCGTTCGGGAATTTCCCAGCCACGGCGGCGAATGACATTCATGGCACATGACCTCTTGGAAGCGTGCGCCAACAGCTACGGCGGCCCGCCTTCACAGGCAAGTCACTCCTCTTTCATTCCGGGACGGCGCGAAGCGCCGGACCCGGAATCCAGATGTAATCTCGGAGTATGTTTCTGGATTCCGGGTTCGCGCCTTCGGCGCGCCCCGGAATGACAGAGAGAATTACTCCGCCGCGCGTCGCGCCGCGATGATCTGGTCGGCGGTGCGGCCGGTGAGTTCGGCCATATGGTCGAACTTGAAGGCGAACGAGCCGACGCCGGCGGTGGCCGAGCGCACCTCGATGATGAGATCGCCGATCTCGGCTTCCGCCATCTGCGCGCGCACCGTGTCCCAGCCCTGCCAGCCCTCGCGCGTGTCGAAGCCGAGGATCTGTCCGCGCCGGCCCGCCAGGATGGCGTTCATCTTCGCGGTGGCGTCGCTCGGGCAGACGATCTCGACCAGATGGATCGGCTCCAGCAGCACCGGCTGGCACTGCGGCAGGCCTTCGGCGATGCCGACGCGGCCGGCGATGCGGAACGCCATGTCGGAGGAATCCACCGTGTGGTAGGAGCCGTCGATCAGCGCCACCGAGAGATCGACCACCGGGAAACCGAGCGGGCCGTGCTTGAGCCCGTCGAGGACGCCCTCCTCCACCGCCGGAATGTAATTGCGCGGCACCACGCCGCCGGTGATCTTGTCTTCGAACTTGAAGCCGGAGCCGCGCGGCAGCGGCTTGATCTCCAACATGGTGTCGCCGAACTGGCCGTGGCCGCCGGACTGCTTCTTGTGCCGGCCGCGCACGGTGACCGGCTTGCGGATGGTCTCGCGATAGCCGACCGTCGGCGGCCGCGTCGAGACCGGAACCGCGTAACGGTCGCCGAGCCGCTCGGCCGCCACGCGCAAGTGCATCTCGCCCTGGCCCCAGATCACCACCTCATGGCTCTCGGCCTTGTGCTCAACGTTGAGCGAGGGATCCTCCTCGGTCAGCTTGGTGAAGGCGGCGCCGAGCTTGACGTCGTCCTTGCGCTCCTTGGCCTGCACCGCGAGTGCGAGTACCGGCGCATAGGGCTTCACCTCGGTGAGCGAGGCGTGCGCCTGCTTGCCGGATGACAGCGTGTCGCCGGTCTTGGCGTGATCGAGCTTGCCGAACCCGACGGTCTCGCCGGCAATGGCCTGGCCGCGCTTCTCGAAGTGCTGGCCCATCAGCTTGAATACGGCGGCCACCCGCCCGGCCTCAGTGGCGGGCGTGTTGAAGGTGGTGCCGTCGCCGGCAGTTCCTGCCAGCAGACGGACGACCGACATCTTGCCGCCGTGGGTGGTGTGGAAGGTCTTGAGCACCAGCGCCACCGCGTCAGCTCCGGGCTTGACGCCGAGGCGCTGGGCGGTTTCCGCGGCCGTCGGCGCCTCATGCCGCAACGCCTTGAGCAGGCGCAACACGCCGTTGCTGCGGCTGGCGACGCCGAGCAGCACCGGGCAGACGATGCGCTCGCGCAATTCCTTGGCGAGGTCGTCGAACACTTTGTCGCGCGGCGGCGGGATGTCCTCGAGCAACTGCTCCATCAGCTCGTCGTCGTGATCGGCCAGCGTCTCCAGCATGGTGAAGCGCGCTTCCTTCTCGCGGTCGAGGACGTCGCCCGTGAGCTCGATGATCTCCGACGGCGCGTGCTCCTTGTAGACATAGGCGCGCTCGAGCGCGAGATCGACGAAGCCGGCGAGGATGTCGCCGTTCCAGATCGGGATCTGGCGCAGCAGCAGCGGCACGCGCGAGGCCGGCTGCAACAGCTTGATCGTCTCGCGCACGCGCTGGTCGGCAGCCTTGTCGATCTTGTTGAGGAACAGGAAGTGCGGAATGTTCTGATCTTCCAGCTCGCGCAGGATCAATTGCAGCTGCGGCACCTTCTTCTCGTCGGCTTCGCAGACCACGACCGCCGCGTCGATCGCGGGCAGCACGCTGCGCATGTCGTGGATGAATTCGACCGAGCCGGGGCAATCGATGAAAGTGTAACTGTCGTCCATGAACGTGGTGGTGGCGAAGGTCGCCTCCACGCTCATCTTGTGATTGCGCGCTTCCTTGCTGGCGTCGCCCACCGTGGTGCCCGCATCCACCGTGCCTTGCCGCTGCACCGCGCCGGTGCGGGCGAGGATCGCTTCTAACAGGGTTGTCTTGCCGCTTTGGAATGGGCCCACCAGTGCGATGCACCGGGGACCCTTGGGACCCGTGCCGTTCTGTCCCATCAATACCTCCCTTTGCCGGCCGGGAGGTCGGACCATTATCCCGGCCCTGTTAAGGCATCGTCTCAGGTGAGGGCGAGACTGGCAAGGGCGATGACGGATTAAACGAAACGGCCGCCCGCAGGCGGCCGTCTAAGCCGTCATGAGCTGTTCGCTCAGTTCCCCGAACGTAGCTCGAGCGAGGCGACGCCGGCCGCCAGATTAAGCCCGGTCTGACCCGTCACCGACAAGGGTTGCAGCGCGACCGTGCGATTGGAGCCGCCGATCAGCGCGTTGGCGCCCAGACCGACCACGACCGTCGCTTCAGCCGTCGCGCCGGTATAGGTGCCGGCAAGGACGCCGAAGCCGCGCGACGACGGCGCGTAGACCGCCCACACCATCTGGCCGCCCGATGTCGCACCGATGTCGAGGCCGAACTTGCTGATGGTGCCGTAATATGTCTCGCGCGGGCCCGGCAGATCCGGATTGAACTCGCACTGTACTTGTTTCTGCGACGCGATGATCAAGCCGATGCCGCCGGAAACATCGCAGACCAACGTGCCTGCTTTCACGCGATCCTGAGCGGCGGCGCCGCCGATCGCCGTGACGAAGCCCAACGCCAGCACGCCTAGCCCTACGAAAATGCGACGCATGCAACCCCCCTTGGTGATTACCGCAATTGTGAGCGGAACCCCGGGCGAAGTCAAAAGGAGCGCCGGGGCTTAGTAAACGAGACCAAGTAACGGCAATCCTGCCGTTACTTCAAATTCCCGCAAAAGCGCTGGATACGCCGGCAGGCTTCTTCCAGGTCCTCGGTCTTGGTCGCATAGGAAATGCGGAACGCCGGCCCCAGCCCGAACGCCGTGCCCTGCACCACCGCCACGCCTTCGGCTTCCAGCAATTCGGTGACGAAGTCCTCGTCGCTGGCGAGCTTCTTTCCGGTCGAGGCGGTCTTGCCCATGGTGCCGGCGCAGGACGGATAGACATAAAACGCGCCCTCCGGGGTCGGGCATTTGATGCCGTTGGCCTGGTTGAGCATGGACACGCAGAGGTCGCGCCGCTCCTTGAAGATCTTGTTGTGCTTGGCGATGAAGTCCTGCGGACCGTTGAGCGCTTCCACCGCCGCCCATTGCGACACCGCCGCCGGGTTCGATGTGGATTGCGACTGCACCATCGCCATCGCCTTGATCAACGGCTCCGGCCCGCCGGCATAGCCGATGCGCCATCCGGTCATGCAATAGGCCTTCGAGCAGCCGTTGATGGTGAGCGTGCGCGGATAAAGCGACGGCTCGATCTGCGACGGCGTGGTGAACACGAAGTCGTCGTAGACCAGGTGCTCATACATGTCGTCGGTCATCACATAGACATGCGGGTGCTTGAGCAGCACGTCGGTGAGCTCCTTGAGCTCGGCGCGCGTATAGGCCGCGCCGCTCGGGTTCGACGGCGAGTTGAGCAGGAACCATTTGGTCTTCGGCGTGATCGCGCGCTCGAGCTGGGCCGCCGTCATCTTGAAGCCGGCCGCCATGCTGGTCTCGACCGCCACCGGCTCGCCGCCGGCGAGCAGCACCATGTCGGGATAGCTCACCCAATACGGCGCCGGGATGATCACC
>Ga0209014_10002087_pt1 | contig 11721 bp, 9 predicted proteins | sample BarGraNGADG00212_FD_184491 | JGI IMG/M metagenome (GOLD analysis project Ga0209014, IMG submission 184491) | Arctic peat soil microbial communities from Barrow, Alaska - Barrow Graham LP Ref core NGADG0002-212 (SPAdes) (version 2) | ecosystem: Environmental > Terrestrial > Soil > Wetlands > Peat... | reverse complement strand
GCGGACACGATCCTGCCGTCGCTGCGGGCGGAGTACGCGCCGGGTCGCTGAGGGGCGGCGTCAGGACGGCTGGAGGGACGGCGTCAGGACGGCGCCGGAGGGACGGTGTCAGGACGGTGCCGGAGCCAGCGTCGGTGGCGCCGTCGGCGGGAGGGTCGGCGTCGGTGGCGCCGTCGGCGGGAGGGTCGGCGTCGGTGGCGCCGTCGGAGCGGGCGTCGGTGGCGCCGTGGGTGGCGGCGTCGGTGGCTCCGTGGGTGGCAGGCTCGTGCTCACATCGGGCGTCGGCGAGGGCGAGTCGGACGGCGATGAGGACGGCGTCGGGCAGACCACCGGCGTGGCCAGCGGATCCACGGTCGCCAGCGGGTTGGCCGACGCGCACGGGTCCGGCGTCACGCTGGGCGATGGTGACGCACACCCCTGCCCGGTGCCCACCAGCGGGCCCCACGAGTGGCCGTACGGGTTGAACAGGCCGTTGTAGAAGTAGGCGGTCCTGGTGTTCTTGGGCCCGCCCGCCACGCCGGGGCCCTTCGCGGCCCGCTTCATCCACGCGCGGTCGGCAGCCAGCCAGGTGGCGTTGTCCTTCTCGAACCCGGCGCTCAGCAGCACCGCCTCACCGCATCGGAGGTCCTGGGGCAGCGTCACCTTGGGTGTGGTGCCGGCCAGGAACAGGTCGTTCACGGTCTGCTGGGCGCCCGTCCCGGGGAGCAGACCCGTCCACGGATCCACGGCCGCCGTGTCCAGCCCGTTCGACCTGGTGAACCCGTGGATCGCCCAGCCCTTGGTCGCCTCCTCCAGGAAGCCCTGCCAGACGAAGGTCGTCACCTCGATGGAGAAGAGGGGATCCTGCGCGGTGCTCACCAGCGAGTTGTCGGAGTTGCCGTTCCAGGCGCCCACGGCCAGGGCGTATTCGCCGCTGGTCCGCCCGGCCGTGGTCGGTGCCCCGATGTAGCCGTAGGCATTGAGGTCCCGGGCGTCGTTGTTGGTGCCGGTCTTGAGCGTGGCCGGTCGCCGCTTGCTGCCATCCATGAGCGCGAACTTGCCCCAGAACGGGTTCACCTTCGGGTTGGTGTTGCCGGCCAGGATGTCTGTGAGCAGGCTCGCGGTGTCGGCGCCCAACGCCTGCGCTGGGGCAGGCCGCGTGCTCGGGCCCAGCAGCTCGGCGCCGTTGCTCCCGGTCACGGTCATGATCGTCGTGCGGTCCACGAGCTGGCCGCCGTTGGCCAGCACGCCGTATGCGCGCACCAGGTCGACGGGGTGGACCTCCGCGACGCCCAGCGCGAACGATAGGCCCGCGTTCACCTGGCCGTTCAGGAACTGGACGCCCATCGTCTCCGCGCGGGACTGGACCCGGTCGTTGCCGATGACGGACAGGGCCTTGACCGCCGGGATGTTGAGCGAGAACCGCAGGGCATCCTCGACGCGGACGGGGCCGCGCTCCATGTTGTCGGCGTCGGTCGGCGTGTAGCCGCCGCCGAAGTTCGTCACGACGTCCATGAACATCGAGGCGGCCGTGATGGCCCGGTCCTCGATGCCGGTGGCGTAGACGATGGGCTTGAACGTCGAGCCCGGCTGGCGCCACCCGTCCGCCAGGACGTCGAAGCGGGGCTGGAACTCCTTGGTCGCCTTGGTCGCGTACGGGTCGGCGGAGCCGACGTACGCCACCAGCTCGCCCGTCTGGTAGTCCAGCGCAACCAGCGCGCCGTTGTACAGATGCTTGTTGCGCAGGTTCTCGATCCACGATCCGTACGGGACGCCGATCCGTTTTGCGGCGGCCCTCGGGTTCTTGTCGTGCGGGACGGTGGTCGCGGCCTTGACCCACTTCTCGGCGATGCCCTGGAGGCGCATGTCGAGGGTCGTCGTGATCCGCAGGCCGCCCCGCTCCAGCATCGGACAGGTCTCGGCCCCGGCGCCGCACAGGCGCGTCGTCAGCTCCCGGCGCACCTGCCACACGAACTGCGGAGCCTTCCACTGGATGGGCAGCTGCGGTGCCAGCACGACCGGCTCCGCCTTGGCCGCCTCGAAGTCCGCGGCGGTGTAGGTGTCGCCGGTGAGCGGCGTGCGGCCCTTGGACATCAGGTCCAGGACCTGGTTGCGGCGCTGGACGATCGGGGCGTCGGCCGGGACCACCAGCTGTGTCTTCGTGCACGTGTCCAGGGAGGCGGCCGGATCGACGCACTCCTCGACGGCGTTCTGGACCAGGTCGTAGGAGGACGGGGCCTTGGGGAGCGACGCCAGGATCGCCGCCTGGGCAAGGGTGATGTCCTTCAGCGGGACGCCGAAGTAGCTCATCGCGGCCGCCGCCACGCCGTACGACTCGTTGCCGTAGTAGTTCTGGTTGAGGTAGGCGGCCATGATCCGCTGCTTGCCCGCCTCGCCCGGGTAGGCCTGCGTGACCCGGATCGACTGGATGATCTCCTTGAGCTTCCTCGACACGGAGCGCTCCGTCTGGGCGACCGCGTTGGCCGATGTGTCGGTCGTGAGCAGGCGCTGGCGCACCAGCTGCTGGGTGATCGTGGAGGCACCGCGGGCGTTGCCGCGAATCGCGTCCAGCCCGGCGGCGATGATGCCCACGGGGTCGAAGCCGGAGTTCTCCCAGAAGGTCCGGTCCTCGACCGCGGTGGTGGCATCCACGAGGACCGGTGGGATCTGGTCGAAGGTGACGACCTCGCGGTTGAACTCGCCGAACCGGGCGAGCTCGGTGGTCCCGGTCCGGTCGTACACGATCGACTGCTGGGGCATCTCGATCTGCTCGAGGGTCAGCGGGCTCGGGAGGTTCTGTGTCAGGCCGGCGAAGGCCACCACGCTGGCACCGGCACCGGCGAGCCCGAGCAGGGTGAGGGCACCGAACAGGAACAGGCCCATGGTGGCGGGCGGGCCGATGCCCTTGCGGGGCTGGCGGCGGGTGGTGCGCGGAGCGGTGCGCGGAGCGGCGTCGGGCGGCCGGAACGGGCTGGTCATCCCCCGAAGTCTGCCCGTCGCGGCCGGATCGTGCTGGCGGGCGGTATTCGCCCCGCTGGCGACGCGGGGTTGGGGGACCGGTCGAGGCCGCTCAGCCCTTCTGGAGCGAATCCCGGATCTCGGTCAGCAGCTGGACCTCGTCCGACGGCCCGACGGGCGCGGCCGGCTCCTCCCGGATGACCAGCTTGCCGATCCAGAACACCACGAGCGCAACGACGAAGAACTGGATGAGCGTCAGGAGGAAGGCGCCGTAACGGATCGCCACCTCGGTCGCGGGGTCGCCTGTGTCGTTGAGCACGATCTTGAACTGCGAGAAGTCGATGCCGCCCAGGAGGTAGGCGATGGGCGGCATGATGATGTCCTTGACCAGCGAGTTCACCACGGCGCCCAGGGCGATGCCGATGATGATGCCGATGGCCAGCGCGAGCGCGTTGGACTTGGTCAGGAATGTCTTGAACTCGCCGAACATGGCTGCCTGCCTCCCTCCGGTGCCGTATCCAGACGGCGCTGATGCGCGAACGATAGCGCCGCGGCCAACCCGTGGCAGCGTCCCTCCGGTCGTCCGATCGGGTCGTTCCGCCTACAGGCCGAACTGCTCCAGCGCCTGCGCCGCCAGCCGGCCGCCGATCGCCAGCGAGCTCGTGGCGGCAGGGGACGGCGCGTTCCGGACGTGGATCAGCCGGCCGCTCCCCGCGAGGTCGAAGTCGTCCACCAGCGAGCCGTCGCGGCCCAGGCCCTGGGCCCGCACCCCCGATGGCCCGAACCGCAGCTGGTCCGGGCGGAGGGATGGCAGGAACCGCTGGACCTCGCGGGTGAAGGCGCCACGGCTGGCGTCCCGCCACATCTCGGACAGGCCCATCCGCCAGAAGCTGCGCGCCAGCCGGCGGAATCCCGGGTTGGCCAGGGCCTCGCCCAGGTCCCTGGGCGAGACGTCGCGCCGCCGGTAGCCGGCCCGCTTGAACGCCAGCACCGCGTTCGGGCCGGCCCACACCTCGCCGTCGATCCGGCGCGTGAGGTGGACGCCGAGGAACGGGAAGCGCGGATCCGGGACGGGGTAGACGAGGCCGTTGACGAGGGCCGCGGCGTCCGGGCGGAGCGTGTAGTAGTCGCCGCGGAACGGGACGATCCGGGGCGAGTCCGGCGTGGCGTCGCCGGTCATCGCCGCCACCCGGTCGGACCAGAGGCCGGCACAGGCGATGACGTTCGAGGCCAGGATCGGGCCGCGGGACGTGGCCATGACGAGGCCGTCGAGGCGGCGCTCGATGGCGGTGACGGGCCGTGACAGCTCGATGGCACCGCCCCGCGCTGCCACGTCCTGCGCGTAGGCCCGCGTGACGCGGGCGAAGTCCGTGATCCCGGTCCGGGGGCTCCAGAGCGCCCGGATCCCGGCGACGTGGGGCTCGATCTCGCCGATCCGCTCCGGCCCGACCTCCTCGAGGCCGTCCACTCCGTTCGCCTCGCCGCGCGTCCGGAGGGCGGCCAGGCGCGGCAACTCCGTCTCGTCGAGGGCCACCACCAGCTTGCCGGGGAACGCGATCGGGATCCCGTGCGCCTCGCAGTAGCGCTCCAGGAGCCCCTTGCCCTCCCGGCAGAGCAGCGCCTTCTGGGAGCCCGGCGCGTAGTACAGGCCGGCGTGGACGACTCCCGAGTTGTGGCCCGACTGGTGGGCGGCGACGCGGTCCTCGCCCTCGAGCACGGCGAGACGCAGGCCCGGTCGCGCCTCGAGGAGCCGGAGCGCCGTCGCGAGGCCGACGATGCCGGCACCGATGATCGCCACGTCCACGCGGTCCGGCGCGGCGGGGGAGGGGATCGGCGCAGCGTCGACGGGGGCCATGGGGCGACTCTAGCAACCCCGGCGGGCAGAGGAGGCATGACGGCGCCCCAGCGAGTGGCTTTCGCACTGCCATCCTGACTCAGCCCGGGGTCACCCGGCGGGTCGACGAGCGTGCCTGAGCCCTCGAGGTGGCGATTCGACCTGCCAGCCACGCTGCGAGGTGGCCCATCTGACCCCAGGCGGAGTCAGGGCCCTCCCCCGGACACACGATCCGCCAACGGGAGCCCTGCAGCCCGGCGGCCCGCCGAGCGGGCCTACGCTCGGGCCAGCGCCTGGAGCAGCCGATCCACGAACGCGGCCTGCGCGGGATTGAGCCGGCGGCGAGCCTCCGCGGGGCGTGCCCAGAGCACGCGGTCGATCTCCGGCACACGGATCAGGCGGCCGGAGTGCGGCGGCCACTCGACCTCGATCTGCATGCTCCGGAGCGTCGCCGGGTCGAGATCCCCTTCGACGGCGTACCCGCGCACGACCTTGCCGGACCGCATCCGGACCTCGCCGAGGTCCATGACCTCCCGGCCCGGCGCCTCGTGCCCTGTCTCCTCGTGGAACTCACGGCGGGCCGTCTCGAGAAGGTCCGTCTCGTGGTCCATCGTGGCGCCCTTCGGGAGGGACCAGGCGCCAACGTCGCGGCGCGACCAGACCGGCCCACCGGGGTGGGCGATCAGGACCTCGATCCCGTCATCGGCTCGACGGAACAGCAGGAGACCGGCGGACAGCTTGGACATCGTCGATCCGGGGCATGCGGCGCACACGAAAGCGCCCAAAGGAACCGTACCGTACCTCCACGCCCACGCCACTGCCGAGCAAGCTCGGCCTTGTCGCAGCGGCCCCGGTCTCCAACCACCTCGTCAGCCTTGCGGCCATCGTGGCGGCGGCTCGGGGACCCGGTCCGGCGATCACTCACCGGTCCGGCGTCTGTACCACCGGCCCCTTCGGGCAAGACGAACCATAGCGGCGCGCGACGGGGGGCGACAACGGACTTGTCCACGAGATTCGGGCCATGCGGCGGGAAGTTGTCCACGATTTGTCGACAACGTGGACAACCTGTGGAGAATGGCGGGCCAGCCGGAGAGCGCCGGGCCAGCCGGAGAGCGCCGGATGAGCCGGAGAATGCCGATCCGGCCGGCGAATGCCGGTTCGGCCACGGACGCTCGACCGGGAAGCGCCGGTTCAGCCCTCGTCGGAAACGACACCACGGGCCGAGCCCGCGGGCGCAACCTCGTGGTGCCGGAGGCAGCGGGCCTCGTAGGTCTCGATTCTGGGAGCGTCGAACCCGCCGATGACGATGAGCGGATCGTCGATCGCGGCCGGCCGGCCGCCCACCAGGCGCTGCGTGCGGGTCGCCGTCTCCCCGCAGACCACGCAGATCGCGCTCAGCATGGTGATCTCGTCCGAGAGCGCCAGGAGTTCCGGCATGGCCCCGAACGGACGCCCTGCGAAGTCCGTGTTGAGGCCGCTGGCGATGACGTGGCGGCCGCTCTGCCGAAGCGTCTCGACCACGCGGACGAGGCTCTCGTCGAAGAACTGGGCCTCCTCGATGCCCACCAGGTCGACGTCGCGCTCTCGCGCGAGCGACAGGATCTCCACGGGGTTCGCGCGCGACACGAGCACCGACGGATAGCGCGCCTTGCTCCGGCTCTCCGCGTACTCGGCGGGCGTGCGGTCATCGACATCCGGGCGGACGAGCAGGATCCGCCGCTTCGCGATCTCGGCGCGGCGGAGGAGACGGAGCAGCTCGTCGGTCTTGCCCGACGACATGCACCCGGCGATGACGTGGAGCCAGGGATCGGCACGGAACAGCACGCCCCGATCGTACCGGCTCGAAGGCGCTCCGCGCAGCGCGGCACGGACGCCCCACCCAGCACGGCACGGACGCCCGCTGGAGAATGGTACGGGCACCGGTCCCGCGCAGCGCTGCGTAGGCTCCGTGACCCGGCCATCGTCCGGGACCGCTAGCCTTGCCTCGATGAGCGTGATCCTGGCCGAGGGCCTCACGAAGCACTTCAGGGCGCGTTCCGTGCCCGGCCGTCGCGGCCCTGCGGCCGTCCGCGCCCTTGACGGCGTCTCCCTCGAGGTCCGCGAGGGAGAGATCTTCGGCTTCCTCGGTCCCAACGGAGCCGGCAAGAGCACCTTCATCCGCCTGCTCCTCGGCTTCCTGCACCCGACCGCCGGCACGGCCGCCGTCCTCGGCCTGGACTCGGAGCGGGAGTCGGTCGCCATTCGCACCCGCACCGGGTATCTGCCCGGTGGCATCGCCCTCTACGACGGGCTCACCGGGGAGCGGCACCTCGACTACCTCGCGGAGCTGTCCGGACGCCCGCCCGTGCGCCGCGCAGAGCTGTGCGACCGCCTCGAGCTGACGCCGCGGACGCTCGCACGGCCGATCCGTGACTACTCACGCGGTATGCGCCAGAAGATCGGTATTGTCCAGGCGCTCCAGCACGACCCCGAGCTCGCGATCCTGGATGAGCCCAGCGAGGGCCTCGACCCGCTGATGCAGCGGGCCTTCTACTCGATCCTGGACGAGGTGCGGGCCTCGGGACGCGCGGTGTTCTTATCCTCGCACGTGCTGTCGGAGGTCGAACGCGTCTGCGACCGCGTGGCGATCGTGCGGGCGGGCCGCCTGGTGGCGCTCGAAGACGTGGCGGCCCTCGTCGCCCGCCGGCGGCGGGGCGTGACGGCCCGGTTGGCAGGCCCCGCTCCGGACCTTGCGGGCGTGGCGGGGGTCAGCGAGGTTGCCATCGAGGGGGACGTCCTGACCTGCGCCCTGTCCGGCGATCCGGGCCCGTTCCTGGAGGCGCTCCGGGGCGTTTCGCTGGCCGACCTGGTGATCGAGCCCGGGCGGCTCGAGGACGTCTTCCTGGAGTTGTACGCGGGGGAGGCCGCCGAAGAGGCGGCGCACGAAGCCGCGGACGTGCGGCGATGATCAGCGTGCCGCTCCTGCGCCACACCTGGAGGACGCACCGGGTCCGCCTCGCGATCATCGCGCTCTCGCTGGGCGTGTGGGGGTTCCTGATGCCGGTCATCTACGCGACCTTCGGTCACGAGATGGAGGCGCTCCTCAACTCCGGGATCATCCCGGACGCCTTCCTGCGCCTCATGGGCGCCGACCCGTTCAGCATCAACGGGTCCGTGGCGCTGGGCGCCGTCCACCCGATCGCCATCGCCCTCGAGGTCGTCTACCCGGTGGGCTTCGCGGCGGCGGCCATCGCGGGGGAGCGGCAGCGCGGGACGCTCGAGGTGCTCCTGTCGCGGCCGTTGTCCCGGCGCACGCTGTACGTGACGCTGCTCCTGGCGGTGATCGGCGCGGCGATCGTGACGACGACGGCGACGACCATTGGGACGGTCGCCGGCGCCGTCCTGTACCACGTCGCCGGAGGGCTCGACGCGGGGGAGATGGTGCTCCTGGGTCTCAACACGGTGCTGCTCCTGGCGGCCCTGGGCGGGATCTCGCTGGCGGCGTCGGCATCCTTCGACCGGCTGACGCCGGCAATCGGGATCGCGCTGGCGGTCACGCTCGTGGGATACGTGCTGGAGATCCTGGGCACGCTCTGGCCGGACGCCGCCTTCCTGCAGCCGTACTCGCTGTTCCACTACCTGCACCCGCTGGAGATCCTGGGCGGCAAGGCGTCAGCGGGGGACTTCCTCGTGCTCGCAGGCGTGCTGGTGGCGAGCACGGCCTACGGGCTCTGGCGGTTCCCGCGCCGGGACCTGGCCGCGCCGACCTGAGCTCCGTGGAGGCCAACCGGATGGCGAACAGGGCTGCGCCGGGGAACGCCTCGGACACCGCTCGTCACGGAGCCGGACCGCGGTAGAGTCGGGGCGATGACGAACCCCGACCCGATCCGCATCGGCCTCAACCTCCCGACCTGGCCGCAGATGGATGGTGGCTATGCGACGTGGCCGGAAATGCGGGCGCTCGCCCGCGACATGGAAGCGCTCGGCGTCGACACGCTCTGGGTGCCGGACCACCTCCAGCGGAGCCTGCCGGGTCGTCCGCTGATCGGCTTCTGGGAGTGCTGGACGATCCTCACGGCGGCCGCCGAGGCGACGTCGCGGATCGAGATCGGCCCGTTCGTCGCCTGCACCGGGTTCCGCAACCCGGCGCTCCTCGCCAAGATGGCGGACACCCTCGACGAGGTGAGCGGCGGGCGAGTCGTGCTGGGCCTCGGCAGCGGCGTGCCTGCCCGTGACGACTCCTGGCGCGCGTTCGGGTTCCCCGCGGAGCGGCACGTGGGCCGGTACGCGGAGTCGGTCGAGGTCACGGCCCGCATGCTGCGCGGACCCGCGCTCTCCTTCGAGGGCGCGCATGTCCGGACCGACGGAGCGGTGATCGCACCGCGCGGCCCGCGCCCGAACGGACTGCCGGTCTGGGTCGCCGCGCTCGGCGACCGGACCGCGGAGGTAGCGGCGCGCTGGGGTGATGCCGCCAACGTCAACACCGCCCTGTGCGCGACGGCTGACGTGACAGCCATCCGGGCGACGATGGCGCGCGCCTGCGATGCCGTCGGGCGCGATCCGGCCACGCTCGCGATCACCGGCTGGAGCCGGCTGTCGCTGGCCGGTGACAGCACGGCCGTCCGGCGCGAGGGGTGCCTGGCCGGGAGCCCGGCCGAGATAGGGGCGCAGGTCCGCGCCTTCCGGGACGCCGGCCTCTCGCACCTCACCTTCTTCGTGGGGGCAGCGGGCGACCCGAGCCCGCTCCCGGCGCTGACGGCCGAGACGCTGGGGCGGTTTGCGCCCGTGCTGGAGGCGATCCGCGCCGGCTGACCGGCGGTGGCGGGCCGGCTGATCCGCGGTGATCGGCTGTGCTGGTCCGACTGCGCCGGCCGCCCCAGGTTGCGCTCCGGGGCCTCTGCGCGCCGCCGCGTCGACGTATCCTGCACCGGGCCGGTGCTTCGTGCGATCAGGACCGGCCTGTTCACCAGGGAGAGGGCTGATGCCGGGCTTCACGCCGTTCACGGACAACTACACGGACCCGTAGGACGAGAGCGGCTACCAGTTCGAGTTCCGCTGCGACATCTGCGGTTCCGGATACAAGAGCGAGTTCATCCGCTCGACTCTCGGCACGGCAGGCTCGCTCCTGGATGGCGCGAGCAGCCTGATCGGAGGCGTGTTCGGCAGGGCGTCCAACCTCGCGGACCGGGCGAAGGACATAACCGACCGCGGCGCCCGCGATGAAGCCCTCAAGAAGGCCGCCAACGAGATCATGCCGCTGTTCACGCGCTGCGCGCGGTGCAACAAGTGGGCCGATGAGACCTGCTTCAACGCCGCGCCCGCGGCCTGTGCGTCTCCTGCGCGCCGAACCTGGCGGCGGAAATGGAGGCCGAGCGGGCCAGCGTCGAGCTCAGCCAGATGCGCCAGACGATGGCAGGAGAGACGGTCTTCTCCGGTGACACGAGCGCGCGGGCGACGGTCTGCAAGACCTGCGGCAAGCCGGTGGGCAGCGAGAAGTTGGCGGCACTCAGGAGAGCGATCCCGGCGCCCCGGGATGGGATTGCCCCGCAACCGATCCCGCCGGGCGCCCGTGCTCACTGGAGAGCGGACACGCGGGCAACCACCTCGCGCCCTAGCTCCCCTCGATAACGGCCCGGGCCTACGTCGCGCTCTGGACGGCGCCTAGAACATACCCCGCGGCTCTCCCACGGGTCAGAACAAGTGCGGCCAGTGCGGCGCGGATCTCGCGCCCGGCACGCGCTTCTGTGGGAACTGCGGCGCGAAGGCCGGGTAGCTGCCGGGGCGGGAGGCACGGCCGGACCCGGGTGGCGTCTGGCCGGGTGTGGCCGCCTGCTCCACGAGACCGGGCTGGGCCCTGGTCCGGGAGGCCTCCAGGGGTCGATCTCCGCGCTTTCGTTGACCCTCGCGCCACGACGCCGCGCCGATGGGTCGTTCTGGGGCGCCGAGGCCGGGTTTCGTGGCGCCAGAAGCAACGGCAGGTCGCGAGGCGCGGCCCTGGATCAGGCGACCGGCGTCCCGCAATCTCGGCAGAACCGGGCGCCGGGCGCCAGCGGGCTGCCGCACGCCGAGCACGTCCCGGGCGATGCCGCGGGTGGAGCCGATGCCGCGAGTGGCGGTGCGGGCTGCGCGGGTGGCGGTGCGGAGCCGTCCGGCATCGCGCTGGCGCTCTACCTGGGCGTGGCAACCATGGCGGTCGCGAACGCGCTCCTCACGCGCGGCATCCACGGCCTCAGGCCGGGACCCGTGGCCACCCTGATGCTGACGGATCCCGTCGTGGCGACGATCCTGGGCGTTGTCGTGCTGGGCGAGGCCCTCACCCCGGTCGCCGCCGTCGGCGTGCTGATGGTCCTCGGCGGCCTGGTGCTGCAGGGTCTCGTCATCGCCCGCGAGGAGCCCGACCTCGAGGAGCCCGCGCCGGTCCTGTAGGCCCCCGGCCTCGCCCGCGAGGAGCCCCCAGCGCCGGGATGAGGAGCGAGACGGTTGTCCCGACGCCCTCCTCGCTCACGATGTGGACGGCGCCCGCGGCCTCCCGGACAGTGCCGTACACGCTCGGCAGTCCGATCCCGGTGCCGTGGGCCTTGGTGGTGAAGAACGGCTCCATCGCCCGCTCGCGGACGCCCGCGCTCATCCCGGGTCCGGTATCCGCGACGCGGATCCGGACGTACTCGCCGGCAGGGACGCCCAGTCCGCTGTCCGCCGTGAGCCGTTCGGTTCCGACCGAGATCGTGATCGAGCCCGGGATGTCGGCCATGGCGTCCCGGGCGTTGATGACGAGGTTGAGGACTGCCTGCTCGAGGGCACGCCGCGCGATCCGGACCGTTCCACTGGGCGGGATGTCCAGGGTGAGCAGGCACGGCGTCGCCACGCCGCGCAGGGTCGGCGCCATCTCGTCGAGCACCTCGGCCGGGTCGACCTGGGACGGCTTTGCCTCGGTCGTCACGCGCCCGACGGAGAGCAGCTGCCTCGTTAGC
>Ga0209014_10002086_pt1 | contig 11722 bp, 8 predicted proteins | sample BarGraNGADG00212_FD_184491 | JGI IMG/M metagenome (GOLD analysis project Ga0209014, IMG submission 184491) | Arctic peat soil microbial communities from Barrow, Alaska - Barrow Graham LP Ref core NGADG0002-212 (SPAdes) (version 2) | ecosystem: Environmental > Terrestrial > Soil > Wetlands > Peat... | reverse complement strand
CCGGTCGGGTAGCCCCGGGAGCGTCAGGTGGTGCGTTGGCACACGATGATGACTCTGTCGCTAGGTTGACTTAGCGATCGCCTCGCACGATGTGGTCATGATGCCGCCAAGCATTGACGGATGGGACCATGTCATCACTAATAAGTGCCCACTTTCTGAGGGCCGGACGGAGCGATTCCCACGCTCAATCGGGGCCTTCTCCCTCTCAGCGGGCACGGCGACCGGCCCAAGTAGCTTCCGCCTATGCCTCGAGCGCCCGTGCCTCGAGGAGGTCGAGGATCAGTGCCGACCAGCCGAACGCGGGTGCACCGCGGCCCTCGCCGGTGAGCGTGTCGTAGTACTCGCGAAAACCCTCGCGTTCGATCATCGTCGCCGTGGAGTCCTCGATGCGTCGGGCGAGGTCCGGACGGCCGTGGCGTCGCAGCCCTCGGCAGAGGAACCAATTCACGTTGATCCAGGTCGCGCCGCGCCAGAGCAGGTGCTCGCCGATCGCCCCAGGCCGGAAGGCGGGTTCGCTTCGGGAACAGGATGGGATCGGCCAGAGCGTCGCGTAGGCGCCCGGGTCTTCGAGCTGAGCGATCAAACGTGTCGCGATCGGCGCCGGCAGATCGGGCAGGAGGAGCGGGAGGAGGCTCGTGAACGTGCTCGTCCGCAGGGGCCGTTCGGCCAGACCGGCCAGGTCCCAGAAGAGGCCCGCCTCCGGATCCCAGCATTTCTCGACAAGGGCATCACGCGTCCGGCTCGCCCGGGCCCTGAAGTCGGCGGCGGCCGCGATGTCGCCGACCTGTTCCAGGAGGTCGCCGAGGACGCGCTGGTTCTCGGCATAGATGGTGTTGACCATCACGTCTTCGTCGATGAACCGGTCGAGGGCGAGCATGCGCGCGGGATCGCGTCCGACCTCCGCATAGGGGTCCGCCACGCGATGCCACGCCGCGTCGTAATCGGGCCGGTCGTCGCCCGAAACTCCCAGGTACTCGTCGAACTTCGGCGATTCATCGAGCCCCGTCTCATCCGCTTGGAGGACAGCGATCAGGCCGTCGTGGTCGGGGTCGCGCACGTCGCGTAGCCAGTCGAAATAGCGGCGGACCGCCGGCAGGACCTCGCGGAGGAACGCCCCGCCACGACCCCGGGCCGCAACGGCCGCAACCGCCTCGGCCAGCAGCGGTGGCTGCATGCAGTCGGACATGTACGGTGTCCGGTAGGCGATCGAGTAGTCGGCCAGCCGATCCTCGTATGCCTCGCGCCGCCAGAAGATGGCGTGCGACACGAGCCCATCGGGCCACTGATTCGCCAGCAGGCTGGTGATCTCGGACTCGGCTCGGACGGGGTCGAGGTGGCTGAGGATGATGGCGTGGAAACACGAGTCCCAGAACCACTGGAACGGGTAGGTCGTCATCGATGGGCAGACGAAGTCGTAGTCGCGGTCACACCATGCGGCGTGCCCGCGCTGGCGGTTGAGGTCGAACAGCGTTCGGACTGCGGCGCGCATGGTCTCGAGGCGGGTGGTCTCCGGGTTCACTTCACTCATGGTTCCTCCGTGGGGTCCATCGATCACTGCGCCTCAAGGGACGAGCGCGAGGGTCAGTCCGTCATGATCGATCAGCCGGTGTAGCCCCGGGATGCCCGGGAACCGCTGCTGCGGGCCGACGACCAGCCGGCTCACATCGTTGGGATCGAGCAGCGTGGCACCCTCGGAATCGAGCACCACGATGTCGGCGTCTTGCCGCACCACGACGGGACCGCGGGGCTCGGCGGAGATCGCGACGCGACCGGCCCGCAGCGCCTCGATCACGGCGGCCAGGCTGAGATCGCTCGTCTCGACCCATGTCGTCGGCTGTCCAGGCAGTCCCCCGTGACCGTGGAAGTGGTAGTCGCTGCCGCCGACCGGCACCCCACCCCATCCTGCCCACCATTCGAGCGGCGCGGGACTGCGCCGGTCCCAGCTGTGGTGCCACACCTCGGCGAGGGGCGGGTGGCGAGTCATGGGCCGTCGCCAGCGGCAGTCGCCGTAGAGTGGGTGGTTGATCGACATCAATCCGCCGCCCGCCTCGACCGCCGCCAGCCAGTCGTCGGAGGAGCGACGAAAGTCGATCCAGGGCAGGGCGCCGAGGGCGTTCGCGTGCCCCTCGTCCGTCGTCACCTCTTGGCCCGGCAGGACGAGGATCCCGGCGTGTGCACCAGCGGCCGGCAGATCGCGATGGTGGGCGGTGACGTTGTGATCGGTGACCGCCAGGAAATCAAGCCCGCGCTCGGCGGCCAGGCACGCCAGCGCAACGGGTGTGAGAACCCCGTCCGAGTGGACCGAGTGCGTGTGGAGGTCACCGGCCAGCCAGCGCCGCCCGGCCGACGCGGGCAGATCGCGGTCCGGTGGACGCACCGGGCGTGGCGGAGGAGGCGGCTGCGGCTCGGGCTGGGCCGGCCCGAGATCGACCTCGATCGTCCATTCCAGACCGGCCGCCGGGACGCGTTGGAGGCCGAACATGACCCGCCACTCCCCTGCGACCAGGGGTCCGGGCAGGTAGCCCGGCGTCGCCGCGTCGGCCGTGACGATCACCTCGCGACGATCCGCTCCCGACCATCCTCGAAACCCCTCGCCATCGAAGAGCCCGAGGTCGAGGACCGAATCCGGCGCGAACTCGAAGGCGTAGCGCACCGTCACGGCGGCGACGTCCGCCGGCACCTCGAATGGCACGTAGCGATAGAAGGCCTCGGTCCGGTCCTCTGGCGTCCATCGACCCCGCAGGCGGATCATCGAGCGGGAGTGTTCGCGACAGGGGGCGCTCCCGGCGAGGTTCCCTCGGCCGCCCTCGGTGCCCCCACCTGTTCGCCGTCGTCCTGCCGGTAAAGGAGGACATGGCGCGGGTCGGCGGTCAGCCAGACGCGGTCGCCGGGCGTCGGCACGCTCTCGTCGGGTACGGTCGCCCGGACGTGCAGGTCGCCCACCTCGACCGTGACCAGGGTGTCGACGCCGAGGTTCTCGAGGATGCGCACGGTCCCGTTGAGCGCCCCGGGCACTTCCGTGCGGCTGAGGCTCATGTATTCGGGTCGTGCGCCGAGGATAACCGTCTCGCCCGGACTGACATTCGCGCGGGCGTCCTCAGGGATGGGCAGACGGCAACCCGCCACGTCGAGTTCGCCGTCCAAGATCCTCGCCGGCAGCAGGTTCATCGGCGTCGAACCGATGAACCCGGCAACGAACAGGTTGGCCGACCGTCGGAAGCAGGCCGTCGGCGTGTCGAGCTGGCGGATTTGGCCCTTCTCCATGACGGCCATGCGGTCCGCCATCGCGAGCGCCTCGGACTGGTCGTGCGTCACGTAGATGGTCGTGATCCCGAGTTCGGTCTGGAGCTGCTTGAGGAACGTGCGTGCCTCGAGGCGGAGCCGGGCGTCGAGGTTCGAGAGGGGCTCATCGAAGAGGAAGACGCGCGGCCGGTACGCGATCACCCGAGCGAGTGCCACGCGCTGCTGCTGCCCGCCCGAGAGCTGGCCGGGACGACGCTCGAAGAGGGCCCCGATCTGGAGGCTGCCACCGACCGACTCGGCCGTGCGCCGGCGTTCGTCCTTGGCCACCTTCCGGATCTTGAGGGGGTAGGCGATGTTGTCGGCCACGGTCATGTGCGGGTAGAGGGCGTAGTCCTGGAAGACCATCCCGACGTCGCGGGCGCCCGGCGGCAGCCCGGTCACGTCGCGCCCCCCGATGAGGATCTTTCCCGAGGTCGCGCCCTCGAGCCCAGCGATCGTCCGGAGCAGGGTCGTCTTGCCACAGCCCGACGGGCCGAGGAGGGCGAAGAACTCGCCGTCATTGATGTGCAGGTCGAGTGCGTCGAGCGCACGGACGCCGCCCGGGAAGACCTTGGTCAGGCCACGGATCTCGACGTCGGCCATCAGCCCTTGAGTCCTCCGTAGAAGCGGAACCCGTAGCGACGATTCACGAACAGGTACATGACGACGACCGGGATCGAATACAACAGACCGAAGGTGGAGATCAGGCGCAGGTCCGCCTGGCCGCCCTCGGTGTAGAAGTTGTAGATGACCACCGCGGCTGGCTGTGAACTCGGGGTGCGCAGGAGGATGAACGGGATCAGGAAGTTGCCCCATACGTTGACCATGACCCACACCGCGATGACGGCCAGGCCGGGGCGTGCGTACGGCAGGACGATGTCGCGCAGGATCTGGAACGAACTCGCGCCGAACAGCCGCGCCGATTCCTCGTAGCTCGTCGGGATCGAGTCGACGAAATCCTTGAGGATGAAGATGCCGGCCGGGACGAGCCCCCCGGCAAGCACGAGGACGACGCCCAGGTGCGTATCGGTCAGCCCCAGATCGAAGATCAACAGGAAGAGCGGCACCATCGCCGCCGTGCCGGTCACGATCGAGGAGAAGAGGAGCAGCAGATAGAGCAGCAGGTCGCGGCCGGGCAGCCGGATGCGGCTGAGGGCATATGCGGCCGGCGCCGCAAGGACGACCACGAGGAGCATCGTGCCGACGGCGAGGAGGATCGAATCGCCGAGCGATGTGAGCGCGTAGGGGTCCTTCAGGACATCACCGAAGTTGCCGAGCGTGAAGTCGGGGAGCGCCGTGTTCAGCGTTGGGTGCGCATCGAAGGGCGCCAGCACGAGCCACACCATGGGCAGGGCGAAGAACGCCCCGACGAAGACGATGAAAACGTAGAAGCCGACCCGGCGCACCAGCCGGAGCATCACGAGCGCCGACTCGGATCGCTCGCCTCGCAGCGCGCCCGCAGGGTCCGCGGCCCGCATCAATCGCGCGCCCGCAGGACCCGCAGATAGGCGAGCCCGATGACGAGGTTGATGAGCAGCATGATGGTCGAGATCGCCGCGCCGTAGCCGAACTGCAGATTGCGGAAGGCGTTGCGGAAGATGTAGACGGGAAGGGTATCGGTTGCGAAGTTCGGCCCGCCCGCTGTGATCAGAAAGGGCGCGAAGTCATTGAACGTCCAGAGGCTGATGAGCAGCAGGTTGGTCATGATATGGCCACGCAGCGACGGCAGCACGATGTCGCGGATCTGCTGCCAGCCTGAGGCGCCGGCCAGTCGCGCCGCCTCGAGCTGCGAGGGCGGTAGGGTCGTGAGCGCCCCTCCGAAGAGCAACATCGAGAAGGCCGTGCCTCGCCAGATGTTGACCACGATGATCGACAGGAGCGGCCAGCTGAAGAGCCACGGGATCGCCGCATTGCCGAGGAGCCCGTTGAGGGTCCCCTCCTTGGTGTCGAGGAAGGCGATCCACAGGAAGGCCACGACCGAGCCCGGGATGATCCAAGCCAGGATGACGAGGATCTCGACTGTACTCCGGATCGGCCCCCGCCAGGCGCGGAAGGCCCAGGCCAGGATGAAGCCCAGGACGGCCTGGCCGACGACCGCCGAGCCAAACACATACAAGAGGGTGACCCACAGGGAATTCAGGAACCGCGGGTCGGAGAGTGCGCTGGCATAGTTCGCGGCGCCCACGACCTGCGGATGCAGGGCCTGGGCGCCGGTCAAGGCGTAATCGGTGACCCCGAGGTACAGGGTCCAGAGCGCCGGGAAGATCAGGAAGACGGCGATGAGCACGAAGGCGGGTGCAACGAACGCCGCCGCCGCCCGTTTCGAGAGGACGGTGGCGGCGTTCGAGGCTCCCACGCCGGATGGCGGGGGCTGAGGAGAAGAAGCCTCAGCCACCAGACGCGATATGGTCGGCGCCGACGAGCTTGGTGAGGGCGTTCTGGTAATCGGTTGCGGCGTCCGCCGGCGACTTGCCCGCGACGACCTCCTGCGAGGCCAGTTGCAACGCCTGTGAGACCTGGTCGTAGACGGCCAGGCCGGGCCGGACCGCCGTGATCGGGAACACCTTCGTGGAGACGAACGTCAGGAGCGGATCCTGGGTGAGGGTGGCCGCGTTGACGTCGGTGCGCATGGTGATCCGCACTTGCTTGGACACGCTGGCGGTGACGGCATCCTTCGACGCCATGAACGACAGCAGTGCCCAGGCCTCCTTGGGAGACTTGGTATTCGGGTTGAGGACGGATCCGCCGCCCCCGGAGATGCTCACGAAGTTCTGGCCCTTGATGCCACTGCCAGGGGTCTTGGCCGGGATGAGCGCCCAGCCGACGTTGGTGTCGCGGTCGGCCTCGGGGTCGATCCCGCCCTTCGGGTTGATGACGCTGCGCCACAGGTAGTCGCCCTCCAGAAGGATCCCGATCTTCTTCTGTGAGAACTCCAGGAACGACTGGTCTCGACCCTTGGCGGCCAGCTGGATCTGCGGATCGCCGAGCCCGCTGCCGCCGTAGATCTGCTGGTAGAACGTCAGCACATCCCGGATCTGCGGCGTGTTGCCCTGCCACTTCTGGGTCGTCTGATCGTAGATGTTGACGCCGGTTCCGACGAGCAGCGGCAGGAAGCCCTGGGCGGTCGTTGCCTCGCCCATCGCGGTACCCGCGTTGATCTGGAGGGGCGTGACGCCCGGATCCTTGGTCTTGATCTGCTGGGCGGCGGTGATGATGTCAGCCCAGCTCTTGGGCTGCCAGTCCGCGGGCAGGCCAGCGGCGGCCAGGACGTCTTTGTTGAAGTAAAGGACGCGGCCGTCGAGGCCGGATGCGATGCCGAAGCGCTGACCGTTGTAGGACATGTCGTCCTGGGCCGCCTGCGAGATCTGACTCCAGCCGTCCCAGCTGTCGACGGCCGCTCCGCCGACCTGGTTGAGCGGCTTGATGTAGTTGGCCTCGGCGAACTCGCCGACCCAGATGTCGTCCAACCCGACGATGACGTCGGCTCCGCCGCCGGTCTTGAAGTCGAGACCGAGCTGCGTCTTGTAATCCTCGTCGGCGGCGCCGCTGCCCGCGAAGGTGACCGTCACGTTCTCACCCTGGGCGGCCATCATCTGCTGAAAGGTGGGGATCACATAGGTCGTGATCCACTCGGCGGTCAGATCGTTCTTCCCGCCCACGACCGCATTCGCGGAGATCTTCAGGGCGATCGGAGCTCCGCCCGCACCGCTCGAGCCCCCGGGGGCGGCGGACGTACCCGTCGTCGCCGACGCGCCCGGAGCTGCCGAGGTCGAGGGCGATGTGCTGCTCGTGGAACAGGCCGCCGCGATGAGCACCACGACTGCGAACAGGGCGCCCATGCGGACGTGATATCGAGGCTTCAGGTCCCTCGTGGTTCGTCTCCCCTTTCGGTCCAGATCTTCCATCGGTGCGAACCTACTCATCCTCTGCCTCCTCCTGTCCAGCCCAGCGGCGATCACGTTACCGCGTACGCCGGGTACCATCGTGCCAGGCGCTGTCAACGGGTCCGCGTTGCTCTGTCGTTGGGCCGCGTTGCTCTCGGAGAGCGCCGCGAGCCTGGTTCCGTGACGGACGACGTTCAGGTCCCTGGCCATGGATCCGCTGCCGCCGTTCGCTCAGTGCCGCTCGGTCGGACGATCGCGACCGACGTAGGCAGAAAGGCGCCCGCGGCTGAACCTCGAGCGGTCCTCAGCGCAGGCGGACGGTCGCGATCTCCCAAGCGCCCATCGGCAGTCGAAGCAGCGATTCGGAGCAGCGGAGTGGAGCGCCCTGACGGCCGAGCAGACCGACGGCCCACGCCTCGCGGAAGTCCCCACGGACGATCGCCTCGGTCGGTGTCGCGTGCTCGGCGACGAGCCGAAGCTCCAGCCCTTCGCCACGACGAGTGAGGGCGCTGAGAACGACGCCCGGCCCTTCGACGCTGAGACCGGCCGTGCGGCTCGTGCCGGGTGCCATGCCGCGCGCCGCACCGCGCACCGCGACCATCGGGTGCTGATAGCGCTCCGCCGCGGCCAGGACGCCAGTCTCCGACCAGCCGCCGGCATGGGGGAGGATGGCGAATCCGAAGCGCCAGGGGCCGATCCGCTGCGCATCGGGCACGGGGATCTCAGGGCCGGCCGGGTCCTCCCGGAACGGGTTCGCGTTGCGGCTGATCAATCCGAACGAGCGCAGCACCGTGAGCGCCATCTCACGACCGCCATCGACGAGCTCGTATTCGGTCAGATGGTCGAGCAGGACCGTCACCCCGGCCGCATGGACGAAACCCCGAGCCGGGTAGGTCGGCAGCGGCACCTCGCCGTGCCCGCCCTCCATCGTCAGAGCGCGTTCGACGACCGCGAACTGCCCCTCCGCGGCCGAGGTCGCGGCCGGTGACGGGAGCGGGATGTGCCAGCGCAGCCGGTGATCGCGTGAGCGATTCTCGAATTCGATCCGGACCCGCACGAACGGCTCGCCGGCTCGGAGTTCGAGCCTGGTCGTCACCTCGGTCTCGACAGTGGCGTCGGTTCGGGCTGAGCCCGACGGCTCCACGCCGAGCGGCCAGTCGTAGCGGCGCCTGACGACGACTTCGCCGAGGAGCGGCCCGCCGATGGTCCGCTCGACCGAGACGCTCAGCGGTGTCTCGACCAGCCGGTCGTTGGCCGGCGGCCCGTAGTTGTAGCTGTCGCCAAACTCCCCGCCGTCGACGAGGCGACCGACTCCGACCAGCTCGGAGCCGTCCCCGCGGAGACGAATCGTGCCGTCCGCGTCGACGGTCAGCTCGATCAGGCCGTTGGAGAGCGCCTGGCCGGTGGCCACGACGGGGGCCTCGTCTGACGTCGGCTCGGTCGTCGCACCGCCCACGTCGACGGTCGACCAGCCGAGCGGCGGTGCCGGCACTCGCACGAGAATCTGGCGGTGGTCCGGGGCCATGACCACCAGATCCCACAGCTCGGCCGGCGCGCGGCCCGCGGCCGTCACCACGCCGTCCACGAGCTCGTCCACGTCGAGTTCGGGGGGCTCGCCGACATCGTCGACCAGCAGGACGATCGTGGGGACATCACCGCGTGTCTCGATCCGCGAGCCGTTCAGCTGGCGCCCGAAGATCTCGCGGCCGTGTCGACGCCGCTGCAGGAGCTCCGGGATCTCGTCGCCGCGGAGCCGGATCCGCGCGATGATCGGATCCTTCCGCGAGAGCTCCTGGAAGGCGAGCCGGCGCCCCTCACTGGCGAACGCCAGCTCTTCTCCATCCGGAACGGCGACGTCGATGGCGACGAGATCGGTACGAGGCATTGGCGACGGGTTGACGACCCCCCAGCTGCCAACGGGAATGCCGGCGGCGATTCTTCGACCGGTGGTGTTGACGATCCCGCGGCCCAGCTGCTCGGCTTCCGCGAACCGGATGAGAACCTGGGCCACCACGGCATCATGGGAGCAGCCGCAGATCGAGTCGTGGGCCGAGTTGTCGACCACCCGCCGCCAAGCCAGCTCGAGGAGCCGCTCCGGCCACTCGCCGCCATGCAGCGCGGTCAGCGGCTCGGCATACCGTTCGAGCAGGCGCTCGACCCGGCCGCAGGCGGCCTTGAGATCGATTCGAGCCGAGCTGACGCCCATCAACATGTTCGCCCGGGCGCCGGAGCGGAGCTCGCCTGTCCAATGACGGGCCGGTCGGTCGTCCGTATCCGGGCGGGCCGCATAGTCGGCCAGGGTCTCGAGGCGCACCTCGACCTTCGCGTCGTCGCGGTTGACAGCGTCCACGAGGTCGGCGAGACGCGGTGACGGGACGGCATGGTCGGTGCCGTACATCGCGAGGACCGAGCGTTCGCCGTAGAAGCCCGCATTGGCGGCGCGGTAGCCGACCAGCTTCGAGCCGAGGAGATCGGGCACGTCGAACAGGTAAGCGCCGTTGCCGTAGCCGCCGACGAGATACTCGGCCTCCACCTCGGAGCCGTCCGGCGCGGCCCACCGGAACGTGTTTCGGTCGATGGCCGCGGGCACACCGCGCCAGACGACTGCCCGGTCGATTCCCGCTCGCCGCAGGATCTGCGGCATCTGGGCGACGTGCCCGAACATGTCGGGCAGGTAACCGACGGGCATGGCGCGACCGAGCCCTTCGGCCCGGGTCCAGCCGAACTCCAGGTTGCGAACGATCGTTTCGCCCGAGACCAGGAACTCGTCCATCAGGATCTGCCACGGACCGATCGCCAGCCGACCCTCCGCGATCAGTCGCCGGATGAGCGGCTCCGCGTCCGGACGCACCTCGAGATAGTCGTCGATCGTGGCCGCCTGACCGTCGAGGGTGAAGCGCATTCGCGGGTCCTGCGCCATCCGCTCCAGGAGTTGGTCCACGAGTTCGACAAGCCGCATCCGGAAGGTCTGGAATGGCTCGTACCACTCGCGGTCCCAATGCGTGTGTGGGACGAGATGGACGATGGCGCGCTCGGTCAAGCCGACGCCTCGGTTTCGATCGGGAGGTCCCTCTGGGCGGCATGACGAGCCACGATCCGCTGGGATGTCACGATGTCGGCACGACCCGCGACGACGCCGGCATTGGGCGGGAGTCCATCGACGACCAGGGCGTGGAACGCGAGCAGTTCTTCCTCGAAGGCCTCGACGACCGATCGTTGGCGCGTGTCGCGGCGGCTGCGATCGCCAAGCTCGGCGATCCGCAGGTCGGTTGGGGCGTGGAGCAGATAGGGCGCCGGGAACTCCAGCTCGATCGTCGCCTGCTCGCTGACGACCCGGACCTCCTCGCGATAGGCCGGATAGTCGGGCAGAAAGTGCCAGCGGATCGAGAATCGCGCATCGCCGGCGAGGCGCCCCGTGATCGAGACCGACGGCGGCCACCGGTTCGTCGGCCAGACGTCGACGGCATCGATGCCGATCGGATCGCCGGCGAAGGCACGGATCAGCGCCAGCTCGTGAACGATGCTCCCGAGCACGACGTCCGAGTAGAGACGGCCGAGCTCCGAGGCCGCGGGTCCGAGGGCGACCGCCCGCAGCCGATCCTGCTCGTCGCGCAGCTTCGCGATGGTCTCGACGGGGATGTCGCCCGCGTGCGGCAGCAGATGGGCATGGGCGAGCTGCCGCTCCCCGGTCGGGTGGAGGACGCAGACCTCGACCGAGCGGACCGACCCGGCGCGTCCGGTGTCGCTCGCAACGGCGAGACCTTCGACGACCGCCGGGTCGTAGAGCTTCATGTAGCCGACCTGGAGCTTGCGACTCGGGTCCGCAGCCAGTCGGGTAGCGATCGCATCCGCCTCGGCAAGCGTCCACGCGACAGGCTTCTCGGCGAAGACGGCAACGCCCCGATCGAGTCCGGCCAGGATCGCGTCGCCGTGGGAGCCTGATGTCAGGATCAGGAGCGCATCGAACCTGTCGGCGTCGAGCAGCTCCGCCAGCGACCCGAATCTGTTGGCTGGGGGCACCCGGTACCGCTCGCCGATCGCCTCGACCAGCCTGGGCGACAGGTCCGCCACGGCCGTGATCCCGAACCGGTCACCGAGACGGTCGAGCAGGGGCAGGTGAACGGCCTGGGCGACCGCGCCGAGGCCCAGGACGCCGACTCTAACGCGATCAGGCACGGTAAGCGGTGCAGTTGGCGGTGCCCATCGGCGAAGAGTATAGGGGCGACGGCGGCCGACCCTCGCCGCCTGAACCGGCGATGTCCTAGGCTGGGTCTCCACCGAGCGGGGCGCCGTTCGGCACGATGGACGGATGGACGGTCGTGTCATGCCCAAGGTGCCGCGCCACGCACCGACTGCCAAGACAGCCCTGGCGACCACCCTCGCTCCGCCCGTCGAGGGCGCTGCATTCGGCGATGACTGGTGGAAGCGGGGAATGGTCTACCAGTTCTACCCGCGCTCGTTAGCCGACTCCAACGACGACGGCATCGGCGATCTGCCCGGCCTGATCGAGAAGCTCGACTACCTCAACGACGGAACCGATCGGTCGCTCGGCGTCG
>Ga0209014_10002084_pt1 | contig 11727 bp, 10 predicted proteins | sample BarGraNGADG00212_FD_184491 | JGI IMG/M metagenome (GOLD analysis project Ga0209014, IMG submission 184491) | Arctic peat soil microbial communities from Barrow, Alaska - Barrow Graham LP Ref core NGADG0002-212 (SPAdes) (version 2) | ecosystem: Environmental > Terrestrial > Soil > Wetlands >... | reverse complement strand
CGCCGAGGTCATCTCCTCGTGGACGGGCATCCCGTTGTCACGGTTGATGGAGGGCGAACTCGCCAAGCTGGCCCACCTCGAGGAACTGCTCCACAAGCGCGTCGTCGGGCAGGACGAGGCCGTCGCGGCGGTCGCCGGAGCCGTGCGGCGCAGCCGTGCCGGACTCTCCGACCCGGACCGCCCCATCGGGACGTTCATCTTCATGGGCCCGACGGGCGTGGGGAAGACCGAGCTCGCCAAGGCACTCGCGGAGTACCTCTTCGACGACGAGCGCGCGCTGGTGCGGATCGACATGTCCGAGTACATGGAGAAGTTCAGCGTACAGCGCCTGATCGGGGCCCCTCCGGGCTTTGTCGGCTATGAGGAGGGCGGGCAGCTCACGGAGGCCGTGCGCCGCCGGCCCTACTCGGTCGTGCTGCTCGACGAGATCGAGAAGGCGCACCCGGATGTGTTCAACATCCTGCTGCAGGTGCTCGACGATGGGCGTCTGACCGACGGCCAGGGCCGTGTCGTGAGCTTCCGGAACGTCATCGTCATCATGACCAGCAACGTGGGCTCGCAGTTCCAGCAGTTCGTCGAGCAGGGGAACGAGGAGGAGGCGAAGAACCTCGCGGAGGAAGCGCTGCGCGCGACGTTCCGCCCCGAGTTCCTCAACCGCGTCGACGACATCGTCACGTTCCACCAGCTGACGATGGAGCAGATCGAGCGCATCGTCGACCTCCAGCTCGAGCAGGTGCGCGCACGCCTGGCCGAGCGCAAGATCGCGCTCGTGCTCACGCCTGCGGCGATCGAGCGGATCGGGCTCGACGGGTTCGACCCGATCTTCGGCGCGCGGCCGCTCAAGCGCGCCATCCAGCGCGAGGTGGTGGATCGGGTGGCCAAGGGGATGATCGAGGGCGATATACGCGAGAGCTCGACCGCCACCGTGGACATCGGCGATGACGGGGAGCTCACGCTGCGGTAGCGGCGCGACGGCCTCGTAGCAGAGCAGACACACCAGTTTCGGCACCGCCTCGCGGAGTACCCGACGCAGCGGGCGACAGGTGAAGGGTCGCCTCGTCGCGCCGCGTAGGCTAGGGTTGGCACCGTGCGCCGCTGGAGGCGGGCGCGACGCATGCATCGATCGGAAGGAAACCATGACGCCCCGTACGGTCCCCGGCAGCGAGCCCTTGATCCGCATCTCCTCACTGGTCAAGACCTACGACAGCGGCGAGGTGCCGTTCACCGCGCTCAAGGGCGTCGACCTTACCGTTCAGCCCGGGGAGTTCGTCGGGCTGATCGGCAAGTCGGGGTCGGGCAAGACCACGCTCATCAACATGATCACCGGCATCGACCGGCCCACGTCGGGCGAGGTCGTCATCTCGGGGACGCCGGTGCATGCGCTCTCCGAGAACAAGCTCGCCGTATGGCGCGGGCAGACGATCGGCGTGGTCTTCCAGTTCTTCCAGCTGCTGCCGACGCTCACGGTCATCGAGAACGTGATGCTGCCCATGGACTTCTGCAACGTTCACCTCGCGCGGGAGCGCGAGTCGTACGCCCTGGCGCTACTCGAGCAGGTCGAGATGGCCGATCAGGCCCACAAGCTGCCGTCGGCGCTGTCAGGCGGCCAGCAGCAGCGCGTCGCGATCGCGCGGGCCCTCGCCAACGACCCGCCGATCCTGGCGGCCGACGAGCCGACGGGCAACCTCGACTCGGTCACCGCCGAGTCGGTCTTCACGCTGTTCGAGTCGCTCGTGGCCGGTGGCAAGACGATCGTCATGGTGACCCACGACAACGACATCGCAGCTCGCGTCGCACGCGCGCTGCACGTGCGCGATGGCGAGATCGTCGACGACATCCGTCGGGAGAAGTAGGTGGCCGCCGGCCTTCCTGCGCGTTGGCGCAAGGTCCTGCGGGACCTTCTGTCGCACAAGCTGCGGACCCTGCTGGTCGTGTTGTCGATCGCGGTGGGGATCTTCGCGATCCTCGTCGTCATGGGCGGCCGCGGCATCCTGCTTCAGACCTTCGGCGAGAACTTCCCCAAGTCGAACCCTTCGACGGGGATCCTCTACACCTCGGGCTTCGACGAATCGCTCATCGAGCGCGTACGGCTCTTCCCGGGTGTCCTGAACGCTGACGGGCGGCGCCTGGCGACGCTGACCTACCGGGTGGGCGACGTCGTCTCCGTCCCCGAGCCGCCCGTTCAGGAGACCCAGGCGGTGCGCTCGAAGGCCATCGAGCTCATGTCCTCGGAGGACTGGACGACTTCCAGGCTCGAGCTCGTCTTCCCGCAGAACGGCGCGCCGTGGCCGCCGCCGCGCGACGAGGTGGTGCTCGAGGTCTCGGACGCCCAGATCGTCTCGCTCGGTGTCGGTGACTTCATCACCGTAGACACGTCGGACGGCGGCAAGAGGCTGCTGCGTGTCGCCGGCTTCGCTCACGACATCAACTCGTTCCCCGCCATGTTCGTCGGCCACATCCGCGGCTATGTGAGCGCCGACACGATGGCCGACCTTGGCGCGCCAAAGGACATGAGCGAACTGCTGGTAGCGCTCGACACGACCGGGCTCGACAGGGCGGGGGCGAGCCGCATCATCTCCAAGATCCGCGACGACGTGGTCGCGCCGACGGGGGTGAACGTGCTCGCCACCTACGTGCCGGACATCGGCAGCCACCGGCTCGGGGACATCTTCAAGGCCGTTTCGGTGCTCCTGCTCGCGCTCGGGGTCCTCGCCCTCATCCTCTCCGGGTTCCTCGTCGTGAACACCGTGACGGCCCTGCTCACCCAACAGATGAAGCAGCTCGGGATCATGAAGGCAGTCGGCGGCACCTCGTGGCAGGTCACGCGCATGTACCTGGTGCTCGTCGCGATCTACGGCGCGTTGGCCATCTGCCTCGGTCTGCCGGTCGGGGCGTTCATGGCCTCGTGGTTCGCGGTGTTCGCGGGCGGCCTGCTCAACTTCGGACCGGGTTCCACGGCGCCACCCCTGTCGGCCATCGAGCTTGCTGTGGCGGTCGGGTTCGTCGTTCCGCTCGTGGCGGCCTACGTGCCCGTGCACGCGGGGACGCGGGTGTCGGTCGTCGAGGCCCTGAACTCGACCGGCATGAGCGGCGCCCACTTCGGGCACGGGCGGATCGACCGCCTGCTCGGCAGGATCCGTGGACTCCCGCGCCCGGTCGCGCTGGCGCTGCGCAACACGTTCCTGCGCAAGGGGCGACTCGCCATGACGCTCGCCACGCTCGTGCTCGCCGCGGCCGTGGTGATGAGCGTGGGAAGCGTGCGGGCGTCGATCCTGGCCACCGTGGCGGACATGTCGTCGTGGTGGCACTACGACGAGCAGATCACCTTCGCCCAGCCGGTCAACGCGCGCCTTGCCGCCCGCGAGGCCGCCAAGGTCAGCGGGGTCACGGGCTCCGAGGGATGGATCGTCGCCGCGGCCTCGCTGAAGCGGGGTGACGGCACCGAGAACGATGCGTTGTCGGTGATCGGCCTGCCGCCCGCCACGACGTTCATCACGCCCCAGATCACGCAGGGCCGCTGGCTTGTGCCCGGCGACAAGGGCGTGGTGGTCAACACGGACGTGGTCAAGAGCGAGAACCTCTCCGTCGGCGACAGCGTGTCGCTGAGCGTTCGCGGGGTCGACTGCACGTTGAAGATCGTCGGCGTGGCCCGCGGTCAGATGATGGGGCCGGTGTTCTTCGCCGACGTGACCTACCTGGACGGTCTGCTCTCGTTCCAAGGATCGATCACGCGCCTGATGGTGCGGTCGTCCTCGCACGCCGCGGCCGATCAGGACGCCACCGGCGACCGTCTCGAGCGGAGGTTCTCGAGCCTGGGGCTGCTCGTCTCAGGCGTCCAGGGGCAGGCGCGGCAGTCGGAGAGCTTCGCCAACCAACTGGGCATCCTGGTCACGTTCCTGATCATCATGGCCGTCATCCTGGCCACGGTCGGCGTGATAGGGCTGGTCGGGACGATGATCATCAACGTGCTCGAGTCGACCCGCGAGATCGGCGTCATGCGCGCGGTCGGCGCCAGCCACGGATCGATCTTCCGCGTCTTCGTCACGGAAGGCTTCGTGATCGGCATCCTGTCGTGGGCGGGGGGTGTCGTGCTCTCGTTCCCGATGAGCTGGGCGCTGGTGCAGCTCCTGCAGTCGGCGATCGGCGTTCCGCTGACCTATGCGTTCTCGTGGCAGGTCGTCGGGCTGTGGCTCGTGGTCGTCTCGGCGATCTCCGCGACGGCATCATTGCTCCCCGCCTACCGCGCCTCGCAGGTCTCCGTACGGGACGCCATCGCGTACGAGTAGGGCCCTTCTCAACCTCCCGGGCTCAGACCGCGCGTCGCGGGCAGTGCGCCCGTGAGCCGTCGCGTCGTGCCCTGTTGGGGAATAACACCAGTTGAGTGGTCTGTGCCGCTCAAAGAGTCTAAGGGCGTCCGTCGCGGCAGGGGTGGGAGCGCATCGCGCGGCCTGACGGGCCCTCGAGGGGGCGTTCACGATGGCGGAATCGGATCAGGGTCCGAACACCGGCAAGGGCCATGACGCTCATAAGCACGTCGACTTGATACCGCCCGAGTTCCTGCGCGTGATCGCGATCTGGTCGCTCATCCCGTCCTACATCGCAGTCGGCGGATTGATCGGCTACCTCGTCGACCAGGCACTCGGGTGGTTCCCGTACCTCACCGGCGCGGGCCTGCTCGTCGCGCTCATCATGGCGGTGCGAGACATGTACCGCCTCCACGACGAGATGTGACGTAGGGCCGTGGGGGCCATGACCGAGCAACGCGGAAGCGTCATCTACTCCTTGGGTCTGTTGCGGGACGTGGCGCGCTGGTCCGTGCCCGTCGCCGTCGTGGCGACCGTCGCCGGCACCGCGATATCGCGCGACGTGCGCTTCGGCATCAGCTGCGTGCTCGGCTCCGTATTCGACATCGGCATGCTCGTCTGGGCGCTCCGACGCACCAAGGACCTCGATCCTCACGCAGCGATCGCGAGCGGTCCGTTCCTGGTCGCCTACCTGGCGCGTATCGCGGTGAAGGCGGTCCTTCTGGTCGCTGCCGCTCTGCTCCCGGCATGGCTCGACCTGTGGGGCATGGCGGTGGGGGTCCTGGTCGTCGATCTGACGCTCACCACTGTGGGTTCTGCTGCGATGGGGTGGCGTACGTTCCGGCCGGGCGGCTCGGGCAGTTCGTAGCGACGCGAGGCGGGGAGGTGAGCGTATGTTCGGGAACGTGTGGACCATGGACGGCACCGGAATCGTGGTTGTCGTCAACGCGCTCATCGTCTCCGCGGTGCTCGTGGGTCTCGGCTGGTTCCTTGCGCGCGGCAAGCTCACGTCGGGGGTGCCCAAGGGGCGACAGGTCCTCGGCGAGTTCGCGACGGACTTCTTCTTGAAGAAGGCGCGGGGGATGGTGTACGACTACGACCGCGACACGGTCGTCCAGACCGTCACACCGTTCCTCGGCACGCTGTTCTTCTTCATTCTCGTGTCCAACCTGTTCGCGATGATCCCGATCCCCGTGGTCAACCGTCCGCCGACCTCGTTCTACAGCGTGACGCTCGGCCTTGCTGTGAGCGCGATCTTCGGCAACCTGGTCGTCGCGGCGCGTCTGAAGGGACCGACAGGCGCACTGAAGCACCTGTTCTGGCCGAACCCGGTGCAGTTCGTGAGCGAGATCACCGACGTGCTCTCGCTGTCGCTGCGACTGTTCGGCAACATCGGCGGCGAGTACATGACGCTCGTCCTCGTCGCTGCGGTCGTGCCGGTGGGCATCCCGCTCATCCTGCACGTCCTCGGACTCATTCCCACGTTCGTCCAGGCCTTCGTGTTCACCCTGCTCACCGCGAGTTTCCTCGCGAGCGGGCTGCATCGTGAGGAGCGTTCCCGCAAGGCGAAGCACCGAGTGTTCCGTCGAAAGAAGCCCGAGCCCGCCTGACGATAGGGCGGAGCGTGGCCTGGGCCGCTTCGGTGTCAGGCCGGAGAAGGAAGGGAGGCGGATCGTGAACACCATTCTGATGGCGCTCGTCGCGGTCATCCCGATCGCAGCCGGGGCCGTGGTGGCCGCATTCGCGATGCGGAAGATCTCCGTGACGGCGCTCGAGGGGATGACTCGCCAGCCGGAGATCGCCCCGCAACTGTTCACGGCGATGCTGATCGGCATGGCACTCGTCGAAGCCCTCGCCATCTACACCTTGGTGGTCACGCTCGTGTTGGCCGGGAAGATCGTCGTGAGCTGACCGGTGTGACGCAGCCCCGGCCGAGAGAGGGGGAGAGACCATGGAGGGCATGAGTGGTCTGAACCCGATCGACCAGATCCAGATGCCGGTCATCCTGGCCGTTGTCGCGATCGTCGCAGTGACCTTCGTGCTGCTGCGTCGTGTCTTCTTCGCGCCGTACGTGCGCGTCATGGAGAGGCGCGAGACGCGGCTGGAAGCGGCTGAGTCCGTGATCGCGGAAGGAGAGGCGGTCATCGCTGCGATCGAGCCGGAAGCCCAGCGCGTCCTTGCCGAGGCTCGCGAGAAGGCCGACGAGTTGATTCACCGGACCCGCGAGGAGGACGACGCCTACCGCCAGAGCGTGATCGAGACCGCGATGCGCGAATCATCCGCGTCGCTCGAGGCGGGGCGTGCGGAGACCATCGCGGCCCGCGAGGCGGAGGTCGCGACGCTGCGCGAGCAGGCGATCGAATGCGTCACGCTCGCCTGCGAGAAGGTGCTCGGCTCCTCCGAGCCCGACGCCGTCGCCGCCGCCGTGGACAAGTTGCTCTCGCGACGAGCGTTCTGAGGGGGCGACGATGTCCGAGGTCATCCACGAGATCGTGACGGAGATCGGCGCCGACCCCGTCAAGTTCGTCATCGAGGTCGTCCAGTTCGGGGTCCTGCTCGCCATAGGGTACTTCGTCGCGTTCGGGACCAAGCATCGCAGCGGGATGGTCGCCAACATGCTCGCCAAGCGGCGCGATGCTGTTGCCGCGCGTGTGGAGCGCGCCACCCACGCCGAGGAGATGCTCGCCCAGGCGCGCGAGCAGGCCGAGGTTCGCTCGGCTGCGGCGCATGAGGAGGCACGAGCCCTGGTGCGCCAGGCGCGCGCGACCGCACGCGCCTCTCGACGCGAGCTGCGCGCCGCGGTCGATGCCGAGGCCCTTGCGATCCGCGCCCGCGCGGAGAAGGTGCTCGAGGAGGAGCGTGCGGAGATGCACGTCGAGGTGCGGGACCGACTCGTCGACGTGGTCGCTCAGGCGACACGCTTGCTGCTCAACGAAGGCCTTCCGCCGCAGGAGCAACGCCAGTTGATCCAGAAGATCCTGTCGTCCGAGATCGACCGTATCGATGCCATGGGCGGACAGGGATCGGGCCCGGCGGTGTGATCATGGGCGACGAGCAGCAGCGCAGCGTGCCGGTCGAGATAGGGGACGGATTCGACGCGACCGAGCTGCGCCATGCGTTCGAGGCTCTCGAGGGTTCGCGGGTCGTGCTGCTCAGCAAGGTCTACCTCGACGAGGGGCTCGTTCGGCGGCTCGCCGAGGTGCTGTCCGTGGTAGCGGGGCGCGAGATACACGTGGACCTCAAGGTGAACCCCACCATGGACTCCGGGGCGATCCTCCTCGTCGGTATGGAACATCAGGTCGTCCTCGACGCGCGCTCGAAGTGGGTAGCGGACATTCAGCGCTCGGTCGTTGAGCGTGTCGAGAGCGGGGAGTTGCCGACACCCGATGACACATACACCTACCTCCGGGAGATCCTCGCCATCACCGCGCCCGAATCCAGTGTCGAGGAGCTTCTCGACACGGGCAGCGTCGCGGAAGTCGGCGACGGGGTCGCGATCGTCACGGGTCTGCGCGACGTGGGATCCCAAGAGCTCGTCGAGTTCGCCGGAGGCATCTACGGCATCGCCTTCAGCCTGCTGGGCGATCGCGTCGGGTGCCTGCTCCTCGGACCCGAGGAGGGTATCCGCGAAGGTGGCGACGTCGTTCGCACCGGGCACCTCCTGCGCGTGCCCGTCGGCGAGGCGCTCCAGGGCAGGATCGTGAACGCGCTGGGCCAGCCCATCGACGGCAAGGGCGCCATCGTCCCGAAGGCCCTTATGCCCGTCGAGCGAAAGGCGCCCGGCGTCGTTGAGCGTCAGCCGGTGAACGTGCCGCTCCACACTGGGATGAAGGTCATCGACGCACTCATCCCCCTCGGACGCGGTCAGCGCGAGCTCATCATCGGCGACCGCAAGATAGGGAAGACGACGATCGCGGTGGATACGATCCTGTCCCAACGCGGAACGGGGGTCGCCTGTGTCTACGCCGCTATCGGGCAGAAGGCCTCATCGGTCGCGCGTGTGGTCGCCACGCTCGCCGAGAACGACGCTCTCCAGTACACGACGATCGTCGTCGCGCTGCCGAACGAGCCGCCGGCCTTCCGTCATGTCGCCCCGTATGCAGCGTGCGCGATGGGCGAGTACTACATGCAGCAGGGCGGCGATGCGCTCGTTGTCTACGACGACCTGTCGAAGCACGCGGTGACCTATCGTGAGATGTCCGCACTGCTCAAACGTCCCGTCGGCCGTGAGGCGTACCCGGGCGATGTCTTCTACGTCCACTCGCGTCTGCTCGAGCGCGCCGCTCGCCTCTCCGACGAAGGCGGGGGAGGCTCGCTCACCGCACTGCCCATCGTCGAGACGCTTGCGGGTGACCTGTCCGCGTTCATCCCCACCAACGTCATCTCCATCAGCGACGGGCAGATGATGCTCGACTCCGCACTGTTCAACGAGGGCACGCGTCCCGCGATGGACGTGGGCCTGTCGGTGTCACGAGTGGGCGGGTCTGCGCAGGCGAAGGCGCTGAAGCAGGTGGCGGGCCGTCTACGCATCGACCTCGCCCAGTACCAGGAGATGGCGCAGTTCGTGAAGTTCGGCGCGGAGGTGGACGCCGCGACTCTCGAGCAGCTGACCCGCGGCGAAAGATGCCGCGAGCTGCTCAGACAGGGGCAGCACGCTCCGCTTGCGCTCGAGCAGGAGGTGCTCATCCTGTTCGGAGTCGTGGAGGGCATGTTCGACGCGGTCGAGATCGCGGACCTGGAAGAGATGGAGCGCGAGCTGCTCGAGTACGCGAATGTGCACCACCCCGAGGCGATGGAGGTCGTTCGGACCGCGCACGAGGTCACCGCCGAGGTCGAAGCGGCGCTGCGCGCTGTGATCGCTGCGTTCCTCGAGCGGTGGAGCCCGAAGCGCGAGCAGCAGCGACCCGTTCGCGAGGCGGACGGTGCGGGCCTCGAAGCCAACGAGGCGGAATCCGCTTCGGCGCAGGCGGTGACGTAGCCGATGCAGAAGCTGGTCGAGGTACGCAAGAGAGTGTCCACCGTCCGAAGCATCCGCTCGGTCGCGAGCGTGCTCGCGACCGTCGCTTCGGCGAAGCTCTCACGTGCGCGAGAGCGCGCCGCGGGCGTACGCGCGTACGCAGAGCGTATGCGTGCGATCGTTCGGCGTCAGCAGGTCGCCGCGGTGGCTGCGGGCGTCGACCTCGTAGTTCTCTCCCCGTTCTTGCAGCCACACGACGAGATCCATCGCGTCCTGCTCCTCCACATCACCGGCGATCGCGGCATGTGCGGCGCCTACAACTCCGCAATCGACAGGGAGGCGGGCATATTCGTTCGCTCGAGGCTGGCGGACGGGGTGGCTGTCATGGCCATCGCCAAGGGCCTCAAGGGGGAGAAGTACCTCCGGCGTCGCACAGAGGCGGAAGTGGTGGCCGCTGGCGGCTGGCCTCGAGGCGGCGTGCTCCCAAATGAGGTCGATTCGCTGTGCGATCGGCTCTCTGATGCGTTCCTCTCAGGTGACACCGACGAGGTGTGGTGCACGTACACCAGGTTCTACTCGCCGCTGCGGCGCTACCCGACGACCGTCCGCCTGCTGCCCCTGACCTTCGAGTCGGCCGATCTTGCCGACGTCACCGGCGCCGCGGTCACGCTGCCGGAGCAGTGGTTCTACGAACCGGACCGCGAGGCCATCGTGAACGAACTCCTGGGCATCTTCCTTCGGCTTCAGGTCTTCGACGTGCTGTTGGAGTCGTTCGCGGCCGAGCAGGGTGCGCGCATGGTCACGATGGAGGAGGCGACCGAGAGAGCGGACCGCTCGCTGCAGGAGCTCACGGTCGCCTACAATCGCCTGCGGCGCGAGACCATCACGACGGATCTGCTCGGGGTCCTGGTCGGCAACGCGGTGCGCGAGGCCGATGAGGCCGCGACGGCGATGCCCGGGTAGGAGGGAACGAGCGATGAGCGCACAGAAGCGCGGTCCTGACTCGGATGCCCCCGTGTTCACGCTGCGGACCAACCGCGACGAGATCCTCAACGCGGCACTCGCTGCGGTCCTGGCGGAGCTCGAGCGGGAGTCGTACGAGGGCGTGGTCTATCAGGTTCTGGGGCCGGTCGTGGACGTCGCATTCAAGGGCGAGCTGCCCACGCTGGGCAACCTGCTGCGGGCAGGCGATCGTGTCCACGGTCTGCCGCTCGAGGCGGTCCAGCTGCTCGGCGGTGGTCTCTTGCGAACCATCGCCCTCGATTCCACCGACGGCCTGCGCCGCGGCACGAGCGTCTACGACATGTTCGCGCCGATCACGATCCCCGTCGGGCCCGGCATCAGAGGCCGGCTTCTCAACGTGCTCGGCGACCCGATCGACGGTGCCGGCACGGTGGCCTCGTTCAAGCGCATGCCGATCCGCCACCCGCCCCTGCCCTACGATCGCCTCAGGACATTCCCGGAGGTCTTCGAGACCGGGCTGAAGGCGATCGACCTGCTCACGCCGTTCCCGCGCGGCGGCAAGATCGCGATGTTCGGCGGGGCAGGCGTGGGCAAGACCGTCGTGATCATGGAGCTCATCCGCAACGTCGGCCGCGAGCACAAGGGCGTGTCGGTCTTCGGCGGCGTCGGGGAGCGCACCCGCGAGGGCAACGAGCTCTGGATCCAGATGCGGCAGGCGGGCGTTCTCGACCGCGCTGTACTCTTCTTCGCACAGATGAACGAATCGCCCGGCGCGCGCTTCCGTGTCGCCTACAGCGCCCTGACGGCCGCGGAGTACTTCCGGGACGAGGAGCGCACCGACGTGCTGCTCTTCTACGACAACATCTACCGGTACGTGCAGGCCGGCCTCGAGGTGTCGCTCCTGCGCGCGCGGATCCCGAGCGAGGTCGGCTACCAGCCAACGCTGTTCACTGAGGTGGCGACGCTAGAGGAGCGCATCGCGTCCACGGACGATGGCGCGATCACCTCGGTGCAGGCGGTCTACGTCCCTGCGGACGATCTCGCCGACCCGGGTCCCGCCGCGGTCTTCTCGCACCTCGATGCAACCGTCGTGCTCTCCCGGCGCGTCGCCGAGCAGGGTCTCTATCCCGCGATAGACCCCCTCCAGTCGACGTCGCAGATACTCGAGCCGTGGGCGGTCGGCCAGGAGCACGTGGACGTCGCGCGCCGGACGAAGGCCTACCTCCAGAGGTACGGCGCGCTCCAGGACCTGATCGCCATCCTCGGGGTCGAGGAGTTGTCGGAAGAGGACAAGACGGTCGTCATCCGCGCGCGCCGGCTGCAGAAGTTCCTGTCTCAGCCGTTCTTCGTCGCGGAGCAGTACACGGGGATCCCGGGCCGCTACGTTCCGCTCGCCGAGACGATCCGCGGCTTCCGCGAGATCTGCGACGGGAAGTACGACAACGTGCCCGAGCAGGCGTTCTACATGGTCGGCACGATCGACGAAGCGCTCGAGCGCGCTCA
>Ga0209014_10002083_pt1 | contig 11732 bp, 12 predicted proteins | sample BarGraNGADG00212_FD_184491 | JGI IMG/M metagenome (GOLD analysis project Ga0209014, IMG submission 184491) | Arctic peat soil microbial communities from Barrow, Alaska - Barrow Graham LP Ref core NGADG0002-212 (SPAdes) (version 2) | ecosystem: Environmental > Terrestrial > Soil > Wetlands >... | reverse complement strand
GTGGTAGGACAGCGGACTTTGGATCCGTTAGGCGAGGTTCGAATCCTCGAGGGGCAGCCAGTCCTAACTAATACAAGTTCTCCTGCCGTCGAAGCCGCCCTCGGGGTGGCCTGTGTCTGAGGCGACGTACCCAAGTGGTTAAGGGGGAGGTCTGCAAAACCTCTATTCAGCGGTTCGAATCCGCTCGTCGCCTCCACTTCCCGATACTTGCAGGTCCTCGGCCTTGACCAGGCCGAAGCAACCATTCGGGCATCGGGCTTGTCGCGTCGGCCGTCGTGGAGGGGTGCATTGGAGCTAGCCGGCCCCGCCGCGGGCGACGAAGATCAGCGCGCCGACCCTGGACACGGCGGCAGCCGTGAAGTCTCGCCCGAGGACGGGAGCAGCGCCGCCGGCGACGAGACCGGAATGGGCTCCCTCGACGGGTCGCACGATGCCCCACGCGACTCGGAAGAGCACCCGAGAGCGCCGGCGGAGCAGCACCGAATCCTGACCGACCGCAGGCTGCGAGTCTGGGGGATTCCGCTGGCGGTCGGTCTCTGGTGGCCTTTGATAGGTGCCGTCACGCTGAACTTCTGGGACTTCGACGCTTTCTACTCGGCCGGTGCCCTGATCGGGCGTTTCGATCTGTCGAGGCTGGCTCCAGTGGTGGCGTATGAAGTGGACCACGGCTGGCTGCCGACGCCCTTTGTGAATCCTCCGGCCTACGCCCTGCTCTACGCGCCACTGGCGCACCTGCCCTACATCGTCGCGGGTCTCCTGTCCCTCGCGATCATGACCGCGCTGCTGCTTCTCGCCGTCGAGTACGGACGTCGTCCCTTTGGCCTGCCACGGCCACTGGCGTTCCTCGGTGCTCTGGCCTGGGCGCCGGCGGCGCTCGGCGTCGTCTCCGGACAAACCAGCGCCCTGTCCCTGTGCCTCGTCGTTGCCGTCATGGCCGGGCTGGGCCGCTCGACCCCTCGAGGCAGCGTCGCGGCCGGTCTGGCGGTGGCTGCGCTGGCGTACAAGCCGCAACTCGCCGTGCCGCTGCTGCTCTTGCTCCTCGTCCGCCGCGACTGGCGGGCATTGCTGGCGAGCATGGCGGGCGTCGGGGTGCTCTACCTTGGCAGCGTGGCAGCAACAGGCGGCAATTGGGGCTGGCCCGCGGACTGGCTGGCTACGATCCAAGCGTACGCGGGGCCAGATTTCGCGCAGAACGGATGGCAAGTCGTCGGGCTGGTGGGAATGGCCACACGAATCGGCATTCCGGCGGCAGCCTACGTGGCCGGAGGGCTGCTGACCATCTGGTTGCTGCCCAAGCTTCGATCGTGGCGCGCCCATGAAGCCGTCGCGCTCGCTTGTGCGTTGGGCCTAATGGCGAGTCCTCATGCCCTGGTGTACGACGCCACGCTGCTCTTGCCGGCGCTGGCGATGCTCACCTCGCACCGCCGTGAGATCGTGACGCTCTACCTCATGGCGGCGATCTGGCCCGCGGCGGTGCTGCTGGGCTGGCAGCCCCTGGCCATAGGAGTGGCGGCGGTGCCGTTGATGCTGGCTTGTGTCGTCCAAACGTCGCGGGGCGCAAGAACCGGGCGCAGCGGGGCTTTGGCGTCCAATCGCGAGGACAGCGCCCGAGGGTCGGCGCTAACCTTCCAGAGTGTTCCAGCTTGCCGGAGTGGCGGAACTGGCAGACGCAGCGGACTTAAACTCCGCGGCCCGTAAGGGCGTGTGGGTTCGAACCCCTCCTCCGGCACGAACCGCGCTGGCCTCGAGGCTCACTGGGCCGTCCAGAAAACGAAAGACGGGCTGCTTGCGCAGCCCGTCTTTGCCACTCTCGGAGTGTGTCGCTAAACCTGGGCGTCGATCGCGCTGAGTAGAGTCGTGAGGTTGGTGCCCATGAAGAAGAGCACGGCGACCACCAGGATCGCGATTAGGGACAAGATCAAAGCGTATTCAGCGAGGCCCTGTCCTCCCTCGCGTCGCTTGATAGGGAACACAGCGCCCTCCTCCACCCGCACAGTCCAACTATCGGCGCGGAAATAGGGCGCGCCGATCGAGCGATGAGGTGGACCCGCTCGTTTGGGCCGGGCTCTCCGAGAGGGCTCGACCGCTGGACTGAGGCCGTGCCGGTGTGGCTCGGTCTGTCTAGAGAGCTGCGCCGATCGAGCTGAGGATGGACCGGATGTTGGTGCCCATGAGGAAGAGGACGGCGATCACGAGCACGGCGATGAGCGACAGAATGAGGGCGTACTCAGCAAGGCCCTGACCTTCTTGGCGCTGAAGAGAGAAACGAGCCATTGATGGCCTCCGTTCGATGATGCCCCGGGCTATTGATAGATACCCAGGGTTGGACAAATGACTTCGTGATCTTAGTCTGGCCGAGTGGTCCCGCGCATGGTCATTTGGCCTATTTGGTGCTTCCTGGCCCCAGCCAGAAGTACCAGAGGCTCAGGCGGCGGCTCACATCCGAAATCGACCGGTCAACCTCTACGCAGCGAGCCCTGCGCCACGAGGGCGTGAACCGTTCCGCCCTGATAGTATTCGCGAGTCCTTTCGGCTCCGACCGGGACGGCGTTGCCGTGCGTGCATCGGAGCATTCCCATAGGAAGGAGACATTGGCGCATGCGCCGATACGAACTCATGCTCGTGCTGCGTCCGGACTTGCCGGATGACAAGGTCCAGGCCGCCCTCGAGCGAACCGCCCGCGCCATCGCGGCCGGCGGTGGCCAGATCGTCAAGCAGGCCCCCTGGGGCCGCCGACGGTTGGCGTACCCGATCGATCACCATCGTGAGGGCTCGTACTACGTGATCCTGTTCGAGTCCCCGGCTACTGCGATCGCGGAGCTCGAACGCGGCCTCCTCATCAGCGAGGAGGTGCTTCGTCACCTCGTCACGCGTGTCGAGCGTCCCGTCCGAGCGGCGCGCGGTCATGAAGACGACGCCGACGCCGACGTCGTTCTCCCGGTGATCGACGATGAGGAGCCGGACGATGACGGCGAGTTGATCGACGAGTCCGAGACCGAGGCGGCCCCCGCCGCCATCGACTGAAGCCCGCCCGTAGCAGTGCTGGAGGCGCTCGATGTCGCTCAACAAGGCGATGATCATCGGCAATCTCGGCCGCGACCCGGAGATGCGGTATACGCCCAACGGGCAGGCGGTGACCCAATTCACGGTCGCCGTGAACCGCAACTACAAGGACGCGAGCGGCGAGTGGAAGGAAGAGACGGAGTGGTTCCGGGTGGTGGCCTGGGGGCCTCTGGCCGAGCGGACCGCCGAGTACCTTCGGAAGGGCCGCAAGGTCTACGTCGAAGGCCGGCTCCAGACTCGGACCTGGGACGGCCAGGACGGCCAGAAGCACTACACCACTGAGCTCGTCGCCAACGACGTAAAGGCTCTCGATCCGCGACCGCGCGAAGAAGGTGCCGCGGAGCCGGCTGGCGCACGGCCCGCCAGGGGAGGCGGTCCCGCCGCTCCGGGCGCTCCCGCCGCTCCGGGGGACGACTTCGGATCGAGCGACCTCGACGAGCTGCCCTTCTGATTCCAACCTCGAATGCCGCCCGAACCAAGGCGGCTCGCTCAAGAAGCCAACCGCCGCGGCCTGGCCGCGGTCACGAACCTGAGGATATAGACGAAGATGCCACCCTACGGACGAAGTGAGAAGCCCAGCCGGAAGCGCGACGATTACTATCGCGATCGCCGCCGCCGCAAGGTGTGCGCGTTCTGTGCCGACAAGACCGGCATGATCGACTACAAGGAAGTCAACCGGCTGCGACGCTACCTTTCGGAGCGCGCCAAGATCGAGCCCCGACGGAAGACCGGCACCTGCGCCGGCCACCAGCGCCAGCTCGCAATCGCCCTCAAGCGCGCCAGGATCGTCGCTCTGTTGCCCTACGCACCACAGCACGTTCGGCCCTAACCCGAGCGGCTGATCGGGGCCCGTTAGCCCTCCGGTGGCGCAACTCCTGCTCCTGATGGTCGGCGGGTCCGCCGCCGGGGTCTTCGGCGCCCTGCTCGGACTGGGCGGCGGGGTGCTGATGGTGCCGCTCCTGACACTTGGCTTCGGCTTGCCGTTGCGCGAGTCCATCGGGACAAGCCTCGTATGCGTGATCGTGACCAGTAGCTCGGCGGCGTCGGTCTACTTGCGCCGGAATGTGGCGAACCTGCGCCTCGGCATGACGCTCGAACTGTTCACCGCACTCGGGGCGATGGCCGGCGGCCTGATCGCGTTTGCCCTACCGGATCGCGTCCTGGCCGTCATGTTCGCGGCGCTGCTGCTGTTCGTTGCGGCGACGATGGCAAGGGGCGTGCGGCGCCCGCCCGAGCCGGAGCGGGAGCCGGAGCCGGGGACCGCTCCCGGGTCCGGCCCTTCCTCGGACGCCACGCCAATTCCACGGGAGCCTTACGCGGCCTCGCTTTCGGGCCCTGGGTATCGAGTCCGAAACCTGGGCCTGGGCATGGTGGGGAGCGTGCTTGCCGGCGTAGTTTCGGCCCTTTTCGGCGTAGGCGGCGGGATCGTCAAGGTGCCCGTCATGAACCTGGTAATGGCCGTGCCGCTGCGGGTGGCCACCGCCACGAGCAATCTGATGATCGGCGTTACGGCTTCGGTCGGTGCCGTCGTGTATCTCTACCGCGGCGGCATCGATCCCTTCGTGACCGCCCCCGCGGCGCTGGGCGTCTTCGCCGGAGCCAGCCTTGCCTCGCGACTTTCCGACCGGATCGACGTTCGCCTGTTGAGACTGTTGTTCGTCGTGATGCTGCTCTTCACGGCCGTGCAGATGGCATCGGCAGGGCTGTCGTGACCACCCCGCGGTTGCAGCGTTCGGTCGGTGCGGTCCTCAGCGTTGGGACCTTCGCCGGCATGGCGATTCTCTTGTTGGGGCTGGTTCAGATGATCGCCGCCGGCACGGGCCCGCTGGACAAGCCTTTCCCGCCCTTCGAGCCGGCCAGGCTGCTGCCCGACCTCGTGGCCTTGCGGAGCGAGGGTTTCCTCTGGTTGGGCCTGGCGGTCGTAATAGCCACGCCCGCCGCACGAGTGCTCGCCTCGCTGGTGGGCTTCGCCCTGGACCGCGACGCCCGGATGGTGGCGGTGGCCGCGGCTATCCTTGTCGTCATCGGCGTGAGCGCGTATGTCGGGGCGGGAGGCTGACTTGGATCTGCTCGTCCTGGTCGTATCGTTCGCGGTCATTCTCACCGGCGCGGAGCTTTTCACCAACGGCATCGAATGGTTCGGCCACAAGCTCGAGCTGGCCGAGGGCGCCATCGGGTCCGTGCTGGCGGCAGTCGGAACGGCGCTGCCCGAGACGATGATCCCGTTCATCGCGATCGTCTTCGGTGGCGGCCTCGCGGCAAGCGAAGTCGGAGTCGGTGCGATTCTCGGCGCGCCGTTCATGCTTTCGACGCTGGCGATGTTCGTCACGGGCGTCGCTGTCCTGGTCTTTCGGAAGCGCCGCGTGAACCGGGAGGACGTGGTCGTCGACACGGGCGTTCTCGGCCACGACATGGCCTACTTCGCCGTGGCGTATGCCATCGCCGTCGGCGTCGCCCTGCTGCCCGCGGATCTCCTGGTGCCGCGCCAGCTCACCGCAATCGTCCTGCTCGGGATATACGCGTGGTACGTGATCGGCCACCTCCGGGCGGAAGCCGCGGCGGAGGCCGATCTCGCTCCTCTGCGATTCCACCGGCTGGACCGAGCCGCGCCCGCCCACCTGACGCAGCCCCGACTCCGGATCGTAAGCGTGCAGGTGATCGTCGCCCTGGCCTGCATCGTCGGTGGTGCCTGGGGCTTCGTGGCCGGCGTGCAGGACCTTTCGCGCTCGCTGGGCCTCAACGGAACGTTGCTGGCTTTGATCATCGCCCCGATTGCGACGGAGCTGCCCGAGAAGCTGAACAGCGTGATCTGGGTCCGTCAGGGCAAGGACACCCTGGCCATGGGCAACATCACCGGCGCGATGGTCTTCCAGAGCGCCATTCCGACCTCAATCGGCCTGGTCTTCGCGCCGCAGATCTGGTCGGCTTCCGGCGCCGGAGTGGCCTTTTCGTCGGCGCTGATCACGTTCGGCTCGTCGGGCGCGATCATTTTGCCGATGCTGATTCGGAAACGTCTGGACGGTCGGGCGCTGCTGGTCGGCGGCATCTTCTACCTGGTCTACCTCGGGATCGTGATCTCCGCGCTCTCCGGCAGCCACGTTTGATCGCCCCTCGCCCCGTCGCGGAGAGACGCACCGCCCGGCAAGGCGAGTCGGCCCGCTATACTCGGTAGACGTCGGACAATGCCGGCGGTGAGTCACCAGGAGCGATCGAATCATGGTCACGGAAAACGCCTCGGCTCCCGCTGCGAGCGCGGCGGCCAAGCCCGATCAGTCCAGCCTCATGTGCTATTTCCAGGGCGGCTACGTAAGGCTTGGCGAGGCGCGAATTCCGCTGATGACCCACGCGTTCCTCTATGGGACTGCGGTGTTCGAAGGCATCCGTGCCTACTGGAACCCCGAAGAGAAGCAGCTCTACGCGCTCCGGGTCCAGGAACACATCGTCCGGTTGCGCAGCTCCAGCAAGATCATGCTCATGTCGGAGTTGCCGTCCGTCGACGAGTTCACCGAGATCGTCAAGCAGGTCCTGCGACGCAACGACTTCCGCGAAGATGCCTACTGCCGGCCGTCCGTGTACAAGAGCACCGAGGCCATCGGCGTCAAGCTGCACGGCCTGACCCACGACTTCTACGTCCTGGCGATCCCGATGGGCGACTACATCGATACCGAGAAGGGCATCCCGACGGGCACCGTCTCGTGGCGGCGCACGCCCGACACGTCGATCCCGTCGCGAAGCAAGATCACCGGCAGCTACGTCAACCCGGCCTTCTCCAAGACCGAAGCGATGCTCAACGGCTTCGACGAGGCGATCGTCCTGACCCAGGACGGCCACGTCGCCGAAGGCTCGGCCGAGAACCTGTTCATGGTCCGCGACGGCGTGCTCATCACCCCTTCGGTCAGCGACGACATCCTCGAAGGGATCACGCGGGCCGGGATCCTGGAGATCGCGAAATACCTCGAGCTCCCGGTGAAGGAGCGCCAGATCGATCGCAGCGAGCTGTACATCGCCGACGAGGTCTTCCTGTGCGGCACCGGCGCGCAGGTTTCGCCGGTTTCCTCGGTCGACCATCGCCCGGTTGGCGACGGACACGTCGGACCGGTGTCGCGGCAGGTCAGCCGCACATACTTCGACGCGGTAAGAGGCAGGCTGAGCGCATTCCGGCATTGGGTGACGCCTATTTACACGGGTGAGTGAGGCCTCCGCGCGCGATTCGTCTGGCGCAGGACCGGTCGAGCCCTCGGTAGAGGTTCTCGACCGACCCAAGAAACGGATCGCGCGGAAAGTCCGGCTGCTCGAGATCATTCCGGGCTTGCTCACCTGGATGCTGATCATCGCTCCGATTCCACTGTCGCTCCGCTATCCGGAGATAGTGGGCTGGTTCGTGCTGAGCTTCGACTTCTACTGGCTGTATCGCGCTGTCGTGCTGTCGGTGAGCGTGAGCATTTCGTTCCGTCGGATCAGGCGGGTGATGGCGACCGATTGGCGCACGCGCACGTTCTCGCTGGCCGATCCGGAAGCCCGGCTCGACGAGCTCAACCGGCTGATTGGACGAGTCACCGAGCGGATCGCGGCGCTTCAGGCTTCCGGCGAGAGGTCGGCGGCGCGGGGCGGTCGGCGCGAACTGCGGCGGCTGATCGACGAGCATCGCTCGCTCGAGCGGCTGGTGGCACTGGAGATGGACCTTCCGGATCCGCGCCGGCTGTGGCATGTGGCCTTGATCCCCACGTACACGGAGCCGTACGAGAAGCTCTACGAGACAGTCAAGGCCTTGGCCGAAACGGACTATCCGCGAGACTTGCGGATGGTGGCCATCATCACTCGCGAAACGGACACCGCCGGCCGCGAGAACGTTGCCAGGCTGCGGGAAGCGTTCGGCGCTTCTTTCCTCCACTTCTTCCACGTGCTAGACCCGCTCGATCCCGGCGTAGTCGTGGGCAAGTCGAGCGCCATGGCCTACGGCGGGCGCTGGCTCTACCGGGAACTCGTCGGCCTCGGGTTCGATCCCAGGAAAGTGGTCGTGACCGACCTCGATTCCGACTATCGCGTCCATCCGCAGTATTTCGGCTACCTCAGCTACACGTTCATCACGGACCGCGATCGATACCGCCGTCTTTACCAGCCGGTCCCGATGTTCCACAACAACCTCTGGCAGTGCCCGTTGCCGGTGCGCCTGACCGCTGTAGGGGCAACGCACGTCCAGATGTGGCATCACCTGACTCCGGAGCACCTGATCAGCTTCAGTTCCTACGGGGTTTCGCTGCAGACGATCCACGAGGTCGACTACTGGGCTACGGACGCGATCCCGGAGGACAGCCGCTTCTACTGGAAGAGCTTCTTCCGGTATAGCGGCCAGTTCAGTGCGGTGCCGCTCTTCATGCCGATCTACGGCGACGCGGTCCGCGCCCGGTCCTACCCGAGGAGCCTGGTTCAGCAGTACACGCAAATCCGCCGCTGGGCCTGGGGCGTGACGGACATCCCGTTCTTCATCGACAACGCGTTGACCCACTCGGAAATCCCGTTGCGACAGCGCCTGGAGCGACTCTTCGCCCTGTGGCTGGACCACATCAACTGGGCGATCGCCCCGTTCATCATCGTGTTCGGAACGAACGTGCCGCTCTTCCTGAACGAGTCGTTCCGGCAGACCTATCTGGGCCAGCAGCTTGGGGTCTATGCGGGCTGGCTGCTGACCGGAGCCCTCGCGGCGCTGATCGTGCTCGTCTTCATCGAGGACCAGCTGGCGCCGCCGCGGCCCAAGGAATGGGGCATCGGCATGCACGTCGTCTCGTGGCTGCAGTGGCTCATGCTGCCGATCGTCGGTGTCATCTTTACCAACCTCCCGGCGCTCGATGCCCAGACTCGGCTGCTGACGGGCCGTCGCCTGGAATATCACGTCACCGAGAAGACCTAGGGACTTTGCGCCAGGCCTGGCGCCGGGCGTCGCCACAAGGTCGGCCATCACTTCCCACGGTTCGGCGCCGTCTTCAGCTGCGTCCTGGATGTCAGTGAGAAGGGGATCGGATGCACTGGAGCGGCGGGCCCAACAGGGGAGATCGGCACGTGGTCCCTTCCGGAGCTCTGGTCTCGTTGGGTCGTCGAGCGGGCGCCCCGGCCGGTCTGTTCGCGCTCGCGCTTCTCATTGGCGGGTGTGGGCAATCGGCGCCGCCGAGCCCCGGCGCTTCGACGACCGCCCTTCATTCGGTCGCCGGTGTCCCGACATCGAGTGCTACTGCCATCCTCGGCCCCAGAGACGTCCCGTGTGCTTCCTCAGGTCCCGCCGGCACCACGCCTGGAGCTTTCGTCATCGAGTCGGTCCCGGCAGGCGCGGACCGCTGCGCCGAGATAGGGCCCCTGGCCGATCCCGAAGTCACAGGTCTCACGAACGATGGTCCGATCGTAGCCTTCGCCGGCTTCGATGCCGCCCACGCCGGCGACCTGTGGCTGGGCGACCTGCGGAGCGGCGCCGTCGAGATGGTGTATCAAGCGGCGGCGACCGGCATCGAGATCGCGTCGCCCCAGCTTGCGAGCGGGCATCTCCTGTGGCTCGAATGGGCGCGCGAGGCCGGTGTCGGCTATTCCGTCGGCGGCGCAGGCGGCCCCGGCGTGACCGAGTGGTGGCTCAAGGACATGGACACGGAGTCGAGGCGGATCACGACCCTCACCCACGACCGTACGCCTGGCTTCGGCGGAGAGACGCTCGGCACCAAGATCCTGTTCGATGGCTCGCGGCTCGGCATCCAGGAGGGGCTCAAGGATGGAGCGACCCGGATCGTGGTCCAGGATTGGCCGTCGGGCAAATCGGTTCAGTCGGTGACCGTCGCGGACCGTGTCTACGACTTCGCCCTGACCGGCGACGGCGTTCTCTACTCGGCAGGTACAGACCGCTACGGCCCCTACGGCACCGACCACACGCGTCTGATGGACTGCCCGCGCGAGGGGACATGCCGGACGGTTGCGCCGGACGTGTACGACGTCGCTGCGTCCGGCGACGTGTTCGCGTGGCTGGCCGATCCCGGGTCCAGCCAGGATTCGGACTCGTTGCCCGGGGCGCGCCTCTACACGACGAACGCGAAGCTCGACCCTGCCGTGGCTGTCAGCTCCACCGAAGCCAGCCGCCAAAGCCAGGGAATTCGAGGGATTGCGGCCGGGTCTGGAGTAGTCGCCTGGTGGGAGCAGGATGCCGACGTGGGCATGAACACTCTGACCATCTCGACTGCGGGTTCCGCGGCGCCGTTCCAGCTCGCGACCTCCGGCGATAGCGTTGACGTCTCGCTGGGCGGCGGCTGGCTGGCCTGGTTCGAGAATGTCGGGAGCGGCGACAGCTCGACGACTCGCGTGCGGGCGTTTCCGATCTCGGCAATCGTCCGGGCGTAGCCGCCCGCCTGAGCGCCCCGCTAGGCGTCGGGCGTCGCCAGGACGCTCGTCATCTTGGCCCGAATCGCCTGGGGATCACCGCGAAGCCGGTGCCGCGTGCGTAGGCGCGTCCGCAGGCGTGCCCCAGGCCCGGCATGACGAACGAAAGGAAAGCAGCCGCGAGGGCCGACCGTTGTGTCATTGGCCGGGCTGAGGTCCTCACAGGCTCGCTAGGATAACCTTGACCGAGTCCAATCGCGACCGGCGACCGAAGAGGCCGGCTGCAGTCCTTATTCGAGCCGTCCGGCTCCGCCTTTGTCCAGAGGATCATGTTCGCATCAGTCAGCTCCAAGCCCGATCTCGTCGCCCTGGAGCACGAGATCCTGACCCTATGGCGCGAGCGCCAGACATTCGCCCGCCTGCGAGCCCAGAACGCCGGCCATGAGCGCTGGAGCTTCCTCGATGGGCCGATCACGGCCAACAACCCGATGGGCGTCCACCACGCCTGGGGACGTGCGTACAAGGACCTGTTCCAGCGCTTCTGGGCGATGCAGGGCCGCGACCAGCGTTACCAGAACGGCTTCGACTGCCAGGGGCTGTGGGTCGAAGTCAACGTCGAGAAGGATCTCGGCTTCACCAGCAAGCGCGATATCGAGGCCTACGGCATCGCCGAGTTCGTGAGCTTGTGCAAGCAGCGCGTCCTCACCTACGCCGCGCGCCAGACGGAGCAGTCGATCCGGCTCGGCATGTGGATGGACTGGAACGACCCGCACGAGCTGCGCCGGCTGCGCGACGAGCTCGCCGAAGACCCCGGCAAGACGGTCACGACCAGGAGCACCGACGGGACCGAAGTCACGGACACGGCCGAATCGCTGGTGGGCCGGCTGGGTATGCCGGAACTCGGCGGCAGCTACTTCACGTTCTCCAACGAGAACAACTACCTGATCTGGTCCTTCCTCGCCGAATGCAAGCGCCGCGGCTGGCTCTACAAGGGCCACGACACGATGCCCTGGTGCGCGCGCTGCGGAACCGGCATCAGCCAGCACGAGATGACCGAGGGTTACGCCGATCGGGAGGACCCGGGCCTTACGGTCAGGTTCCCGCTGCTCGACCGGCCCGGCGAGGCGCTGCTGGTCTGGACGACGACACCCTGGACGCTGACATCCAATGTGGCCGCCGCCGTGGGGGCGTACCTGCGCTACGTCAAGGTCCGCCAGGGCGAGGACTTCTTCTGGGTGAGCCGCGGCGCGCTGAAGAACGCGCTCGAGGGCCCGTTCCAGGTCGTGGAAGAGAAACCGGGCCGCGAACTGGAAGGCTGG
>Ga0209014_10002082_pt1 | contig 11733 bp, 13 predicted proteins | sample BarGraNGADG00212_FD_184491 | JGI IMG/M metagenome (GOLD analysis project Ga0209014, IMG submission 184491) | Arctic peat soil microbial communities from Barrow, Alaska - Barrow Graham LP Ref core NGADG0002-212 (SPAdes) (version 2) | ecosystem: Environmental > Terrestrial > Soil > Wetlands >... | reverse complement strand
TGAACCGCCGGCACCTCGAACGAGTCTTCCCGGTCTACATCCGTCATTACAACGAGCATCGCCCCCACCGCTCGCTCCACCAACGGCCGCCAATCAAAGAACCGCCGCCCGGATCAGAGACCGTTGTCGCCCTCGACCGTATTCGGCGTCGAGACGTGCTCGGAGGGCTTATTCACGAGTACAAGGCCGCGGTGTGATCGAGGGCGGATTGGTTTTCCGGCACCCTCAGGGGAGGACGGGGAGTATTGAAACGCGCGCACACGATCCTCTCCTTGCCGTCGTCGCCTCGCTACGAGAAGGAGCGGCGCTCCGCGCCTCTCGAGCCCGTCCAGACAGCGCTAGAGTGGAGCGCGCTGACCGGGCTCGAAGGAAAGGTATCAGCCAGATAACCGAGCCTCTAGGAAAGCCGGGGCGCTTGGAGGAAAAGGAAGAATGCGAAGTCTTGCTGTGCAAAGGCGACGAGAGGGAGGAGCGAAGGTGAGCGAACGACTCGAAGGCACGGTGGCGCTTATCACGGGAGCCAGCAGCGGTATCGGCGAATCGACGGCGCGTGAGCTGGCCGAGTGCGGTGCCGCGGTGGCGGTCGTTGCCCGGCGCAAGGACCGGCTCGAGCAGCTCGCGGCCGAGATCGAGGGCAAGGGCGGTCGTGCGCTCGTGATTGCGGCCGACGTGACCGATCGAGAGAAGGCGACTGCTGCCGTCGAGCGAACCGTCGCGGAGCTGGGCCGGCTCGACATCCTCGTCAACAACGCCGGCGTGATGTTGCTCGGGCCGATCACCGAGGCGCCCGTGGAGGAGTGGGAGCGCATGGTCGCTATCAACGTGATGGGCCTCCTCTACTGCACGCAGGCTGCGCTTCCCCATCTGCTCGCGGCCGCGGAGGCAGAACCGCGCCGGGTGGCCGACCTCGTCAACATCAGCTCGGTCGCCGGGCGCAAGGCGAACGCCGGCTCGGGCATCTACAACCTGAGCAAGTTTGGAGTCGGCGCCTTCAGCGAGTCGCTGCGCATGGAGCTGGCCAAGCGGCACGTGCGCGTCTCGCTGGTTGAGCCCGGCTTCGTCAAGACCGAGTTGTCCAATCACATCCGCGAAGGGGTGCGCGAGACAGCGAGGCAACGCTACGTCGGTGTCGAGATCTTGGAGGCGGAAGACATCGCCGACGCCATCGTCTATATCGTCACGCGACCGCGGCGCATGGCGGTGAACGAAGTGCTGATACGCCCGACCGAGCAGGAGTTTTAAGCGGCACTACGTTTCGCCGCCCCCCTCCTGATCCACCCACTCGCGGGGTCGTGAAACGGCTCAAACACCTGGGGTTAGGTGGCGGGCCGCCGTGCAACGCCCGAAATGTGTACCGCGCGTTCGTTAGCAGCCTCGGCTTCGCGCAGCTTGGCGATGATCTCCTCGGGGCGGTAGCGCTTCTGGGGGCATGATCTGACTCCTCCTTTGCGGTCCGAAAACCATGACCTCAGGGTGGACCGATTTTAGGGGGTCAGGTCACGTCGGCGCGGCGGACACGCCGTCGAGGGCTGAGCTGGAATCAACCAAGCGGCTCGCGATGATTGCGGCGATCGAGCGAGTGTTGGCGAAGCAGGGGATGAACGTATGTCGGAGCAGTTGGGGAAAGACACTCGGGCAGGGGTCTCTTCGAGTTCAGGGTGCGCCATACTGCGGCGGAAATTAGGACGATGTTCGGCGGCGATGCGCTTGGAGTAGCCGACCATGAGGGGCCACCCGGCAAGGTTCTGCTGCGCGCGTTCTGCCATGCGTGCGGGGATCGGATCGTTCTCCTACTCGGCGGCTACGACAAGGGTGAGGACTCGTCGAAGAAGCGGCAGCAGGAGGAGATCAAGATCGCGCGCAGACGACTGCGCGCGTTTCAGGCTTCTCAGCGGCGCCGGAAGAAGCGCAAGTCTTGACGCCCCCGAAAGATGCGGTCGAAGCCCTTGCACCTTTATAAGGTTTGACCTATAGTGGGCGCAAGACATAGGGTTTGGCCTATAGTGCTCTGGGAAGGAACGGGAGGTGTAGGCAATGAGCGCGAAGTTCAAGGATTATGTGAAGGAAGTAGAGGCGACCCTCAGCGACGAGGAGCGCGCGACGCTTGACGCTTTCCGCGACCACTACGGCATTGCGAATCAGCTTCTTCAGCTTCGCCAAGAGCGGAAGATTAGCCAGGTCGAACTGTCTCGGCGCACAGGCATCGCCCAGGGTGAGATCAGTAAGATCGAGCGCGGTGTGATGCATCCGCGATCGACCACGATCGAGAAACTCGCTCGGGGTCTCAACGCTCGCGTCGAATTCGTCGCAACCTAATCGCGTCTTTACGGGGTGGCTCTCTGGCGCCGAAGCGCTTGAGTGTGCGTACCGGCGAAGCCGCTGCCGAGCTTCAGAGGTCTGCACCGCACGCGCTCAGGCAGCATCTTCGGCACGCTTCGGTAGAGCCTCACCGCAGCGCTTGCACCTTAGCGTGGCCTCCCTGGTGGAGTTCCCGAGTCCGCTCGCTTGTGGGGCCAGTGCGGGCCAGTTGCGGGCCAGTTAATACCTACGCCGAGCGGATTTCAGCGGATTCTAGCGGATAGAATGGCTAGCAACTCGGGAGCCGCAAACCCGGTCTGGGAGCGGGGTTTGGTTGTATTACTAGAGTGGAGCGTACCGGGATCGAACCGGTGACCTCCGGCTTGCAAAGCCGGCGCTCTCCCAGCTGAGCTAACGCCCCTTCGCCCGCAGTGTAGCCCGCCCGCGCTTTGCGTCTCTCTGTCCGTCGCAAGTCGCCGAGCCCGCCGCTTGGGATTGCCGATCGAGCCGTTCTATACTCGTCGGGTGTCGAGAAACGCCGCTCTCGCGTCGGTCGCACTTCTCTTTTCGATCCTTCTCGTCTTGCCGAGCTCGGGGTTGAGCAGTTCGCAGGTTCCTCTGCCCACGCTGTACCGCATGCACACGTTCAAGCTGAACCTCGACCGCGATGCCGCGCGGGAGCAGGTGCAGGTCTACGACTTGCGCCAGGGCGCGATGATGACCCCGACGACCTACTTCAGAGTCGGCGACCGGCGAAGCGGCACCCTCGTCAACATCCAGCTTCAGCAAGTCTTCCTGAGCCCCGGAAGTAGCGAGAGCGGGCTCGTGCAGGCCTGGGTACGCGACCTGAACGGCGATAACCGCGCGGAGATCGCCGTCCGCGACTACGCGACGCCTTCCGTCGGCGAGACGCTGACCGTCTATCGCCAGCGTAAGCCCAACTCGCTTCGCTTCTCGAAGCTGCAGACGATCGCCGGCGATCAGATCCTTATCGCCAGGCGCAACGCGCCGGCTACGTGGAACGTCCTGATCAGAGCGAATCACGCCCCCGACGGCCGCGACCACCACGAGCTCTGGCGCTGGGCGCCGGCCCAGAAGAAGTGGGTCTGCGGAGCGGATTGCGTTCCGCGCTGACCCTGCTGGTCGGATGAATATGCAGATCGACGAAGTAGCGCCTCATCCTCGAGGCACCGGGAGAGTTTGTACTTGCACGCACCGCTCGGAGCGATAAAGAAAACCGGGCGTGGGGGCGTCTACGGAACGTGGAAGCCAACAGGGCTCATTTTGCGGGCCCGAGAGACCGAGCAACCTCGTCCGCGACGAAAGGCCGCCCCGATGAAAGAAACGACTGTCTACCATCTTGTTATCAGCCTGATCGTCTTCGCATTCGGCGCACTCGCGTTGCCGCTTGCGTCTTCATCGCAAGTCGCCTCAGGGGGCGCCCGAAATCTCGCAGTCACGCCGAAAATAAAGCACCAACTGCGCGCGGCCTACGTCACCAGCCCGGTCCTCGTTGCCCATCGCGGCCGCATAAAAGCCGCTCTCATTCACGGGCCGATAAAAGGGACAATTCACTACGGTAGGTATCGAGCCCGGGAATACGCTATCGCGGACTTTTCCATACCAGCGTATGGCACTCTGTACCAACCGGAGGTGTTCAGCCGCACCATTGGTGGGCGCTGGTTCGATCGCGGCGAGAGCGGCGGGATGGTCTGTTCGAACATGGTTCCAATTCCGCTTCTCAACGCCTGGAAGCTGACTGTCTATTCGGAGACGACCGCAGGACGTCGCATTCAGTGCTTCGCCTAGTTTGTCGGTACCGAGGCGGGAAGTAGATACGCGGCCGATCGCTCTCCGTCGGAGGGCGGCTTCGGACGTTAAGCCGCTGAGCGCTCGATTCGCTCTTCGGTGCGCGCCCGCTTGAGGATCTTCTCGCGATCGCCGAAGCGGATGGCCGCCCGCACGGCGCGCTGCTCGTTCCAGAGCCGCTCGATCTCGCGCTCGAGCTGCTTGAGCTCGGCGGCGACAACCGGATCGTGGCTTTCAGAGAGCTTGTGCCAAAGCTCCGCCCGCCGGTCGCTCGCCTGCTCGATTTGCTCGCGGATCTCTTCGATGGTCGCCATATACCGGTGCAAACGTGGTGGGCTGCACGGTATTCCCGAAATCGGAAAACTCAGTCAAGTATTGAGACGGTCGCATCTGAGCTTGGTTCGCGCTCCAGGCGGCCCGTAGCTCATTGACCAGTCTTCCAGCGCGTTTGGACGAGCAGGCGAGTGCCGGCCTTAGCCGACAAAAGTCTGGCGACTTTCGTCGGTGAAAAGAACTCTTTCCCGGCCGCCGCGACCGACATGGCGGGCGCGGCCCACAAAACGCCGTCCCCCGGACCATCCGCCCCGAACACTGTCCACAAACCCGGCTAGCCGAGCACCCTCGTAGGAGCAGACGAGGCACCCGCGCCACAGGTGCGGTGACTCGTACACCCAGCTCATACCGCTGGAAGTCTTCGCGGGCTCTGCCCGCGGACTTTCAGAGGTAGTTCAGCGGAGAACCAGCGCCATCAACGCCTTCTGGGCGTGCAGGCGGTTCTCCGCTTGGTCCCAGATAGCCGAGCGCGGGCCGTGGGCGATCTCTTCCGAGATCTCCTCGCCGTAGTGCGCCGGCAGGCAGTGCATGACGAAGGCCTCGGGCCGGGCCAGCGCGAGCAGGCGCTCGTCGATCGAGTAGCCCTGGAAGTCGGCCAGGCGCTTGTCCCGCTCCTCCTCCTGGCCCATGCTCACCCAGACGTCGGTGTATAGGACGTCGGCGCCGTCTGCCGCTCGCGCGGGGTCGCTCACGATCTCGATGCTCGCTCCGCTCTCCTCGGCGGCCTCGCGGGCGTCGGCCAGCGCCAGTTCGGTCGGCTCGTAGCCTGGCGGGCAGGCTGCCACGAAGCTCATGCCGAGCTTGGCGGCGGCGACCATCAGCGACGCGCAGACGTTGTTGCCGTCGCCGAAATAGGCGAGGCGCACTCCGTCGAGCCGGCCGTAGCGCTCGCGAATCGTCATCACGTCGGCCAGCGCCTGACAGGGATGAGAGCTGTCGGTCAGCGCGTTCAAGACCGGGACGCTGGAGTAAGCGGCCGTCTCCTCGACCTCGGAGTGGGCGCCGGTGCGGATGACGATGGCGTCCACGTAGCGCGAGAGCACGCTCGCGGTGTCCTTTAGCGTCTCGCCCCGGGCCAGGTGCGTGTGCGCGGCGGTGATGCTGACCCCCGTGCCGCCGAGTTGGCAGATGCCAACCTCGAAGGAGACGCGCGTGCGGGTAGAGGCCTTGTTGAAGATCAGCGCGATCGAGCGGCCCGGGAGAAGCTTGTGCGGCCGGCCTCTGGCGAGGAGCATCTTCAACTCGTCGCCGAGATCGAGCACGGCTTTCAGCTCGCCCGGCTTCCAGTCGGCGACGCGAAGGAAATGCCTTCCCTTGAGTGCGTTAGTCGGCAGATGCGCCATGAGAAGTCGCTGAGTTTAGCGATCCGTAGCCTTGACAATAACGGACTTAGGTTTTATTCTAACGACGCCATCAAAGTACGGAAGGGAAGGGGTTGAGATGGCCACACTAGTTCGATTCGATCCATTCAGGGAGCTGGCCAGCCTCCAGAACGAGATGCGCAGGATGATCTACGCAGAAGGAGCCGGCGAGCCGAGCGCGCGCGCCTGGATTCCGGCTCTGGATGTGTGGGAGAGCGAGAACGAAGTTGTCTACGCCGTCGATCTGCCGGGCATTCCCGAGGAGAAGATCTCGGTCGAGCTCGAGGACGGCGCTCTCAGCGTCAGCGCCGAGCGGGAGCGCGAGGAGACCAGCTTGCAGGACGGTTTCCGGCGCTACGAGCGCCACTTCGGCAGCTTCGAGCGGACGATCTCGCTGCCCGCGGGCGTGACCGAGGCGGACATCAAGGCGAGCTACTCGAACGGCGTGCTGGAGCTGCGAGTTCGCAAGCCCGAGCAGCCCAAGCCGCATCGGATTCCGGTTGCGAAGAGCGAGGCCGGCGCGATCGAGGGCAACGCCCAGAAGAAGGAGTAGCGACCAGCCAGGCGAGCATCGAGCGGGGGCGGCTTCGGCCGCCTCCGCCTTACGCCGGCTCGAGCGTCTCGCCCAGCTCGGCGGCGAGCGCGAGGAGATCCAAGCGCGAGCCGTCGAGCTCGTGCAGGAGCTCGTCCGCACTCAGGCGCTGACCCCGCGACCAGAGCTCGCGCAAGAGCTTCCCCGCCTCCGGGCTCTCGAACCAAGCGGAGCCGAAGCGCGTACAGAGGTGAGCGCGGACGCGCGCCTCGAACGCCCATGCACGTAGATACGAGGTGCAGTAGAAGCCCTCATCGAGGTCGCGCAGGAAGTCGGCCGCGCTCGGCTCGATCAGTGTCGCCTCGCGCTGCAGCTCCACGTAGCGCGCCGGCAGCTCGCTCAGCTCGGTCGCCGCGTGTAGCTCCAGCTCGTACTGAAGCTTGGCGCAGTAGCGGCGCACGAAGTAGAGCTTCTGCACCGCTCCCTCCCAGTCGAGCTCGCGCGCCTCCTCCGCGCCGAGCAGACGGGTCAGCCAGGCCGGGCTGGAGATCAGCCCCTCGAACAGGAAGGCCCAGCCCTCCGTGACGGCGTCGTCGCCGCGACGGCGGTGCTCGAACGGCAGATCGGCAGAAGTGTGGGCGTAGTGCTCGGTGTGGCCCGCTTCGTGGAAGAGCGCTCGCCAGTCGTCCGGGCCACCGATCGGGCTGATCACCAGCACGACTCTGCCCGGGATCTCGATCGGCGCGCAGAAGGCCCGCGGCGTCTTGCTCGGTCGCGAGGCGACGTCGATCTCCACGTTCTGCTGGCCGCGTAGATCGATGCCCAAGCCGGCCAGTGTCGCCTTGAGCGCCGAGAGCATGCGATCGGCCGGGAAGGCGGCGTCCCAGTGCTTGGCGCGAAAGAGCCGCGGCGTGTCGTAGCGGGCCACCTGATCGAGGCGCAAACCAAGTCGCATCCCAAGTAGTCGCTCCAGTGCACGCTCGTAAAGGCCCTCGGTCTCGGCCAGGAACAAGCCGGCTTGCGCGGCCAAGTCATCGAGCGGGAAGCCGAAGCGCCGGTAGAGGTCGACCGCCGACTCGCCGCCGAGCTCGAGCACGGCGGCGCGGAGCCGTCCGCGCAGGTCGAGCATGATCGGATTGAGCTCCCGCTCGACCAAGGCCGAGCGAGCCTGCTCGAGCCGGGCCCGGCGCTCGCGATCGCCCGAGTTCGCCATCTCCGGGCCGAGCATGCGAAAGGCGATCCGCTCGCCGTCCGAATCCACTTCCAGTCCGGCTTCGAGCGTCGCCAGGCGCTCGTCCCCGGCGCGCGTGACGGTTCCCAGGTAGCCCTCGCAGGCGAAGCGCCAGAGCTCGCGCATCGGCCCCGCGCCGTCAACGCGCTCGCCGATCCGGCGTGCTTGCTCTAGCGACGTCAGATCGCTGTAGCGCTCATGGATCTCGGCGAGCTCGAGCTCCGGCTTCAGCCCGGCGAAATGGCGGCAGGTCTCCTCCTCGAGCTCCGCCAGGAAACGGTCGGCCCGCTCGCGATAGCCGTCGAGCAATCGATCCGGTCCCGGTCCCCCCGACATGCGCTTAGGATAGTGGCCGTGCGCGAGATTGCCGTAAAAACCGAACGCAAGACCCAGTTCGTTGACATCACCGCGGCCGTGCGCCAGGCGCTCGGCAATGAGGTCGACGGCTCGGCCGTGCTCGTCTACGTACCGCACACCACGGCGGGTGTAACGATCAACGAGCACGCCGACCCCAACGTCGCCCGCGATCTAGAGATGTCGCTGGAGCGCATCGTCGAGGACGGCTGGCCGTTCAAGCACTGGGAGGCCGGCGACGAGAATGCGCCCTCGCACATCCGCGCCACTCTGATCGGCTCGCAGGTGCTGGTGCCGCTTGACGGTGGCAGGCTTGCGCTCGGCACCTGGCAGGGAATCTTCCTTTGCGAGTTCGACGGTCCGCGCTCGCGCAAGGTGTTCGTGAGCGTGCTGGACTAGAAGCGGGTTGACCGAGCACATGGCCGAAGACGCCACCGACATCCGCGACCGCGAGTACTGCGAGCGACTCGTCCGCCTTCAACACTCCAAGTGGAAAACGCTTCTGCGCGTCCAGGCTCCGTACCGCTGGAACCTGCGCCGGCTCGAGCCGGGCTTCACGCTCGAGGTGGGGTGCGGCATCGGTCGCAACCTCGCGCACCTGGGCGGGAACGCGGTCGGGGTGGACACGAACCCCTACGTGGTGGCCGTGGCGCGCCAGGCGGGTTTTCGCGCCTTCACTCCCGAGGATTACTCGGCCTCGGAATGGAATCGAGCCGGCGCGTTCGACTCGCTCCTGTTGGCGCACGTGGCCGAGCACATGCGGCGCGATCAGCTGCTGGAGCTCCTCCAGAAGTACCTTCCCCAGCTGCGCTCGGGCGGGAAGCTGATCCTGATAACCCCTCAGGAAGCCGGCTTCCGCACCGATTCGACGCATCTGGAGTTCATGGATCTGGGCCGTCTGCGTGGCGTGGCCGACGAGCTGGGCCTCGTTCGGATTCGCGACTTCTCCTTCCCTTTCCCGCGCCTGCTCGGTCGAGTGTTCGCCTACAACGAGTTCGTCTGCGTCAGTCGCAAGCCGTAGTCAGTCACCGGCCGCGTGCGTTTCGGGCGCCTCCCGGTGCCAGGCGCGGGGCGTGGCACCGGGGACGAGCGCGGGCTCGAGCGCGCTAGCCGACCGAGTACACGACTATGACCGAGGCGCTCACCTGAATGCGACCGCGCTGAACCGGGGCCGCTCCAAGAGCCGGCGCCTTCGCAGCCGTTCTGTCGAGAGCCGCGTAGATCGGCACCACGTTCTCGGTACCTTCCTTGATCGTGGCGGGCTTGCCCAGGCTGAGGCCGACGTGCTTGGCCATCGAGGCGGCCTTAGCCTGGGCCTTGTCCAGCGCCTCGTTGAGCGCTTTCTCGTAGGTGAGATCCGTGTTCTCCACCGAGAAGGTCGGCCCGCTCTCGAGGTTCGCGCCGGCAGCGGTGACCTGCGTGATCAGCCGGCCGGCCTTCAAGACTTCGTGTAGGTCGACGCTGACCGAGTTCGAGGCGTTGTAGCCGGTGGTGTTCCCGCTCGAGTTTGTGATCGGATTGACGCTCACCTGTTGCGTCTGGATGTCGCGGGCTGCGACTCCCTCCTTCTTGATAGCGGCGATCACCCGGCGCATGGCCGACGAGTTGGCAGCCAGCGCCAGGCTCGCGGTCGAGCCGTCCTTCGAGACGCCGAATGAGAAGTTGGCCAGGTCCGGCTTGGCCTTGATCGTTGCGTCGGCGCTGACGCTGATCGTCCTCTTCACAGGACGGAAGCGCGAACCACACGCGGTGGTCAGGCCTAGTACGAGCAGCGCGATCACTGCGAGAACGAGCGTGGAGCGCTTCATCGTCGATCCTCCTGGGTGGCGGTTGGAGACATACTGACGGGCCGGGCGGCGGCTCCCGCGCCCGTCTACCCGGATACGTCGCAGCCCGCCTCTTCCGTCACTGGCCGCGCGCAAGCTAGGCTTGCCTGCTCATGCCCGCCGCCCCCGTAACGAAAGAACAGGAGCTAGAGCTCCGCATCGAATCGCTCGCCTTCGGCGGCAACGGCGTTGCGCGCCTGGAGGGCTTCGTGCTCTTCGTCCGCCGCGGGCTGCCCGGCGATCTCGTGCGCGCCCGCGTCACCAAGGTGAAGCGCAGCCACGCCGAGGCCGAGACGATCGAGGTGCTCGAGCCGGGCCCGAGCAGGGTCGAGGCGCCCTGCCCGTACTTCGGCGCCTGCGGCGGCTGCCGCTTCCAGGATCTCGCCTACGAAGTGCAGTGCGAGTCGAAGGCCGCGCAGGTCAAAGACGCGCTCGTTCGCATCGCCGGAATCAGTGAGCTGCCGCTCGAGCCGATCGTCCCGGCCGAGGAGATCTACGGCTACCGCAACAAGCTCGAGTACTCGTTCTCGGCCACGCCCGAGGGCCCCGCGCTCGGCTTCCACCACGCCGGTCGCTGGGACGAGCTGCTGCCGATCGAGCGCTGCCTGCTGACGACCGAGCTGGGCAACTCGATCCGCGCGACAGTCGTGGAGTGGGCGCGCGAGGAGGTGCTCGAGGCCTACGACCAGAAGGAGAAACGCGGTTACCTGCGTCATCTAGTCGTGCGCGAAGGCCGCAACACGGGCCAGGCGCTGGTGATGCTCGTGACGGCCTCGGACACGCCCTTCGACCGCGACTTCCTCGTTCGCTCGCTGACTAAGTTCCCCGAGGTTCGCTCGATCTACTGGGCTGTCAACGACGGCGTAGGCGAGACCACCAATGTTCCGGCCAAGCTGATCTGGGGTGAGGAGGCGATCGAAGAGGAACTCTGCGGTCTGAACTTCCGGCTGCGCCCCAACGCCTTTCTGCAGACGAACACGCTGATGGCCGAGAAGCTCTATTCGCTGGCCGGCGAGTACGCGGGCCTGACGGGGGACGAGACGGTCTGGGATCTCTACTGCGGCACCGGCACGATCGGGCTGACGCTGGCGCGGCAGGCGCGTTCGGTCTGGGGAATCGAGATCTCCGAGGAATCGGTGGCCTGCGCGCTTGAGAACGCCGAGCGGAACTCGGTCGGAAACATCGCCTTCTTCGCCGGCAACGTCGGCCAGGTCATCCGCGAGCTGAAGGAACGTTCCGGCGAGCCCGATGTCGTCGTCGTCGACCCACCCCGCGCCGGACTGGCCGGGAAAGCCTTGCGCCGCCTGGCCGAGACCGGGGCGCCGCGCATCGTCTACGTCTCCTGCAACCCGACCACTCTCGCCGGTGACTTCAAGCAACTGCAAGAGCAGGCCGGCTACCGGCTCGTGCGGGCCCAACCGCTGGACATGTTTCCGCACACTCCGCACGTCGAGACTGTGGCGCTGCTCGAACGAGAGACAGCTAGTATCGTTTGACACTAGTTGAGCGCGGCTTCGCGATCGCAGAGTAAGCCGTGCCATCCTCGAACCCTGGAGAAGGAGTTCCCGTGAGAGTCAGGCCGACGATCCGTTCGAGCGAGATTCGCAATTCCGCGCCAGGTAGAGCGCAGCGAGCGTCTACCCGAGTCTTAGCCGTCAGGCTGCTCACAGCCACGGCGGCGGTTGTCGCGGCCGCTGCCCTCCTGGGCGGCGCTCTGGCGCCGCGCAGCGACGCGGCGGCGACGATCAGCGCCGAGCTGGTTAAAAACATCAACCCGAGCGGCGACAGCTACCCGTACGACTTCACTGCGATTGGCACCAGTTTCTACTTCAGAGCCAACGACGGTAGCCACGGAATGGAGCTCTGGAAGAGTGACGGCAGCGCGGCCGGCACCGTCATAGTCAAGGACATCAACCCGGGCAGCGGCGACAGCGGCCCGAACTACCTCGTTGCGATCGGCACCAGCCTCTACTTCTCGGCCAACGACGG
>Ga0209014_10002081_pt1 | contig 11734 bp, 5 predicted proteins | sample BarGraNGADG00212_FD_184491 | JGI IMG/M metagenome (GOLD analysis project Ga0209014, IMG submission 184491) | Arctic peat soil microbial communities from Barrow, Alaska - Barrow Graham LP Ref core NGADG0002-212 (SPAdes) (version 2) | ecosystem: Environmental > Terrestrial > Soil > Wetlands > Peat... | reverse complement strand
CGAAGAATCGAGGTCGCTGACCACTTCGTGAGCGATATGCACGCTCGCATCGACATCGGCACACTCGATACCGACGTGCAGCACCGGCACCTTTCCGGCCCATGCCTCATACTCCACCTCGACCGTGTCATAGCCGAGCCCGACCACAAGGTCGGCGCTCTGGATCAGCTTGCACTGCAGCTTACGCATGGCCCGCTCGATGCAACCGAGCGACAAGGGGTGGTCCTCATCGATCATGCCTTTGGCCATCATTGTCGTTGCGAATGGCATGCTGTGTCGTTCGACAAATGCGCGCAGTGCACGTGGTTCCCTCATACGCATGGCGCTCGCGCCGATCACGGCCAGCGGCCGCTTGGCAACGCGCAGTAATTCGTCGGATTGGGCGATGGATGTCTCTGGTGCTGGCATCAAAGGCACGCGGTTCGGCATTGCCCCCATTGTCTCGGTTGCCGGCGCCAGCGCGATGTCCTCGGGCAGATCGAGGTGCACCGGCCCTTGCGGCTCGGATAGCGCAATATTCAGCGCCTGCGCCATCGTCGAGAAGATTTCGCCGGGACGGAGGCGTAACGTCGCCTTGGTGATCGGCTTGAATAGCGCGTGATGGTCGATCCACATCTGCAGGCGACGGCCAAGCTGCGCCTCATTCAGCGTGCAGGTGATCGCAATCATCGGCGAACGGTCGAGCCAGGCGCTGCCCACGCCCGTGGTGAGGTTAGTTGCGCCGGGGCCGAGGGTGGAAATGCACAGGCCGGGCACGCCCGTCACCCGGCCTGTGACATCCGCGGCAAACGCCGCGGACCCTTCATGCGCGGTCAGCACGAACTCAATGCCGCCGGTGCGCATCGCATTCATCAGAGGCAGCACGTTTCCGCTCGGCACGCCGAAACCGTGCCGGATGCCAGCCGCCTTCAGGACTTGTACGATAAGGTCCGCATTATTCATATTCGTTCAGGTATCCAAATCGAATTGGAAGAAATATTCAGGGTCAGGTTTGGATACTCCCAATATGACTATGTTGCTGCCCATGATAAGCCGCTGCTTTTACGCGGGTTGAGGATAAGGAAAGGGGTCTTGCGTGTCAAGGAGATATTGGAATAAGATCTATCTCCCCTCTGCTCCAAGATACATCTGCGCCGGACGCACCGATCCGGTTATCGGATCGGCATCGGATCGGTTTTTAAAAGTCAACTAGTTGATATTTATTGAGTTAATGGCGGAAGTGCATGGGAATCGAACCCACCTGGGAGGGTACTAGCCCCCCACACCGGATTTGAAGTCCGTGAGGCCCACCAGTGACCTTTGCACTTCCGTGACGTCTCAATAACATATCCGGCCTGGGAATGAAAGGGGCGGCGCAATAAAGCGCCTCTTCTTTACGGAGCTTTGCCGTCGCCCGCTGTCCGGACGGGAGAGGCGCGAGGAAAGTGAAAGCGTTTTCTCACGGACCCGCCGGAATCGAAAAGCGTCGATCTCCCACCGCAGGGGCGACGTTTCTAATAACCCGGTTCCAGCGTCCAATCCAAGGAATCGTCGAGGAGTTGGACCGTCACCATACCGCCCGCTTGGACCATTGTGGCCTCTTCCGGGAGGATGATCAGGCCGTTCGCCCTGACCATCGACTTCAAGATGCCGGAGCCTTGGTCGCCCGTCGTGACGACGGTGTAAAGATCCCCGTCCCTTTGGATCCTGGCCCGGATAAAATGCCGGATTCCCGACTTCTTGCTGATATTCTCGCCGAGACGCGCCTGGACGGTCTGCCGAAACAGGTTCACGTGTCCCATCATCTTGAGGATGGCGGGACGGATGAACTGCTCGAAGGAGACCATCGCGGAGACGGGGTTCCCCGGAAGACCGACGACGGGAACTTCACCCAGCATGCCGAAGGCGAGCGGCCGTCCCGGTTTCATCGCAACCCGCCAGAACTGCATGCGGTTTCCCTCCTCCTTCATGACATCCTTGACGAGGTCATAGTCCCCGACGGAGACGCCGCCGGAAGAGACGATCAGATCGGCTCGGATGGCGGCCCGGAATTTTGCAACGAGGTCCTCCCTCCGGTCTCGTGCGATGCCGATCTGAAGCGGGACGGCGCCACAGTCGAGAACGAGGGCGGCGAGCGAATAGCTGTTGCTGTTGACGATCTTCCAGGGCGATGGCGTCTCGTCGATGTCGGTGAGTTCATCCCCCGTTGCGACGATGGCAACGAGCGGCCGCTGGTGGACGGAGACGAAGGAGCGCCCGAGGGCGGCCAGCATGCCGACCTCGGCGGGCCGGATCACCTCGCCCCGGGAGATCACCTTTTCCCCGGGTTGCACATCCTCTCCCGCCAAACGGATGTCCTGTCCATGTTTTGCCTCGACAAGAATGGCGACCTGCCCGTCTTCCTTCCGCGTATCCTCCACCCGGACGACGGCGTCGGCGCCCTCCGGGACCGGCGCGCCGGTCATGATCCGCGCGGCTTGCCCCGGCCCGATCCGCTTTTCAGGGATGGCCCCGGCGGGGATCTCCTCGACGACCTCCAGGATCGCCGGGGTTTTCTCCGATGCGCCGCGGGTATCCCTCATGCGGAGGGCGTAGCCGTCCATGGCCGAGTTGTCTTTCGGCGGGATGGCGCGTTCGGCATAAACATCCTCGCCGATCACACGCCCCAGCGCGTCGAGGATATTCACCTTCTCCAGCCCGAGCGGAGAGATCGCAGCCAGGATCTTTTTCAGGGCCTCTTCAACGCTGATCATTGTCGTCACCTTTTTTGAAAGTGTCGAAACGCTATCTGAAATGGCTTCCCCTGTCAATAGTGAAGGCGGATGGCGGGTGGGTATGGGGAGGAGAGCGGACCGCAATTTTGTCACTGATTCGGTGAGATATTACCGCTTGAATAAATGCACCCAATATTATAGTAACCACGATTCAGCCTGATGACATTGAAGAGCAATGACCCCATGTCGATAGACAAGATCGCGAAGATGATGCGTTTGCAAACCGTTGTCATCTCCGCTTCGGAATGATCCCCCTGAAAACCTCCGGTGAAAGGGGGGGCTTGAATTTATGAGACCGTCTGTGAGAAAGATCGTTGAGATCAAAAGCAATCCGGGCGATCCCGCCCTGCGGGAGCTGTTGGAGAGGCTCGGCCGCGGGGAGGAGCGGATTGCCGTTGGAGGCCTGGAGGGTGCAGCCCGGGCCTTCGTCATCGCCCTGCTCTTCCGGCATCTGCACCGACCCCTCATCGTGATTGTTCCGACCGAAAAGGAGGCGGAAGCCTGCGTCCGGGATCTCTCCCTCTTCCTGGGGGAGGATCAGGCGTTCCTCCTGCCCCCATGGGATCTCCTGACGACGGATATGTTTGCATTCCAGCGGGAGACGGAGCTTGCCCGCCTGGAGGTCTTCCACCGTCTGGCCTACGGCGGGCCGGCCGTCGTGGTGATCCCCATCCGCGCCCTCATGCAGAAGGTGATTCCGCGCGAGATTCTCGAAGGCTATGTGGGGTGGGTTTCGGTAGGCGACTGCCACGAGCGGGACGAATTCGTACGGAGGCTGACGGAAGGGGGCTACGGCCGCGTGACGCTGGTGGAAGGGAAAGGGGAGTTCAGCGTCCGGGGAAATGTCATCGACCTTTTTCCCCCTCCGGCCGACCATCCGTACCGCCTGGAGTTCTTCGGCGATGAGCTGGAATCGATCCGCTCATTCGACGAGGCCACCCAGCGTTCTCTTACCGAACTCGCTGAATTCAGGCTCTTCCCGGCCCGGGAGGTGATCCTCACCCCCTCGCGGCGGGAGCGCGCCGTCCGGAACATCCGCCGTCGGTCCAACGAGTTGGAACTCCCGCGGGCCGTGAAGGACAAGCTCGCCGAGATGATCGCGACCGGCCTCGGCTCTGCGGTGAACCCGCTGTTCCATTCCCTCTTCTATGACGCCGCCGGCAACGACGATCCGGGGGATCAGGGCCTCGGCACGCTCTTCGACTACCTCCCGGCGGGCGGACTCCTGGTCCTCGATGACCCGCTCGCGATCGCGCTGGCGCAGGAGAGGATCGAAAACGACCTCGACCGTTTCATCCTCAAGGCCCACGACGGGGAACGGTTCCACTTGGAGAAGGAAGCGGCCTACCTGACTTCCGCGGAGGTTTCCGGGCGCCTGCAGGAGATGCGGCAGCTACACCTGTCGGGTCTCTCCCTCGGGACCGGAGACGATGACCGCCACCTTATACACTTTTATCTGGAGCGGGATATCGCCCTCGGCGAGGCGATCCGGACGGAGGCCGAAGAGGCCGGTCTTCTCATGCCGCTTGCGGAGAAGATCCAGGGATGGCTCGGGGAGGGGAAGCGGGTCGTCTTCGTCTGCGGCGGACAGGAGTGCATGCAGCGGACGGGACAGCTCCTCGCGCGGTACGACCTCCCCGTCCGGAAAGAGGCCGGTCCATTCCTGGAAGGGCTTGAAACGGACTGCCTGCCTGGCGCCCTTCTCCTCCGGGAAGGGCGGATCAGCGGCGGATTCCACCTTCCCGGCATGAATCTCGTCGTCCTCTCCGAGGAGGAGATCTTTGGGAAGAAGGTTTTGCGGAGGCGGGTCCGTCCGGCCCGGGAGGGGTATTTCCTCAAGTCGTTTGGGGAACTGGGCGAGGGCGATTTCGTCGTTCACACCGAGCACGGCATCGGCCGCTACCGGGGCCTCCAGAAGCTGACCGCGGGCGGGATCGAAAACGATTTTCTGTTGATCGAATATCAGGAGAACGACCGGCTCTATCTCCCCGTCGACCGGATCGATCAGATCCAGCGCTACATCGGCCCGGACGGGTTCGTCCCGAAGGTGGACAAATTGGGCGGGACCTCCTGGGAGACGGTCAAGGAACGGGTGAAGAAGTCGGTCCGCGAGGTGGCCGAGGAGCTGGTCTCCATCTACGCCGCCCGGGAGGTGATGAACCGGGAGGCCTTCGCCGCCCCCGACCGGATCTACGACGAGTTCTGCGCCTCCTTTGAATTTGAGGAGACGCCGGACCAGGCGAAGGCGATCGAGGAGATCCATCTCGACATGGACGGCGGCAAGCCGATGGACCGCCTGATCTGCGGCGACGCGGGGTTCGGGAAGACCGAGGTGGCGATGCGGGCGTCGCTCCGGGCCGCCCTGGACGGGAAACAGGTGGCTGTTCTCGTCCCCACGACGATCCTCGCCGAACAGCACCACCAGACCTTCTCCGGGCGCCTGAAACCCTATCCGATCCGCGTCGAGGTCCTGAACCGCTTCCGGACGAAGGCCGAGCAGAAGGAGATTCTCGACGGCCTTGCCCGGGGGACGGTGGACATCGTTATCGGCACCCACAGGCTTCTCCAGAAGGACGTGACCTTCCGGAACCTGGGCCTCGTCATCATCGACGAGGAGCAGCGCTTCGGCGTCAGCCACAAGGAGAAACTCAAAAAATTGCGGACGCTGGTCGACGTCCTCACCCTGACGGCGACCCCCATTCCGCGGACGCTCCACCTGTCGCTCGTCGGAATCCGGGACCTCTCCATCATCAACACCGCGCCGGAGGATCGCCTCCCGGTGAAGACCCATGTGCTGGAATTCAACGAGGAGGTGATTGCCGACGCGATCCGCCGTGAGCTGGCAAGAAACGGCCAGGTATTCTTTCTCCACGACCGCGTCCGGTCGATTTTCACGATGGCCCGCCTCGTCCAGAAGCTCGTCCCGGAGGCGCAGGTGGGGGTGGTCCACGGCCGGATGAAGCCGACGGAGATCGAGGGGGCGATGGCGCGGTTCGTCCGGCGGGAGGACAACGTCCTCGTCTGCACGTCGATTATCGGTTCCGGCCTCGACATCCCGACGGCGAACACGATCATCATCAACCGGGCCGACCGTTTCGGCCTTGCACAGCTCTATCAGATCCGGGGGAGGGTTGGGCGGTCAAAAGAGGAGGCCTCCGCTTACCTCCTTGTTCCCAAGGGGGCGATGCTCTCCCGCGATGCCCAGAAGCGGCTCCAGGTGATCATGGACTTCACCGAACCGGGTTCCGGTTTCCGGATCGCCTCCAACGACCTGGAGATCCGGGGTGCGGGGAGCCTGCTCGGGATCTCCCAGTCCGGACACGTCTCTGCCGTGGGCTACGAGCTCTATACGGAACTGATGGATAAGGCGATCCGGGAGATCAAGGGAGAGCCGGCGCCGGAGGAGGAGGTCCGGCCGGAGATCCATCTCGGGATCCCGGCGTTCATCCCCGAGGCGTACATGGCCGACGAACACCGGAGGCTGGTGACCTACAAGCGGGTCTCCCTGGCTTCGACCGACGAGGAGCTTTGCGGGATCCGAGACGAGCTGCTCGATTGCTACGGCCTCGTTCCCCTCGAGGTGGAGAACCTCCTTGCGGTGATCGGGATCCGCAACCTCCTCAAGACCCTCAAGGGGAAGAAGATGGGCTACGACGGCAAGGCGATGTCGGTATTCCTGCAAGAGAAGAGCCCGGTCGACCCCGTCCGGATCATCGAGATGTACCGAAGGAAGGTGCGGGGGGTGCAGCTCAGCCCCGATCTCAAACTGACCATCCCCATGCCGGGGCTCGCGGGGTCGGCGGTCCTGACCCGGGCGCGGGAGTTGCTTCAGGAGCTGAGGGGCTGAAATGGGTGATGCCATGACGGACGGCTTCGGAAAAAGTCTGAAAACTTTTACGGGGACACGATGCGGCATCATGTCCCCGCCATCAGCGCCATCACCTGGGGACACGATGCCGCATCGTGTCCCCGTTCTCCGAAGAGAGGCTCTGCGGGGGATACTCCTGTTGATCGTTATACTTTCATTTGTTGCCGCCTGCGGGAGTGAGAAACCGTCCCCGCCCCCGGCGCCCGCGGTTGCGACCGTGAACGGCCAATCGATTGATCTCAAGGAGTTTGAAAAGGCCCTGGGGGAGGAGACGGCCCTTGCGAAAAGGGAAATGCCGCTGAAGAGAGAGGAAACAGAAAGCCTGAAAGAGGAGGTCCTCGATAACCTGATTCGGGAGAGGATCATGATCCAGCGCGCCCGTGATCTTTCTCTTTCCATCGGAGAAGCGGAGCTCGCCGCCCGGATGGAGGAGATCCGGAAGGATTACAACGGCCAGTTCGACAAAATCTTCAGTGAAGGCGGAATCAGTCTGCCCGAATGGAAGGAGGCCCTGCGGAAGCGGATGCTCCTCGAGAAACTCATTGCCCGGGACGTGAATGAAAAGATTCAGGTGGCGGACGAGGAGGCGGAGCGGTATTACAATGACCATCGCAAGGCCTACGCCACGGATCGGCGGGTGCGTGTCGCGCAGATCGTTCTTCCCGACCGCGACCGGGCGGAGGGGATCCTGAAAAGATTGAAGGCGGGAGAGGATTTTGGTAAGGTAGCGCGGGAGGTTTCTATCGGCCCTGAGGCGACGAGGGGCGGCGATCTCGGTTTCTTCGAACGGGGGGTGATGCCCGAGGCGATCGACCGGATGGTCTTTTCCCTGCCGGTGGGAAAGGTGAGCCGCGTTGCCCAGAGCCCGTACGGTTTCCATATCTTCAAGGTCCTGGGACAAGCGGCGGCCGGCGGCCGGAAGTTTGCGGATGTGAGAGAGAAGGTTATCGCCGATCTGCGAAAACAGAAGGAGGCCGAAGCCTACAAAATCTGGATCGAAGGGCTCAAAGCGACGGCCGCGATCCGGATCAACCGCCCCCTTCCGGGGGGGGCGGCATCGGCGGAAGCGGAGACGAAGGATGCCCGTCCGTCGGCCGTTCCGGAGAAACGCTGACGGCATTTTCCGTGGGGACAGATTTGAAATCTGTCCCCACGGATATCAAAATGATATCAAATTTTAGGAGCTTATGATGAAAATCGGCAAGGCGATTCTGGCGGGAACGGTGGCGATATTCCTGTGCGTGTCGGCACAGGCGGGGGTGGCGGACCGGATCGTGGCCGTCGTCAATGATGAGGTCATCACGCTGTCTGAATTGAACAACGCCTTTGAACCCTATCAGGAACGGGTTACGGCGAATTACCAGGGTCCGGATCGGGAGAAGGCTTTGGGTGAAAACAAGCGGACCCTTCTGAATCGGATGATCGACAATCTCCTGATGGAACAGGAATCCCGGAAAACCGGGATCACCGTCCGGAGTGAGGAGGTGACGGATGCGATCAATGATATGCAGAAGCAGCGGAAAATCTCCCCGGATGAGTTCCTGAAGGCGATGCAGCGGGAGGGGATAACCCTGGATGCCTATCGGAAGGATATCCGGGATCAGCTCGTACGATTGAAGCTGGTCCGGCGGGACATCAAATCCAAAGTAGCGGTGACGGACGAAGAAATCGGAGAGTATTACCGAAAGCATCGGGAGGATTATGATGGGAAGGAGGCCGTTCGGATCAAGCAGATCCTTCTTCTGCTGCCGAAGGAAGAAAACCCGGCCGCGAAGGAGAAACTCCGCGCGGATGCCGATGCCATCCACAAGCGCCTTCTGAACGGCGAGCCGTTTGAACTGCTCTCCGCAAAATTTTCCCAGGGGCCGGCCGCGGCCGAGGGCGGTGATATCGGTTATATCGAGAAGGGGATGATCCACTCTGAGGTGGAGGATGCCGCCTTCAGCCTGCCACTCAATCAGATCAGCGGCGTCATCGAATCGTCCGTCGGATTTCACATCATCCAGGTGGTTGACCGCCGGGGGGCGGGACTCAAGCCCATCGAGAACGTCCGGGAGGAGATCCGGGAAAAGATCGACCGGGAGAAAATGGAAAAGAAGTTCGGCGAGTGGGTCGAGGAGCTCCGGAAGAAGTCGCACATCGAGATCAAGTTATAATGAATACCATTAAAATCAAGGGCGCCTCTCAGCACAACCTCAGGCACATCAACGTGGATATCCCGCGGGACAGCCTCGTCGTCATCACAGGCGTTTCCGGTTCCGGGAAGTCGTCTCTCGCCTTCGACACGATCTACGCCGAGGGACAGCGGCGCTATGTGGAGTCGCTCTCCACCTACGCCCGGCAATTCATCGGCCAGATGGACAAGCCGGATGTGGAATCGATCGAGGGGCTCTCCCCGGCGATCGCGATCGAACAGCGGACGGCCGCCCACAATCCCCGCTCCACCGTGGGGACGGTCACCGAGATCTACGACCATCTCCGGCTCCTCTTCGCCCGGATCGGCGTTCCGCACTGCACCAAGTGCGGGAAGGAGATCCAATCCCAGACGATCGACATGATGCTGGAGACGATCCTCGCGTATCCGCCGAACGCCCGCGTGACGATCCTTGCCCCGATTGCCCGGGGGAAGAAGGGGGAGTTCCAGAAGGAGTTGAAAACGCTTCTGAAGAAGGGGTACGTTCGCGTCCGCGTGGACGGTGAGGTCCGGGAGTTGGCAGAGGAAATCGTCCTCGACAAGAACAAACGCCACGACATCGATGTGGTGATCGACCGCCTCGTGATCAAGGAGGGGATCCGGAAGCGCCTGCGCGACTCGCTGGAGACGGCCTCCGGGCTCTCCGAGGGTCTCGTCCGCGTAGGTTTGGCAGGTGGGGAGGAGGCGCTTTTCAGTGAGCATTATGCCTGCCCGGACTGCGGCGTCAGCATCACGGAGCTTGCCCCGCGGATGTTCTCCTTCAACAGCCCCTACGGTGCCTGCCCGGACTGCGGCGGGCTCGGCACGCGGACGTTTTTCGACGAGGAGCTCGTCGTCCCCGATACGGGGATCTCCGTCCGCGAGGGGGCGATTGTTCCTTGGTCGGGACGCCATTCCCTCCAATACTTCCAGATGATCGACACCCTTGCCGGCCATTACGGCTTCGACATCAACACCCCGTTTCAGGAGCTACCGGCGAAGATCCGGGAGGTCCTGCTGCAAGGCTCCGGGGAGGAGAAGATCCGTTTCCATGCCGACCGGGGTGGAAGGCGTTACTTTCACACCCGCCCCTTTGAGGGGGTGCTCAACCAGCTTGACCGACGCTACCGGGAAACGATGTCCAACGCCGTCCGGATGGATCTGTCGCGCTACATTAATCTCCGGGAATGCCCTAACTGCCTGGGCGCACGCCTGAAGAAGGAAAGTCTGTCCGTGACTGTAGGCGGGAAAAACATCTGCGAGGTCTGCCGCCTTCCGATCCGGGAGTGCCTGGACTTTCTCACGGCGATTCCACTCTCCCCGCAGGAATTCCACGTGACGGAGCGGGTGATGAAGGAGATCCGACTGCGGCTCCGCTTTCTCCTGGACGTCGGAATGGACTACCTGGCCCTGGACCGGGCGTCGGGAAGCCTCTCCGGCGGGGAGGGCCAGCGTATCCGGCTGGCCACGCAGATCGGGTCGGGGCTGGTCGGGGTTCTCTACGTCCTCGACGAGCCGACCGTCGGCCTCCACCAGCGGGACAACGTCCGCCTGATCGCGACCCTTAAGCGTCTGCGCGACATGGGGAACACGGTCCTCGTCGTGGAGCACGACAAGGACATGATGATGGAGTCCGACCAGATCATCGACATCGGCCCGGGGGCGGGGGTGGACGGGGGCGAGGTCGTCTTCCAGGGGACGCCGGAGGAGATCTGCCGAAGCGAGGTCTCGCTGACGGGGGCCTACCTCTCGGGGCGCAAGGCGATCGCCATTCCGGAAACAAGGCGCTCTCTGACGGGGCAGTTCATTGTTCTCGAGGGGGCGAACGAGCACAACCTCCGGAACGTGGACATTAGAATCCCCGTCGGGGTCTTCACCGCGGTCACCGGGGTCTCCGGCTCGGGGAAGAGCACGATGGTGATCGAGACCCTTTACAAGGCGCTCGCCCGGCGGCTGAATCAGGAGCGCACGGGAGGCGGGAAGATTCGCCGCATCGCCGATCTGGGCGGCATCGAGCGGATCATCCTGATGAACCAGCAGCCGATCGGGCGTACCCCCCGTTCCAACCCGGTCACCTACACGGGGGTTTTCTCCCACATCAGGGACCTCTTCACCGGCCTGCCCGAATCCCGGCTCCGGGGCTACAAGCCGGGCCGGTTCAGCTTCAACGTGAAGGGGGGGCGCTGCGAGGCGTGCGAAGGGAACGGCCTGATCAAGATCGAGATGCACTTCCTGCCGGACGTCTACGTCACCTGCGACGTCTGCCACGGCCACCGCTTCAACCTGGACACCCTCGATGTGCGCTACAAGGACAAGAACATCGCCGAAGTGCTCGATATGACCGTCCAGCAGGCCCTTCTCTTCTTCGAGAACATCCCGGCGATCCGCTCGAAGCTCCAGCTCCTCTACGACGTCGGCTTGGGCTACATCCGCCTCGGCCAGTCCGCGACGACCCTATCCGGCGGCGAGGCGCAGCGGATCAAGCTCTCCCGCGAGCTGGGGAAGCGGATGAACAGCCACACCCTCTACATTCTCGACGAGCCGACGATCGGCCTGCACTTCGCCGACATCCAGAAGCTCCTCGACGTCCTGATGCGCCTGGTCGACATGGGGAACACCATCGTTGTGATCGAGCACAACCTCGACGTGATCAAGTGCGCCGACCACATCATCGACCTGGGTCCGGAGGGCGGGCCGGGCGGCGGCCGGATCATCGCCACGGGCACGCCGGAGCAGGTCGCCCGCACGGAGAGCTCCTACACCGGCCAGTTCCTGCGAAAGATCCTCTGACCGGCATTGGCTGAATCATGCCGATGTATGTAAGGAAAATACATTTTCTAAACAGGGAGGAACTTAATATGGCCGACAATCGAATGGACAGAAGGGATTTTATGAAGTCGACGGCTGCCGGATTCGGCGGATTTTTCTTTCTCTCTGCCA
>Ga0209014_10002080_pt1 | contig 11735 bp, 11 predicted proteins | sample BarGraNGADG00212_FD_184491 | JGI IMG/M metagenome (GOLD analysis project Ga0209014, IMG submission 184491) | Arctic peat soil microbial communities from Barrow, Alaska - Barrow Graham LP Ref core NGADG0002-212 (SPAdes) (version 2) | ecosystem: Environmental > Terrestrial > Soil > Wetlands >... | reverse complement strand
CCCCGCCAGCAGGATCCGGAGGCCGGGCCGTCGCGCCGCGATCGCCGCCGTCGCGACGGCGATCTCCGTGGCGAGCTCGCGTTCGTCGGCGCCGGGCGGATCCGCGACCCCGACCAGCACCGCGACCACGCCCGGCCGCGTCGCGCGCCGCGTCAGCTCGAGCGGATCCGTCCGCTCGGCGCTGCCCGCGACGATGCTCCAGCCGGCTCCGCGGGCGGCCTCCTCGAGCCGGGCGCGCGTCCGCTCGGTTGCGGCGATCACGGCGAGGTTCGCGCCGGGCCGGCTCCGGGCGACGAGCCGGGGCACATCGGCCCAGGGGATCGGTGCGCCCGGCGACGCGCTCCCGATCGCCCGGGCGGCGGCCGGGTCCGCAGCGTCGAGCCGGTTCGCGAGGAGGCGGACGAGAGCGTCGGGGCTGCTGCCGGCCGGAAGGGCCGTCGCCGCCAGGAGGCGCCAGCGCCCGTCGACCTGCCCGACGAGGGCGCCGGCGAGCGTGGCCGACCCGTGATCCAGCGTGGAGAACGAGGCCCGGCGTCCGTCGGCGGTCGTGGCATCCGCGCGCGGCGAGCGCACCCGCCGGGTCCGAGGCGTTCGGGCGTCGCGGGCCGTCGCGGAGGAGGACCCGGCGTCGACAGGGGGCTCCACGGCCTCCGGCGCTCCGCGGCTCACGCGTCCCAGACCGACTCCTCGTCGAGTTCCTCGAGCCGGTCGATCAGCTGCTCGATCCCGACCTCGTCCGCGAGGAGCGCGCTCGCGGGCGCGCTGCCGCCCCCGAAGAGCTGGCGCAGGACCGGGTCGAAGAAGGTCATGGCGCTGCCGGCGAGCCCGCCGTCGGGCATGCTCGCGTGGAGGAAGAGGACCGCCGGGCCCGTCATCCCGCACAGCTGGATCTCGCGCGCGACCTCCTCCACGAGGGCAGCGCGCAGCTCGTCCACGGGCATGTAGGGCAGCGTCACGCGGAGATCCCGGCCGGCGGCTCCGCCGCGGCCGCGAGGGCGAGCCGGAACGCCTCGTAGGACGCCGCGCCACGCAGGGCGAGCGTCACGCGGGTCAGGCGCGGCGAGCGCGCCAGCTCGGAGCGGATCGCGGCGACCGTGACGCGGGCGCCCTCGGCGATCGGGAAGCCACCCACGCCGGTCCCGAGCGCCGGGATGGCCAGCGTCTCCACACCGAGCTCGCGAGCCCGCGCGAACGCGTTGCGAACGGCCCGGTCGATCGTGGCCGAGTCGGTCCGGCGCGCGCTGTCGATCGAGACCGCGTGGATCACCCAGCGGGCGGCCAGCGATCCGCCGCCGGTGACGATCGCGTCGCCCAGGCCTGCCGGTCCCTGGCGGACGGCTGCGAACTCGATCTCCTCGCCGCCCTGGCGCTTGATCGCGCCGGCCACCCCGGTCGCCATCCAGAGGCTCGTGGTCGCCGGGCTCACGATCGCGTCCACCTCGAGGTCACAGATGTCCCCATTCCAGAGCGCGATCTCCGCCATGGCCCCCGGTCCTTGGTGAGCGTGGAAATGCCGACCGCCTCGGCCGGCGCAGTGTACACCCGAGTCAGGCGGGCAGACATCCCGGCGACCACCTCCCAGCTGATCGTGGTGCGTTCCAGCGCCAGCTCCGCGGCCGTGATCCGGGCGCCGCCCTGCTCGCCGAGGAGCACGAACTCGTCGTCGGGCGTCACGGGCGGACCCGGCACGTCCGTCACGTCTGCCATGACGGCGTCCATCGCGACGGTCCCGACCAGGGGGACGCGGCCGCCCCGGACGATCGCGGCGGCGCGGTTTCCGAGCACGCGGGCCCAGCCGTCCGCATACCCGACGGGCAGCGTCGCGATCCGGCTCGTCCGGGCCGTGATGAAGGTCGGGCCGTACCCGACGCCCTCGCCGGCCGGCAGGTCCGTCACGCGCACCGGCCGGGCGTGGAGCGAGAGGACCGGCTGGAGCACCGCATCGATGCCGGCGGCTGCCTGGCCGATCGGCAGTCCCTCGGGCCTGATCCCGTAGAGCGCCAGGCCCACGCGGAGGCCGTCGAAGAGAGGGCGCTCCCCACCGACGTACCGCTCGATGGCGAGCAGGCCGCCGGATGCGAGCAGGTGACGGTGCGGGACCGAGCTCCCGGCGCCGACCAGGGCGTTGAGCGCGGCCTCGAAGCGCGCGACCTGGCGCGCGGTCCGGGCGGCGTCCCCGGGCGCCTGGAGATGCGACCACGCCCCGGCGAAACGGGTCCCCGCGACGCCCGCAAGCGCCCGTACCGCCGCCACGGCCTCGTCCGGCGCCAGCCCGTCGCGTCCGAGCCCGGTCTCGATCGCCACGTGGACGGCCAGATCGCCGAGGCGGCCCCGCGATCGACCGCGGGCCCGGGCATAGGCGGCCAGCCCGCGCGCCCAGAGGGCGTCGTCGCCGGCGGCCAGCGCGATCCCCGCGCGGGCGGCCTCGGGGACGCCGTCGGGCGGGACCGGGAACAGGACGAGAACGGGGGCCGCGACGCCGGCCGCGCGGAGCGCCAGCGCCTCGTCCAGCGTGGCCACGCACAGCCCGTGCGCGCCGGCCGCCATCGCGGCATGGGCGACCGGCACCGCACCGTGGCCGTACGCGTTGGCCTTGACGACGGCCTCGACGAGCGTGCCCGACGGGAGCGCCGCCACGATCGCGCGCACGTTCCCGGCCAGCCGGGCAAGGTCGATCTCCAACCACGCCGTGCGCGGCAGGGGCGGAAGGCCGGCGGCCCGGAGGCGCGCCTCGATCGGCAACGCCTCCCCGGTCACCCGGCGGGCCGCCCGAATCCGAGGGTTCCGCCGCCGGCCCGCCGCGCAGCGTCGATCGCGAGGCGGTTGCGTGCCCGGGCGATCTCGATGGGCAGGTCGCCCGCCAGCAGCCCGGCGTCGCCCACACGATGCCGCACCGCCTCGCCCGCGAGGCCATGGAGGTAGACGCCGAGGCGCGCGGCCGCGAAGGGCGGGAGGCCCTGGGCGAGCAGTCCGCCGATCGTGCCCGCCAGGACGTCGCCCGTGCCGCCCGTGGCAAGGGCCGGGTTCTCGAACGTCGCGACCGCAGCCGATCCGTCGGGGGCCGCGATCACGGTGTGCGCCCCCTTGAGCACCACGACCTGGCCCCACGCACGGGCCGCGTCGCGGGCGGCCGCGAGCCGGGCGGCATCGTCACCCGCCAGGTCCCCGTCGGCTTCCGGCGCGACGCCAGCGGCGGCACGCAGGCGCCGGAACTCGCCGGCGTGCGGAGTGAGCACGCACGGCCGGACGACGCCCTCCCACCAGCCATCCTCGGCGGCAAGCGAGCGGAGCGCCTCCGCGTCCACGACCGCCGGGCTGGCATCGTCGCCGGAGCCGGCCGCGAGGATGCCGCGGATGAGCGCCGCGGTCGCAAGGGACGGTCGCAGCCCGGGGCCGACGACGAGCGCGTCGTGCTCGTGATCGAGGATCCGGGCCAGGGCGGGCTCCGGGTCCACCTCCTCGACGTCATCCTCGGCGAGCGCGAGCGTCGTCGCCTCGACGACCTTCGCCGCGAAGAGCGGCTGGAGCGACTCGGGGACGGCCAGCGTGACGAGGCCGGCCCCGGCCCGGCCCGCGGCCTGGCAGACGAGGAGCGGGGCGCCGGCGTAGTCGAGCGACCCCGCCACCACGAGGAGCTTCCCGAACGTCCCCTTGTGGCCGCGGACCGGTCGGGCGGGAAGCAGCAGGCCGGCGCTCCGGTCGTCGAGGCGCTCGACGGGCTGCTCGGCCGCGGCGGGACCGCGCTGCTCAGTCGCCATCGCCCGACCCCTCGGCCGCCGCCGTGAGCGCCGCCGCCTCGCGGCCGAGCCCGCGGATTCGCTCCATACGGCGGAGCAGGGCCGCCTCGCGGTCGCCCAGCCGCTCCTCGATGTCGAGCGGGAAGACATAGCGGCCGCCGGCGGTGCGCACGCCGAACGCGACGGCAAGGGCGTACTCGCGCTCGTGCGTGATGCTGACGGCGATCCGGGCCAGGCCCAGCTGGTCCGCCCGGGCAGCCGCCCGCCCGTGAAGCCGGACCGCGGGCTGACCGGTCGGCAGTCGCTCGATCTCGATGTCGAGCCAGCCGATGCCCCGGACGCCGAGCCCGAGCACCTTGCTCACGGCCTCCTTCGCGGCCCACCGACCGGCGAACGTCTCGGGCCGCGCACGCACGTAGGCCGCCTCGCGCGGGGTGAGCACGCGCCGGACGAAGCGGTCGCCGAAGCGCGCCAGCGCGTCGCGGATCCGCTCGACGCGGATGATGTCCAGCCCGAGCTCGGCCGTCCCGCCCGGGACCCGCGGGTCCGGCATGGCCACGCGTTACTCGACCGTGACCGACTTCGCGAGGTTCCGCGGCTGGTCCACGTCGGTGCCGCGGGCGACCGCCGCGTGGTAGGCGAACAGCTGCAGGGGGATGATCGCGAGGATCGGGCCGAGCGCCTCGTGGGTCGGCGGGACCCACATGATGTCGTCGGCGAACCGGTCGATCTGGTCGTCGCCCTCGGTCGCCACCGCGATGACGCGGGCGTCCCGGGCCCGGCCCTCCATGATGTTGCTGACCAGCTTCTCGTAGACGACGGAGCGCGTCGCCACCGCCACCAGGGGGCATTCGGCGTCGAGCAGGCTGATGGGGCCGTGCTTCAGCTCGCCGGCCGCGTATCCCTCGGCATGGAGGTAGCTCACCTCCTTGAGCTTGAGGGCGCCCTCCATGGCGGTCGGGTAGGTGTACCCGCGCCCCACGAACATGAAGCCCCGCGAGTTGACGTAGCGCCGGGCGATCGGGGCGATGCCGCCGCCGGCGTCCAGCGCCCGCTGGGCCGCGTCCGGGAGGGCCCGCAGCTCGCGGACGAGGGTCGCCTCGACGTCCCGGTCCAGGGTCCCCCGCAGCCGCGCGATCTGTGCCGCGACCAGGACGAGCGTCAGGACCTGCGTCGTGAACGTCTTCGACGCGGCGACCGCGACCTCGGGGCCGGCCTGCAGGAAGAGGACCGCATCGGCCTCGCGGGTGATCGCGGACCCGACGGTGTTCGTCACGGCGATGATCGGGCAGCCGCGCTCGCGGGCGAGGCGCGTCGGCGCGATCGTATCCGCCGTCTCCCCTGACTGCGTGACGGCGATCACAAGGGTGCGCGCGTCGAGCGGCGGCGGGCTGTAGCGGAACTCCGAGCCCACCGTCACGCGGGCGGGCAGGCCGGTCCACTCCTGGACCGCGGCGGCGCCCACGAGGGCCGCATAGGATGCGCTGCCGCACGCGACGAACTCCACGCGGTCCACGGCGGCGAGCGCGGCGGCCATCCCGGCGAGCTCGTCGGTGCGGATCGTCGCCCCCTGCCCAAGCCGGCCCGCGAGGCACTGGCGCAGCGCCTGGGGCTGCTCGTGGATCTCCTTGAGCATGAAGTGGTCGAAGCCGCCCTTCTCGGCGGCCTCCGGGGTCCAGTCCACCCGGGTGACGAGCCGCTCGCGCGGCGATCCGTCGACGCCGGTGACGGTGACCCGCGTCGGGCGGACGTCGACCACGTCGCCCTCCTCGAGGAAGATCACCCGGTTCGTGTGGGCCAGGATCGCCGCCACGTCGGACGCGATGAACGCCTCGTCGTCGCCCAGCCCCACCACGAGCGGCACGTTCTGGCGTGCCCCGACGAGGCGATCCGGCTCGCCGCGGTGCATGACGGCCACCGCGTACGCGCCTTCGACGCGAGCCAGCGCGGCCCGAACGGCATCCGCGAGGTCGCCCGCATACGCCTCCTCGACGAGGTGCGCCAGCGCCTCGGTGTCGGTCTCGGAGGTGAGCACGTGGCCACGCGCCTCCAGGCCGTCGCGCAGCTCGCGGAAGTTCTCGATGATCCCGTTGTGGATCACCGTGATTGCGCCGGTGCAGTCCACGTGCGGGTGGGCGTTGAGATCGTTCGGGCGTCCGTGAGTTGCCCACCGGGTGTGCGCGAGGCCGATTCCGGCGTTTGGCGTCCGGTCGAGGAGGGCCGTGCGGAGGTTGGCGAGCTTGCCCGCCCGCTTCTCCACGAAGAGCTCGCCCGACTCGGTGACCAGCGCGATCCCCGCCGAGTCGTAGCCGCGGTACTCCAGGCGCCGAAGCCCTTCGAGGAGGATCGGGCCGGCCGCCCGAGGACCCGTGTAACCGACGATGCCGCACATGCCGTCGAGTGCCTCCGTTGCGCCAACCGGGCCTCGATGGCCGCCGGGCTAGTTTAGGCGGTCGCCCGCCAACGCCGCGAGCTCGTCGGCGAGCCGGCCCACCAGGTCGTGGTCCTGGCCCTCCACCATGACGCGGAGCGCCGACTCCGTGCCCGACGGGCGAACGAGGACCCGCCCGCCGATCGACAGCCGGGCCTCCGCGGCGGCGATCGCGCGGCGCAGCTCGGGATCCGCCTCCCACTGCTCCTTGTGCCGGACGTGGATTGCGCGCTGCTCCTGCGGGAAGAGCGGCACCCCGGCCGCCAGCTCGTCGATCGGACGGCCGGTCCGGCCCACGATCCCGAGGACCTCGAGCGCGGTGACCAGCCCGTCGCCGGTCGAGGCGTGGTCGAGGACGATCACGTGACCGCTCTTCTCGCCGCCGAGGTTCGCCCCGGTCACCTGCATCCCGTCGAGGATGTACTTGTCGCCGACGGGCGTCCGGACAATCTGGCCGCCCTTCGCGCCAAGGGCCATCTCCAGGCCGCCGTTCGAGAGGACCGTCACGACGAGGATCCCGCCGGTGAGCGCGCCCCGTTCCAGCCGGTCGAGCGCGCAGAGGCCCAGGAGCTGGTCGCCGTCGACGACCCGGCCGTGCCGATCGACGACGACCAGGCGGTCGGCGTCGCCATCGAGCGCGAACCCCAGGTCCGCGCCGCGAGCGATCACCTGCGCCGCGAGATCCGCGGGCGCGGTTGCGCCGCAGTCGACGTTGATGTTCTCTCCGTCGGGGTCGTTGTGGATCACCTCGACGGTGGCCCCGGTCGCGGCGAGGAGCTCCGGCGCGGTCACGCCCCCGGAGCCGTTCGCGCAGTCGAGGACGATGCGCAGGCGGCAGGGCGTGGCCCGGGCGAGCCGCAGGCGATCCGCCCGGTACCGGTCGACGAGCGACGGGTCGCGGACCATGCGACCGATGCCGGCATTGCGCGGCCCGCCGAGCTCCTCGGTCCGCCAGATGAGCTGCTCGAGGCGGTCCTCCACCGCGTCGTCGAGCTTGAGGCCGCGCCCGTCGAGCACCTTGAGCCCGTTGTCGTCGGCCGGGTTGTGGGACGCCGAGACCATGATCCCCGCCGCGAACGTCCCGGTCCCCGCGAGGAACGCGAGCGCCGGCGTGGGGAGCACGTCTGCGTCGTGGACGTCCGCACCAAGGCTCGCCGCGCCGGCCGCGATGGCGGACACGAACATCTGCCCGGACCGCCGCGTGTCGCGGCCCACCACCATGCTCCCGCCCGCCCCGACGAGCTCGTGGGCGGTCGCCCGCCCCAGCGCGTAGGCAATGGTCGGCCGGAGGTCGACATTCGCGACCCCGCGGATCCCGTCGGTCCCGAAGAGCCGGCCCATCGTCACGGCACCACGGATGGGGTCGGCGATGCCGGCGGAGCCGGCGACGGCGAGCTGGGCGGCGTGACGGTCACGGATACCTCCGGCGGCGAGAGCGCGACGACGTTGAGGGCGGGCGGGACGGCGACCTCGGGGGCGACGGGATGCGTGCCTTCGCCAAGCCCGGCCACGTCGACGATCGCCACCAGCGCAGCCCCGTCCAGCGCGTTGAGCGGTCCGATGGGCCCGCCGAGCGTGATCACGACCTGGCCCGCGCCGAGATCGTAGCGGGTCGCCGGGTCGGCGTTCTTCAGGGTGACACCGATCTGGAACGACCGCGTGCCGACCTGCGGGCGGACCGAGGCGGTCACCCGGACGGTGGCGACGCCGAGCGCCGTGACTCCCGGCGGGAGGTCCAGGGGCACGTCGGCGACGACGTCGGACGTCGCGCCGGCGATCGAAACCGGCTTCGTGTCGATCTTCACGAGCGTGGCGAGGAGGGCCGATTCGGCCTCGACTGTCACGAGCAAGGGAGCCGCCGTGATCCCGGCGACGAGCGACCCCGGGTCCGGCACGCCGGAGACGACCGGGTTGACGGGCAGCGCCCGGGTCGAGAGCTGGCTGCCGATCTGGATCGTCACCCGGACCGAGCTTGGCTGCAGCTCGACCGTCGGGACGACATCGCCGCGGGCATCCACGGCCAGCAGGTCGACGACCTGGTTGATGTCGATCCCGGATGGCTGGATCCTCACCCGCGCCTCGGCCGCGGCCACGAGCACGACCGACGACTCCTGTCCGGTCACCGTGACGCTGTCCTGGGAGACCACGGGCTCGCGCACGTCGAGGCCGTCGGGCACCGTCCCGCGATCGACCTGCACGGGGACGACCTTGCTCGCGAGCGGATCCAGGCGGACCTGGATCCGGGACGGGCTGAAGTCGATCACCTGGACGCTCGACGGATCCGTGGTCCGGACGATGACCGGCACGCTCACGGGCGGAGAGCCGGCCACCACCGGGACCCCGGAGAGGTCGATCGTCGCGGTGAAGCTTGCCGTGGTGACCGTCGGCCGGTTCGCCCCGATCGCCAGGTACCGGATGGCCGTGACGTCATCGAGGTTGCCGATGATGAAGGCATTCGCGGGCTGGTTGAGGACCTGGATCGGGATGCGCCCCTGGAACGTCTCCGCGCTGGCCGACACGATGAGGCCCGCGTAGAGGAGGGTCGCGAGCAGGATGGCCGCGAGCTTGAGGGGCCAGTTGTGGAAGACGAAGCCGACGATCCGACGCACGGTGCTCAGCGACCCGCCCCGGCCGCGGCGCCGTCCGCCTCGTCGCTCACGTCGCCGATGATGGGCGGCGGCTCCGCACCGCGGCGAAGGGTGCGTCCACGCGCGACGAGCGCGGCGCGACGCAATGCTCCCGGCCCCAGCGGACCCGGAGTACCACCGGCCCGCGTCGGGAACCGCCCGCGGAGGGCGGCCCCTGCGGCACGCTCGGGCAGCATGAGCGCGAGGATCGCGCGGACCAGCTCCGGCTCGTCGAGGTTGCGCCGGATCCGGGCCCGCTCGACGATGCTCGCCTGGCCGGTCTCCTCGGAGACGACCACGACCACCGCGTCGGTCTGCTCCGTGATCCCGAGCGCCGCCCGGTGGCGCGTGCCGAAGCGCTCGGCCTGGACGGTCGTCTCCGCCAGCGGAAGGACCGCGCCCGCCGCGACGATCGTCGTGCCGCGGATGATCACGGCGCCGTCGTGGAGCGCGCCGCTCGGCGTGAAGATCGCCTCCAGGAGATCGGACGAGAGGTCCGCGTGGACCATCACGCCGGTCTCCGCGATCTCCTCGAGGCCGGTCTCCCGTTCCACGACCATGAGGGCCCCGAATCCCGAGCCCGCCAGGTGGGTCGCAGCGCGCGCCACGGCGAAGGCCATCTGCTCGGCGCTGCGCTGGTCGGCAGGCGAGGTCAGCCAGGCGAACGATCCGACGCGACCGATCCGCTCGAGGGCGCGGCGTAGCTCGGGCTGGAAGACGACCACGAGCGCGAACAGGCCGACGACCGCACCGGCCTGCATGAGCTGCGTGAACAGGCGCAGGCCCACGGCCTGGGCGACCGCATAGATCAGGAGGATCACGCTGACGCCGATCACGAGCCGGACTGCGCGCGTCCCGCGGATCAGGCTGAAGAGCCAGTAGATGACGAGCGCCGTGATCGCGATGTCGACGAGCGAGATCGGTCGAATCTGTCCGACCAGCGACTCGAGGAGCTGCGACATCGTCCGGTGAGTGTAGCACCGGGTTCGGTCACGACCTCCGGGGTGGCGACCTCCGCGCGGTCACGGCACCCGCTCCGCGACCTCGAGGCGCGGCCTGCCGCGCCTCGACGTCAGGCCGGTGCGAACCGGGGATCGTCCGGGAAGGCCTCCCGGGCCGCCGCGAGGATGCGCTCCCGCGCGGCCGCGTCGCCATCGATCTCGACGAGGTGCACGAGGCCGCGGTACGTGTCGCCCGCGAAGCCGCTCGCGCCGCGTTCGAGCGCGAGCTCCGCGATCAGGAGGTGGAGGTCCACGTCGCCCGGCCCGACCCCCAGGGCATCGACGCACACGTCGAGCGCCGCCACTGGGTGCCCCGCGGCCCGGTAAGCCCGCGCCGCGGCCATCGCCGCCGCCACCGCGCCCTGCAGGTCGCCGCGCGCGGCCGCCTCCTCGGCGGCGAGGGCAAGCGGGTCGCCGTCCACGTACCGGGCCGCCGCGTCGATCCCCGGGACGCTGCCGCCGGTCTCGGGCGCCTCTGCCCCGCCGGGCGACTCGTCGGCGACCTCCGCGGCTGCCGCGCCCGATTCTTCAGCGGGCACAGTGTCGGCGGGCGCCTCCACGGGAGGCGCCACCTCTGGTTGGGTATCGAGAGGGACGGGCGCAAGGGCCAGCGCCCGTTCCGCCTCTGCCTCGCCGGCCACGCGGCGGAGCTCCTCGGCCAGGTCGCGATAGCGCTCGCGGCGCGCCTGCGTCGGCTGGATCTCCAGGGCGCGCCGGAGCGCGTCACACGCCTCGGGGTGCTTCCCGGCCACCCGGCGCGCATCGGCGAGCTCGTCGAAGGTCGCGGCCGCATCGTCGGGCCGCTCCAGCACGACGAGCGCCTGGGCACGACCCACGAGCGCGGCGTCGTCCGCGGGGACCAGGGCAAGGGCCGCGTCGAAGCTCTCGAGGGCCTGGGCCGGCTGGCCCAGCCGGAGCTCCACGGATCCGAGCGAGGTCCGCGGTACGGCGCGGTCGCTCGCGAGATCGGCTGCCTCTCGATACCAGGCGACGGCGGCCTCCAGCCTGCCGCGCATGACGGCCACGTGGCCGGCCCGAAGGGCCTCCCGGTAGCGGTCGAAGAGGGCTTCGGTCATCCCTCGCCTAGGGTGTCTCGAGGCGGTTCGGGCGCCCGCTCGCGCGCCCCGCTTCTCAGCGCTTGGTGTACTGCGGCGCCTTGCGGGCTCGCTTCAGGCCGTACTTCTTGCGCTCCTTCATCCGCGGGTCGCGGGTGAGGAAGCCGGCCTGGCGGAGCGGGACGCGGTTGCCCTCGGGGTCCACCATCAGGAGCGCCCGCGCGATCCCGTGGCGGATCGCGCCGGCCTGGCCGGTGACGCCGCCGCCCTCGACCTTGATGAGGGTATTGAAGCGGCCCTCGGTGCCGGTCACGCGGAACGGCATGCGCAGCTCGCCCTCCGGCACGGCATTGCCGAAGTGCTGCTCGAGCGACCGGCCGTTGACGACGATCTCGCCCTCGCCGGGGATGAGGCGGACGCGTGCGACGGCGGTCTTCCGGCGCCCGGTCCCATGAAAGAAGGACGGGATGGTCATGTGGGCATGCTCCTCGTCAGGCCAGCGGTTCCGGCCGCTGGGCCTGGTGGGGGTGATCCGCGCCGGCGTAGATCTTGAGCTTCCGGAGCTGCTGCGCGCCGAGGCGGGAATGGGGAACCATGCCCTTCACCGCGCGACGCACGGCCTCCTCGGGACGGCGCTCCATCAGGTGACCGAGCGTCTCTTCCTTGTACCCGCCCGGGTAGCCGCTGTGCCGCGCGTAGATCTTGGCGTCCAGCTTGTCGCGGCTGACGGCGACCTTCGCGGCATTGAGCACGATCACGTGATCGCCGCCGTCCAGGTTGGGCGTGTAGGTCGGCTTGTTCTTGCCGACGAGGACGCGGGCGATCCGCGACGCGAGCCGGCCGAGCGTCTCGTCCGTCGCGTCGACGACGTACCAGCGTCGCTC
>Ga0209014_10002079_pt1 | contig 11735 bp, 12 predicted proteins | sample BarGraNGADG00212_FD_184491 | JGI IMG/M metagenome (GOLD analysis project Ga0209014, IMG submission 184491) | Arctic peat soil microbial communities from Barrow, Alaska - Barrow Graham LP Ref core NGADG0002-212 (SPAdes) (version 2) | ecosystem: Environmental > Terrestrial > Soil > Wetlands >... | reverse complement strand
TCCCGCCGCGGCGACCGCCAGCAGGTCGACGACGTCGACGCACCGCCGAACGACGCTGAGACCGTTGGCGCCCCGCTCGCCCGCCGCGACAAGCGCCGCCTCCCAGCCGGCACCTGCCGCCGCGGTCAGAACCGGCAGCTTCACGAACCGCTTGCCGCGACCGCGCAGCCCTTGAGATCCGGGAGGTTGTCGTTGGCACCTGGCTGCGGCGCTCCGGTGAGCACGCCCGCTCGCATCGTCGAGGTGTCGTAGGCCAGTGCCGCGATTAGCCGCTCCGCGAGGTCGGGCGCGATGCTGACGACGACGTCCTGGCCACCAGCCGAGGAGAACCTGCCACCGCTGGCGTCGTGCACGCCCTGCACCGCGACGTCGGCGAGCACAACGAGTGAGGAGCACGCCTTGGTCGAGAGCCATATCTTCACCCGCTGCCCGATCGCGAGGGCTGGGGCGGCATCGGCCGCCAGCGGGATGGTCACGGTGGTCAGCGCGGGGGACTGTCGAGCGCTGTAGCGGGCAGCAGCTCGTCACGCGACACAGGCCGGTTGAGCATCTTGCCGATCACGGTCACCGGGTCGGAGAGATAGACACCGCGGTCGGGCAGCTGCACCCGCACGATCCGCACATCATGAGCCATCAGGACCGAGCCCGCCTGCAGATCGCGGCTGACAGCGACCATCTGGTAGCGGTGCTCGGCACCCGCGACGACGCGAGCGCCGAGCAGTATCGAACCGAGGACGAGGACGGCGCCGAGCACCAGACGCGGATCGAACCAACTCGGCTTCTTCATCCGTCGCGCCAGTGGTGATGAATCGGTCACAGCAGACATAGTGCCCGAAATATCGCAAATCGTCCAAGACCTCCTGCGACGCCTGTGGACGAACGATCCTGAGTCGTTGCCGACTGTAAGACTGTTTCCCGACGGCCGCGATGGACGGAAGGGACGGCGACGCCAGCAATGACCACTGAGCGCTTCTTGACTCTCACCGACGTCGCCGAGATCCTCAACATCTCCGCGTCCCAGACCTACGCCTTGGTGCGCAACAAGGAGCTGGACGCGATCAAGATCGGCGGTCGAGGCCAGTGGCGAGTCGAGCGCGCCAAACTCGAGGAGTACATCGCGCGGATGTACGAGCAGACCCGGCGTTTCGTGGATGAGCATCCCTTCGTGGAGGCCGACGAACATTCATAGATCGGCGCGTCCGACGAACATTCATTGGGCATCGCGACGCAGCGCGACCAGCGCGACCAGCGCCACCAGGCGCAGCTGCCTCTGATCGCCGGCGCGACGAGGCTCCCCCGACGAGTGCAGCGTGGCCTCGACGAAGTCACGCCCAACCCGATCGAGCGTGCCGTCGACGATCGACGAATCCGACAGGTAGAGCCGCGCCACCGAGCGGTCTCGAGCGATGCCGCGCAGCGCGTGGCCGATTCCGAGCCGAGACTCGACCGGACCCGTGCAGCTGGGCGCGGCCGACCCACGCCGCAGACCGTCGACGGTGACGATCGACCGCGCCGCGACGACGGCCTCGCGCCCGTCGCCCTCGTCGATCAGAACCCAGTCCGAGCCCACCCTGCACAGCACTCCAGTGACGTCGACAGCCGCCTGGCAGTGGACGCGCAGGCGCGTTCCGACCGCCGGTCGAAGCCGGTCGAGCAGCGCGAGCGCGCCGACCTCGATCCGCGCGCGCTCCTCGACCTCGGCCGCGCGTTCGGCGCGCTCGAGCTCGAGCGCCTGAGCATCCAGGTCCGCGAACAGGTCGTCCCAGCGCACGTCGATCTCCTTCAGGTCGGGCCCGTCCGCAGTCAATCACCAGATCTTGACGCTCCGACATTTGCCCCTTATAACTGCACACAACAACAAATAGAGGGAAACATATGTCAAACAGATCATCCTGGCTATACCCGGCAGTAACCATCGTGGACGCGGTGGCGATCGTCGGGCTGATGCCGAGCCCGCGCGAGCTCGCGGGCGACCTGGCCGACCCGGGCACCTGGGTCGCCTCAGCCGGTGCCGACTCGGCAGCAACCGCGCTCTGCGAGGCCGCGCTGTGGTGCGTCGCGGTCTGGCTGGGCCTCGGGCTGCTGGCCGGGTTGACGGCTCGGCTGCCGGGCTCAGTCGGGCGCGTGGCCGACGTGGTCTGTCGACGCCTGCTGCCGCGCACGCTGTATCGAGTCGTGGCCGTAACGGCGGGAGTAGGTGTCGTGCTCGCCCCGCTCGCGGCTAGCGCTCGCGCACCAGAGCCAGGCGGGCCAGCTGCCGCCGATCGACTGCCGGCGGCGTCGGGAGCGGCACTCCCCGCACCGGCGTGGCCCACCGATCCACCGTCAAGCGCTGCGGGCCCGGCCCGACCCGGCGACGCGTCTGTCGAGCACCGCGTTCGCCCGGGCGACTCGCTGTGGCGCATCACGGCGGCTGCGCTCGGCCCCGCGGCCACCTCGCGTGACGTGGCCGCGGCTTGGCCGACGGTCTACGCCGCCAACCAGGTCACGATCGGCCCCGATCCGGAACTCATCAAACCAGGGCAGCTGCTACGGCTTCCCGTCGATCTGAAGGAGTACGACCGATGATCACCGCGGTGCGTCCGGCCCCACGACGCGAGCCACCGTTCGACGACGAGATCACGACGACCGGCTGCGCAGTCGGGCCGCTCGATCAGCAGCTCCCGTTCGAACCCGTCGTCCGCCAGTCGCCTTTCGCACGCTCACCACGCGCCGACCGCTCTGACCTGCCCGACCCAGCGATGTGGGGCCGGCGGCTCATCGTCGGCATCATCGAGACAGCAGGCGGCAGGCGGCCGCTGCAGCAACTCAGCACGGTGTTGAGCGCATCGGTGGCTCGCGGTCTCAGCGCCGACCTGGACCAGGCAGCACGCGGGCGCCGGCCGCACTGGACGCACGCCGCCACGGTGCGGTCCGTCCGCGCGGCCGAGCCCAGCGACGGTGTCGCAGAGCTGTGCGCCACGGTGCAGGCCGGATCGAGGATCCGCGCGATCGCGATTCGCGCCGAGGCGCACCACGGCCGGTGGCGGTGCACCCGCCTACAGCTCGGCTGAGCTTCTCGGGCTCGGCTCAGCAGGCTCAGCGCTTGCGGCGCGAGCCGCGGTTGCCGCGGCTGCCACGGTTCGGGTTGCTCCGCGACTGCTGGCGTCGCGCCGAGCCGGACTCGCCCGACCCGTCGGCCGTCGTCTGCACGTTCGGGCTCTCGGAGCCGAGCTCGGGTGAGCTGTAGACCAGCGGCTTGGCCGAAGGGTCACGATCGAGACCCTTTGCCTTGATGTGCGGTCCGTGCGCGGGGACGGCGCCTGACTCGTGGGCGCTCTGGGCGGCCTCGAGCACGGCGGCGTCGAGTCCGGGCTCGGACTCGGACTCGATCGCCGGCGGCGCGGGTTCGATCTCCTGCTCCTCCACCTGGACCTCCAGGTTGAACAGGAAGCCGACCGACTCCTCCTTGATCGCGTCCATCATCGCCGCGAACATGTCAAAGCCTTCACGCTGGTACTCGACGAGCGGATCCCGCTGGGCCATCGCTCGCAGGCCGATGCCCTCCTGCAGGTAGTCCATCTCGTACAGGTGCTCACGCCACTTGCGGTCCAGCACCGACAGCAGCACCCGTCGCTCGAGCTCGCGCAGGACCTCGGCTCCGAGCTCTTCCTCACGCGCGTCGTAGGCAGACTGGGCATCGGCGATCAGCTCTTCGAGCAGGAACTCGCGTGTGACGTCGTTCTTGTCGCCGCCGGCCTGCTCGATCGCTTCGTCGACCGTCAGCGAGACGGGGTACAGCGTCTTGAGGGCGGTCCACAGCTTGCCGAGGTCCCACTCCTCCGCGTAGCCGGCCGATGTGGCGCCCTCGATGTAACTGCGCACGACGTCGTCGATCATCGGCCGGATCTGGTCGGAGAGGTCCGCGCCGTTGAGCACCCGCCGGCGCTCCGCGTAGATGACGGTGCGCTGCTTGTTCAAGACCTCGTCGTACTTGAGAACGTTCTTGCGGATCTCGAAGTTCTGCTGCTCGACCTGAGTCTGTGCCGACTGGATCGCCTTCGACACGGGACGGGCCTCGATCGGTACGTCTTCGGGCAGCCGGAGCAGGTTCATCATGGCCGCGACGCGCTCGCCGTTGAACCGGACCATCAAGTCGTCGCCGAGCGACAGGTAGAAGCGGGACTCCCCGGGGTCGCCCTGCCGTCCGGATCGGCCCCGCAGCTGGTTGTCGATCCGGCGCGACTCGTGGCGTTCGGTGCCGAGGACGTACAGTCCGCCGCTCTCGACGACCTCGATGTGCTCCTTGGCGATCTCGGCGCTCGCCTGTTCGAGCGCCTCGGGCCAGGCCGCTTCGTACTCGTCGGGAGTCTCGTCCGGCGTCAGCCCGCGCTCGCGCAGCGCCGAGTCCGCGGCGAACTCCGGGTTGCCGCCGAGCATGATGTCGGTGCCGCGGCCGGCCATGTTGGTGGCGACCGTGACCGCGGCTTTGCGCCCGGCGTTGGCGATGATCGCGGCCTCACGCGCGTGTTGCTTGGCGTTGAGGACCTCGTGTGGGATGCCCTTGCGCAGCAGCAACGCCGCGAGCCGCTCGGACTTCGAGACGCTTGCCGTGCCGACCAGCACCGGCTGGCCCGCCTCGTGGCGCTCGGCGATGTCGTCGATCACGGCGGAGAACTTGGCGTCCTCGGTCTTGTAGATGAGGTCGGTCTCGTCGCGACGGATCGCGGCCCGATTGGTGGGGATCGGGATGACACCCAACTTGTAGATCTGGTGCAGCTCGGCGGCCTCCGTCTGCGCCGTGCCGGTCATCCCGGCGAGCTTCTCGTACAGGCGGAAGTAGTTCTGCAACGTGATGGTGGCCAGCGTCTGGTTCTCTTGCTGGATCCGGACGCCTTCCTTGGCCTCGATGGCCTGGTGCATGCCCTCGCTGTACCGGCGCCCGTGGAGCACGCGACCGGTGAACTCGTCGACGATGAGCACCTCCCCGTCGCTGACGATGTAGTCGCGGTCGCGGTGGAACAGCTCCTTCGCCTTGAGCGAGTTGTTCAGGTAGCCGACGAGCGGCGTGTTGGCGGCCTCGTACAGGTTGTCGATGCCGAGCTGGTCCTCGACGAAGGCGACACCCTCCTCGCTGATCGCGACGGTGCGCTTGCCTTCCTCGACCTCGTAGTGCTCGTCCTTGCGCAGCCGCGGCGCGATTCGCGCGAACTCGAGGTACCAGCGCTGGTTCTCTTCAGCCGGTCCACTGATGATGAGCGGGGTACGCGCCTCGTCGATGAGAATCGAGTCGACCTCGTCGACGATCGCGAAGTTGTGCCCGCGCTGCACGAGGTCATCGAGCGACCACGCCATGTTGTCGCGCAGGTAGTCGAAGCCGAACTCGTTGTTGGTGCCGTACGTGATGTCACACGCGTAGGCGATCTTGCGCTTCTCGGGCGGCAGGTCGTTGGGGATCTTGCCGACCGTCAGGCCAAGAAAGCGATGCACCCGGCCCATCCAGTCGGCGTCTCGACCGGACAGGTAGTCGTTGACCGTCACGATGTGGACCCCGTCGCCGGACAGGGCGTTCAGGTAGGCGGGCAAAGTCGCGCCCAGGGTCTTTCCCTCGCCCGTCTTCATCTCGGCGATGTTGCCGAGGTGCATTGCGGCGCCGCCCATCAGCTGCACCTTGTAGTGGAACTGGCCGAGCGTGCGCCGCGCCGCCTCTCGCACGACGGCGAACGACTCGGGCAGAAGGTCGTCGAGGGTCTCGCCGTCGGCGTAGCGCTCCTTGAACTGGTCGGTGCACGCGCGCAGCTCGGCGTCGGTCAGCTCGAGGTAGTCCGGCTCGAGCGTCTCGATGTGATCGGCGATCGTCGACAGACGCCGGACCATCTTGCCTTCACCGGCACGCAGAATCTTGGCTAGCACCACGGCGGCAATGGTACGGGCTGGGCGGCGACGGTCACGGCAACGGTCACGGGTCGGTCACAGATCCGGATCCGACGAGCCTGGGCTCGGCCGGCGGCAGGCCTCAGATCGCGAGCCGGATGAGTCCGTAGTCGTAGGCGTGGCGCCGGTAGACGACGCTCGGCCGACCGGTGTCGACGTCGCTGAACAGGAAGAAGTCGTGGCCGACGAGCTCCATCTCGAGCAACGCCTGGTCGACGGTCATCGGCTCGGCCTGATGCTCCTTCTCACGCACGACCCGACCCGGTCCGGTGTCGAGCTCGTCGTCGGCCAGCGCGCCGTCAGGGCCCATCTGCAAGGCCGTGCTGTCGACCGCCACGGCGGCGATGGACGGCGGTGTCCGGCGGCCGTGGTGCACCCGGCGACGGTCTGCGGCCTGCCGGAACCTGCGTTCGAGCCGCTCGGCGGCTAGATCCAGGGCCTTGTAGAAGTCCTCGGCGCAGGCCTCGCTGCGGACCGCAGGTCCTCGGGTGCGGCAGGTTATCTCGACGTGTTGACAGTTGCCCGTCTGCCTTGGGTTTCGTTCGTGCTGGAGTTCGACGTCGGTTCGGATGATCTTATGGTCGTAGCGCTCGAGCTTGGTGAGCTTGTCGGCGACGTGTTGTCGGTAGTGATCAGGAACGATGACATTGCGGCCACGGACGACGATCTCCATGCCCAGGGCAGTCTCCATGCGACCTCCAGCGGACTTGCGCCTACTTGGTCAGGTCAATCCAACGGTAGCCCGGTCGGGCATGACGTGCCAGTGCTATGACACGCCGATCCTCACGCCGGTAGCGACGCCCGGCGGCGCGCGGTTGCCGCGACCACGGCGGCGCCGCTGACACGCCACCCGGCCGCGCGCAGCGCCCGTGCCGCCTCGCGAACGGTCGTCGCCGTCGTCACGATGTCGTCGACGATGAGCGCGCTCGCGGCGCTCGGTGGCGGCGCCGCCCGCATCGCGCCGTACAGGTTCGCCGACCGCTGCCGGGAGTCGAGACCGCTGGAGTCGAGCACCCGCCGGGCCAGCCGAAGCGAATCGACGACAGGACGCTGCGAAGAGCGCGAGGCCAGGCGCGAGCCTGTGGACGTGATCGCCGCCGCGTCGCCGCGCGGCGCCGAGAGTCGAGGGAATCGGCACCAGCACGTGGTCGCCGTAGGCATCGACGGCATGGCCGAGCAACTCTGCCAACGGCCCGGCGAGATCGCGCCTGCCGCGCTCCTTGTACGACAGCAGCGCCGCGCGGATCGTCGCGTCGTAGGTTCCCGCGGCAACGATGGACAGGCCGGCGACCACGGTCGCGCTCAACTGCGGCGCGACGCAGCCGCGGCACACCGCCACGCCCGGTCGTCCGCAGCCGAGGCAGCTTCGCGGGAGCACCAGATCGACCAGCTCGGACGCAATCCAGCGGGCCGTCATCGGTCCATGATCACCGGTCGGCGCCGCGCAGCCGGGGCGACCTCGACGCTGTGGACGGGCAAGGCGGTTGTGGATGGCCGCCGGGCTGTGGCTGCTACTCCAGGTAGACCGGGTTGGTGCCGTGAACTTCACCGCTCGTCGGGCTCACGCCGGGGCTCGCCCACGAACCCGCGCGTTGCACCCACACGGTCGTGCCCGCCGAAACCCACGCCAACTGGTTCTCAGCGACGGCGATCGAGTCCGGGTCCTGCGGCAGGTTGGTGATGTTCCGCGGCGTCCACAGCGAACCGTCCACCTGTACCTCGTACACGTTGCCTTCGTCGGACGGGCCACGCACCCGCCCGATGACGAACAGCTTCAGGGGGTCGTTCCATGCGACATCCTTGATCACGATGCCCGGCGGCGTGATCGGATCGAGCGCATCGATGCGCACCTGGGCAGGCGAGCGAACCACCGAGCCGATCCACACCTGCGCCGTGCCGTCGGCGGCGGTGACCACCATCGCGACCCGCGAGCCCTCGGGGCTGAACCGCAACGCCGTGACCGAGCCGGTGACGGCGGTGTTGGCCGCGACCTGCACCGGCGTCACCTTGCCGCTCACGTCAGCTCGCAGCACAGCCGAGCCGTTGCCGACCCAGACCTCGCTTCCGTCCGGCGCCCACGCCGGGCGTGAGAGCACGCCACGGACGTTGGTGGCGCGCAGTCCGGTGCTGACCGTGCCGACCAGCAGGCGCGCTTTGGCGCCGCTGCCCGATACTCCGGCGACTCGGAGGTCGCCCGAGCTGCCGTTGGCCAGCGCGGCGGAGGTCAGGCCATACGTGCCGTTGCCTACCGTCCCTGGCAACTGCTTGCCGGTTTCGTCGACGACCCCGCCCCCGCGGATGTAGAACAGCGATGGCACGTGAACGGCAGGCTTGACCTCAGCGTCGAAACTGCTGGCCGAGAACCTCGCCGACCCGGTCAGCGGGATCGTGACCGGCCCACCCGTATCGACGATCGTCATGTCGCCGACGACCGGCACCTGATTGAGCGTCAACCCCAACTGCGTGGCGAGGCCGTTACGTGTCTGCGGATCGAGCGTGCTCGACCCCGGGAACTCGATGGTCGTCGGCGACCCGATCGTCACCACCACCCGGCTTGCGCCGCTGGTCTGGGCCGGCAGCACCGACGTGACGACATCGCTGAGATCAGGGCGCGGGCCGGACACCATCTGCGCCACCAGCCAGTTCGCGAGCAGCGCCGGGTCGGTCAGCGCGGTGTAACGCGGGTCGGGCACCACATGCTGCCCGGACTGGTCCAAGAAGTAGAGCGTGTGCTGCTCGTAGAGCTGTTCGAACCGGTCGGCGGTGACGAAGATGCCGTTGTGCAGGGAATCGATCCGCCACTGTCCGGCGACCTGCTTCATGATGAACGAATACGAAATCGGCGCTCCCCCCGTCCCGTCGCCCTGCAACGTCGGGGTGTAGATGCCCGTTGAGGACACGGTTCCGATCGGGCGGCCGGTCAGGGTGACGCTGCCGTTGCCGAAGTTGCTGATCTTGAACGAGTCGAGCACCGTGACCGTGTTGTCCTGCCAGCGGTTCTTACCCTCTGCGGTCAGAAAGCCACGCGCGGCGGCGTGTGAGGGGTCGTCGGTAGCGCTCGCCTCGAGGAAATCTCCGACGATGGTGCGCGGATCGGCGCCGGGAATCGGCGTGCTGATCAACGAGCCGCTCGGGGACGCGGCGCCGATCCGCGTCACGACGACCTCGGGCGTGGACGACGAAGGGATCTCCGTGCACCCGGCGACCGACAGCGTGGCCGCCACCGCCGCCAGCGCCGCAAGACGTCGGACTCTCATTCGTCCTCGTCCACATCGTCGGTGTCGTCGGGGTTCAAGGGCAGAGGCGACGACATCAGCGTGTGGCCGGCATGCCGCGGGAGCGTGAGGCGGAACTGGGCGCCGCGCCCGCGCTCTCCCCATGCCTGCAACCAGCCGTCGTGCAGCCGGGCGTCCTCGAGGCTGATGGCCAGACCCAGACCGGTGCCGCCGGTGAGTCGGCTCCGTGAGGGATCGCCACGCCAGAATCTGTTGAACACCAGACCTGGTTCGCCCGGCCGCAGCCCGACCCCGTGATCGCGCACGGTCACGGCCGCCGCGTCGTCGTCGCACCTGATCGTGATCTCGATGGGTTTGCCCTCCCCGTGGTCGAGCGCGTTGCCGAGGAGGTTGCGCAGGATGCGTTCGACGCGCCGGGAGTCCATGTCGACCGTGACCGGATACTCCGGCTCGCTGACGATGATCTCGCTGCCGTGGCGTTCGGCCAGCACTCGGCTCGCCTCGACCGTCACGCCGACCAGACCGCGCAGGTCGACCGTCTCGGACTCGAGTCGGGCAACGCCGGCGTCGTAGCGCGAGATCTCGAGCAGGTCGCCCAGCAGGGCTTCGAAGCGGTCCAGCTGGGTGTGCAGCAGTTCAGCGGAGCGACCGAGCTCCGGCGGGAACTCGGCGCGGTTGGCGTGCAGCAGCTCCGAGGCCATGCGGATCGTCGTCAGCGGCGTACGCAGCTCGTGCGACACGTCGCTGGTGAATCGGCGCTGCAGCCGGGACAGATCTTCCAGCCGGCGGATCTGGCGTTGCAGGCTGCCGGCCATGTCGTTGAACGACTGACCGAGCCGGGCGATGTCGTCGGTGCCGTGGACCTTGATCCGTTGGGACAGGTCACCCGCGGCGAGCCGTCCGGCTGTCTGCGCAGCGACGCGCACCGGCCGGACCACCTGACGGGTGACCAGCAGCGCGATGCCGAGCACGAGCAGGACGAGCGCCAGTCCGGACAGCAGCACCGTGCGCTGGACGAGGGCGATCGTCTGCTCCTCGTTCGTGAGCGGGAACAGGTAGTACAGCTCGAACAGGCCGGTGCGGGCCTGGACCGGTTCCCCGACGATGAGGCCGCGCTCCAGCTTGCCGCTCGGCGTCGCCCGAATCGGCGCGTACTGGACAGCCAGGTTGTTCTGCTGAACCAGCGTGCGCAGCCCGGCGGGGATCGTCGTGGACGTCGCGGCGGCGGATATGCCCGAGCCCGACTCGATCGCGATGGTGAACAGTCCGGCACTGTTGCCACTGGCGGTCAGGTTGGACTTGATCTGCAGTTGCGCTGCCTCGACGTCGCCCGACACGCCCGCATCGACGGCGGCGAGGACGCTCGTCGCGGACGCCAGACCGATCTTGGCCTGGCTGACCGCGGCCTGCTTCTTGGCACGGAGGATTCCCCCCGAGACCTGGTCGACGAGCATGATCCCGATGACGAAGACCACGACGCCGGTGACGAGGACCGTCGTCATGCCGACGCGCAGCTGAAGCGAGTGCCGCCAGGCGTGCGCGCCCGCTCGGGCTGAGGACATGAGCCGCTCGGCCGCTCGGCCGCGGACGCGCCGCCAGAACTCGACCGCCTTGGGCACGATGGCCACACCGGGCTGATCCTCGGGCACCTCGGGTTGTGCCTCGGTCACGGGGGCCCGGCTTTGTACCCGACGCCCCGGACGGTCAGCACCACCTCGGGACGCTCCGGGTCGCGCTCCACCTTCGAGCGAAGCCGTTGCACGTGCACGTTCACCAGTCGGGTGTCGGCCGCGTGCCGGTAGCCCCAGACCTGCTCGAGCAACACCTCGCGGGTGAACACCTGACGCGGCTTGCGGGCGAGCGCGACCAGCAAGTCGAACTCCAACGGAGTCAGCCCGATCGCCTTTCCGTCGCGCACGACCTGGTGGGCGGGGACGTCGATCTGCACGGGAGATTCGTCGGGACCGATGGTCAGTGTCTCGCTCGCCACCTCCTCGTGATGGCGCAGCCGAGCCCGCATACGCGCGATCAGTTCCTTCGGCTTGAACGGCTTGACCACGTAGTCGTCCGCACCCGACTCCAGCCCGAGAACGACGTCGACGGTGTCACTCTTGGCCGTGAGCATGATGATCGGCGTCCCGCTCTCGGCTCGAATCGCGCGGCACACGTCGATTCCCGACAGGCCGGGCAGCATGAGATCGAGCAGGACGATGTCGGGCTTGGTCTCCCGAAACGCCTGCAGTGCTCGACTCCCGTCTGCGACGAAAGCCGGCTCGAAGCCGTCGGTGCGCAGCACGATGCCGAGCATCTCGGCCAGGGCAGAGTCGTCGTCGACGACGAGGACGCGTGGTTTCACGCCCACATCGTGACACCTCCGACCACTGACAGCATGATCTGCCGCGATCACCGTGTGTCTGCGAGGCCGTGATCGCGCGGTGTCGCAGACATCGTGACGACCGGTCGGGCCCGCGCAGGCCGATTTTCGGACTCATGCTTATCCGGTTAGCTCAGCCGATTCAGCGCGCTCGGCCCGGTCGCGGTGATCTCGTCGTAGGTGCTGGGCAGCCGCTGGCTCTGCAGCCCAAG
>Ga0209014_10002077_pt1 | contig 11743 bp, 10 predicted proteins | sample BarGraNGADG00212_FD_184491 | JGI IMG/M metagenome (GOLD analysis project Ga0209014, IMG submission 184491) | Arctic peat soil microbial communities from Barrow, Alaska - Barrow Graham LP Ref core NGADG0002-212 (SPAdes) (version 2) | ecosystem: Environmental > Terrestrial > Soil > Wetlands >... | reverse complement strand
AGATCGTGTCGCGCTTATTTCCGAGAACCGCCCCGAGTGGGCGATCGCCGACTACGCCTGCGTCACCTCGGCGATCGCCGATGTGCCGCTCTATCCGAACCTGCCGCCCGAGCAGGCCGCCTACATCATTCGAGATTCAGGCGCTGTCGCGATCTTCGTGAGCGACGAAGCACAGGCCGCGAAGATCGCGTCGGTGCGCGAGACATGTCCGTCACTCAGGAACGTGATCACGTTCGCCGCCGCGCGTCACGCCGGCGCGGATCATACGCTCGCCGAGATCGAGGCGATGGGCGCGACCGTCGACGACGAAGCGCGTCGCGTCGCGTACCGTGCCGCCGCCGACGCCGTACGTCCGGATGATGTCGCGACTCTCATCTACACCTCGGGCACGACCGGTGATCCGAAGGGCGTGATGCTCACGCACGACAATCTGTTCTCCAACGTGATGGGCTCCGCGGCGTCCATCCCGTTCATGAAGAACGACGTCGGCCTGAGCTTCCTCCCCCTCTCGCACATCTTCGAGCGGATGGCGGGCCACTATCTCATGTTCCACGTGGGCTGCTCCATCGCCTACGCCGAGTCGATCGACACGGTGCCGATCGACATGCAGACGGTGCGTCCCTCGCTCGTGCTGTCGGTGCCTCGCCTGTACGAGAAGATGTATGCGCGAGTGCTCGAGAATGCGCTCGCCGGCGGTGCGGTGAAGAAGCGCATCTTCTTCTGGGCGCGCAAAGTCGCCGAACAGTGGGCCGACGTGAAGCTCGCGGGCGGTGAACCGGCTGGTGTTCTCGCGTTCAAGTATCGCATCGCGCAGAAGCTGGTGTTCTCCAAGCTCCAGGCGCGAACGGGCGGCCGGCTGCGCTACTTCGTGTCGGGTGGCGCGCCGCTGGCTCCGGAGATTAATAAGTTTTTTTTCGCTGCAGGGCTAGTAATACTCGAAGGCTACGGCCTCACCGAGACGTCTCCTGTGATCGCGGTCAACTCGCCGGTTGCCTTCCGCATCGGCACGGTCGGGAAGCCAGTGCCGGGCTCCGAGGTACGGATCGCGTCCGACGGGGAGATTCTCACCCGTGGTCCGCACGTGATGAAGGGCTACTACAACAAGCCGGAGGCGACCGCGGAGGCGATCGACACCGAAGGCTGGTTTCTCACCGGCGACATCGGTGAGATCCACGATGATTATCTCTCGATCACCGATCGCAAGAAGGACATCATCGTCACTGCGGGCGGCAAGAACATCGCGCCGCAGCCGATCGAGAACATGATCAAGACGAACAAGTACGTGTCGCAGGCGGTCATGATCGGTGACAAGCGCAAGTTTCCAATCGTGCTCGTCGTGCCGAACTGGGAGCAGGTGGAGAAGTACGCCAAGCGCAAGAACATCATCTGGACCGATCGGAAACAGCTCCTCACCATGCCGACGATTCAGTTGAAGATGGAAAAGGAAGTTCTCAAGCAGCTCCCGACGCTGGCGAACTTCGAGCGGCCGAAGAAGGTCGCGCTGCTCGAGCACGACTTCTCGATCGAGCGGGGCGAGCTCACGCCAACGATGAAGGTCAAGCGACGTGTGATCGACAAGACGTACAAGAGCGTGATCGACAAGCTGTACGAGAACGAGGTCGACGGGGCGGCGATCGGGTAGCTGCCACTCTAAGACCGTCGCGCGCTGTATGCATGTTCTGCCAAGGGACGTCAGTGCCGGACGGCAGATCTCGGACTTCGCATCCGGCGGAACGAAGGGCATAGTGCACGCGCAAGCAACTCCTTTTCACGCAGGGTCCGAAGTCTCATGTCCGCCATCCGCTTCTGACGTCCCTTGGAAGGACAACCGTCCAGGCGCGCGAGGGCCGGCCGGGCAACTCTGAAATCTGTGAACCGTTGGGACCTAGACGCTTCGGCGCACGTGCAGCGTGACGAGCGGCGAAGCGACACTCTCCCGCTCGCCAACCCATACCGATTCGTCGCGTGCCAGTTGGCGCACGCCGGTTGGCAGCTCCACCGATACCGGAGCGAGCACGCGCCCTTTCACACGAGTTGCGCGCACCGCCGATGCGACGCGCGCCGAGTCGCCGTCATCAATCGCCATTGCGCGCGCGGCGCCAGCGGCGAGGGGAAGCTCGCCGTCGCAGCGCAGCACGGAGACGCCCGGTGCGCCCGTGACGTTCGCCGGCGGATCGATCAGGATGAGCGGCGTCTCGACGATGCCCGACAGCTCGGCGGCGTGCGATCCCCATGTGCCGAGCAGGACCGCGAAGCCTTGCGCGTCGGCGAGGTCGAGCATCGCGGCGAGTCGCATTGCGAGCTCGGGGTCGTGCGGAGCGTCTTCAGCGGGGAGCTGCCCCACACCACGACGGAAATCGACGACGCCGTTGCGGATCGGGTACTCTGCCGAGCACACCGGGCAGCCGAGCGTGCCTTCGACGATGTGGCGTGCTTCCATGCGGATCGCGGCCGCGACGAGCCAGCTCTCTTCGTGTGCGACGGGGCAACGCAGGGCGTCCACGAGCTCGATGAACATGCGCGCAATCTATCAGCTCCGCGACAGCCTCAACTCGTCCACATTGAGCTCCGGCGATGCCGTTACCACCCAGTACACTGCGTCCGCCACCGCCTCGGGCGCGAGCATGGCCGCGCGCGGAGTGAAGCCAGGCTGCTGGTCGGGATCTATCGGATTCCACAGATCGGTATTCACGGGACCCGGCGACACGAGGCTCACGCGCACGCCGCTGGCGCGCAGCTCCGCGCGCAGCACCTCGTGCAGCGCGCGAAGGCCGTGTTTGCTCGCGGCGTAGGCCGCGTTGCCAGGATACGTCGAGCGATCGGCGATCGACCCGATCGTCACGACATGTCCGCCCCCCGCCTTGATCATCGCGGGAAGCAGCGCCCGCACCACCGCAAAGGGCGCGGTGAGATTCACGGCCAGCGTCTCGGCGAACGCTTCAACCGATGTCTCCAGCGCGGGCGCGATGAAAAACGCGCCGGCGTTGTTCACGACGATGCTCGGTGCGCCGCCGATGAGGTCGGGAAGCTGATCGAGTGCGCGTGCCAGCGCCACGGTATCGCGGACGTCGCAGGCCAGACCGATCGCGCCGCCACCGAGCTCCTGCGCCAGCGAGCGAAGGGGGTCCTTGCTGCGTGCGAGAAGCGCCACGCGCGCTCCCGATGCGGCGAGCCGCCGCGCCACCGCTGCACCGATTCCGCGCGACGCGCCGGTGACGAGCGCAGTACGACCCTGAAGCGGCAGCGGCTTGCGCATGGCTAGCGAGCGCTGGAGTAGGCGAGGCGCAGGAACTCGTCGCGCGTCTTGCCGTCATCGCGAAAGACCCCGCGCAGCGCGGACGTGATCGTGCGCGAGTTCTGCTTCTCGACGCCGCGCATCATCATGCACATGTGAAAGGCTTCGATCACGACGCCGACGCCCCGCGGCTCCAGCACTTCCTCGATCGCCTTCGCGACCTGCTCGGTGAGGCGCTCCTGTACTTGCAGGCGGCGCGCGAACATCTCGACGATGCGCGGCAGCTTGGACAAGCCGAGGATGCGCTTGTTCGGGATGTACGCCACGTGCGCCTTGCCGAAAAATGGCAGCAGATGGTGCTCGCACAGCGAGTACAGCTCGATGTCGCGCACCATCACCATGTTCTCGTGCTCCTCCTGAAACAGTGCATCCCCGACGACATCGTCCAGCGACATCGCGTAGCCCTGCGTGAGGAAGCCCATCGACTTGGCGACGCGCTCCGGCGTCTTGAGCAGCCCTTCTCGATCGGGATCCTCGCCGAGAAGGGCGATCTGCTCCCGCACGAGCGCGGCATAGGCGGCCGCGCCCGGTTCGACATCGTGCAGGGGGAGAACGACGCGCGACGATGTGTGCGCGTGGACAGCGTCGGACTTAGTCACCGGTGTACTCGACGTAGTTGTTCGCCGTCTCCCAGAGCACGAGACGCACGAGCCTGGCGGGATGAATCGCTGGCTCGAGCTCGCGCCAGATGGCGACGATGATGTTCTCCGACGTCGGAATCACGCCACGCATGAAGTCGACGTCGAGATTGAAGTTCCTGTGATCGATCTTGTTGACCGCCCGCTCCTCGACGAGCCGCTTGAGCGCACCCAGGTCGAACACGTAGCCGGTCCGCTCGTCGATCGAGCCGCGCACCGAGACGTCGAGGGTGTAGTTGTGGCCATGCCAGTTCGGGTTGTTGCACTTCCCGAAAATGCGCGCGTTCTCCTCGTCGGAGAGCGCTGGATTGTGCACGCGATGCGCCGCACTGAACATGAGGCGTCGCGTAACGGTGACGTGCGGTGCGGGCATGGCAAGCGCGTGAGTGTGGAAGGGCCAACGGAAGATGTATGCGCCGTCGCGGCGTTCCGTTCCCAGCTGTGGAGTATGTGCCAAGACGGCCGGGGACGGGAGTGGGGGCGGCGTCGGCGAAAATCCGCCGCAATTCCCGGGAGTAAAAACGAGCCCCGCAGTAGGACTGCGGGGCCCGCAAGGGTTGGAACGGAGAGGGTTTTTTGAAGCCCAGTCGAAATAATGAGGCTCTCACCACACCTTCCGGCTTCCCCCGCACTGGGGGCGTGTCGTCAGTATAGATTATCGAACCCACTCGAAGGACTTATCGGCTCAAAAACGTGACTCTCCGTCCCGTGTTGCCGATAGTTCGATGATGGAATCTACGGTCCGTCGCACGACGGGTCAATTCAAGGAGTGCTCTATGGATCTTGGAATACTCGCCGCGATCGCGCTGCTGTTGATCTGGGCGATCGCTGCCCTCGTGCTTCAGGGACCGGGCTGGGTCCATCTCTTCCTCACCGTGGGCGTGTCGCTCCTCATCTATCGCATCGTCGTGCGCGGCAGCCCGAAGGAACCCGTCACGCGAGCGCCCAGGAAGGAGTAGCTGGGCATGACGACCAGGCGCACGATCAGCACCGCGATCGCGGATGTCTCGGGAGCGGCGTCCGCGCGCGGCCTTTGCGCCTCAAATCTCCCAATTTGACAACAGCACCCCGTGCTCCGGCCGCTGCTCCTCATATCCGCTCAGCGCCATGCGCAGATCCGTCCACCGCACCCGCGCACCCATCGCGATCATCCGCTGATACAGCGCCGAGTACTCCCCCTGCACCCTGAGCGCGACGCGACGCGTCCCACTCCGCTTCGCGAAATCACACAGCGCGCCGATCATCGCGTCGAACGAAGCCTCACGCGCCAGCACCAGTTTCAACACACGCAGCTCCTCGCGCGTGCGACCTTCCACGAGCGACGCCGTGTGGCAGAGCGCGACTCCGACCAGCGCGCCATTCTCACGCAGCAGCAGCGTATCGCCGAGCGACAGTGAGTCGGTGAGCTCGATCTCGCGTGTGAAGTCGTAACCCGGCGCGACCTCACCGACGAGCACCCTCGCCGCCGCCAGCTCGTCGTCACGGTCTCGCATGCTCATGCGGCCGAGCAGATCGGGCGCATGATCCGCACTCTTCGCGTCGAGGGTGAGTGTGATCGTGAGCTTCCCGGGCACGAAGCCGAGCCCCGAGTAGAAGCCGATGTTGTCCATCGTGCGCGGCATGGTCTCGAGGCCAATCACGCGCGCGCCGTTCTCGCGCAGCCAGGCCACGCCTCGCTCGACGACCTCCTTCCCCGCGCCACTGCCCTGGTACTCCGTGCGCACGGCGAGTGGCCCCATCCAGCCCTCAACGCCCGAATGATGCACCATGTTGAACGCGGCGATCTCGCCTCGGCCACCACCGTCGCGCCAGATCATCGCGCCCGCCTCTGCATCCTCGATCGCGTAGCGCCACACCTTCGGATTGAGATTCGGCACACGGACGCCCACCATCCCGTCGCGCCGGTAGCGTTCCGAGAATGCATCGCTGAACACGACGTTGAGCGCCGAAATGTCGTCGATGTGCGCGCGGAACGGACCTTCGATGTGGGCCATCGGCCGCCAGCTTCGCATAATCGCCATCAGCCGCTCACCTCGGCGGCGAGTAGCTCGCTCTCGTCGATTGCCGCGGGCTCGACTTGCGTGACGATCGAGTTGCCGGTCTCCTCGTCGTACCGCACGGTGATGACACGGTCGAGCCCTTCGCGCACCTGCTCGATGTGCGTGATGATGATGACTTGCTCGAATCGATCGTGCAGCCCGCGCAGCAGCTCGACGACGTTCTGGCGTCGTGCTTCGTCGAGGGAGCCGAAGACTTCGTCGAGAATCAGGAGCGAGAAGCTCTGGCCCGCCCGCTCGGCGATCATCTGCGAGATGGCGAGTCGCAGGCAGAGATTCGCGATGTCCTCCTCACCGCCGGAGATGACGGGCTTCGGAATGCCCTGCTCCAGTACGGTAAGGTTGTAGCTGTCGTCGAGCTCGAGCTCGTCGTATCGCGCGTCGGTGAGGTCGGTGAGAAAGCCGCTGGCGACCTCGCCGATCTCCGGGCGCAGTTGCACGTTCAGGTCGGTGCGCAGGTCGGTGAATGCACGATCGAGCTCGTCGTGCAGACGTCGCTCGCGGTCGAGCGTCTCGAGCTGGACTCGCACCCGCTGCAGCTCCTGCTGCGCCTGCTCGCCGCGCGTCACGGCGGCCTGCGCGCCACTCGCTTCTCCTTCCGCGGCAACGGCATCCAGCTCCGCGGTGCGCAGCTCCGCGGCGGCCGCGTCATACTGTGCGCGAAGCGCGGCATAGCTCTGCTCGGAAAACGCGAGGACAGCCCGGCGTGCGGAGAGCGACGTCACGCGACCCTGCGCGCTCGCCATCCCCGCGGCGGCGCGGTCGCGCTCCGACTCGAGCACGGGGCGCCGCTCCATGAGCGTGGCGAGGCGCGTCGCGCGCCCATCGAGCGGACGCAGACGCTCGAGCTCGCGCCGCGCGGCGGCGTGACGGGCGGCATCGTAGCCGCCGGGAATCGACTCGCGATCGGCATTCACCTGCGCGAAGCGCTGCTCGCGTGCCTGGAGATCGCGGGTCAGTCCCGTGAGCTCCTGCACGGCAAGCTGCACCTTCGCCAGCCCGCGCTCGAGTTTCCCGACCTCCTCGAAGGTCGAACGACGCCGCTCGTCGAGCTCGCGCACCTCGGCGGGCATCTCCTCGAGCTGCTCGATGCGCGAGTTGAAGTACTTCCCGTCGGCGACGAGGTTGGCCATCTGCTCGTCGAAGTGGTCGAGCACCGAGCGATAGTGATCGTGCAGCGGACGTTCGCACGTCGGGCATTCACCATCTTCGCCGGCGGCGACGAGGCGTTCGCGATGCTCCTTCACCTCGGCGTAGTGCTCTCGCAAGGCGGCCCGCTTCGTGTCCGCTTCCTGGCGGTCGCGCACCCACTCGGTGCGCTTGGCCTCGAGCTCTCCCTCGACCAGCTCGAGCATTGCACGCATCTGTTCGAGCTCCAGGGTCGCTTCTTCCTCGAGCGTTGGCGCGGTCTCGATCTTGGCGCGGCGCTCCCGCAGGCGGCGCACCTCGTCCTCCAGTGCGTGCTCGGTGTCGAGCAGCGCGTTGCGACGCCCTTCGTCGCTGGCAAGCCGATCGAGCGTCTGCAGCTCTTCACTCAGCGCCGCGAGCGGCGCCAGCTCCTCAGCGAGCCGGTGCATCTCCTCGTCTGCCGCGACGACGTCCGTCAACTCTCTGCCGATGCGATCGACGTCGCGCGCGTATGCAGCCGCTTCGCTCTCCGCCACGCGCAGCTCGGCGAGCGCTTCCTGGAGCTGTTCGCGCTCCTGCTGCGCCACGAGCCACCGCGGCGCGATCTCGGACATCTCGTGCAGCGCTCGCTCTCGGCGCGCGGTGCTGAGCAGCGCGCGCTCCGTCGCCTGCACCAGCCGCACGACCGCTTCGGCGTGGATGCGCTCGACGTTGGCTGCATCGGGCAGCGCGGCGCGAAGGCCCGACGCCTCGGCGCCGACGAGCCTGGCCTTTTCGCGTACGAGACGCTGCGCGACACGCAGGCGCTCATATCCCAGCACGCGGCTCAGGAACTGCGCCCGCTCCGACGGCGCCATCGCCGCCATCACGTCGAGCTCCTTCTGGCCCGTAAAGTACGTGTTGAAGAATTCCTCGCGGCTCATCCCCAATCGCCGGCGAAGCATCTCGGACACACCGGTCAGCGAGTTCGCGATCGGCGAGTCGGCGCCGTCGAGAAAGAGCTCGGCGGTCGTCAGTCCGCGCTCCACGCGATAGCGATGCCCGGCGAGCTCAAAGTCGAGCTCCACCTTCACGCGAGCGCCCGGGCCTGCGCTCAGCGACCGGATCGTCTCCTTCTTCCCGCGCGCCGCATCCTGCCCGTACAACGCCCAGGCGATCGCCTCGAGAATCGTCGTCTTTCCCGAGCCGTTCGGGCCGATGATTCCCGTCAGCCCGCTATCGAACGCGATGAAGGTGTCGACGTGCTGGCGAAAGTTGCAGAGGCGCAGACTGTTGAGGCGCATCTATCCGTCGACGCCTCCCACCGGCGACGTTGATGCGCTTTCACGATCTTCCGCGTCCTTGAGGTACTTCACTCCCAGCTCGACGAGTGCCTCCCGATCGACGTCGGATGGAATGAGGCGCTCTCGAAGCTTGTCGCGAACGAGCTCCGCCAACGACGGTCGTCGGCCCGGAGAGCCATGCCCGGAGACGCGAGAGATCGGATCCGGCCGGCGCGTATCGAGCTGAAAGTGCAACGCGCGCCGTCGAAACTCGCGCAGCCGCTTGTGATCGAGCTGGCGCACGATGTGGCGCGGAAGATCGCGTATCACGAGACGCACGATCTTGTCGTCGATGCCGTCTGGAATCGACTCCACCGCGGAGACGATCAGCGCATTCACCTCGTCCGTGGTTCTGCCCTTTGCCGATATCGCCGGCAGGTCGATGAACACGCGCAAAGAATCCAGCGGATGGAACGTGTGCGTACCCGTCTCGAGATCGTGCTCGATGATGCCCTTTCCCTTCAGCCCGGACTTCAGCTCCTCTTCACGCTCAGCCCAGGTATTCGTGCTCGTGTAGTCCGTCGCGCCGCTGTAGAACTGGTTCGGGCCCAACTTCCGATACACGTGATAGTGGCCGAGCGCGATGTAGTCCCACTCGGACGCATGCAGATCCTCCAGGGGGATCTCCTGCGTCGCCATCTCTCGCGTGCTGGAGAACGTCCCGAGCATTCCCTCGACTTCGCCGTGCAGCACCAGGACATTCCAGCGGTGCGTACCCGGCGGAACGAGCTTGGGCCGCTCGTGCTGATTATCCGCGACCGCGAGGACGGAGAGATCGAGGTGCGGAAACTCGAGCGCCTGCGCGTCGGCATCGATCACGTGCACGCCGATCGGCGTGAAAAGTCGAAGAATGCTGCTCGTCTCCGACGACCGCGGCGTGTCGTGGTTCCCGGCCACCATGATGATCTCCGCGTTGGGAAGCGCGGAGCGCAGCCGATTGAACTGAATGAAGGCGTGCAGGATCGCCGTGTTCGTCGGGCGCACCTGATGAAACACGTCACCGGCGATGAGCACGACGTCGGGCGCGAGCTCGATCACCTTGTCCAGCGCGCGCGTGACCGACTGCGCCACGTCCACTTCACGCTGATTGATCCCACGCGGAGTCAGCCGCTGATACTGGCGGAATCCCAGGTGCAGATCGGAGAGGTGGACGAGGCGCAGAGCTCTGTTGGGCGAGGGCGGTCGACGGTTGGCGCGATAGTCCTAAGCGGTTGCGCTGGCGGAAGTTGAGTCACCTCCAGCGCGTCCCGGAAAGTCTAGCCGCCGTTCAGCGCTTGTCCATGGTGCGAAGCCGCTGCGTCACGCGAGTCATGAATCGCATCGGAGCGAATCCCGTCGCCACTGGCGGCTTCACGACCGACCGAAGGAGCACGAGAAACCGTGAATCGGTCATCCATCCCCTGGCGCGGTCCAACTGCATCGCTCCCGTAATGGATCCCGACAGCTCCACTCCCTGGCCCGTGCTGTCGGCGAGAATGTCTCCGCGCATGGAGACGTACGCGATCGCGCCGCCCTTCTGTAGCGAGTCGAGGTGAAAGGTGACCCGCACGTGCCCCGATCCGCGCGCGCCCATGGGCCCGCCGGACGGAAGCGGCATCTCGCGCATCCACTGATCGCCCACCGCGACCGCCTTCTTCGGGAACACGGCCGGCATCGCGGCCATTGCGTCCGCCACGTCGCGCGGCACCAGCACGCCTTGCGCGTCGCGCGCGCTCTCGACGGTTCCATCCATACCCAACTGTAGGACGAGCTGCTGCCCTCGCAGCGATCGCTGCGCATCGGCGATCATGGTCGGCGCGTGCGCGTCCGTGCTGGTGAGCATCGCCGAGTCGACGATCGTCAATACGGTGGTGCTCGTTTGATGCACTGATCGCACGATCGTTCGCGAATAAATGGCGACAGAGGTCGTCACCACCCGGGACGGCGCGGCGGAATTCCCCGGCATCGTCGCACTGACTTCCGTCTGCTGCTCCAGCAGAGTATGCAGCGTGTCACCGACTCGTGGATGCAGCCGGAGCATGACCGGCGAGGTATTCTGCGCCGACGCAATAGCGGCCACTGCGAAGAGTGCGAACAACGACACAACGCGCATTCTCTCAGAACCCGTACGGGTCGTCGGAAGGCGCGGAAGGAATTGGCGCCGGCGCATTCGGTCGTGCCGCCGTACGCGGTGCGACGGCCGCACGAAAGTGCGCCGAGAATACCTTGCGCACGTCGCTCGGCCGGGTGCGCACGATGTCGTTGCGCGCGCGAAGGATCTCGTCGTCCGTCGCAAGCTGCGTCACGTCCTGGATCCAACCGAGCGTCAAGCTCGGGTCGATCTGGCGCAGTGTGCGCAGGACGGCAGAGAGCAACGTCGGCGCCTGCGCCGCGGGATACCTGCTCACACCGTCTCGCCCGCGCATCACCGCAGGACGCGGAAAGCGCACGAAGACCGGTTGTGTGAAATGCGGATGACGCACCATCAGTTGCCCCTTCTCCAACGTTGCGAGCTTAACCTTGATCGCCGGACTCAGCACCGCGTAGCCCGGTGTCGCCAGCTCGTCGCCGTCCATTCGGCCGTACAACGCCGTGCCCGAGTTCCCGACCACCCGCCGGTGAACCTGCGATCGAAATTGCTGCGCGGCGAACAGGACGAGCCCCAGATAACGGCCGCGCTCGGCGATGTCGAGCAGCATCTTCCGGACGTATGTATCGGGTCCGTCGCCAGGCGCGTACTTGTTCAGCTCGTCCACGAAGACCACGACGTGCTGTACACCCAGATCGCGCTTCTCGAGATGTTCGCGCAGCTTCGTCACGACGCGGGCGAAGATCAGGTCCTGCGCGTCTTCCTCGAGCCCCGCGACGTCGATCACATACACCGTCCGGTCCTGAAAGCTCCCGAATGGCAGGTCGCTCGTCGCGCCGTCATCCGCGACGAGACCCTTGCAGCGGAGCGAGATGTTGGACAGCCGATTCCGCACTTTCCGGATCGTTGCAACGTGATGGGTGCGCCAGCTCTGGTCGTCCTTCTTCTCGAGTGCGCGAAGCACGTCCTTGAACCAGGCGTCGAGATCCGCGAACGACGTGACGGTGTGCGGCCGCTCGAGCATCGGATCGGCGAACCGCTTGTCGAGGACGTTCTCCTTGATGAAATCGATCAGCGCATCCGCCTTCGCGTCGATGTCATCCTTGTTGAGCAGCACCTCGGCGTACTGGAGCACTTCGCGGAGTCCCCAGGTCAGCGGCGTTACGTTGTCGAGCAGCGCCTCGTTGCTGCGCAGCGTGTTCAGCGCGACACCGTCCGACTTGTATGGCGCGTAG
>Ga0209014_10002075_pt1 | contig 11746 bp, 8 predicted proteins | sample BarGraNGADG00212_FD_184491 | JGI IMG/M metagenome (GOLD analysis project Ga0209014, IMG submission 184491) | Arctic peat soil microbial communities from Barrow, Alaska - Barrow Graham LP Ref core NGADG0002-212 (SPAdes) (version 2) | ecosystem: Environmental > Terrestrial > Soil > Wetlands > Peat... | reverse complement strand
GGAGACGAGCGAGCGGCAGCCATCACTGCGTCCGGTCGGGCGAGCGTTCGGGGGTCGTCCGAACCGCCGGACTAGTCGACGAAAGTGGTCTGGCGTGACCCCGAAGTCCGCCGCGATCTCCGCATCGGTTGCGTCCGCGTCAAGGCGCGCGGTGGCCTCCCGGTACCGTCGAAAGAACTTGTCCTTGGACCATGGCGGACGACCCGGGCCGCGCCGCACCGCCGTCGACCCACCTTCGACAGCGGCAACGCTGTGCTGGCTATCATCGTGGGGTAGTTCGCCACCTCGCGGACTGAGCCGAGGCAGAGGTGCGGACCAAGTACGGGGACGAGGACACGCTGAGCCGCCGCGACTGGAGCGGCACACTTGGCACTCTCGAAGCACAAACAACGAGTGCCGCGGAGAACAGCCGAGTCAACAGGGGCGAGCAGGAGCGTTGATGGCGAATAGCGACTCAAGCAACACCGACCTGGCCTACGCCGACATCCTCTGGAAGTCGGCTGATGCGCTGCGCGGGCAGGTGGACGCCGCCGAGTACAAGCATGTCGTTCTCGGCTTCCTCTTCCTGAAATACATCTCCGATTCCTTCGAGGCGCGGCGGGAGGAATTGAAGCGCGAGCTCGAAGCCGACGGCATCAGCGGCGTGCAGCTCGAAAGACTCTTGGAGAACCGCGACGAATACACCGCCGAGCGGGTGTTCTGGGTGCCGCCTGAGGCCCGATGGGCCAACCTGCAGAACCAGGCCGCACGCCCGGACATAGCCACCCTCATCGACGATGCCATCCTCGCCGTCGAGCGCGACAATCCGAACCTCAAGGGCAAGCTCCCTCGCGATTACGCCCGGCGCGGCATCGCGCCGGAGAAGCTGAAGGGGCTGATCGACCTTATCGCCGACATCGGTTTCAAGGGCGACCGCGCCAAGGCCCGCGACACGCTCGGCCGCGTCTACGAGTACTTCCTGGGCAAGTTCGCCCAGGCCGAAGGCAAGCTCGGCGGCGAGTTCTTCACGCCCCGCTGCATCGTTCGGCTGTTGGTCGAGATGCTCGAACCGTACGAAGGCCGCGTCTACGACCCTTGCTGCGGCTCGGCGGGCATGTTCGTGCAGTCCGAGCGTTTCGTGGAGGCTCATGGCGGGCAGAAGACCGACATCTCGATCTTCGGCCAGGAGTCAAACCCCACTACCTGGCGCCTCGCCCACATGAACCTCGCCATCCGCGGCATCGAGGCCAACCTCGGTTCGCAGCCCGCCGACTCCTTCCTGCGCAATCTCCACCCGGACCTCAAGGCCGACTACGTCCTCGCCAATCCGCCATTCAACATCTCCGACTGGTCTGGCAAGCTGCTGCAGGACGACGTGCGCTGGCGCTACGGCACCCCGCCCGTCGGCAACGCCAACTACGCGTGGATCCAGCACTTCATCCACCACCTCGCCCCGCCCAACGGCCACGGCGGCGGTGTCGCCGGCTTCGTCATGGCCAACGGCTCGCTCTCCTCGGGCTCCGGGGGTGAGGGCGAGATCCGTCAGCGCATCGTCGAGGCCGACCTGGTCGACGCCATCATCGCGCTGCCGGCCCAGCTCTTCCTCACCACCGGCATTCCTGCCTGCCTCTGGTTCCTCACTCGCGACAAGACCAGCAGGAACCTCAAAGACGGTGGGCGTGATCGCCGCGGCGAGACGCTCTTTATCGATGCCCGCGATCTTGGCACCATGCAGACCCGCACCTTGCGCGTGCTCACGGGCGGCGACGACGGGGAAACCCTGCTCGCCGACGGCCTGGGCGACCCGACCTCCGGATCTGACATCGGCCGTATCGTCTACACCTTCCGTCAGTGGCGAGGCGAGCCCGCGCCCGTTTGGTGGAACGAGGCGCAGGATGGCGAATGGGTGTACCGAGACACCCCAGGCTTCTGCAGGCGCGAGACTATCGAGGGGATCGGCAAGCTTGGCTTCGTGCTAGCCCCCGGCCGGTATGTTGGCGCGGAGGAGCAGGAGGATGACGGCGAGCCGTTCGCCGACAAGTATGCGCGGCTGTTGGCAGAGTTGGAGGAGTGCTTTGGGGAGGGGGAGCGGTTGAGTAGCGTTGTGCGCGAGCGCCTGGCTGGCGTTCAGCATGCACAGGACGGGACATGAATTCCACGCCCTCTCGCGGTTTATGGAGACCATGCTCGACCGGTGAACTAATCGCGGCGGGAAAGCTGGCGATCGGTGATGGGTACCGCGCGAAGAACTCCGAGTTGTCTACCTCCGGGCTTCCGTTTGCGAGAGCAGGCAACATTGACGGAGGTTTCCATTTCGAGGCTGCAGACCGATTCCCCGAAGAAGACTTGGGGAAGGTCGGCGAGAAGATCAGCCAACCGGGCGACGTCGTGTTCACCTCAAAGGGGACGGTGGGCCGCTTGGCGTTCGTTCGCGAGACCACGCCACGTTTCGTATACGCTCCGCAACTCTGCTTCTGGCGCAGTCTTGACCGTGCCGTAATCGATCCCCACTGGCTCTACTACTGGATGTGGGGCCTGGAGTTCCGGCAACAGATGTCCGGCGTCAAAAGACAGACTGACATGGCCGACTATGTCAGTCTCATGGATCAGCGCGGAATGGAGATCACGCTTCCCTCGATTGCGATTCAGCGCGCGATCGCCGGCGTGCTCGGTTCGCTCGATGACAAGATCGAGCAGAACCGGCGAACGGCGCTAGCACTGGAGCGGCTGGCGAGGGCGGTCTTCCGGGCATGGTTCGTGGATTTCGAGCCGGTGAGGGCCAAAGTCGCTGGCGCGGCATCCTTCCCCTCAATGCCCCAGGAGATCTTCGACGCCTTACCCAGCGCTTTCGTCGATTCCAACATCGGCCACGTGCCCGAAGGGTGGGATGTGAAGGCGATCGGCGACGTCGTGACAGTAAGAGGGGGTGGCACACCGAGTACGAAGGATCCGAACTACTGGGATGGTGGTGTGCACTGCTGGGCAACTCCAAGAGACATGTCGCGCCTTTCGCATCCGGTCCTGCTAGACACTGAACGACGCATCACGGACTTCGGCGTCAACTCCATCAGCTCGGGTCTGTTGCCCGCAGGCACGGTCCTAATGTCCTCGCGCGCGCCGGTGGGTTACCTGGCTATCGCCGGCGTACCGACCGCGATCAACCAGGGGTTCATCGCGATGACCTGTGACGGACCGTTGCCACCCACCTTCGTTCTCAATTGGGCGCTCGCCTCGATGGAGGCGATCAAGGGGCACGCGAGCGGGACGACATTCCCCGAGATCAGCAAGAAGAGCTTCCGCCCGCTACCCGTCATTGAACCCTCGGGCGACGTCATTGCCGCGTATCAGCAACTGACTGATCCCTCATTCGGTCTGCTAACGGCTTGCGTCAGGGAGAATGTCCGTTTAGCCGAGGTGCGAGATTACCTCTTGCCTCGACTGCTGAGCGGAAGCCTCCGAGTGGCGGCCCACATTGGCTGAACCCTCCACATCCCCGTCCCGGTTTCAGATGGTCGGCGCCCGAGCGGCAGTGCTTGACGGACCGATTGCGGAGTCGATCGAACAGCAGATCCGCGCCATCGAAAGCGCGTTGGATAGCGTGCCCGACTTCGCGTTCGACCTTTCCAAGACGTTGGTCGAATCCGTCTGCAAGACGGTGCTCGCAGACATCGGCCAGCCGGCGGACCCCAACTGGGACGCGCCGAAGCTGTTTAGGGAGACGACCAATCGCCTAGCCCTATTGCCGCCAAACCATCCTGACGCGGCGAAGGCGCGCGACTCGGTCGAGAAGACGATCCGCGGACTCTTCCAAACGATCCAAGGCCTGTGCGAGCTGCGTAACGGGTACGGCATGGCGTCCCATGGACGCGACGGTTTCTCCGCTCGCCTTGGCCTCCGGCAGGCGACCCTGGCCGCGCAGGCCGCGGACACAATCGTGTCTTTCCTCTATCGAATCCATCGCGACGCGCTAATGCAGACGCCTGGCGCCCGCCTCTACTACGAAGACCACGCGGATTTCAACGAGGTGCTCGACCGGGACAACGACATCATCCGCCTGGGCAACCTGGAGTTGCTGCCCAGCCGAGTGCTGTTCCATGTGGACCGCGAGGCTTACAGGGCGGCGCTGAACGAGTTCGTCGCCGAGCGTAACGGGGAAGGTGACGTCGACGAGTCAGTTCTTCCGAATGACTACAGGCAGGGAGCGGAATGACGACGACCTCGCCGACCGAGCAACTCGTAGAAGACGTCGCTTCCGTCTATTTCGGGGCGATCGGCGCTTCAGCGCAGCGTGGTGTGGAGATCGACGACGCAGGTGAGCGGAGCGATAGGGCGCAGGCGTTGCTGATGGGCCGCCTCGGTGACGCGCTCCATCGGCTCAACCCCGACCTCCCGCACGAGACCATCGAAGAGGTAGTGCGCAACCTCTCGCATCCGCCGCTCCCGACTCTAGTGCAGAACAACCGCTGGTTCCACGCCCTGCTCACGGAGGGCGTCGAGGTCGAGTACCGCGACGCGAAGAGCGGTGAGACGCGCGGCGGACGCGCCCGTCTGGTCGACTTCGAGAACCCGGACGCAAATGAACTGCTCGTAGTGCGCCAGCTCACCGTGATCGGGTCGGCGGGCAAAGTTATGCGCCCGGACCTGATCGTCTTCCTTAACGGACTGCCCGTTGCGGTTGTCGAGCTCAAGGACCCGACCGACACCCAGGCGGACCTCGGCGTCGCCATTGATCAACTCGACCGCTACCTGCATGCCGTGCCGGACCTGTTTGTGTCTAATCTCGCGCTGGTCGTTTCGGACGGGATGCTCACGCGGGTCGGTTCGATCACGAGCGATCGAAGCCGCTTCATGCCGTGGCGGCCCGCGGAGGGCGGTTCGCCCACGCTGGAGGCTCTGATCCGCGGGCTGTTCGAACCGCGGGCGCTGATTGACTATCTCCGCACCTGCGTCGTGTTCGAGGAGGACGAGCGCGGAGAGATCGCCAAGAAGATTGCTGGGTACCACCAGTTCCGCGCGATATGCAGGGCACGGTCGAGCGTGCTCAGCCATCTGAAGCCGCCCGCGGGCGCGGGCGACGGCCGAGGCGGCGTGATCTGGCACACGCAGGGATCGGGCAAGTCACTGACGATGCTGATGCTCGCCGGCGCATTGATTCGCGAGCAGCGGATGGCCAATCCAACAATCGTCATGATCACCGACCGCAATGATCTGGACAACCAGCTCTTCGACACTTTCGCGGCGGGGCGCGCGCTGCTCCGGCAGGACCCGGTCCAGGCGACGAGCCGGGGCCATCTAAAGGAGCTGCTGGACCGCGCGGCCGGCGGGGTGGTATTCACCACCATCCAGAAGTTTGCGGAGGCGCACGGCGTAATCTCGGGGCGGGCCAACGTGGTCGTGATGGCCGACGAGGCGCATCGCAGCCAGTACGGCTTTGTCGAGGGCGGCGCGCGTTGGATGCGCGAAGCGTTGCCCAACGCAACCTTCGTCGGCTTCACCGGAACGCCACTGGAGCGCGACGACAAGAACACAACTCACGTGTTCGGCGAGTACGCGGATGTTTACGACGTTCGCCAGGCCGTCGAGGACGGGGCGACCAGGCCGCTCTACTACGAGTCCCGCATCGTGAAGCTGAAGGTGGACGAGGCGGGTGCGCGGGTCGCCGAGCAGGAAGTTGAGTACGTCGTCAACGCGGACCGGAGCGGTGAGACCGCGGAGAGCAGGATCCGTGTGCCGTTGGAATCATTGGTCGGTGCCCCGGAGCGCATCGAGAGGCTGGCCGCGTTCATCGTCGAGCATTGGGAGAAGCGCCGCGCCGCGATGGAAGGCAAGGCGATGGTCGTGACGATGAGCCGCGAAGTCGCGGCACGGCTGTACGAGGCGATCCGTGCATTGCGCCCGGACTGGCACGACGCGGACGATGCACGCGGAGCGATGAAGGTGGTCGTCAGCGGCACCAACGAGGACTCCGAGCCTCTGAAGAGCCACGTGCGGAGTAAGGCTGCCCGCAAGCGCGTGGCTGAGCGATTCAAGGCCCCTGATGACGACCTGCGCCTGGTGATCGTGTGCGACATGTGGCTGACTGGCTTCGACTGTCCGCCGGCTCACACGATATACCTGGACAAGCCATTGGCAGGGCACAACCTCATGCAGGCCATTGCCCGCGTCAATCGTGTCTATGGAGACAAGCCTGGTGGTCTGATCGTCGACATGCTCGGCCTGGCCGATCAGTTGGCCGATGCCCTGGCCACCTACACCCAGGCTGGCGGAACCGGCAAGGCGGTGAGGCAGGTTCAAGACGACGCGGTGCCAGCGATGCAGGAAGCCTTCGAGAAGCTGCTGACTTTCTTCCACGGTTGCGACTACCAACGGGCACTCAATGCCGAGCCGCGGGATGTCTTGCCGGTCTATGTCCGCGCGATCGACCACGTGTTCGGGCAGAACGACGGGTGGAGGCGCCTCCGAACGCTGGTCAAGGAACTCTCGGCGGCCTTTGCGCTGTCAGTACCACGGGCGGAGACGGAAGCCATCACGCCGTATCTGGCGTTCTTCCAGCGCGTGGTGGCAATGATCACCAAGCGACTTGACGATGACGCCGGCGGCGGGGCCGTCCGCGCACGGCAGCGCGACATTGACGCCGCGGTGCGCCAGGTCATCGGCGGTGCCGTCGATGCAGACGAGGTGATCGACCTATTCGCGGTTGTGGGCCTGGAGGAAGCCCGCCTGGACATTCTGAGCGATGAGTTTCTCGGTCGCGTGGCGGCGCTGGAGCAGAAGCACCTGGCCCTGGAGACGCTGCGCAAGCTATTGAACGATCAGATCCACATCACCGAGCGCACGAACATCGTGCAGAGTCGGAAGTTCCGCGAGGCGCTTGAGGACGCCATGCTGCGCTACACCAACAAGGCGATCACGACCGCCGAGATGATCACCTGGTTGATAGACCTGGCGAAGCACCTACGGGACGCGCAGAAGCATGGTGAAGAGCTCGGTCTGAACAGCGAGGAGACCGCGTTCTACGATGCCCTTGCGGAGAACGAGTCAGCTCGGGACGCTATGGAGAACGACACCCTCAGGCTGATGGCACGGGAGTTGACCGAGATGGTGCGCCGGATGCCGAAGCTCGACTGGACCCAGCGCGAGTCCGTGCGGGCAGGGCTTCGGCGGAGCGTTCGCCGGCTACTGGCCAAGTACGGGTATCCGCCAGATCTCGCGGAGGGCGCCACACAACTCGTCTTGCGACAGGCAGAGCTTTCCACGGAGAACATGGCTTAGGCGTGGACTCTCGCCTGTCTCGGCTACCGACGCTATGCGGACATCGTGGTCCAGACATCGACTAGTCGCTCTATGGCGTCGGCGCGAGGGACGTGGCGGGCGAGGCCGAAGCCTGCAGGCTGGCGATGGGCGCCGGGGCGGCTGTGCCAAAGGGACGGACGATGCCTCCGGCGAGGAAGGCGGCAACCACCGCGGCGATCGTCATGAGAGCGGTGAACGCGAGCATCGCGCGTCGATTCCATTTCTGGCCCTTAGCATCGTTGACCAGCGCTGTGAGAGCGACACCCTGGTCCTTGATGAGAGTGGCCTGCTGGGCCATGACGTCGATCTGGTCCCTTGCGATCCGCACCTGATCGTCGTGCATCTTCTCGAGGGTCTCCCCAACCCCTTCGAGGAGCCGGATTTCGGGCCGCTCGATGGGCAGGAAGTAGGGGACCGGCTCGATGGGCGGGAAGTCCGGAACATACCGCTGCATCGGAGGTATGGCGATCTTCTCGATGGCCTGGGTGTCGGCCAGCATCTTCGGAGAGCGTTTCGCCGATCTTCGACGTACCTGTGAGTTTCGCTAAGTCAATGCCCTTGAGCGCGCCCAGCCCTGTGGCGCCATTGAGCTTCGCCAGGTCCATGCGTAGAAGCGCGTTCGCGCCGCTGGCGTTCTTGAGTGCTGCCAGGTCCAGTCCTTTGAACGCGTCCCAGACCTTGAAGCCGGCGAAGGCCGGACCCACCTTGCTGTCCGACAGGGCCAGGATGCCGGACATCATCCGCTTTAGCTGACGCCCCCGGCGCCGGCTCTGCTCGCGAATCTCGTCGCGGAAACTCACGAAGGTCAGGGGCTCGGGCTCCGCAGCGCCGACCTGGTCCATCGTTTGGTTGCCGTCATCCTGATCGCCCGACTTCGTCTCAGCGTCCACCGGGTCATCGCCGTCCTCGTCATCAAGGTCAGGCTCATTCGAGGCAAGCGACAGGAACGCGTCGGCCGCGTCGAGAAGTTGCACGTCGGGCCAGGCGCGGACTTCCTCGATGGGTTGGTCCTGGTCGAGTTGGCGATGGACCACACGCACCGTGAACTCGCGGTCATCGAGCTCGTTGTTGCCAAGGTCCTTCAACATCGCGGAGTTCTGACCGACCGAGGGTGAGCGAATCGTCAGGTCGGTCCCTGGTATTGGCGCCCTCGGGAAATGCGCAAAGAACGGCCTGCGCGGCGCGGACTCCCCCTCACCCAGACCGTCTGTCGCCGCTTCAACGGCGGCTTCTCCGGGTGCTGGTTGCGCCTCGGGCGTGGGCTCGAGTGTCACGCGACCATCTTACTGGGTCGACATGTGCATAGCACGGATGTTCTAGCCCGTCGTGTAGGCGCCCGAACCTACCTTCGGCATCAGAAGCGCGTCCCGCACCCTCGTGCGACCCAATCCGTAAGGGCCGTCACCGAACGAGCTGCCGGTAGAAGGCTTCGGCCGCATACATACGCACGTGGGTTGTCCTCGGGGCCATCCCCTCTGCCACGTTCGGTGGAACGGGGCAGCAAGGTGGGCGCCATCTGGACTGCGACCGAGCCCTCCATGTTCACGATCCGCGCGTCGTGTTTGATCTAGCAGGGTAGGCGTGATCTTGGCCGGCTGTCAGCCCATCCACATGACCAGGCGCTTGATCGCAGACCGCGTCGGCTAAGCTCACTTGGTGTTTGCCCGTCCTCGTCGGACCGCATCAGAGCTGCATGCCCGCCGATCCATCGAGTCGTCGATTGGCTCGGGCGTCCCGCCTGATGCGGTCGCCTTTGCCGCACGATGGTGGCAACTCGAGACTTGGCTCCGAGAACTCCTCTACCTCGAACTTCGGGCGAAGCACGGCACTGCATGGGAGAAGGTCGTCGAGGGACGCAACCAGAAGCGTGCCGACCTCGATGCCGACAACAAGTACATGCCTTCCCCGGATGCGGAGCATCTCCTTGCCTACACTGACACTGGATCCCTCCTCAAATTGATCGCGACCCCCGAAACGTGGGAACTTGTCGAGCCATCTCTACTGCCTCGAGTCCGTTGGGATGGGCTGGTCGACGCACTCCGCGACCTGCGGAATCGCAATGCCCACGTGCGTCGACCTCACGCGGATGACCTGGCTCGGCTGGAACAGGCGCTCCGCGACCTTGAGCCGGGGGCTCGACGGGCTCTCTTGGCGTTCAATCAGCAGCGCCGGTGGTGGAAGGCCGAAGGAGACCCGTTGGCAGTCGCCTGGCTGGAGCGCGGGCACGACGATGCCAAGCGTCTGATCAACCACGCCCGGCGGCAATACGGGACCGATTTCACCCTTTCGTCGTCCGCTCGCCCTTGGGTCGTGGCCGATCAGCTCGGTCCCATCTCCGGCCGCCCTGGCTACTTCTGGCACGCCGAATGGACGCTTCACGACGGGCGGTTCCTATCTCCCAGGGACTTCTGGCACTGCTATCAACTCGACCGGGATAACACGCGGGATCTCATCGTCCACGTGGTCCAGCACTACGACGGACACGTCTCGGTCTCGTTTGCCGCCATCGATGAGCCAGGCGCTGTAGCGGACGCCATCGGTGCCTGCTTTGACGCAGTCATCACAGCCAGCCACCGACATGTGTCAGATCGTCGCCGTGCCGCATGGGCCGGCGAGTCGCGAGGTTTGGACCCGCGCGTCCACGTCGATTCCGCTTTGGCAATGATGACTGAGGACGCTCCATTCACGGTGTTCGCCGTTGGCGGAACCTAGCTCAAACCACCCTGACGCCCATGAACGGCGGAGCTTCGAACACGGCGCTCCGACGCGCGTTCAGGCTCACGGAGCGGCGGGTGTTGCGGCTCCTGGACGCATCGGCACGACGTGGTCATCGTGCTGCATTGGCTGGGAGGACAGACGCAGCGCAACTGGTTGTTGGAATCAGGAAGGGTACGGGCGCCTTGAGAGACTCTAGCCGGTGCTTAGCTGCCTTCAGGGTCGATGCGGTGCCGCAGCAGATACCCATGAAACCCAGGGGCGCTGTACTCGTACTCGCCTGGCCTTATCCGGTATATCGCTCCCGCGTCGACCAGCCGACCTAGATTCTTGCTGACGTTCTTGGGCCGTAGCCAGGTCAGCTCTTGGACCTCGTTGAGCCTAATTGGTGGATATGTCTGGCAGCGGCCTGCGACGGTCAATGTCTCTTGAAGTACGGGCGTGAGCAGGTCGAAGCGGGGCCGATAGAAGTCGCGGTCAAGCCGCTTCATGACCTTGAACTGTCGCGAACGGAGAAGCTCGAGGGTAAGCCGGGAGGTGCCAAGCGAAACCGCGGTATCCCACATCTCTGCCCCCCAAAGCTGGAGGAAGTACGGATAACCATCCGCCCGCGCCAGCACGTCGACAACGAAGTCCTCATCCGCCTCCATGAGCGTCTCCCGCAAGGGACCCACAAGAGCGAGGCGCGCATCTTCCGCCTCGAGCCTGTCAACCTCGACGCCGAGAAACATGCGCTCGGAATAGGTCCGGGCTTTCTGGAGATTGGACTGCAGCGTCGGTAGGCCGCACACGACGAGGAGTAGCGGTACGGCCTTCCTCTGCAGCCCAGCGACGGCCGTGAGCAGCATCGTGACCGGGTGTTCGCCGTTCTGAGCCGCGTCGTCGCGAAGTGAATGAGCTTCGTCGAGCATGAGAACGAGGCCCTTCCGGCTACTTCCCATGGCGCAATCGACGGCAGCGACGAGCACCTCCGTCAACGGACGGTCATCCGTCGCTCGGCCTAGGTCGAAATTCAGCGAAACCTCGCCTTGCTTGATCCCAATGTGGCGCACGGCTTCACGAAGCCGGTCGATTTGGGCCTTTGCGCGTTCGGCGAGACTGACCTCCATGGCCATGGCGTGGCACGCATATCCAATGGCTGACGTCAGAGCGAGCTCGGCGTTGTGGTGCGGCTCGATTTCGATGCTCACCGTCGCCCAGCCTTCGACCCGAGCGATGGACTCAAACTCCCCCAGGAGGACGGTCTTACCAACTCCGCGGAGACCTGTGACCTTGAGATTCCCGAAGATGCCCGGTGCGTTTCTAAGCCCGCGCCTGAAGTCCTCGATCTCATCCCCGCGTCCGGCAAGTAGTAGCGGCCTCGTCCCTACGCCGGGCCTGAATGGGTTGCCTGACCCTGCCATGTCTCCCCTCTGGAGCGAGCCGATTCAATACAGACTAGCCGCCATTGCGGACATCTCGACGTCGGCGCAGCGGGGCGCGGGCCGGGCGACACGGCAGGGTGATTGGTCCATTCCTCTCGTATTGTGTGCCTACCGGTCTGTAGCTACCCGTCCGTTGAGGAAGGCTGAGACCGGCGAAGCGCCGGCGCCTCAACGCATTCCGGCCGGGATCTTCCTCACGATCCCGGCATCGTGACCGGCACGGTCTATCTAGCGCACTCCTCCGGACTATTCACCAAGGTCGCAGTCTGTGGGCGGAGGCGAGCGCCCCTACACGGCAAAACGCCGCCGGCGTAGCACATCAATAGGGACCGACT
>Ga0209014_10002074_pt1 | contig 11746 bp, 12 predicted proteins | sample BarGraNGADG00212_FD_184491 | JGI IMG/M metagenome (GOLD analysis project Ga0209014, IMG submission 184491) | Arctic peat soil microbial communities from Barrow, Alaska - Barrow Graham LP Ref core NGADG0002-212 (SPAdes) (version 2) | ecosystem: Environmental > Terrestrial > Soil > Wetlands >... | reverse complement strand
CGGACCCAGCCGGCGGACCTCGCGGAAGTCCTTGGTCACCGCCAGGGACACGAGCGGACCGCGGTTGCTATACGCGGTGTAGGCGATCGCCCACTCCTCACGTTCCGGAAGATAGGTGAGTCGCGGGTCTTCGCAGCCCCAGACCTCCTCCGGGTGGCTCGGATCCGGCATGAGCAGCGGCTTGTCGTCGAACCGCCACGCGGACACGCCGTCCGCGCTGCGAGCGACCTGGAGGCTGGAGATGCCCCGCAGGTCCTCGACCCGAAGCAGCAGGATGACCTCGCCGTCGACCAGGGCGGCCCCCGGATTGAAGACGGCATTGGCCGGATAAGGCAGCTGGGCCACCGTGACGATCGGGTTGTCCGGGTGCCGCACGAAGAGCTCGCGCGCGTCGGTACCGATCATGAATGTGAACTCATGTTGCGCATGTGCTCCAACGCTGTCAGCCACATAAGGGTGGATTCCGCTCCCTGGTTCGGGTTCACGCCTCGGGGAGTCAGCGCGTCGAAGCAACCTCCGGTGGATGGGTCGGCCAGCCGCACTCCCACTAGATTGTCGCCCAGGAACCATTGGTACGCCATGCGCGCCGCCCGTCGATATCGTTCGTCACCGGTTGCCGCGAAAGCGGCCTCGGCCGCCAGTAGGGTAGTCGTGGCTTCGATCGGTTGCTGATCGAACCGGCTGCGCGCGCCACCTCTCGGCCACCAGCCGTTGCCAACCGGCGAGAACGCGCCGTCGTTCGACGTCTGCTGTTCGATCAGCCAGTCGAGAACGCCGCAGCCCGCTTCGACCAGCCGATCGTCTCCCATCCGCTTCCCGGCCACGAGCAGCGCCCGAGGCAGGATGGCATTCTCATAAGTGAGCACCGGCTCCGGCCAAGGCCAGTCCGCCGCGGACGCAACGCCGTCGAATGCCCCAGCGAGCCTCCCGACGAGCTGGCGTTGCAGGGCCTCGGTTTCGCCGTCGAGTCCGCCGTCGAGGGCCGCGTCGCAGGCCAGAATCGCCGCGGCCACGGGCCGAAGGTTGGTCAAGGAGCGGGCAGCGGGCAAGGAACGGGCGAACAGGCGTGAGGCCCGCTCGACCAGATCCGGGTCGCCGACCTCGGCCGCGACCGCTGCGAGCCCGATCATCGCTCGGGCGTGGCTGTCTTCCGACCCGCCGGAGTCGAGCCAGTCGCCGGCCGCGGCGCGGAAGTTGCGGAAACGGCCGCTCTCCGGAACGAAAGCATCTTCGAGAAAGCGCACCGACCGATCGGCGCTTCTGGCGACGGCAGCCCATCCGAGCTCTCGGGCGTGCAGAACGTCAACGACCAGAGCGCGGGCGACGTCGTCCGTGCAGAAGCCGAAGGCCGGATTCGGGAGACTTCCGACCGCATGCTGCCAGACGCCGATCTCATTGCTCATGGCGTCGAGATGCGCCCGCGCGACCGGCGGGAAGTCCCTTGTCGCCGTCGGCGACTCCCCTGCTGAGGCCGAGGAGTTCGGCTCAGCCATGGACCGAGGTCAGCCTGCGGGAACGGCTAACGGGCACGGACGCCTGAGCGACCCGGGCGAACAGCTGCCGATACCGGGCGCCGACCTGCGGCCAGATCATCGAGCGGCTGTAGTCGTAGGCGCGCGCCCCGAGCGTCTCCCGGACCTTCCGGTCGCGCAAGAGTTCGATGAACGCGGCAGCGAGCGCGGAGGGCGAACTGGGCTCGACAAGCCGGCCACGACCGTCGGCCAGCAGCTCCGACGCGTAAGCATAGGGCGTCGACACGATCGCCTTGCCCGCGCCCATGGCGTAGGAAAGCGTCCCGGAGACGATCTGGTCCAGGTTCGGGTACGGCGTCACGAAGATGTCGGCCGCCCCCAGCCAGGTCCCGAGCTCGCGAGGGCTGACGAACCGATCCACGAACAGGACGCGGTCTGCGACGCCCAATGCCACCGCCCGCGCTTCGAGGCTGCGACGGTACTTCTCGCCCTCGTGGCGCAGCAGGTCCGGATGGGTCGCCCCGAGTACTACATATCTGGCGTTCGGGACCGCCTCGACGACCTGAGGCATGGCCTCTATCACGATCTCGTATCCCTTGCCCGGACCGAGAAGGCCGAAGCTCAGGACCATCGGATCGCTGTTCAGCCCGAGCCTCGGCTTGACCGAATCGGGCGATTGCAGGGCCAAGCTGGGCACCCCGTGCGGGATGACGTCCAGGCGGCGCGGATCGACGCCGTAAGCGCGAGTCAGCAGCGAGGCCGCGGCCTTCGACATCACGACGCTCGCGTCGACCGCTTCTATCAGTGAGACGAGCACGTGCCGCTGAGACGGCGTCGGGGTGCGCAGAACCGTGTGCAGGGTGACGACCTTCGGGCGGCGCAACTCGCGCACGAAATCGAGGACGTAGTCGCCGTCGCGACCGCCCCAGATGCCGTACTCGTGCTGTATCGAAACGGCACCCGTGCCGCAATCGTTGAGCGCACGGGCGACGAAGACATAGTCCGGCAGCATGTCGCGGCGGATCCGGTGGCGTACCTCGGCCGGATATGGACCCGGTTCGTCGGCCGGGTGCAAGGCGACGATCTCTCGCTCCCCGATCGCGCACGAAAGGTCTTCGGTGAACGTGGCGATGCCACAGCGGCGGGGCGCGAACGTCGAGACAAAAGCGGTTCGCGGAATGGCGCAACTCCTCTACTGGCTCCGCGCATCGAGCGGGAGCTCTTCGATTTCGAGTTGCCAGACCGGCCCGGGGCGGTAGCGGGACTCGCACCCGTGGCTGTCGGCGGCGGCGCAGGGGCCGCCTTGTATGCGGATGAACCGACTAATGATAACGCAGTCGCACGGCCAGCGCGGTGGGAAGGCCGACCACGTGCACTACGTGAGGGGTCGCCCTGAATTTGATGGCAACGGCTACACGGTACTCGCAGTCAGCCGATTGGGCAATCGCGCGCGCCGGCCGCCTCACTCCGCGGCACCCTCTCTCGTCGCGTGGTCCGCTGCACAGGCTGCCGACGCCGTCAGGGAGCGGGCGAGGCCATCTTCTGGCAAGTCGGGCACAAGCCGAACAACTCGACTCGATGCCGATCGATCTTGTAGCCGGTCCGCCGCGCGACCCGCGCCAGGATCGGCGTCATCCCCAGATCCTCGAGATCGATCGAGCGCTGACAGCGCCTGCAGACGAGATGGTGGTGGTGAGCCCGCGAATCACATCGGACGTAGGAGTGATCGCCGTTCGGAAGGTCGAGACGTTCCACGACGCCGAGGCCAGTCAGGATTTCGAGGGTCCGGAAGATGGTCGCCCGCGCAGCCTCGATCTTGCGCCGCCGCGCATCCGCGACCAGCTCGGCCGTCTCGAAAGCGCCGTCACGGGTGCAGATCAGGTCTATGACGGCCCGCCTGGAATCGGTCATGCGGTAGCCCGCGGCGTCGAGCGACTGGATCATGTCGTCCACGGCCGTGCCGGGGTGGCCGGGCGTCGGATTGCTCACGGCCGACAGCATATCCCGGCACCCACGCCTTTGCTGCGACTGAGTCTCGATACGGAGTTACGTATCCCGAGACAGGCATCCGATCCGGAGGGTGAGCCCCCAGAGGCCACCGGGCACCGCAAGACCCTTGGCGCCAAGCTTCGGCCATGACCGATCTGATGCTGCTCCGCCTCCAGGGCGAGCCTTGCTCCTGTCGCCGGCGAGGGACGGCGATGGTCGAGCACGGTCGGTAGCACACAGCTCCCAATCGGACTCCCGAGCCGGAACTCGCGATCTCCTCGCGGCGCCGTCGGGCGCCGCCGACGCGGCGCCTGGAGGCGCCCCATTCCCGCTCGAACTTGGAGTCGATCCGTGTCTGCCGTTCTTACACCACCCGCCCGCTTCATCGACCCGCGCGGCCAGCGCTTCGGTGCCGGCCTCTCGGTAGTCGTGTTGGTCGTTGCCTTCATTGCCGCGGCGCCGTGGCTGGCCGTCCTCGTCGGCGCGAACCTGCTACTGGCGGCCGCATTCGGAGCGCGGCTTTTCGTGCTGGGTCGGCCATGGCCCTTGATCCGCCGAACGCTTCGGCTGGGCCCGACTGAACCCGAGCACGAGTACCCGCCGCGGTTCGCACAGAGCCTCGGAGGGACGTTCCTCGCGATCGCCGCAATCGCGTTCGTGGCCGGCCTGCCCGTCGTGGGCTGGCTGCTCGTCGGCGCAGTCGGCGCCCTGCAGACGCTCCTGGCGGCCACCGGCTATTGCGTCGGCTGCAAGCTCTACTTCCTGCGCTGGTGGGTCCCGTCACTGCTGGCCCGGGCGTTCGGGCACAACGACCGCCTGCTCAAGCTACCGATAGGACCGCTACCGCGCTGACCCCCCGAATCGACGCTACCAGCCCCATATCTCCAACTCGGTGATCTCTATGGGGACGGAGTACTGCGTGGCGAACGCCTCCACCGTCACGCCTCGGTAGGCCTCGTCCTCGATCCAATCGCGGTAACGAGCACGGTAGTCCGTGGCCTCGGCGGCGGAAGGGAGCTCGAGCGCGATCCGTGCCACTCCCCGGATCACATGCACCTGCCCGCCGCCAGGAGAGCAGTTGAAATTCAGGGCCACTTGCTCGTTGTCCCTGACGTTCGTCACGCGGCGCGCATTGGTCTTGCTGTAGACGACGATCCGCTCGCGGTCGGCCCCACGGTCATAGATGAACCAGACCGGGGCCGGCTGCGGCGCGCCTCGATCCACGGTCGTGAGCCAGATCACTCGCTCTTCCCGGAGCCGCTCGATGACGCGAGCCCCGAGCGAGGTCCTTTCGTCGATCATTTCGATTCTCCTCGTGGGGGCATCGGCGTCGTGAGGTGGACGGTCGGCGGAGACAGGCGGCCGTTCGCCCGGCAGGCTTCGACCATGTTAGCCGGGCCGCGTCTCGACCCGGTGTTGCGTCGTGCGCGGCACCCGTCCCGCCGACACGCCACGCACCGCGCCGGAATCCCATCGGATCGTGCTGTCGCGCGAAATCCCTTATGGGGGCACAATCAGCCCCATGGCGCCGGACGAGAAGGCGCGGCGGGAGGGCACCACGTGACGGGCGTCATTCGGACCGAGAAGCTCACCAAAACCTACGGCTCGCATCGCGGGATCGTGGACGTGGACCTCGATGTCCGGCAGGGTGAGGTCTTCGGCTTCCTCGGGCCGAACGGCGCCGGCAAGACGACCACGATTCGAACCCTGCTCGACCTCATCCGGCCGACCAGCGGCAAGGCCTATGTCTTCGACATCGAATCCTCAGCCGACCCCACGGCGATCCACAAGCGGCTCGGCTACCTGCCCGGCGAATTCGCGCTATACGACCGCCTCACGGGCGGGCAGACGCTCGAGTACTTCGGCAACCTGCGCGGCGGCGTCGACCGCGCCTACCGGGCCCAGCTCATCGAGCGGTTCGACCTCGACCCGAGCCGGCGATTCCGCGAGTACTCGAAAGGCAACAAGCAGAAGATCGGCCTGGTAGCCGCGCTGCAGCACAAGCCGGAGCTGCTACTTCTCGACGAGCCGACGTCGGGCCTGGACCCGCTCGTGCAACAGACCTTCTTCACGCTGCTCCGCGAACGGGTGGCGGATGGCGGAACCGTCTTCCTCTCCAGCCATATCCTGAGCGAGGTCGAACGGAGCTGCGAGCGCGTCGCGATCATTCGCGAGGGCCGGATAGTGCAGGTCGATCGTGTCGACGCGCTCCGCGACCTGGCCCATCATCAGGTCGAGCTGCGGTTCGACGGCGAGCCGCCGGTCGGCGAGTTCGCGGGCATTCCCGGCGTGAGCGACGTCCAGGTCGAGGACCATCTCATCCGGCTGCGCGTCTTCGGGCCGATCACGCCGGTGCTCCAGGCCGCGGCCCGACTGGGCGTGACCGACTTCCTCAGCCGTGAGCCGAGCCTCGAGGAGACGTTCCTGGCCCAGTACGGCCGCGAGTCCGCGGAGGTCAACCGCGGCTCCGCCGCGGTGAAGTGATGGCGGCTCAAGCCGATCGGCCGCCCATCGCCGGGCAGATCACCGCGGTCTCGCTCGCCAGTCGCTTGTACGGCTTCGGCAGCATCTACGCGAAGACGATCCGCGACTCGCGCCTGGCGTTCATCATCGTGGCCGGGCTGCTGGCCGGAATCATGGGCGCAGGCCTCGAGGCGTTCGGGGCCGCCTATTCGACCGCCGCGTCGCGCCTGGACCTGCAGAACCTCATCGACAGCATTCCGCCGGCGCTCGCCGGCCTCTACAACCGGCCGCTCAACGTCGAGACGCTCGGCGGTTCGGTCTCGTGGAAGTACGGCCCGTTCTTCGGGGTAATCGCCGCGGTCTGGTCCATCGCGGCGTTGTCGGGGACTCTCGCCGCGGAGGCGCGACGGGGCAGTCTGGACATGGTCGCGGCCGCGCCCTTCGGCAAGCGCCGGATCGCCGTCGAGAAGCTCGCCGCGCACGTGACCGGCATGACGCTGGCGGTGGCGTTCCTCGCAATCGTCACGTGGCTCGGCAGCAAGGCCGGGGCGACGCAGCCGGGCGACGAGATCCCGCTCCTCGCGGCCGTCGGTTTCGCGGCATGGGTCGGCCTGATCGGCCTGGTCTATGGCTCTGTGGCGTGGGCAGTGGCGCCGTTCCTGGGGCGGGCAAGCGCGGCCGGCATCGCGGGAGTCTTGCTGGCCGCGGGTTTCATCGTCAGCGGATACCAACCCTACGTACCGGCCCTCACCCTGCCCGCCGACCTGTCGTGGTTCCACTGGACCGCGGGCAACCTGCCGCTCGCCGGCCAGTACGACTGGATCTCGCTCGTGGCCGTCGCGGCGGTGGCGATGGCGCTCTTCGGCGTCGGCATCGTGGCCTTCGATCGGCGCGACCTCGGCACGACCGGCGCCATTCCTCTACCTGCCATGCCCGAAGCGCTGCTCGGCGTGCGCGGGCCCGCCGGCCGCTCTTTCGGCGAGCGGCTCCCTCTGGCGCTGGCCTGGGGGCTCGGGCTGGGCGTGTATGGGCTGCTCATCGCGGCGTCGAGCGCCTCGTTCGCCTCCGAGCTGGTCAAGTCGCCCGACACCTATAAGCTCTTCCAGTCGCTCTTCCCGGGCCACGACATCGGCACCGGGGCGGGCTTCCTGCAGCTGTTGTTCGCGTATCTCGGGTTCATCGTGGCCGGTCTGGGCGCCGCCACGCTAGTCGCCGGCTGGGCCTCCGATGAGAACGACCGCCGCCTCGAGTTGCTTCTTGCCAGCCCCCTGGGCCGGGCTCGCTGGGCGATCGCCGGCGGCGTTGGCGTCTTCGGAGCGATCGCCGCTATGACCGCGGTCACGATGCTCGGGATCGCGATCGGGGTGGTCTTCGCGGGCGGGGACGTTCTCACGCCGGTGGCCGGCGCTGCGATCGTGGGGCTGTATGCGGCGGCCGCAGTGGGCGTCGGGGTCGCAGCCGGCGGGCTGTTCCGCAACACTTTCGCCGGCGAAGTCACGGCCGTCCTGGTCATCGCGACCTTCCTCGTCGACTTCCTGGCGCCGGCGCTCAACCTGCCCGACTGGGTCCACCAGCTGGCTCTGACGGACCATTTCGGTGCGCCCCTGGTAGGCATCTGGGATCCGGCCGGCATCGCCGCGTGCCTGGTCCTGGCCATCGGCGGGCTGCTCGTCGGCGCCTGGGGCATGACCCGGCGCGACGTCGCGTGAGTCGGCCCTAGCTCGGGCGCGCCTCAGTCGAACTCGCCTCGAGGGCATCGGTGACGTAGTGGCCGATGATCGGCCCCACCACCTGGTGGCTTGGCCCGGCGAGCGCGCGACCAAGATCACCACTCCTCCGGCCGGCATTCACCGGTCCTTCACAGGTACGCCTCAACCTGACAAGCAAGGTCGGCGAAGCCCCGAGCCGGCCGGTGGAAGTCAGGGGCCAGGCACTTCGAGGAGATGAGATGAGACACGGAGGCGGCTTCCGCTTCCTGGCGGGCCTGCTGGTGGTCGGCGTAATTGCCGCACTGACCGCAGGCGCCTACGCGGCCGGCTTTGCGGCCGGTGCCGGCTCGAACGCGACGGTATCGCCGTGGGTATCCGGCGGGTTCATCGGGTTCGGCAACGTGATTGGATTGATCGTCACGATCTTTGTACTGGTGATGATCTTCCGGGTCATGAGCTTCGCGTTTTGGGGCCACTCCCGGCATGGCTGGGATCGCGGGCCCGGCGGCCCGGCAGGGCCCGACGGCGCACCGTTCACGGGTCCCGGTTTCCACCATGGCTGGCATGAGTCGCGTTGGCAATCGGCCCGCCAGGACGCCTTCGACGAGTGGCATCGCCACTCGCACGAGCGGTCGTCCGGCCAGGCCCCAGATGCCCCGAAGGGAGGCGCCGCTGCGGACTGATCGACGAACCGAACCAGGGCCGAGGGCGGAGGCGACTAACTTTCGCCCGTCGGCCGTTTCGGCGCCTCGGGCGCCTCGGGCGTCCCGGCCGTTTCGGCGCCTCGGGCGTCCCGGCCGTTTCGGCGCCTCGGGCGCCTCGGGCGCCTCGGGCTCGTGGGGCCGTTGTCGGCGCCGTAGGATGAGGGAGCCGTGAGAACAGTCCTGATCGTCGACGACGAACCTCGCATCGTCGAGGTCGCTCGCGACTACCTCGAGCATGCCGGCTTCGCGGTGCTCACCGCGGTCGACGGACCATCCGCGCTCATGACGGCCCGGACACGCAAGCCGGACGTGATCATCCTGGACCTGGGACTGCCCGGGCTGGACGGGCTCGACGTGACGCGCACGCTCCGACGCGAATCCTCAATCCCGATCGTGATGCTCACCGCCCGGGACGACGAGCTCGACCGCGTCCTCGGACTCGAGATCGGCGCCGACGATTACGTCACCAAGCCGTTCAGCCCGCGCGAACTGGTGGCGCGGGTGCGGGCGATCCTGCGCCGCGTCGACCGCCAGGACGAGCCCGGCGATCGAATCGAGGCCGGCGGCGTCTCGATAGACCTGGCTCGCATGCGAGTCGAAGCCGACGGCCGGACCGTGGAACTTACCCCGACCGAGTTCCAGCTCCTCGTGGCGCTGGCCCGACAGCCGGGCCGGATATTCACCCGCTCCCAATTGCTGGACGCAATTCACGGGCTGGCGTTCGAGTCGTATGAGCGGGCCATCGACGCCCACGTCAAGAACCTGCGCCACAAGCTCGAGCCGGACCCCGGCCGGCCGCGTTACGTGCTGACGGTCTATGGCGTGGGCTACCGCTTCGCCGAGGACGTGGAGTGAGCCGTCGGGAGCGAGGTCCGCAGGACGGCACCCATGGCCGATACGCCAGGCGCCACTGGTCGCGGTACCGCGACGGGCAACCGCACTGGTGGCCTCGGGGCGAGCCATGGCCTCCGGAGGGCGAGTTTCCGTGGCGGCAGATGCGCCGCCGCTTCCTCATCCGCTTCGCGATCGGGGCGTTCCTGGTCTTCGCCTTCGTCATCGCCGGGCCGCTCATCGTCATCGGCCAGCTGCTCGCGGCCTTCGGTCTGCCGGAGCCGGCTGCGGGGGCCCTGACGGCAGTCGTGTTCGCCGGCCTCGTGCTGGCGGTGTTCGGCGGAGTGCGGAGCGCCCGGCGGATCGCAATTCCTTTCGGCGATTTGATCGAGGCCGCGGGACGCGTGGAGGCGGGCGACTACTCGGCCCGTGTCTCCGAATACCAGCTTGGCCCTCGAGAATTACGGTCGCTGCTGCAGGCGTTCAACGCGATGGCCGCCCGACTGGAAACCGACGAGCTGCAGCGCCGCTCGCTGCTTGCCGACGTAAGCCACGAGCTGCGCACTCCGCTGGCCGTCCTCCGGGGCGATCTGGAGGCCATGCTCGACGGTATCCACCCCACGGACCAGGCCCATCTTAAGGCGGCGGTGGACGAGATCGGACTGCTGACACAACTGGTCGAGGATCTCCGTACTCTTGCCCTCGCCGAAGCCGGGACGCTCGCACTCCACATGGAGCCGACCGACGTCGCCATCCTGGCGCACGACTCGGCCACCGCATTCGTGGCCCTAGCGGAAGAGGCCGGAGTGAAGCTCGAAGTCGACGTGGCGGACGATTTGCCGCTCGTCGACCTCGACCCGTTGCGGATCCGCCAGGTGCTCGTAAACCTGATCGCCAACGCTCTCCACTACGCGCCGGCCGGGAGCGCGGTGCGTGTCGCCGGCAGGCGCGAGGGAGCCGCAGTGGCGATCTCCGTTGCCGACGAGGGCCCCGGCATCGCTCCGGAGGTGCTGCCGCACCTGTTCGAACGGTTCGCGAAGTCAGGCGACTCCCGCGGCTCCGGGTTGGGATTGGCGATTGCCCGCCGCCTCGTCGAAGCTCACGGCGGCACGACACGGGCCGGCTCCGGCGCAGACCCCCAGGGCGAGCCTTGCGGCACCGTCATCCTGTTCGAGCTTCCGATCGAGCGGCGAACGTAACGAGAGGCGATCCGGCACCGGACCGCCTCTCGCGCATCGGATCAGCCGGGCAGCTGGTCCACGGTCAGCGTGACAGTGGTCTTGGTTCCGCTGGACGTCTGCAGCTGGACCTGGACCGTGTCGCCCGGACGGAGCTTGGACACGACGGAGAGCAAGGTCGCGCTGTCCGGAGTGGACTGGCCCCCGACCGCGAGGATCACGTCGCCGGCCACGATACCGGCTTTGGCTGCCGGTCCACCCGGCGTGACTTGCGCGACGAGGACGCCCTGCGCGCTATCGGTGATCTGCACGCCGAGGCGGGCTCGACCCGAGTTGGTGACCGTGCCGGTCGCGATCAGCTGATCGGCGATGACCTTGGCCCTGTTGCTGGAGATGGCGAAGCCGATGCCTGGGGCGCTACCGCCCAGCTGTGGATCGGTGGCGGCGAGTGTGGGAACACCGACCACCTCGCCCTGGAGATTGACCAGGGCGCCGCCGCTATTCCCGGGATTGATCGCGGCGCTGGTCTGAATGACGTCGGGAAGGGTGTTGCCGGTCGGCTCGCTCACCTGGCGGCTCAGAGCGCTGACGATCCCTTCGGTGACGCTCGACTGGAGCCCGAGCGGGTTGCCCATCGCGAGGACCATGTCGCCTACCTCCAGCTTCGAGGAATCGCCGAACGTCGCGGCCGTGAGCCCGGCGCCGCTGATCCGCACCACGGCGATGTCGTCCGGCTGGTACTTGCCGACGAGAGTTCCGGGATAGGACTTGCCGTTGGAAAGCGTGACCTTGAAGGACGTGGAGGTCCCGACGACGTGGGCGTTGGTGACGATGTCGCCCTTGTTGTCGTAGATGACGCCGGAGCCGAGACCCGCGTCGGTTTCGATCAGAACGACGTCGGGGTTCACCTTCTTGATGACGGCGACCATCTGACCCTGGACCGTGAAGGCATCTTCGGCGTCGCTGCCGGAAGGAGAAGCCGTGGGTGACGGCGTCGGCGAGAGTGACGAGGACGGTGACGACGGCGACGACGGCGACGACGCCGGCGACGACGACGACGCCGGGGTGCTCGTGCCGGATGCCGGCGGGCCTGACAGTTGCGGATTGCTGGTCTGGAGCCCGACAAGAGCCGCGACCTTGGCCGAACCCGATGCTCCGCAAGCGACCACGAATAGCGCTATGAGGACGACGGACATGACTCGAGCTACGACGCGCTGCGTCGTGCGCCGACGCGACACGGACACTTGGTTTACCTCCTGGGCGCCGCCTTCCTGCGGATGGACGGCTCAAGGTTGCCCATACTCACGCAAACCACTGAAATGGGTCTGAAGACGCCGCGGAGTCCCGGGGCAGTCCCGCAGGCCGGTCGAGGGCGGCTCAGACGGCCGCGGCAGCCTCGC
>Ga0209014_10002073_pt1 | contig 11750 bp, 5 predicted proteins | sample BarGraNGADG00212_FD_184491 | JGI IMG/M metagenome (GOLD analysis project Ga0209014, IMG submission 184491) | Arctic peat soil microbial communities from Barrow, Alaska - Barrow Graham LP Ref core NGADG0002-212 (SPAdes) (version 2) | ecosystem: Environmental > Terrestrial > Soil > Wetlands > Peat... | reverse complement strand
ACTCAGACTTGGCCATCATCATCTTCGACAGCCGCACATCCATATCGCCAAGTTGTCCGAGTGCGAAGCCTCGCCGCCACCGCGTAGCCCGTCTCACCGTCGGTGTGCTGAGTGCGCCGAGCCGGAAGGCCGCCGCCATGGACTCGGCCAGCAGTGTGCTTACGGCCACCCGGAGTAGGTCATCACGTCTGGTACGGCGCGTGTCCCGAAGCACCCACGCCGCTATCAGCAGCCCCGGTGCCGCTCCCACTGCGGCAGCCGCAACTGGGACCCATGCTGACAAGTCGTTCTGATTCACGCGGCTCCACCGAGATCGTGCATGATTCTCCGGTAGACCTCGCGGCGTGCCCAAGCGTTCACTCGACACTCCAGTCGGTGAAGCCGAGGGTGGTGAGGTTTTCCTTCAACGCACTGATCTGGTCGGCGGTGAGCCTCCCCATCGCACTGCTTTCGATGTCGACGGTGAGTTGGACCGGGACGTCGTTGACGGTGAAGAGCGCGAGGATCTCGTCGCTGATCTGACTGATGTCCCGTACCGCACGGGTTGGGTCGATGGCCTTGGTGCCGTGGAACCGCGTGGCCTTAGGCTGGTTGGGCGACCCAGGATCTGGTCTTGGGCCGACGCCGCGATCCTTCACAGTTCCGGAGCCGATGTCGGTGTCGGTCGATCCACCATCGGTGTCACTACCGGCGTCTTCCTTCTCTTGTCTCTGCGCGTCGATCTGCTGTTGTGCCACCTTCGGGTCCACGACCAGTCCAGAGTTACTCACCGATGATGGGTTCTCGTGCAGTATCAGCCCCCGGTACCTACCGTCATCGTCCTGGCTATCGGCGTAGGCGAAGCCATCCTGTTCGGGCAGAAGTACCTCGCTGAGATGACTGATCGCGTTGCGAACGACATCGTGATTGCGGACCCGGGGCATATACAGGTACTGGGTGAAGTAGCCGCTGAACGTGTCCACCCGGATATGTGGTTGCTTGTCCCAGAGATGCAGCCGGTCGATCTGCTGCCGCAGGAGAGATGGGGTGTAGGCACGAAGAACGAACTCGCTGGCATCCGCCTTCTTCGTGACCCGCTCCGCGAGAGTCCCGTCGCCGTTCATGATGATCGTTTCAAGTTCGAAGTCGCTGGCACCTGGCTCTTCTTGGTGGGGGTTGATGATCCACCGGTAGGTTTCCCGGATTGTATCTGCGACGGCCTGCGATGCTTGCGCGAGTCGGTTGTCGACAACGGAGATGTTGTGTTTGTCGAGGTTGAGTTCATTCTCGGACTTCTTGACCGACTCCCACGCCATCTTGCGGCGGATGACTGAGTCGAGATTGTCGACACGGTCCACATCAGGAGCCAAGAAAACGAGCGAGTTCTTGTGGATCCGGGGTTGGGTACCGCGCCGTTCGAGGAACTCACGTGCAGCGGCTGCGGCGGCGGAGTTCGCCTTGCGTGAATGGGGTCGGTCAAGACCGAAGATGACAAGTGCGGCGGTGGGTTCGTCGTCCACGTCTCCGGTCCCAGCAGGGATCCTGTGAACGCGCTCGAATACACCCCGGTCCGTCTCCTCGCGGATGGTCTTGGTGAGTTCGGCGTGCACTTCGGACACGTCGTAACCGTCGGCGCGGTCCTGCACGAGCCTGGACACGGTCTGCTGCAGGGACAGCCAGTAGCGGTCTTGGTCTCGGTTCATGTACGCGCCACGCTCAGCGAGTTGCCGCAGAGCGTCGGTGACGTGAGCAGGGTTGTCACCCGGATATGTGGCTCCCAGGACGACCCGCTTCTGCTCGATCCCCCTAATTGGCCCGGACTCTCCGGTGCGGGCGTTCCTGTTCACCATCGGTGCGGTGCTCAGGAAAACGCACCGGGCGACACGTTTTGCGGCCATCGACTTGCCCAGCAACGGGATGTCACGGTCAATCGTGTCAGCGGTCGATCCCGGCCCCGCGATGTCGGTGTCAACGACGGGCTTCCACGGATCGTCCAGGTGGCTGGTGATCTCCTCGAATACCTTGGTGTCGTCCAGCGGGATCGTCGCAGGCATGATCATCGCCGACTGGTCACCGCGAACCCACAACGCATGCACCACCGTGGCCATCAACCGAAGGACACCCCGAGTCCGCTGGAACCGTTCTAGCGTGGACCAGTCCTGGTAGAGCCGGTCGAACATCTCCGGGTGAATCGGGTACGCGGCCTTCATCACATCCCGGTACTGCGGCTGCTGCACCTCACTCGGGACAATGTTCGCGTTCCGCATGTAAAAGTCCATGAACTTCGAAACGACCAGGTCTCGCCCCGCAGCAGCCCCTCCAGTCAGTGGTTTGAAGATTCGTCGACGAACAATTTCGTAGGACTCATCCACCGTGGCGGGCTGCCATGAAGTCTCTACACGGTGGATGACGGACCGCAGGCTCCTCAGGGCTTCAAGGCCAGCCGTGCCGCCGATCTCGTGACTGTTGTCTACGACCCCGTCACCCATGTCGCGCACCGAGTCGGAGGCGGGCAGCGACACCACGAGCATGGCTGTGTCGACGGATTTCATGGCCTCAGTCAGCGACTGGGCGAATGTCTGATGCGCGTCAAACGTGCCCGCCGCGTAGGGCTCGTCAGTCCCGTGGGAGTACAACTGCCGCAGGTACGCCACCCACTCATCGATCAAGATCACGCACGGCGAGTATGCCTCCAAGAGCGAAGCAATGTCGGACGTGGGTGGCGGGGCCCCGTTGACGTCGTAGCGCGCAAACGTGGCATAGCCGTCCTTGCCGCCCAACTGGTAGGCAAGTTCGCCCCACATCGTGTTGACGACCGTGCCGTCCGGCTTTGTCATCCCGAGCACGGAGAAGTCGTTACCGACGATCACGGCCCGGTTCACGACGGCGGGCATGCCCGCGAGGCCAATCTCATCGCAAATCTCACGCATCCCGAGGAGGGAATCCGCTGAAGTGCCGCCCGCGAGATGGTAAACCGCGATCTGCGAGTGGGTCTTCCCGCCGCCGAAAGTGGTCATCAGGTCGATGACGGGCTCCCCGCCGATCCCGTTCATCCGTTGTAGCGTCTGGGACAGCAGGTATTTCAAGCCCCTGGTGATGTAGGTGCGGTCGAAGAACTGGACCGGGTCGCCATACTCCGGGCGTGCGACACCTTGGGCGACTTGGCGGAGATCAGCGGCGAACTGTGCCAACTGAAACGTTCCTTGGGCCACATCGTCATGTGGCTCCACGACATCACGCCATGCTGGAAGCCCGGCGGTGTCCAACCGGACCGACAATCCTCGTTCCGCCACAGCCTGAAACTGCTTCTGATCCTTCTCAAACCGGACTCGCCGCAGGTCCCGGCGAAGGTCCTCAACCGAGTCAGCCTGGGCTACCGCGCCAATGGCGCGAAGCAAATGCTCACCGTCGGACAGGACCCGCTCGGCCTGCTCGTCAGTGAACTTACCTCCGTGCGCCCACTGCTTCCGAGCGTCCCACATCGCTGAAACGCAACGCTTCTCCTCAAACGCACAGTGGTTCTTGAACATCGTCTGCCACTGCCTGTCAAACACCCAGAACAGGTACGAGGGGTCGTCCACCTTGTCGGTAAACTCTCGCGGCTGTGCACCGGCAGCAGCCCGGACCTGGACTTGCCAAGTGTCCCCATACTTGCGGGTCAACAGGTCCACCATCCATGGACTCAAGCCAGCCGTCACGAGATCCAAGACGCGCCCGACCCGCTCCTTGTTCGACAACGCCGCCATTAGAACAACCCGTCCATCCTGTTTGCCTTCTCGGTTGCCGCGATGGCTAGCAGATCCGACCAACTCCCGATCAAAGCGTTGTACCGCTCTTGGTCCCGCGTTCGACCCTTCTTGGCCGCGATGTCGTGCAGTCGGTAAACCAATGCCTGCGCGGAATCACGGAGCACACCCAACTCACCTATCAACCGCCCGGCCTCCATCTCACCGCCGCCGTCGATGAGGCGGTCCGCCAAGTGGTGTACCGCTTCCCACGCCGTGGGTCGACCATCGGAAGATGGCTTCCAATTCCGATCCATGCCACCAGTACCGAGCAGATCAACGAACCCCGCCTTCGGATACGTCGCCACGCCCGCGCGCACCACGTCATCGACCGAGATGCCCTGCGGACGGGCCAACTGGTCCGCCTCACCAAACGAAGCGGGCTCCCAGCCGTGCTTCTCCCACCACGTCACTGCGAACCTTGAATCTGGGTCCAGTTCGCCCTCCTGTTCGTCCAGCACCTCACCCAGCGCCGCGTTGATCAGACGGAGCGCCTGTTCTACCGGCACCCGTCCCCCAGACTGATCCACCACCTCGCGATGCCGAGAGTAGATCTGCATCCCGGGTCCCATCGCGGCCTGAGCCAAGTCCACCGGCAGAATCCCCGCAGCCTGCAGATCCCGTACCGCCACCTTCAACTCACGACGCAAAGCCCGATTGAAGTCAGCCAACGAACAGGTGCCAGCGACCGCGGGGCGGGGGCGACTGACCATGACTACGTATGACGCGACCACGTTTGCACCCTGACCGACCATGCGTGTGCTTCCCGTGCCATGGATCGGCCACGTCCCCGTGATCTCCAGATCTGCATCCACCATCGCGGTCAGGATTGATGACCATCGGGTTTCCTCTTCCTTACCACCCTTCTGCTCCTTCGACGCGTAAACCACCAACAGCGGCAGACCCGGCCCAAGGGAGCGCTGCAGGTTCCGGAACGTCTCGGTGAACCCTGAAATGAAGTAATCTCTTGCGACCGTCTTGTCATTCCCATGATGCGGTGGAATCGCCGTCAACTCTCCGACTTTTGGAGTCGCAACGGTCGTGTATAAGTCCGGGTGCACATTTCGTAGTGCCCGACGATGCCACACGTAGAAGTAGTCCGACAAGTCCGCGTAGCCGATGGCATCAAAGTACGGCGGATCCGTTGCCACCAGACCGGCAGATTGATTGGCGGTCGAACGCGCATCAGCCCTGACGACAACTCCCTTGCCGCTCCCCGCGAAATTGAGTGCGTCGAGGACCGTCGACAACGACCCAAGCCAGGTTCCGTTATCTCCCATGGGGTTCAACTCCGGAAAATCCCACGTCATCGGAAGATCGTTACGTCCAAAAGCCGCATTAAAGCGTGTGGTAGTTCCGTCGTTCCTGATCGTGACGCGTGCCTGGCTGGAGTTACTCATGGCGAGTCGCCCCAGCGCCAAGCCAAGCATTGTGCTCACTGCTGTTGCCCACTCTTCGGTTCCGCCCTCACTAGCAATGCGGGCATGGACGGCCGCAACCCCATCAGCAAACGTAGCCAGCGTGGTCAACTGACGCGATGAATAGAGGTCAGCCCACGAAGTGATTCCATAGAGGGGAACGTTCACTGACCGCCACCCCTCGACGATCGGAATGTCCGCCACGCCGTGGAGGCATGGAACATCGGCAGCCGCTCGGATCTCGTCCTGCGTTGCTCCTCGATACAGCCGCATTCCATCCAGGCCCTCCACGACCACAGCAGTCATTCGAACACCCAAGCGCCCGGACTTGCCCTCGGTCCGGAGGTACTTCTCATTGAGAGTGGCTCGGCACCCCAAACAGGCGAACACACCTCGACCGACCTTCGACGAGTCCGGGGCCTCCCCGGCAGACTTTCCAGAGATGACGTCCAGATACACAACACCGTCAACGACGCGGGGCTCGATCCACGCGAGGTCGCCCTTCTTCTTGGACAGCCACCATGAGGTGGCGAGGATCGTTTCAACACCGCAGGCAGGATTAGGACACCTACACGTGCGAGCCCACAACCATGCGATGGGGGTCTCACCCGCTTGGCACGGGTAGTAGTCCTTCAACTGCTCCCAGGCTTGGTCGCCTATCTGTTCGGCGTAGTAGGTAACGTCGCGGACGAGCCCGTCGTAACCGTTGTATGTCCGGACCTTGCCGGAAAGGCCGAAAAGTCTCTCCTCCGGAGCCCGAGTCACACTGCGCGTCCTTCGCTTCGTCTCTTCAACCGTTTCTGCGTGCAGCGGTTGCTGTCCATGCACCTTAGGGAGGGTCTCCGTGAGGGCCCGGGTGATCAGGACTGGAACGGGGTTCAAGTCGGAGCCGAACGTTGGCAGACCCAGACGTTGCGCCTCAACGAGCGTCGATCCACCGCCGCAGAACGGGTCCATGACTGTGGGGACACCGTCGGGAAATTGCTCCTCGATGATTCCTTGGGCTTCAGCAAGTGTGTCCTGGTCAGGTAGGTCTGCGCCATTCATTACCAGTCGCTTTATGACGTCGAGCAGGTAGGCGCGCTTCTCGTCGTCGCCAGGATCATCGATCAGCGCCGCGAAGAGCAGCGCCCGCCACGCAGGCAGCGGCATCGGTGCGAACCATTTGTGCAGGTTGCGGATGGTGCCAGTCTTTCGGTCCTTGTCGGCCTTGCACGCAGCGTTGATCTCCAAGAGGGGTAACGCCACTTCAATGAGTTTCTTGGGCTGCTCACCCGGGGTCACGGCGCTCTCATTTCAGTTCCTCGGCTCCAGAAGTAGTCCCAGTCAGCGTCGATCGCCGTCTGCCACGGTTGTATGGGCTCGTCGAGGGGGTGCCTCACGTATCGCACGGTAGTGGTGTCATCGAGGTGAACGCGCACCAGGGCAAGGACGCTGTGGTCGCCCTTGTTGAGTGCTGTCACGGCTTCTTGCCGACGCAGGACGAAGGTGTCGCCGCCTTCCACGCGACCTTTAACTTCCATGAAGTCGAGACCATCAGCGGTGTCGGACTCGATGTCGTACCCCGGGTTGTTGTGGGCCATCTCTATTGGGTCGTGGGCGAGACGGCGCTCTATTACCAGGACCGCGTCGACGGCGATCCGTTCGATCCGGGTTGTTTCTCGGGCGTGGGCCGCAGCGGATTCGGGATCAATCAGGGCATCGGCCCAGCCCTGTGGGACCACCAGGCATGCACCGGTGACTCGTGGAGGTGCAGCCGCGATCGCACGTTCTTGCGCGAGTTCGCGCATGCGCTGGTCCAGACGACGAGCGAGTGCTTCGGCGCGGGCTTGGGCTTGGTCGGCGGGGAGGCGACTGGAACGTCCGACCCGTTCGTTCTGTCTGATTTCGGCGGCACGCCGGTCCCAGTAGTTGATCTCATGCTGGAGCCGTTCCCGGACCAGGTGACCGGTCTTGTCGATGCGCGCGTGGGTGCGCGCGGTGACCTCTTCAACATGGTGGCGAGCGACGGTGGCGGACGCATACCGAATGGTTCTCTGGTCGAGGTCGGACGCCTGGCACCACGGTTGCTTCAGGATCGTCGCAGCGGAGTTCTTTTCAGTCTCGGTCGGGGGTTCGAGGTTTGGGATCGGAGTTTGAGTGAGTGGGGTGATGGTGCCATCGGGGTCGATCCGCACGTATTGGACACGCCGGGAAATGACCTGAGGGTGCCCAGCCTGGTCGACCCGCCCATCGGTGACGTCGTGTTCGAGCAGGCAAACGACGTAGGGGTCCAGCGACGGGTCATGGTGGTCCATCAGAACGGTGCCGTGCCGGAGGGCGTTGTTGTGTCGGTCCCCGATGAGGGACAGCATCGCGGCCATGAGGGGATGGCCGGGGTACATCAGGGTGGCGTCGGCTGTGTGACCCGCGACGCGGATGTGGGGCCGGTCGAACGTGATCCGTGAGTAAGTGTTGACCACCGGTGCACCCCGACCGATGAGCCGGTCCTGGTCCTTGATTGCTGCGGGTACGGACCTGATCTCATACCGGTGCTGCTCTCGGATGCGCAGGGTGCCGCCGAGGTCTTTGAAAGCGGCTGCGAAGAACGCTTCAACGTGGTGCGGTTGCAACCGGGCGGCTTCAGCGCGGTCCATCTCGTGGCGGACCGCCTCGATTTCGCTGCTGGTGAGCATCGTGGGAACAAGTTGCTCTTCGGAGAGCACTTCATCGATCCCGTCACCGACGTGCGCATCCACGATCTCGAACAACCGGGCCTGCGACTCAGGCGAGTCGCCATACCGGATTGCGCTGATCATGAGATCGCGCAACGAGTTCCCGTCGAAGACCTGCCCCAGAACGTCGTAGACCCGCCCCCCCAGGGAAGAACGCTGCTGCTCTAGTTTCTGCAGGAGACGGGAGTACACGTCACCTTCGCGGGTGTCTTTGGCGACCAGAGACCACATGTGGCAAACGTCGTGCTGCCCGATGCGGTGGACGCGACCGAATCTTTGCTCAATCCGGTTAGGGTTCCAGGGAAGGTCGTAGTTGATCAGCAGGTGCGCGTTCTGAAGGTTGACGCCTTCCCCTGCGGCGTCGGTGGCCACGAGGAAGATACAGCGGTCGTCGGTCTTGAACGTCTCCTGGACCTTGCGGCGATCCTCATGACGAACACCACCATGAATGGTGACAACCGCATCGTCACGGCCCAGATGGTTCCGCAGACGGGCTACCAGGTCGTCCAGAGTGTCGCGATGCTCGCTGAAGATGATCACCTTGCGACGGGCACCCGAAGCGTCTCGCATCTGGTCAGCGTCATCCAGGGTCTCTTTGAGCCGGTCCCACTTGGAGTACGACGGGGAGTTCCTGATCACCCTTGCCTGCTCGACCAACCTCGCCAGCGATGCGATCTCCGTTTCCATCTCGGCCATGGTTGCGGCGGCGGTCGCCGTCGACACGGCCTGGTCTTCCAGTGCCTCACGTTCCTCATCGGTCAGGTCGTCAAGGTCGATGTCATCATCGAGCGCACCCAGATCGACGAAACGCGGCACCGCAATCCCTAGCCGGGCTTCGCGTAGTTCGGACTGGAGCCGGTCCAAGCGACGCTCCAACGACCTGGCGATCGCGGCGGGGCTGGACGCCAAGCGACGTTGCAGGGTCGTGAGGGCGAATCCGACCGCGATCCGTTTCCTGTTGTCCTTGTCCTGAAGCCGGTCCGCCAAGTTCATCTGGTCGCGCACGTAGTCGGTGACGGCGAGATACAGAACCTTCTCTGGGTCTGACAGCGGGTACTGCACCGTGTACGACAGTCGCTCGGGGAAGAGCCTGGTCCCGTCGAACCGGAGGAGTTCTTCTTTCACCAGGCGGCGCATCATGTCGGATACGTCCACCCGCCGGGTACCTTCCCGGACGACCCCCTCGAACCGGTCGGCGTCCAGCAGTGCGAGGAACAACTGGAACTGCTCCTCCTTGCCTGAGTGCGGGGTCGCCGTCATCAGAAGGACATTCCGGGCCTTACCAAGGCGTTCACCCATCTGGTATCGCTTGGTCTTCTTGACCTCGGACCCGAACACCGACGCGGACATCTTGTGTGCCTCATCGAAGATCACCAGATCCCAGTCGATATCGCACGCCTTGTCCAGAATCCCGTCGCTGTCCCGGGCGAGGACATCCAGGCGGGCCAGCCACAGGCCACCCCGACCAAATGGATTTCCGCCCTGATCAATCAGGTCCTTGGTGAGTATCTGAAACGTCAAACCGAACTTCTCGGTCATCTCATCGGACCACTGGTCCACCAGCGAGCCCGGGGCGACCACAAGGACGTCGGCGGCGTCCCCCCGCATGATCAACTCCTTGATCAACAGTCCCGCCATGATCGTCTTACCAGCGCCGGGGTCGTCCGCGAGGATGAACCGTAACGGATGCCGGGGCAGCATCTGCTCGTACACGGCGCGTAACTGGTGTGGCAATGGGTCCACATCCGAGGTGCCCAGGGCAGCCTGCGGGTCGAAAAGGTGCGATAGCACCATCCGGCGTGCCTCAGCAGCCAGTTTGAACGCGGCTGGGTCGCCATCGAACGAGAACGCCGCGCCCGCCTCGACCGTTTGGATGTTCTGCAGGTCCGTGGCGAAGACGATCCGTTCACCGAGGGTTCCGGCTTCGGTCCGGTACACCACGTTGACCGAGTCGTCGGTCAACCTCGCCGCGATGATGATCTGCACAGGTTCCGGGCCGACCAAGCCCAGCAGGGTTGCTCCCTGACGGACGACATCCAGGATTGATGGTTGATCCACGGAAGACTCACTCTCACCATCGTTCGCGCTGGTCGGCAAAGTGTTGTCCGTCATTCGACCCGCTACCTCCAGTCACTGGCCTGTCCCCGGTCAAGCCGGACCACCCGACCGTATCCGGACATGGATACTTCTATACGGGCGAAACCGGCATTTCTCTACGGGAGTCGCACTCAGCCCGGTGATCGATGAGTGCGAGTCAGCCCGGCTGGGGGTCGGATCCATCGCTTCCGACGCTCGATGACCGTGATGTCCGCCAGCCGCTCCGACGTGTCCATCAGATCCCCCCTGAGGCACCATGAGCGCCCATCCACGGGCTCAGGCAGCGGCTGCATGGTTATCCAGTCACCCCAGTCACGAGCCGTGCCGTTAAGGGCCGCTGAGGGCCCGTCTGGCATCCTGAAACACGAAGAAGCAGACTGAGCAGACCCCCACAGGCTGCGGGTCTTCCGGCACTATGTCCCCATGCCGCCACAAAACTCAACTCCAAAAACGGCTTTGGCATTCAGGACACGACCCCTCCTGCCCACCGACGCCGTCGATGCGCTCTCACGACTCGACCCGGACGCGTCCTCATGTCTGTGATCGGCCCAGGACTGGCTCCGTGGCCCGAGTTGGCCGACCACATCTGGCCGACACTCCTCCTCGGCAATGGCTCAAGCATCAACGTCTGGTCCAAGTTCTCCTATGACAGCCTCTACGAGGAAGCCACGTTGAACACTGAGGCGGAGACTCTGTTCGATGGGCTCAAGACCACCAACTTTGAGACGGTACTGGAGGCCATGGGCCATGCCGAGATGGTGCTCAAAGCAATGGGAATCGACGCCTCGGATGTACATCGCCTTTACCACGACGTTCAGAGTCGGCTGTTCGAGACAGTGCGCTCTGTCCACGTCCCTTGGGTGCGAATAGACCAGGACGTGCTGCGAGGCATCGAGTCGGCCCTGCACGACTACGACAAGGTCTTCACGACCAACTATGACCTGATCCCCTACTGGTCGATCATGTCCGTTCCGCAACAGCGGTTCGTGGACTTCTTCTGGGGCCCAGACAAGACGTTTGACATCAAGAATACTGGCCGGAGCCGCCCGGCGATCTACTACCTCCATGGTGGATTGCACCTCTGGCAGAACGCCCAGTCCGAATCGACAGGCAAATGGGTCAACGACGGCTCGGACCTGCTCGCACTGGGAACCATGTTCAGTCAACGGCGAAACCGCAGACCACTGTTCGTATCGGAAGGAACCTCACCCGGCAAGCAGCGCGCCATTCGACGGTCTGACTACCTGACTTTCGCTACCGAGGCACTCGCCGACGACAACTTGGACACCGTCGTCTTCGGCCACAGCCTTGGCGCATCTGATGCCCACATCCTGGAGGCATTGCGCGTGGGCACCAAGAAACGCATCGCAGTCGGCTTGCTTCCCGCGCCACAGAAACGGCTCCTCAGGCGGAAAGGTGAACTTGTCGACGCTCTCGACCGACACAAAGTCCAGTTCTTCGACGCGACCACCCACCCCTTGGGCTCATCGGCGCTGCGGGTGTTGTGACGGAGCAATCTCCTCGGGGGCGGCAAAGGACGCACGCCACAGCGGCCAAACTGATGATTTGGCGTGATCCGTCTGGCACACTCCGGATGTAGAGTAAGGCTCCGTTCATCCGAAAACGTCAATGGCGGGCCGCATCGTCGCAGGTCAGAGTTGGTGGCTCACTCCCACTCGATGGTGCCCGGCGGCTTGCTCGTCACGTCGAGCACCACGCGGTTGACCTCACTGACCTCATTGGTGATCCGGGTCGAG
>Ga0209014_10002072_pt1 | contig 11761 bp, 12 predicted proteins | sample BarGraNGADG00212_FD_184491 | JGI IMG/M metagenome (GOLD analysis project Ga0209014, IMG submission 184491) | Arctic peat soil microbial communities from Barrow, Alaska - Barrow Graham LP Ref core NGADG0002-212 (SPAdes) (version 2) | ecosystem: Environmental > Terrestrial > Soil > Wetlands >... | reverse complement strand
CCTCAAGCCGGCCCAGTTAGAGGCGCTGGAGACAATCATAAAGTAGAACATACCCATCAACGACGACATTTATGTCGTCGTTGATACGCATGAGACGATAATAAGATAGAAAGATAGCACAAGGAGGGGCCATCATGGACCCCCCTTGTGCGACATAAATGTCGCGATACCCAGTATCGCGACATTTATGTCGCTCTCGTTCCACCCGTATAAAGGGGGGGTCATCACGGCCCCCCCTTTATAGACCGCCATAGGCCTTCTCGATTATAATTACCCACCGGTACAATGATGATGCCCCCCCGCCCGTTTGAGAAGATGCGCAATGCCCGCTAAACGCCCGCCGCGCCTGCCAGGGTCCTCGGCCCGCTTTAGCCGGGCGCGTTTTGCCTATCTGGCTAACCGCTTCCGGCGGATTAACTGGTCGTTGATGGTGGCGGCCGGGCTGGTGCTGTTCGTGGCTGGTATTCCGGCCCAGGTGCGGGTGGCCCTGCTGAGCGCCATTTTGGCACAGTCCACTGTAACCGTTATGCTAATTGTATTTGGGCTGCTGGCGCTCTCGTTATTGTGGTCAGCCGGGCAGCGAGTGGACGCCTGGATTTTCCTGTATTTCAACTTTCATGGGCGGCGCCCGCCCTGGCTGGATTGGATCATGCTGGGTTTAACCCAGTTCGGCGGCGGGTTGGTCCCGGCCGTGCTGGCGGCGGGGATCTTTTTGAGCCGCGAGCCGGACCTGGCTTACGAGCTGGTGCTTGGCTCGCTGACCCTGGCGCTGGTGGTGGAGCTGTCCAAGGCCATTTTCCGCCGCTCGCGGCCCTTTGTGCGCCTGACTCAGACCCGCATTGTGGGCTACCGGGCCCGCGGGCGGTCCTTCCCCAGCGGGCACACCAGCCAGGCTTTTTATATGGCGGCCCTGCTGGTGGAGCATTTCCACCTGGGGATTGGGGCGGCGGGGGCGCTGCTCACCCTGGCCGCACTGGTGGCCGTGACGCGCATGTACATTGGGGCCCACTACCCGCGCGACGTGCTGGCCGGGGCCATCCTGGGCAGCGTCTGGGGCCTGCTGGGGGTGATGATAGATACAAATTTTGCCTTGAAATAAATTGGCTATTGACAACCCCGATAAACCTTCCTATAATAAAACTATCTTCATTCGATGAATAAACAAAGTATCCAAATGTTTCCAACTCTTCTAGGCAACCGCGACCTTATCCGTGCCATCAACCGCTCCATCATCTTGAATACCATCAAGGCGATGGGACCGGTGGCGCGGGCCGAGACGGCCCGCCTGACCGGCCTCAGTCCGGCCACGGTGACGGCCATCACCGCCGACCTGATTGCCGAGGAGCTCATCTTTGAAAAGCAGACCGGCGATTCGAACGGGGGGCGCCGGCCCATCCTGCTGGCCATCAACCCCGGCGGGCGTTACGTGGCCGGGATCAAGTTGATGGAAGACCGGGCCGTGGGCGCCCTGACCGACCTGGAAGCCACAATCATAGCCCGCCAGACCTTCCTGCTGCCGGCGGCCGAGCCTGAGCCGGTGCTGGCTTCCCTGGCATCGATGGTCGAGGCCCTGCTGGAACAGGCCGGCGTGCCCCGCCGCAAGCTGTTAGGGGTAGGGCTGGGCCTGGCTGGCATTGTCGATTCTGAGCGCGGCATCCTGCGCCGCTCTCCCTTCCTGGGCTGGCACGACCTGCCGCTGCGCGATTTGCTGCAGGCCAGGGTTAACGTCCCGGTCTACATTGATAACGACGTCAATACCCTCACCCTGGCCGAAAAGTGGTTTGGGGCCGGCCAGGATGCGGAAGACTTCCTGACCATCACGGTGGGGCGCGGGATTGGAATGGGCATTGTGGTTAACCGCCAGCTCTACCGCGGCTCGCACGGCGGGGCAGGTGAGTTTGGCCACATCGTGATCGATCCGGATGGCCCGCTGTGTGACTGCGGCAAGCGCGGCTGCCTGGAGGCTTTTGTGGGTGACCCTGGAATCCTGCGGGCGGCTGAAACAACCCTGGGCCGCTCGGTCGCCAACGTGGACGAGCTGCTGCTGCTGGCCGAGTCGGGCAACGAGCCAGCCCGCGCCGTTTTTGCCCGCGCTGGCGACATCCTGGGCCGGGCGGTTGCCAACCTGGTCAATGTTTTTGACCCCCAGCGCATTATCGTCAGTGGCGAGGGCGCCCGCTACGGCAAATGGCTGTTCGACCCTATGTGCGCCGCGGTCGACCGCCACACCATGCCCGGCCTGCGCGATGACGTCCAGATCAGCATTGAACCCTGGGGCGACGACGCCTGGGCCCGCGGCGCTGCCAGCCTGGTGCTGCGCGAGCTGTTTGAATCGCCGGTGGACCAGGAAGCAGCCCTGGTTTCGGCCTGAAAGCTCTATTTTTTTTGCCCGAAACTACGTTTGTTTAGTAAACAAAGAAAGTAAGGAAGAAAATCGAAAATATCAAAATTCCCAAATCTACCCTTATCTTCCAGTTATGCATCCGTTCCATCTTTCACTCTCTATGAGGAGGCCCACATGAAACACCGTTCGAACGTTTTTTCTGTCTTTAGCGTCTTGGTTTTAGCCTCGATGCTGCTTGCAGCCTGTGCACCTGCTGCTGCGCCCACCGCTCAGATCGTCAAGGAAACCGTACCCGTGCCTGTAAATCAGACCGTTGTGGTACAGCAGACGGTTGTATCTGAAAAAGTTGTGACCCCCACCGCTGCGCCCACCGGTCCCGTCACCATTACCTTCTGGCATGGTTACAATGCGGATGTCGAAACTAAGTTCCTCGAGGGTACCATCATCCCCGCCTTCGAAGCCAAGTTCCCCAACATTAAGGTCCAGGACGTCAACGTTCCCTACGACCAGTTCCGCCGCAAGCTGCTGGTTGCCATGTCCGGGGGTACCGCCCCCGACCTGGCTCGCATCGACATCATCTGGGTGCCAGAGCTGGCAGACCAGGGCGCCCTGGCCAAGATAGACCAGGTTATGCCCGATTTTGCCACTCTCAAAGACACCTTCCTGCCCGGCCCGCTCTCAACCAACTACTACAACGGCAGCTATTACGGCTTGCCGCTGGACACCAACACCCGGGTGCTGGTCTATAATAAGGATATGTTCGCGGCGGCCAAGATCGACAAGGCCCCCGCTACCATCGATGAATTCCTGGCCGACTGCGAGAAGATTAAGGCCTTGGGCCCCAAGAAATACTGTTTTGCAGACGGCGGCACCTATGCCTGGGCTGTCAACCCCTGGATCTGGTCCTTTGGTGGTGACGTGACCGATACCGCCATTACCAAGGCCAGCGGCGCCTACAACGGCGCTGCAACGGCTGCGGCTTACCAGTTCCTTAAGGATGGCGTGGACAAGGGTTACATTAATCCTGCCATGGCTGGCGGCGGGGTGGATACCTGGGGTGCTTTTGGTAAAGACGAAGTTGCCATGATCCTGGAAGGCCCCTGGTTCCCGCCTTCATTTGAGAGCCAGTTCAAGGGTAAGGCCTACGGCCTGGCCCCCATGCCTGCCGGCACAGGCGGCTCGATCTCTGTGGTTGGCGGCGAAGACATCGTCATGTTCGCGCAGAGCCAGCAGAAGGCTGCCGCGGCTGAGTTCATCAGGTTCATGGACTCGATGGAAACCCAGCTCAAGTGGGCCGTTGTTGGCCAGATGCCCGTCCTCAAGGATGCTGCCGCCTCCGATACCATCAAGAATCATCCCTTCTTCGGGGTATTCATGGACCAGCTTAAGACCGCCAAGGCCCGCACCCCGCACCCGAACTGGTCTAAGATCGAAGAGGTCATGACCAACACCGGCGCGGCTATCCTGACCGGTAAAACAACTGTCCAGAAAGGCCTGGACGATGCCGTCAAGCTGATGGATCCGCTGCTGGCGCCAGCCCAATAACTTGTACCTTTACAGGGGCGGCCAACCGGCCGCCCCTGTAAAAATCAACCAAAGAAAAAATGGAGTTCGTATGAAGCTCAGTCTGAAATCCCAGAGACTCCTCATCCCATACCTGTTTTTACTGCCTGGACTCATCTTTTTCATTATTTTCCAGCTCTATCCGCTGTTCCAGGGTATCCAGATGAGCTTCTTCAACTGGTCGATTATGCCGACCAAACCGAGCACTTTCATAGGGCTGGCCAATTACCTGCGCGCTTTCAACGACCCCATATTTGGCACCGCGGTCCAGAACACGGTTTCGTACACTCTGGTTACGGTGCCGGCCCAGATGATTCTGGCCATGGCGGCGGCCGTACTGCTCAACAACATCCGGCGCGGCAAGGCTTTATTCCGCGCCATCTATTACCTGCCGGTGATCACTTCCTGGCTGATCGTGTCGTTCCTGATGCGCTACTTCTTCCAGACCGAGGGTCTGGTCAATTACTACCTGGTGGACGTGTTTCACCTGGCGCCCGAGCCGGTGGCCTGGCTGAACCAGGCCGCCACTGCCTTCGTGGCCATTGATATCCTGGGCATCTGGAAAGGCATCGGCTGGTCGATGGTCATCTACCTGGCGGCCCTGCAGGGCATCCCCAAAGAGCTGGTGGAGGCTGCCGCCATTGACGGCGCTAACCGATGGCGCAGCTTTTTTAGCATCACCCTGCCCCTCATGCGCCCAACCATCGTGTTTACCCTGGTGATGCTGCTGATCGGCGGCTTCAACGTGTTCCTATCCGTCTATTTCATCACCGGCGGCGGCCCTATGCGCCAGACCGAGGTCATGCTGAGCTATTCCTTCCACCAGGCCTTTGATTTTTTGGAGTTTGGCTACGGGGCGGCCCTGGCCACCATCATTGCCATTGTCCTGGTGGTTGCCAGTTATTTGCAACTGCGTTACCTGCGCAATCCGCAGTACGAATAGGAAAGAGGAAGCTAAATGAAGAATAAAAAATGGATCGGATCCCTCATCCTCTACACCCTGGCCGTGGTGGGAGGGGTGATTATGATCTTCCCCTTCCTGTGGATGATCTCGAACGCTTTGAAAGAGAACGTGTTCGTGATCGAATATCCGCCCCAGCTTATTCCGAATGCCCCCTCGCTGGGTAACTTTGTCAAAGCCTGGACATCGCAGAATTTTCAGCTCTACGCCCTCAATAGTGCCTTTGTGGCCTCAATCTCCACCTTTTTGACAGTCTTTTTTTCGGCCATGGTGGCTTATGCCTTTGCCCGCTTCAAGTTCCCCGGCAAGGAATTCCTGTTCTTCACCATCCTGATCGTGTTGATGGTGCCGGATGTGACCCTCATCATCCCCCGCTTTCAGGTGGCCAAGGTGCTCGGCCTGCGTGACAGCCTGTGGGGGTTGATTGTGGTCTACGTGGCGGGCAGCGCTTCAGCCAACATGTTCCTGCTGCGGGGCTTCTTTGAAACGCTGCCCAAGGAGCTGGAAGAGGCCGTACTGATCGACGGCGGCAATTACCTGACCGTTTTCTTCCGTATCATCCTGCCGCTCTCAACCCCGGCCCTGGCCACGGTGGCGATCTTCTCCTTCCTGGGCCATTGGGACGAGTTCACCTGGGCCCTGACCGCCATTGACGACCCCACCAAGCGCACCCTGCCGGTGGCCATTTATTCGTTCATAGGGCAGCATACCACCGAATGGGGGCTGGTGTTTGCGGCTATGATCATTGCCCTGGTGCCGGTGCTGGCGCTGTTTATCAGTCTGCAGCGCTACTTCGCCAGCGGCCTGACCGCCGGCTCGGTCAAAGGATAAGATATAAAAATAAGTTTCCTTGTATTTTTTCTGTGGATATTCAACGTCTGTGGGGTGGTCTTAACGGCCTGTATGCCTCAAAAACCCCCGGCTGCCACACCTACTTTGATTCCGACCCAGACTCGAGGTGTCTCTATGACTGTTTCCATACCATCCGTTGCTTATTCAAAGTCTTTTTACAAACCCGGCGAGCCGGTGCAAGCTACCGTGAACCTTACCACCTCCGGGGCGGAGGGACGAATGCCCGCCGTTCTCATCGCCTCTTTCCGCTCGGTCAGCCAGGCCGTGGCCGAGGTACGCCAGGAAATTTCGCTCTCTCCCGGCTCCCAATCGGTTGACCTTTCCTGGCAGCCCCCCGTCGAGGCCCCGCGCGGCTACGGCCTGGACGTGCGCATCGAATCGCCTTCCGGCGAGCTGCTGGCTTCGGCCGCTTCTGCCTTCGACGTGCTCGAGCGCTGGACCCAGAACCCGCGCTACGGCTTTATGAGCGATTTTTTTCCTGGGCGCAGTGACGCAGCCCAGACCATGTCCACCCTTACCGGCTACCACGTCAACGGCCTCCAGTTCTACGACTGGATGTACCGCCACGACCAGTTTCTGACCGACCAGGAGCCGTACGTGGACCTGTTCGGGCGCAGCCTTTCTATTAAAACGGTCAATGCCATGATCGAGGCAGCTCACGCCCGCGGCATTGCTGCAATGCCCTATTCGGCGGTGTACGCTTCTTCAATGGATTTTTATAAGCTCCACCCCGATTGGGCCATGTTCAACCCTGACGGCACAGCTCACATTTTCATCGAAGGCAAGATGGTTTACATGGACCCGCGCCCCGGCTCGCCGTGGGTGCAGCACTTGCTGGCTCAGTTCAATGACGTGCTGACTCGCACTGCCTTTGACGGCATCCACCTCGACCAGTACGGCGACCCCAAGGTTTCGTACGATGCCCAGGGCAATGTGTACGACGTGGGGACTCCCCTGGCGGAGATCATCAACGCCACCCACGACCTGGTGGTCAAAGACCGGCCGCAAGAAGATGGGGCGGTGGTTTTCAATGCCGTCACCAACTGGCCGATTGAGAAGGTGGCCCCGGCCAAGGCGGATTTCGTCTACATCGAGGTCTGGTCGCCCTATACAGCCTTCGTAGAGCTGCACCAATTAATTGCCCAGGCCCAGACGCTGGGCAAAAACAAGCCGGTCGTGCTGGCAGCCTACATCGACCCGGCTATGCAGGCCAACGCCCGCCTGATGGATGCCATCATCTTTGCCAGCGGCGGCGGGCATATTGCCCTGGGGGAGCAGGACGGCTACCTGGCGGAAGCTTATTTCCCCAATTATAAGACCCTGACCCCTGAGCTGAGTGCTGTGCTCAAGCGTTATATTGAGTTTAGCATTCGCTACCAGGATGTTTTTGGCCCAGCGGGGCGCGAAGCCACCCCGGCCTGGCAGAACCGCATCACCATCCAGGGCGCCGAGACCTCGCCCAGCATGCTGTACGATAAGGTTTACCCGCTAGTGCGCGAGAGCGACCACTTCACAGCCCTCAACTTGGTCAACATGCTGGGCCTCAAACACGGCGAGTGGGCCAAGGAAGTGAGTACTCCCACCCCGTTGGCCGCCGCCAGGGTTGACGTGGCAAACGTGACCCGCCCGGTCAAGCGGGTGTGGTTTGCTTCGCCTGATGGAACGGACATTGCTTTGCAGCCGCTGTCCTTCGACCAGCAAAACGGCGCCCTGCACGTTGAAATTCCTGGGCTCCAGTTCTGGGACATGATCTTAATCGAATGGGGAGATTGAACCAATGTCCGACCTGTACCAGCGCAGCATCGAAATTATCCTGGCCAACCAGCATCCCTCGGGGGCTTACGTGGCCTGCCCCAACTTTCCAACCTACCGCTACGCCTGGTTCCGCGACGGCTCGTTTGTGGCTTATGCCATGGACCGGGCCGGCCAGCACGAAAGCGCAGCCCGCTTCCATGCCTGGGCCGCCCGTGCCGTCCAGGACCGCGCCGCTGCCGTCCAACGCGGGCTGAAGAAGGCCGCCCTTGGACAATTACTGGCGGATGGCGATATTTTGCACACTCGCCTGACCCTTGAGGGGCAGGATGTGACCCAGGAAAAGTGGGGTAACTTCCAGTTGGATGGTTTTGGAACCTGGCTGTGGGCCCTGGGCCAGCACCAGGAACTGTGCCAGGAACCCCTGCCGGCCGAGTGGCTTGCGGCTGCCGGCCTGGTGGCCGGCTACCTGGCGGCGCTGTGGTCCCGTCCCTGCTACGACTGCTGGGAGGAGCATCCCGACCGGGTGCACCCGCACACCCTGGCGGCCATTTACGGCGGGCTGAAGGTGTATGCGGAGTGGGCCGCTGGAGGGGGTAACCTGGCGGGGCCGTCGCCGGAGGCCTGCTGCCAGGCGCTGGCTGCCATCCGGGCATACATCCATTCTCATTTTGTGTACGAAGGTCATTTTGTTAAATTTTCCGGCGAGCCGGCGGTGGACGCCAGCCTGCTGGGCCTGGCTGTGCCTTACGGGGTGGTGGCGCTGGACGACCCGCTGATGACTGCCACCGTGGCCGAGATCGAGCGCACCCTGCTGAACGGGGGCGTGCGCCGCTACCCGACTGACACCTATTACGGCGGCGGGGAATGGATTCTGCTGACGGCCTGGCTGGGGTGGTATTACCGTGAGGCTGGCGGGGGTGCCTTGCGGCAGCCCAAAGTCCAGAAAATTTTGACCTGGATCGAGGCGCACGCCGGCCCGGACGGCAGCTTACCCGAGCAGACTGCGGAGCATCTCAACGATCCCGCCCACTACCAGCCGTGGCGCGTGACATGGGGCCCCATCGCCACCCCGCTGCTGTGGTCGCATGCCAAGTATATGATTTTGAAGAAGTAAGAACCTATCCGAAAATTATATTTTGGGCCGTTTTCAGCCCGCTTGCGGGCTGAAAACGGCCCAAAATATTTTTCAACCCTATGACTCGCGTCGTACGATCCCAGCGGCCCAGGCGTAGACGGCGGCCTGGGTGCGGTCGGAAAGGTTGAGCTTGCTCAGGATGTTGCCCACGTGGGTCTTCACCGTCGACTCGCCGATGACCAGCTTTTCGGCGATCTCCTGGTTAGTGGAGCCCATCGCCACCAGGCGCAGCACCTCCAGCTCGCGCTCGCTGAGCAAGGCGAAGGCGTTGACCTGCTCCCGGCCGGGGTCCTGCATCTCGTGCACCACCCGCGCCGCTACTCGCGAATCGAGCACCGCCTTGCCTCGGGCCGCCTTGCGGATGGCCTCGGCGATCTCGTTGGGGGCGGCGTCCTTCATCAGGTAAGACAGCGCCCCGGCCCGGATGGCCGGAAAGATGTGTGCGTCCTCGTGGTAAGAGGTGAAAATGATCACCTGGGTTTGTGGACTGGCGCTGCGGATGGCGCGGGTCGTCTCTACCCCGTCCAGGCCCGGCATAACCATGTCCACCAGGGCCACATCCGGCTTAAATTCTTCCGCCAGGCGCACCGCCTGCGCGCCGCCCTCGGCCGCCCCGATCACTTCCAGGTCGAGGGCCGTCTCCAGGAAGGTGCGGATGCCCTGGCGCACCACGGCGTGGTCGTCGACGATCAGCACCCGGATCTTAGTCTGTTTTTCCATGGGCCTCCTTGTCCAGTGGAATGCGGGCGGTGACCCGTGTTCCATGCTCGGGTGAGCTTTCCAGTGAGAAGCGCCCGCCGGCCTGCTGGATGCGCTCGCGCATTGTGTGCAGCCCAAAACCGGCCTCGGTCTGCAGGCCCAGCTCAAAGCCGCGCCCGTCGTCCCGGATCGAGAGCACCAGTTCCTGCGCGCTGCTGCTCAGCGAGACCTCCACCAGGCCGGCCTGGCTGTGGCGCGCCACGTTGGAGAGCGCCTCCTGCACGAAGCGGACCAGCTCTTGCTGCACTTGCGGGTCGGGGCGCCCCTCGCCCTGGCAGAGCAGGCGCACTTCGACCGGGTTCTGGCGCCGCCAGCCGTTGACGTACTCGCGCAGCGACTGCTCCAGCCCGCCGGGCTTGAGCGCCACCGGGCGCAGTTCGAAGATGATCGCATTCAGTTCCTTGCCGGCCCCCTGGGTCAGCTTCTCGGCCTCGGCCAGGCTGGCCCGGGCCGCCTGTGGGTCGCGCTCGAACAGGGCACTGACCGCTGCCAGTTGGAAGGAGGCCGCCGTGATCTGCTGCTTGACCGAATCGTGCAGGTCGCGCGCCAGGTGGTTGCGCTCCTCCAGGGCGGCCAGGTCGCCGCGGGCCCGCAACAGGCGCTCCATCTCGCTCGCCATGCCGTTCAACCCCTGCCCAAAGGCGCCAATCTCGTCCGCAACGTCATCCTGCACCACCGCCGAGAAGTCGCCCGCCTGCCAGGCCTGCACCGCCCGGCGCAGGTTGCCCAGGCGGATATCCAGCCAGCGGGCGTTTAAATAGCCAAAGTAGGCGCTCACCAGCACGGCCGGGATCACCAGGATCAGGGCGCTGGGCAGGATCTCCGCCAGTGCTGGCAGCAGACGGGACCCGATCACCTCGAGCAAGGTTTGGCCTGGGTTGGTGCGCTGCAGGTAGATCGCTCCAGCCACCAACCCCCACCAGGCCAGGATAAACAGAGCCGCCAGTGTGACCAGGTTATAAGACACGGTCAGCCGCCAGCGGAACCTGCGGAAGGGTAAAAATGCCCGCCGGGAGAACGACCTCATGGCTGGAAAGGAACCGCGACCGGGGTCCCGATGGTAATCGGGCCGCTCGAAACCCGGAAGACTGCAATACCCAGTACAATCACCAGGCACGCCAGTACGGCCAGGCCGATCCCGATCCAGCCCAGGATCACGCCGGCCCTGGCGGTGCCCTCACCGCTGTACAGTTCCGGGTGAGCCAGGATTTCTTTGCGGGCGATCGTGCCGGTTACCACCGCGGCAATGGGGCCGACCAGGGGTAAGATCGGAGGGAAGAAGCCCAGGATGGAAAGTACCAGGCTCAAAATTGCCAGGGTGTGAGTCACAGGCCGCAAGGCAGTTGGTTCTTGTTGAATTGTCATGGTAAAACCTCCAGTTGTATTGTATATCTATTGTTACCCTCATAATAACCGGGAAAAGCTCCGGTGTAATCCACCTGGAAGGGGATTCCGAGTCCGACTGGAGGTTGATAAATTCTATTTCGTGGCTGCATGCCTGCCAGTTGATTGACAACCGGTGGAATGCGAGGTATATTATTTGCAGAAACAGACCGACCGTCGGTCTGTTTCTGGAAGGAAAAACCCATGGCGCGCATTGTCAAAGAACCTACCCTGAGGCGCAACGAAATCCTCGATTCCGCCCAACGGCTGGTTTATTCCAAAGGTTTCGAGCAGATGACCATCCAGGATATCCTGGACGATCGGCACATTTCCAAGGGAGCGTTCTACCACTACTTCGACTCCAAGCCGGCCCTGCTGGACGCACTGCTCGACCGCATGAAGCAGGAGGCGGAGCAGGTGGTCATGCCTATTTTTCACGACCCCGGGCGAAATGCACTTGAAAAACTCCAGGACATGTTCGACACAGCCGGCCGTTGGAAAACCACCCGAAAAACCTACGTGCTGGCGCTGCTGCGCGGCTGGTACAGCGATGATAATGCCATCGTGCGCCAGAAGCAGATGGTATTTCTGACCCAATGGATGGCGCCGCTGCTGACCGAGGTTATCCAGCAGGGCGTCCGGGAAGGCTTGATGGAGACGCCTTTTCCGGACCAGATGGGCGAAGTGGCCCTGGGTATGATCCAGAGCCTGAGCGACACCATGACCAGGCTGATCCTGGCTTGCGAGCCGGGGTGCGCTGACATGCAGCAGGTGAACCGTCTGATTGCGGCCTATACCTACGTCATGGAACGCGCCTTGGGGATTCCGCCAGGTTCAGTGAAACTGGTTGACCCGGATGTGATCAAAGAATGGTTTGTAACAGCGGATGCGACATAAATGTCGCATTACGTTGTAGTGCGACATTTATGTCGCATGGCTGTGTTTTTGGCCCCAAAAAGGGGAACAAACCTGCCCATTATTGTAATAGAGGAAGGAGCGCTGAACATGA
>Ga0209014_10002069_pt1 | contig 11774 bp, 8 predicted proteins | sample BarGraNGADG00212_FD_184491 | JGI IMG/M metagenome (GOLD analysis project Ga0209014, IMG submission 184491) | Arctic peat soil microbial communities from Barrow, Alaska - Barrow Graham LP Ref core NGADG0002-212 (SPAdes) (version 2) | ecosystem: Environmental > Terrestrial > Soil > Wetlands > Peat... | reverse complement strand
TCGGCACGATCGCCACCAACGCGAGGCCCAAGCTGCTGATCCTCACGCACCTGCTCTTCTTCGGCGCATCGGAGGACCGGCTCCTTGCCGAGGTGCGCTCGACGTTCAGCGGCAACGTCGTGCTCGCGCGCGACCTGCAGCTGTTCTGAGACTCACTCAGGCAGGTCACAGCTCGAGCTGGGAGCTGCAGGACAAAATCTCACGGCCGTCAGCTCCCAGCTTCGAGATTGCATCCTCCCTCGACGGACTGGCGCGCACTCCTGCTTCCTGCTAATCATTCGGAGACAGCCGCCAGGGGTGCCGCGGTGAACACCGCGGCTGAGAAAGTCCCTTGGAACCTGATCCGGTTGAAACCGGCGTAGGGAGTGCGGCGTGTCGCGCAGCTCCTGGTTGTTTTCAGTGCGCGCCACCCGCTCGTCCGGGAGGCGCGTTTTTTATTGCGCCTTTCGAGCGAGCGCACTCCGGATCGTCACAACCCGCCTTCACAAACCATGCGGAGCGACCCGGCAATGAAAGTTCTCAGTTTCGTTCGAAGCAGCACGGCGAGCGCGCTGCTCGCACTCGCAATCCCGGCCTTCGCGCACGCGCAGAAGGTGCCCGACGCGGCGCGCGACACCATCCACAAGTCGCGCGACACACTCGAAACCGTCGTCGTGAAGGCCGTGCGCGGGACGCTCGCCACCCCCGCCGCGCAATCCACCATGACGCGCGACGAGATCATCAAGACCTTCACGGGCCAGGACGCGCCCAACTTCCTCAATACGATGCCCTCGATGACGTCGTACTCCGACGCCGGTGGCTACTCGGGGTACAGCTACCTTCGTCTCCGCGGAATCGACCAGACGCGCATCAACATCACGCTCGACGGCGTTCCGTTGAACGATCCCGAGGATCAGGTGCTGTATTTCTCGAACGTTCCCGATTTCCTCAACAGCATCCAGAGCGTGCAGGTCCAGCGCGGCGTGGGATCGAGCACGTTCGGCACCGCCTCGTACGCGGGCTCGATGAACTTCCAGTCGGTGCCGCTCGCGGCCACGCCGCGTGGCGGCGATGTCGAGCTCACGGGCGGCTCGTACAACACGATGAATGCGAGCGCGCAGTACGCCACCGGAGTTTCCGACAACGGCTGGGCCGGCTACGCGCGCGTCAGCAAGCTGCACACCGACGGCTACCGCGAGCACTCCGGCAACGATTCGCAGTCCGCGTTCGCGAGCGGCGGATGGTTCGGCGTGCGCGACGCGGTCAAGTTCACCGGCTTCGACGGCGTCTCCGGCACCCGTGAGGCGTACGTGGCCGCGTCCGAGGCCGACCTGGCCGTGAACCGGCGCGTCAATCCGCTGAGCGACGCGGAAGGCGACCGCTTCCACCAGGAGATGGCGAGCCTCTCCTATTCGCATGCGTTCCTCAATGGCGCGACGCTCACCACCACGGCGTATCGCAACTCGGCCGCCGGCGCCTTCGACGTGATGTACGATCCCACCGAGATCCACAACTTCTACCTCGCACACGTCTGGTACGGCGTGCTCTCGGCGCTCGCGGTGCGTGAAGGCGACCTCTCGCTCGACTTCGGCCTGCACCTGAGCAACTACCATCGCATGCACGCCGACGCGATCCGCCCCGATCTCACCGCGCGCGAGTACACCAACGTCGGCTTCAAGTACGAGCAGAGCGCCTTTGCCAAGGCGGCGCTCGACCGCGGGGCGTTCCGGTTCTCCGTCGACCTGCAGCTGCGCGACGCGCAGTTCCGCTATCAGCCCGACGCGAACGCCGGCATCGGCGGGCAGTCGGTGAGCTGGACGTTCCTGAATCCGAAGGCCGGCGTCACTTGGCACGGAAGTGGAGACTCCTCACCCCTCACCGTGTACGCATCGTTCGGCCGCACCAGCCGCGAGCCGGCGCGCAACGACCTGTTCGATGGCGCCGACGATCTCAACTCCGGCAACGCTGCGGACATCCTCCCGCTCACGCGGGTGCACCCCGAGACGGTGAACGACTACGAAGCGGGCGCGACTTGGGCCCGCAACGGCTTCTCGCTCAATGCGAACGTCTTCGCGATGGAGTTCCGGAACGAGATCGCCGCGATCGGCCAGCTGAGCCTGACGGGGAGCCCGCTCACCGAAAACGTGGCGGCCAGCTATCGTCGTGGAGTTGAGCTCGAAGGACGCTGGCGCATCTCCGACCGCGTGTCGGCCATGTCGAACGTGACGGTCATGAAATCGCGTATTCTCGCCTATTTCGATGCGCCGAGCGGCAGCACTTACTACGACGTCGAGCCGCTGCTCACGCCGCCGGTCATCGCAAACGGGCAGGTGGAGGTGAAGCTCACGGAGTCGCTCTCGCTGATCGCCGCGGCCCGGTACGTCGATCGCTCCCACCTCGCGAACGACGGCAACGACGCGCTCGTCGTGCCCTCCTGGTGGATGTTCAACGGCACCCTCGCGTGGCACGCCGGCAAGACGGAGATTCGTGCGCAGGTGAACAACATTCTGAACGCGAATGCGTATGCGGGAGGGAACACGGACGGCGTCACGCGTTACTTCTTTCCCATAGCCACGCGCAACGTGCTGGTGACCACCCGGTTCTCATTCTAGGATTAACGCTCGCCGAAGTCCGCCGGAAGCACCGTCCTTCATCCACGATCGCCATGTTTCGTCGCGCAATCGCCTGTGCCGTGCTGCTCACTCCGTACGCCTCACTGCAGTCGCAGGGATCCGGCCCCGTTTCGCTGTCCTACGGAACGACCGCCGAGCGCATCGTGACCGCGGCCCTCGCGGACAGCGGCGTGGCGTGGAACAAGCTCGCCCGCTTCACCGACTACTCCGGCAGTCGCTTCACCGGTTCGGCGGCGCTCGAGCGCGGCATCGACTGGGTACTGGCCGAGATGAAGAAGGACGGCCTCGACAACGTGCGCGGCGAGCCGGCGATGGTGCCGCACTGGGTGCGCGGCGCGGAGTCCGCGACGCTCGTCGAGCCGCGTATCGCGAAACTGCCGATGCTCGGACTCGGAGGCAGCATCGCCACGCCGAAGGGCGGGATCACCGCCGAGGTCATGGTGGTTTCGAACTTCGCCGAGCTCACGAAGCGTGCTGCGGACGCGAAGGGAAAGATCGTCCTCTTCGACGCGCCGTTCGTGTCGTACGGGCAGACCGTGGCCTACCGGCGCGATGGCGCGATCGCGGCGTCGAAAGCCGGCGCCGTGGCCAGCCTGATCCGCTCCATCACGCCGTATTCCATGCGCACGCCGCACACGGGGCAGATGGCGTACGATTCTGCGGTCAGGAAGATCCCGCACGCCGCGATCACCGTCGAAGACGCGATGATGATCCATCGCATGATCAATCGCGGCGAGAAGGTCGTGGTGCGGCTCGAGATGGAGGCGCAGACACTGCCCGACGTGCCGAGCCGCAACGCCATCGCCGAGATCCGCGGCTCCGAGAAACCCGACGAGGTCGTCGTGCTCGGCGGTCATATAGACTCGTGGGATGTGGGGCAGGGCGCGATGGACGACGGCGGCGGCCTCGTGGTGGCCTGGGAAGCGCTCAACCTGATCAAGAAGCTCGGGTTGAAGCCGAAGCGTACCATCCGCGTGGTGGGGTGGACGAACGAAGAGACGATGGGGCGCGGCGGGCTCGCGTATCGCGAGGCGCATAGGGCCGAGGCCGACAAGCACGTGCTCGTCGTCGAGTCCGACGGCGGTGTGTTCGCCCCCGAGACCCTCGGGTTCACCGGCTCGGATTCCGCGCGCGCGATCATGAAACAGATCGGGGCGCTCCTGAATCGCGTGGGTCCGATCGCCATCGGCGCGAACGGCGGCGGCGCGGATATCGGACCGATGATGGAACTCGGCGTGCCGGGAGTCGGGCTGGAGGTGGACGGCTCCCGGTATTTCTGGTTTCACCATACAGACGCCGATACCGTGGACAAGCTCGATCCGGTGGAGATGCAGCGATGCGTGGCGGCAATGGCGGTGCTCGCGTTCATCGTGGCCGACCTGCCGGAAAAACTTCCCCGAGCCGCGAAGTGACGCGCGTGGCCAAGCGGCAGTCCGCACTGCAGGAAGAGATACTCCAGCGGAAACCGTTCCGGTCTCCCGCGGAAGAGGCGTCGCTGAGCGTGGTGCGCACCGCGTCGCTGATGCGTCGCGCAATGAACAGCGCGGTCTCGCCATTCGGCATCACGCAGCCACAGTACAACGTGTTGAGGATCCTGCGAGGTGCAGGCGCGGGAGGGCTTCCCACGCTCACGGTTCGCGACCGGCTGGTGGATGAGGCGCCAGGCATCACGAGGCTCGTGAACAAGCTCGAACGGGCGGGCCTCTTGCGGCGCGAGCGTTCGACGCCCGACCGGCGACAGGTGATTTGCTGCGTTACGAGAGAGGGGCTCGCGCTCCTGAAGAAAGTCGATCCGCTCATCGAGGCCGCCGCGGAACGCGGACCCACGGCTCTCACGACGCGAGAGCAACGATCCCTGATCCAGCTGCTCGACAAGGTCCGCCGCAAGCTCAGCGAGGCCGGCCGGCGGGGCGGCCGTTCAGCTCCGGCGTGACGCGAGTGCGCGCGCGACGACCGCCGCGCTGATGGCGAGCAGTCCCGGAAACGCGATCGTCACCGCATACACGCCAATCGGCCTGAGCTGCAGCACGCCGCCGAGTTCCGCCGCGAGCGTGCCGACCGGTCCGCGCGAGGCGGTAATGGCGAGCAACGCGCCCCACCCCAGCATTGCGGCGAAGCCCGAGAGAATGGCGCTGCCGCGCTGCGCGGTCGTGATCGCCGCGTAGCCCGCCGCCACGAGCGGAACGGCCCACCAGCCCAGGGCGAACGTCGCGACGGCGAACGCCGTCGCCAGCAGCACGAGTCGGGCGAGCTGCATCATGGCTGGTGCTCCGGCGTCAGGGTCAGCGTCGATGACAGCGTGCGCCCGGAGAGATCGGCCGCGCGATGCGGGAACCGGAGCGTGTCGAGCTCGCCGGCCTGCCACTTGGCCAGGCGATCGTCGTAGCGCTTGCTCGCGGGGTTGCCCGACTGTCCGCCCGGATACGTGCCCCACGCGCGAACTTCGGGGCCGAGCTCGACGACCATGCGCCAGCTCGAGCCGGCGGTCCCGTCTCCCCCCGACGGATTCAGCGTGCCGGGTCCGGATTGCATCGGGATGCTGAGCCGCGAGAGCGCCGGAATGCGCAGCAGATGATGGATGTTCGCGTACCGCACGTATCCCCAGCGCCACGCCGCACCCGGTTCGCCGTATTGTTTGATCACGCGCTGGTAGCCGGCGAGCAGGCTCGCGCGCAGAATCATGTCGCGATCCTCCACGACGTTCCTGGTGGAGCGGTCGTCCCACCACGGGCTCTTCGGGTCGCTCAGCAGTTCGGTGAGCATCGTGGCGCTCGGCGTCGCGGCTCCGCGCGGCCGGTCGTTCGAGGTCGCGCCGGGAATCACGAGCTCGTCCCAGGTGCGTCGCGTGAGCTCGTCGAGTGCCGCGGTGTACAGCACGGCGACCTCGTTGTCGGTGGTGAAACGCTGGTCCCAGCCGGCGAGGATCTTTGCCGCGTGCGTGAGCGCGCTGTCGCGCGGCGCGGGTGCGGAATCCACCGCCTCAGTGAACGCGCGAACGAAGATTTTCGTGCGCTCGCTGACCGGATCGGTCTGGAAGCGGCGCATGGCGTCGGGCGTCACCGCGGAATCGGCGCGGAGCAGTGCGTTGATGCGCATCGCGCGCCACGGATCGGGCCAGTCCCAACCGAAGTAGCGGGGATCCACCTTTGGATCTTTCGGCTGCTGATTATTGGAAGCGAGATAGCCCTGGGCAGGATCCACGGACTGCGGATAGTCCGCGAGCGGCCACCAGCCTTGCCAGTCGTTCGCGCTCGTGCTGCCGTCGATGAGCACGTCGCCGCGCGGCGCGGTCTTCGGGCGTATCGGGTAGTGCCCGGTGGAGCGGATCGCGATATGGCCGCCGCGATCGGCGGTGAGCACGTTCTGTGCGGGGGTCGTGTACGAGTCGAAGGCCTTGAAGATGTCGGCGGAGCTGCGCGCCATGGCGGCGTGCTCGAACACGCCGTTCACGTCGTTCGGCTCGAGCACGGTCCAGCGCCGTGAGACCCATTGCTTGCCGGCGCGCAGCATCGGGCCGCGGTGCGTGTGGTAGATGGTGTCGGTCGCGAGCGCGGCGCCGGCGCGGTCGCGCACCGTCTCGATGCGCACCTCGAGCGGCTTCCACGCGCCGTCGAGCTTGTAGTTCGCCGGGTGCGAATCGTTGTCGACGGTCTCGATGTAATAGTCGGCCACGTCGGCGGCGGTGTTCGTCTCCGTCCACGCCACGTCACGATTGAATCCGATCGCGATGAACGGCGCGCCCACGAATCCCACGCCGTACGCATCGACCGTGTCGGGAACGACGAGCTGTTCCTCGTACCACACGGACGGCATCGAGAGCGAGAGATGCGGGTCGCCTTCGAGCAAGGCAAATCCGGCTGCGGTGCGCTTGGGTGAGACTGCCCAGTTGTTGCTGCCGAGCGCGAAGTCGCCCTCGCCGCCGGTGGCTGACGCGAAGCGCGCGGCAGCGCGATCGAGGTCGTTGGCGACGGCCAGCTTGCTGCTGTCGGCTGGTTGGGGCGGCGGCAGCTTCGCGAAATCGAAACGCGGCGCGTGCTGCCCGTTGGGCTGGATCGGTTCCTGGATGGGCGAGTTCGAGGGAAAGAGCGCGTCGGCAGCGAGCTTGCCGATCAGGGCCTCGACCCGTGCGCGGCGCAGCTCGCCGTCGCTGTATGCGAGCGTGAGTCCCATCCGCGAGAGGAGATACGCGCTGTACTGTGGCTTCCAGCGCATGGGCTTCGCGGAGAGCAGTCGATACTCGAGCGGAAGATCCGACGCGGACATTTGATCGATGTATGCGTTCACGCCCTCGGCGTACGCGCGTATCCCGCGTGCGCTCGACGAATTCGAGTCGGCGAGGCGGTAGGTGCGCTCGGCGCCCCACGCGAGTCCCATGGCGCGCGCTTCGCGGTCGAGTTCGACGGCGCGCTTGCCGACGAGCTCGCTCAGCGTGCCCGCGACCGCGCGGGTCTGGATCTCCATTTCGAAGAGGCGGTCACGCGCGTGTACCCAGCCGATCGCGCGATAGGCGTCCAGGAGATTGGTCGCGAACACGTGCGGGACTCCGCGGTCGTCGTAGCGAACGTTGACGGGAGCTCGGAGGCCGGGAATCTTCGCGGCCTGGTTCTCGGGGAGGTTGGCGCGCGTGGCGACGGCCCACACGCCGTGCGCGGGGTCGAGGAACGGGCCGAGCGCGGGTCCGCTCCGGATCGGGACGAAGCCCAGGTACAGCGCGCACGCGAGGACGACGGCGGCGAGTGCGGTGGTGATCGGAGAGGGTCGTGCGGCCACGTCGTTGTGCTCCCGAGAAGGCGTTCACGTTGCAGGTGACACGGAAAGTATGGCCGTGTGTGCGGGGGCCGCAAATCGGAGTTCGGATTCAGGAGTACGGCGACGGGACCGGTCTGTGCGCGGCGGTCGGGCTCGGGGGTGTCGCTGCAGCGGGCTCCGCTCGTTTAACGCTTCGAGCCGCGTGCTGCGCACGCGAATCTCTCGCTACTCGCTAAGCCCGCCTTCGCGACACCCCCGAGCCCTCCCTTCACGGAATCCGATGCGCGTGACGCACCGAACCATCCGGTGATCCCTGCACGTATCCCATCACGCGTCCCGAACTATCGCGCTCGAACACAATTAGCGGCGCCACTCCGTCTGGGCTGAACGCGTTCTCCGATACCGGAACCAACCTCGCGCTTGGACGGATCCTTGACGAATCAGTGTACTATGTGCCATAGTACACACATGCTGCCCTTCGCCGTTGCGCTCAAGTCGGGAGAATCGCCGTACCGCCAGATCGTCTACGCGGCTACGAAGGCCGTGGTCTCCGGCGAACTGAAGCCCGGCGATCCGTTTCCATCCGTGCGCGAGTTGAGCCAGGCGCTCAAGCTCAATCCCAATACGTGCCAGAAGGTCATCGCGGAACTCGTGCGCGACGGACTGCTCGAGGTGCGGCCCGGCGTCGGGACCGTGGTGACCGCCGCGCGCCGCTCATCCGCCGCCGAACGTCGAGAACTCCTCTCCGGGCAGGTCGAACAACTGCTCGTCGAGGCAAAGCGACTTGGTCTCGCCGAGGCCGACGTGCTGAACGCCGTGGCGGCCCGCTGGTCTCACCTTTTCGGAGAGCGCCGCGATGCGTCGCGCTGAAGAACACGTTCTGAACGCACTGGCAACCGAAGGAGGCACAGCATGATCGCCGTGGACGTCAGCCGGCTCTCGTATCGCTACGGCAAGGTGTTCGCGTTGCGCGATCTCGATCTCGCCATTCCCGAGGGAGCGTTCTACGCGTTGCTTGGCCCGAACGGGGCGGGGAAGACGACGTTGCTGCAGCTGCTCATGGGAATGCGCCGGATCCAGCAGGGCCGCGTGTCCCTCCTCGGAGTGGAGCGATCGGCGCTCTCGATTCGGGAGAAGAGCACAATCGGCTACATCGCCGAAGGACAGGCACTCCCCAAGTGGATGCGACTGGAAGAGCTCGAGCGCTATCTCTCGCCGCTCTATCCCACCTGGGATGCGGCGCTCGCGAACGATCTGCGCGAGCGATTCGATCTCGACCCGCGGCGGAAGATCCGGACGCTTTCGCGCGGCGAGTACATGAAGGCGGCGCTGCTCTGCGCGCTGGCTCCGCGGCCCAAGCTCCTGCTCATGGATGAGCCGTTCACCGGAATGGACGTGCTCGTGAAGGATGAACTCGTGCGCGGGTTGCTCGACGTCGCGGGAAACGAGGGGTGGAGCGTGGTGCTCAGCTCCCACGACGTCGGTGAGCTCGAGTTGCTCGCCGACTGGGTCGGCTTTCTCGACGCGGGCCACATGCAACTCTCAGAACCGATGGAAGCTCTTCGAAAACGATTCAAGCGGGTTGAGGTCGTCCTGCGCGACGACACCAACAGGCCCGCAGCGACGCTGCCAACTGAATGGATGTCGGTTGAGCGTGCAGGGGTGCGCGTCTCCTTCATCGCACCGAATTTCAACGAGACGTTTGTGAGCGACGTCCTCCCGGCGCACTTCCCGGACGCCGCACGGATCGAAGTGTTCGAGGCCACGCTTCGTGACGTGTACCTGGCCTTGGCCACTCGCGAACGGTCGCGCGCGCGCCGTGAGGAGGCTGCATGACTTGGCTTGCACAGTTGAGACACGTCGCGGCGAAGGATATCCGGCAGGCGCGCGTTCTGCTGCTGGTCTACTTCGGCGTCGTCGCGTGGGCCACGTGGGGCGCGTGCAAGTTGACGCGACCAGACAAGACGTCGACCCAAGGCGCGATGATCTTCGTCGTGGCGACCGGATTGTTCGTCGTGGCCGCGCTGGTGCAGGCGGATTCTCCTACGCGGAGCGACGCGTTCTGGCCAAGCCGGCCGTTCTACGCGTCGGCGGTGTTTGCCGCCAAGCTCTTCGTGATGGGCGCGATCGTCATCGGACTTCCGCTCGCGGGCCAGTTCATTGCGCTGTCCGCGATCGGGACGACACCGGCGCGCATTCCAATGCTTCTTCTCGTGGCCGCCTGGAGCTACGCGCTCTGGCTGTTCGCCGCGATGATCGTTGCGGCTTTGACCAGAGACCTGCGGACTTTCGCCGTGGTATTCGTTTCACTTTGTGTGCTGCTCCTGCTCGTCTTAGAGGAATGGCCGAAGCGTCTGCAGTTCAGCGTCGGCGTGCGCACGCAGGAGATCGCCACGCTGCTGGGAGCTATCGTCGCAATCGCGCTGGTGCTCACACTGTACCGGACACGAGACATGCGAGGGCGCATGTGGGTCGCCGGCATCGCCGCAGCGGCAGCCATGCTGATTTCTCCCATGTTGCCATCGTCGCCCGGCTTGGTACCGTCATCGCCGGTCGCCACGACGGAGGCTGCGAGTCTGACTCGGTGGGCGACGGTGCGCGCGGAACTCGTCGAAGGGCCGGCGGGCGCGCGCCGACCGTGGCTGCGGTTTCGTGTCCGCGCGGAAGGCGCGACGGCGACCGGGCGATTCGGATTGAGCATCTCGTCGGCCACGGTCTACCTGCGCAACGGCTCGACACTAGAGGTGCCGACGGAGGAAGCGGGCCTCTCCGTGGCCCTCGCGGCTCAGCCCTACTTCCGCTCGGTTCGTGGACCTCTCGTTTCCGCCCAGGGATACGAAGTCGATGCGAAACTCACGGATCTTCAGCGGGCAGCCGTCAGTGCAGGCTTCGATAGCGTGACGGTTGAGGGACGCGTGACCATATGGAATCGGCAAGCAATCGCAACGATGCCGATGGTGGAACACGCGGCGCTCGGGGTCGACAACAGGCACCTGGAGATTGTGCGGTTGGATCGGTCGGCCGACACGGTGTCGCTGACGATGAAGATCTTTTCGGTCGATCGCAGCGATGGCCAATCGATAGGATTCGGATTCGGCGGCCCCGATCTCGCGCTGGTAAATGAGACCCGTGACCAGGAGCTGACGTTTCGAAGTGGGAATTCGGGTGGGGTCAGCGGAACGTTGGTACTTCCCGGCAACGAGGCCCATGTGTCAACAGCGGAATACGACACGGCGCCGCTGCGGCCAGGAGATCGCCCGTTCGTCGTCGACGATTCGTGGATCAGCGAGTCGCATCTCGTGCTCTCGAAGTGGACGCCGAACGACAGCTATCCGGTTCGCGCCAAGGTCATAGTCTCGCCGTGACATGGGCGTGGGTCGCCGAACGTTCGCGCAACCGAACGGTCATATGGAGTTGTCTAAGTGCGAGGCACAACGTAACCCGGACATCGAGGCCAATACCGTGTCAGACGAAACGCGATCGGAGTTCCTCTCCACGCTCTCGCGCGAGCTGCGGCACGCCGCACGGGTCCTCCTCCGGACGCCCGCGTTTTCACTGATCGTCTTCATCACGCTCGCGCTCGGCATCGGCGCGACGACTGCCATCTACACGGTGCTCGACGCCGTCGTGCTGCGACCGCTCGCCTATCGCAATGCCGATCGCCTCGTCTCGGTGCTGCATCCCGCCACCGTGCCCGGCAATGGTGAGTCGAAGTGGGGACTCTCGTCGGCTGGGTACTTCTATTTCAAGGCGCAGAATCACACGCTCGAGGATCTTGGCGGGTATCGCACGGCCGGGACGGTCATCAACGGCGCGCAGAGCTCGGAGCTGGTGCGCACCGCGGAAATCACCGCATCGATGTTCCCGACACTCCAGGCGCACGCCGCGCTCGGACGGCTGATCGCCCCCGAAGACGATCGGCCCGGCGCCGCGCCGGTCGTCGTGCTGAGCTACGAGTACTGGCAGCGCCACTTCGGCGGCGACCGCGCCGTGCTCAATACGATGCTGCAGGCCAGCGACGGTGGCCGCGAGATCATCGGCGTGGCCGAGCGAGGACTGACGCTCCCGAAGCCGGGGCCGTTCGGGTCCACATCGGATCTCGCGTCGTTCGGCGTCGACCTGTGGGTGCCGCTGAACCTCGATCCCAACGCGAGGCCACAAAACTCGCATCAGTATTCGGGGATCGGCCGTCTCAGGCCGGGTGTAACAGCCGCAACGGCACAGCGCGACCTCGCCGCACTGATGGGCGATTTCACCTCGAGGTTCCCGACCGCCTACACCGCCCGTTTCATGAAGGCGTACAACTTCCGCGTCGGTGTGACACCGCTGCGTGACGAAGTGCTCGGACCCAATCTGTCCAAGACACTCTGGATCCTCTTTGGCGCCGTCGCCGTCGTGCTGTGCATCGCGTGC
>Ga0209014_10002067_pt1 | contig 11786 bp, 11 predicted proteins | sample BarGraNGADG00212_FD_184491 | JGI IMG/M metagenome (GOLD analysis project Ga0209014, IMG submission 184491) | Arctic peat soil microbial communities from Barrow, Alaska - Barrow Graham LP Ref core NGADG0002-212 (SPAdes) (version 2) | ecosystem: Environmental > Terrestrial > Soil > Wetlands >... | reverse complement strand
CGGATTGGCGCACGCTCGCCCCACTCGGTACGCCGTCGGCCTCACCTCGACGCGTTGCGCTCCGTGCGTGGCCGTCCTATACTCGAGGTGGCACGATACTATAACTCGAGGTGGCACGATACAATTTCCTATCCCTCGACTCGCCTGTCAGCCATAACTATCGCCGTATGAATTGGGGGGCATGCCGCCGACGCCGCGCACGCGCGCGAGACGGTGCAGCCCAGACTTCTGATTCCAGAGGCCCACGTGCCGGAACCAAGTCTCTCTTCTCCACCCGCCGCCGGCGTCACCAAAGCGCTCTTGTGGCTGGTGATTGCCCTCATGGTGGTCGCGATCATCTACGCCGCGTGGATCGCGATCCGCAACTGGAGTCACATCGGCGTCTGAGGAGGCGGGATGAACAAGCGCCAGACACGCGCGTTCTTCTATTCCAGCACGGGGCTCTGCGCCATCGTGTTCCTCGGGATGACGGTCGATACGCATCGGCAGATCCACACCTTGACGAATGATGTGAAGCTCACGCCCGCCGTCATTGAAGGGAAACACATCTGGCACAAGAAGGACTGCATCAACTGTCACACCCTGCTGGGTGAGGGCGCGTACTTCGCCCCCGACCTCACCAAAATCACGCAGCAGCGGGGAGCGCCGTACCTCAAGGTCTTCCTCAAAGACCCAGCGAAGTTCTACTCCGAGGAACGGGATCGCCGGCTGATGCCGAATCTCAACCTGTCGGATCACGAGATCGACCAGGTGATCGCCTTCCTCGACTGGGTAGGCCACATCGACACGCAGGGATGGCCGCCGCGGCCGATCCTCGTGTCGGGCGCGACGATCCCCGGCACCGGGATGGCGGGCGCGGGAGCGGCACAGCCGGCGGCGTCGAACGAGCCTGTGGCGCTCGGTCAGACGCTCTTCCACACCGCACCTCCCGGTTGTTTCGCCTGCCACTCTGTCTCGGCGGGCGTGAACCTCGTCGGACCGTCGCTCGCCGACATCGCCGCGACGGCCGGCCGGCGCATCACGGACCCGAGCTACCACGGGACGGCGAAGGATGCGGCTGGCTACATCCGCGAGTCCATTGTCAACCCGAACGCCTTCATCGTTGCCGGACCGATCTTCTCGAGTGGTGGGCACTCGCTCATGCCCACGGGGTTCGACACGGCGCTCACGCTGCGGCAGATCGACGATCTCGTCGCCTACCTCATGACGCTCAAATAGGAATTTGCGCATGCGCTATAAGTCACAGCGAGTCGCCTACGCCTACTGGGTCGTCGCGCTGCTCCTGTATGGACTCCAGATGGTGTTCGGCCTCCTCGCCGTCGCCAAGTATCTCGGTCCGGACCCGATCCGCGATTATCTCCCGTTCGACCGCGTGAAGGAGATCCACACCAACCTGCTCCTCGTCTGGGTGCTGACCGGATTCATGGGCGGCGCGTACTGGCTCGTTCCGGAGGAGTCGCGCACGGAACTGCATTCGCCGCGGCTCGCGTACTGGGCGCTCGCGCTCTGGACGACGGCCGGCGTGACGGCCGTCGTCGGCTACCTCTTCGGCTGGACCGAGGGGAATAAGCTCCTCGAGCAGCCGTACCCGGTGAAGATCGCGATCGTGATCGTCATGCTCCTGTTCCTGTACAATCTCGGCATGACTATCTGGCGTGCACGGCGCCTGACCACCACCGAAGGCGTGCTCGTCGCCGGTCTCGCGCTCACCGCGATCCTCTATCTGCCGGCGCTCCTCGTGTTCGACAACTACACGCTCAGCATCTTCTACCGGTGGTGGACGGTGCATCTGTGGGTCGAGGGCGTGTGGGAGATGATTCAGGCGGGGCTGCTCGCATACCTGCTCATCCGCCTCTCCGGTGCCGATCGCGAGGTCATGGAGAAATGGCTATACGTCATCGTGGGGCTCACGTTCATCTCCGGCCTCATCGGCATGGCGCACCATTACTACTGGATCGGCGTGCCGCACTACTGGCTCCCGATCGGCGGCTTCTTCAGCGCGCTCGAGCCGTTGGTGTTTCTCGGCATGGCGATCTACGCCTACTCGGCCATGCGGCGATCGGGACTCGCGCATCCCAATAAGATGGCCATTCACTGGACGATCGGCAGCGCGATCTTCTCGGCGGTGGGTGCGGGCATCCTCGGCCTGGCGCACACCTGGCCGGCGGTGAACAAGTGGACGCACGGCACCATGATCACGCCGATGCACGGCCACATGGCGTTCTTCGGCGCGTACGTGATGATCGTGCTCGCGATCATCACGTACGCGATGCCAGAGTACTTCGGCTATTCGGATGAGGGGCGCGAGAGCAGCGTCGGACTCTGGGCGTTCTGGCTCCAGATTAGCGGCATGTTCGGGATGACGATGGCGTTCGCCGCGGCGGGGATCACGCAGACCTACCTCGAGCGTATCCTCGGCCTCGGCTATCTCGACACGCAGCGCAAAATGCAGGTGCACTACCTCATGCTGACGGCGGCGGGGATTCTGTTCGTGATTGGCGTCGGATTATTTCTGTACGACTTCTTTATTCTTGCGCCCCGTCGCGGGCGACCGTTGAAGGCGTGGCCTGCCGAGGCACAACCGGCGGAGGCGTGATGCGCGGAGGCGCGATGCCGAACGTGATGCCGAACGTGATGCCGAACGTGATGCCGGCGCAGGAGCCGAGTCCCGTGCAGCCGGGAGCATCGTCGGCTACTCCCGAGGTGGAGCTGATGGGAGGACTTCGGTACCCGAGGGCCGACGCACCGTTCTACCTGCCCGTCGGCGACGAGGTGGCATTATTCGAAGCGGCGCACCTCGACGGCGCAGCGGTCATGCTCAAGGGTCCGACTGGGTGCGGCAAGACGCGATTCGTCGAATACATGGCGTGGCGGCTCGGCCGTCCGCTCGTCACGGTTGCGTGCCATGATGATCTCTCGGCGAGCGATCTCACCGGCCGGTATCTGATTCGCGGCGGCGAGACGGTCTGGCAGGACGGCGCATTGACACTCGCCGCGCGACACGGGGCGTTCTGCTATCTGGATGAGATCGTCGAGTCCCGGCAGGACGTAGTAGTCGTGCTCCATCCGCTCAGCGATCATCGGCGAATACTCCCGATCGAGAAGCGTGGCGAGATCGTCGAGGCGGCGCCGGGTTTTCAGCTCGTGGCGTCGTACAACCCCGGGTATCAGCACGCACTCAAGGAACTGAAGCCGAGCACTCGTCAGCGATTCGTGATGATCGACTTCGACTTCCCGCCGGCCGAGGTGGAACGGGAGATCATCGTGCACGAGGGGCGAGTGGATGCGGCGACCGCCGAGCGGTTGACGGAGCTCGCGACGCGCGTGCGGCGACTGCGGGACCGGGGGCTTCCTGAAGTCCCGAGCACACGGGTGTTGATCGCGACCGCCCGATTGATCGCGCGCGGTATCTCGCCGCAGGCCGCCTGTCGAGCGGCGCTCGCGGGTCCGCTCACCGACGACCCGGACGTTCTCGCCGCCGTGCACGACCTGGTGGCGGCGACGATCTGACGTGGGTGAGCCGGAAGAAGTCATCGTCGAGGCCGCGCACTTCGCGACCGTCGCGGCGCGCGCGCTCTGGGCGAGCCAACGCGGGCCCGATGGCCGACTGCGGCTGACGGATGTGCACCGGCGCCTCGAGCTGTTGGTGGCGACGCTCTTTCCCGACGCTCCCGCCATCGGCGTAGCCGAGCCGCCCGCGCCGCTCCCACTTCTCGCGCGTTTTGCATCGCCGCTGTCGGCCCGCGCTCGGCCGGCGATCGCACTCGCCTCGACCGACGGGCTGCGGCTCCGGCTCCCGGTGGTCATGGACGGACCAGCTGGAGAGACGGCGATTGCGCGCTATCGGCTGCTCGTGCTCGAGCAAGCCGCGCGCGCGGCACGCGGTACTCCCGCCGCGCTGCCCGCGAGCGATCCGCTGGCGCGCGACATTTTCCTCATCGCCGAGGCGGCGGCAGTCGACCGGATGCTGGCGATCCTTCTTCCAGGAATGCTCATCGACGTCGTTGCGGGTCGCGCGGAGGCGCTCGCCGATCGTTCGCGGGCGGGTAGTGCGCGAATGAGCAGGCAGGAGACGGCGGTCGAGCGACTCGTTGTATCGCTCCTGAGCGCTGATCCCCTCGTTCCACCGACGGAGATCCCGACGTCTGCCACGCCCACGGACTCGAACCGTTGGGCGGGGGAGATGGCGAACCGCATCCGAACCCTCTCCGGCCGCTACCGGGGAGTCGCCCCCGTCGCGCTCTGGGGAACGGTCTCGCTCGCGCCGGATATCGCGCCGATCGCGGCCACACGACACGACGCCACCGGCGCACAGCGTCCTCCGCGCACGCACATGATGCCGCGGCGTCCGCGCGCGCGCGCCGCGATCGACGATGAGGACGACTCGCGGACCGGCACCTGGATCGTCCGCGCCGATGATCCGCAGGAGAGCGTAGAGGATCCGATGGGTCTCCAACGCCCCACCGATCAGTCGGACGCCGCCGATCCCGGAGACCTCGGCGACTCACTTTCCGATCTGCGAGAGGCCCGACTCGTTCGCACTCCCGAGGTTCCGCGCGAGGTGCTCGCGAGCGACAATCCGGTCCCACGAGCGTCGGTCATTAGAGATCTGGCATTGCGGCAGGCGGCAATCGTCTACCCGGAGTGGGACTATCGGGCGCGGCGATATCACGCCGAGGGCGCGGTGGTGCGCGAGGCCCCCGTTCGCGACGGCGACCCGGCGTGGGCGCAGCACGCGCTCGAGCGCCACGCCGCGCTCGTGCGTCGCGTGCGCCGCGACTTCGAGCGGCTGCGGCCGAGGCGGGAGGTGTTGCGGCGCCAGCTCGACGGCAGCGATCTGGACGTGGATGCGTACGTCACCGCGACCGCGGACGCGCTCGCCGGCGCTTCGCCCGATGGGCGCCTGTATCTCGCCGACCGGCGCATGCGGCGCGGCGCGGCGATCTTCCTCCTCGTGGACGTCAGCGCGTCGACCGATTCGTGGGTCGCGGGCTCCCGGCGCGTGATCGATGTCGAGCGGGAAGGACTGCTCATCGTGGGGGAGGCGCTGGCCGTGCTCGGAGACCCGCACGCAATCTTTGCCTTCCGCGGAGAGGGCGCGGGTAACGTCGAGGTGTTGCCGCTCAAGCGATTCACGGATCACGCCGGACCCGGCGTGAGGAACCGGATCGCGGCGTTGGAGCCGGATGGGTTCACGCGTGTGGGTGCGGCGATTCGTCACGCGACGGCGCTGCTGTCGCGGGAACCCGCCACGCAGCGGCTCCTCCTGCTCCTCTCGGACGGACGTCCCAACGACGTCGACATCTACGAGGGACGCTATGGTCTCGAAGACACACGGCAGGCGTTTGCGGAGGCGCGGTTGCAGGGGATACACCCGTTCTGCCTCACCGTGGACCGGGAAGCGCCGAGCTACGCATCACGCGTGTTCGGCGACGGCGCGTACGCCATGCTCCGCCATCCAGAGCGACTGCCGGAAGTGTTGGTGAGTGTGCTGCGCCAGCTTCTACGAGGCTGAGGTCGCGGCAAGACACAACAAGCCTCACGAGCCAGGTCCGAGCCTGCGACCGCGCGCGGTGCCACGCGCGCAGTCACTTCCGATCGCGCGACGCCTCGACCCCTGGCAGGTGGCCTCCGTCATCCAGCCACCGCTGCTTGGCTGCCTCGCTCAGCGCGTGGTCCGACGCCGGCGGCCGCAGTGCGCGCTCTGCGTCACCTGAACTCGGGGCGTACGCCACTGTCAGCAGAACGGACGCGCCTAACGTCGACCGCGCGGCGTGTTCCACAGCAGCCCCGACGATCAGGATGTCGCCGGCGGCGAGCGTGTACTGCCGGTCGAGTGCGAAAAAAGTCACATCACCTTGCAGGACGTGAATCGACACCGGATTATCGGTGCGGTGAGGAGGCAACGCTCCGCCGGCGGCAAGTCCGATGATCGTGAGCCGCAGCGGGCCCTCCTTCACGAGAGTCCGCGCGCTCCGGCCATTCGCTGCCAGGAGCTCTTGATCGATCGTCATTGCGTCGGAGCCGAGGTGCTGAACGAGCACGTCTCCCGTGATGGTGCGGTGCATCGATGACATGAGGGAATGGTACAGAGGGTGTCATTCAGGCGGCAACGCAGCAATGGACCCAGCCTTTGGCAGAGGACTGCGGTTGTCTCGGCGGATGACGCTTGATGCTCGAGCATCGGGCAGCCGTGGTCATTCAGGAAGAAAACCTCCCTCACGTCTGACAACACCGAGGCCGCTCCGCTACACGCCCGCTCGCTACCGGAGCGGATAATCCCCAGCACCGCCCCGGGATCGCGCGCCAAGAGAGCGCGTCGCGTTCGGATCGGTTCGAGCAGCGTTTGAAGGACCTCATCGAGTCGCCGCTTGAGCGCTACGTCGCCGAGGCCACCGTTTCGGTATTGCTGCTTGAGGTTCTCGACCTCCTCGTGTCGCGAATCAAACGCGTCGAGATAGGCAAACACCACGTTTCCCTCGACGCGTCCCGGATCGCTGACGCGCATGTGTGCCGAATCGGTGAACATGGCGCGCACGCTGTCACGAATCTCGTCGGGCGACGCCGAGAGCGCGATCGCGTTCCCGAGCGATTTGCTGGCTTTGCGGCCGTCTACGCCAGGCAGGCGCGGCGTGGTCGAGAGCAGCGCGCGGCACTCCGGTACGACCGCGTGCCCGGCAAGGCTCGCGAGGCGGCGCACGATTTCGTTGGTCTGTTCAATCATCGGCAGCCGATCCTCGCCCACGGGAACGAGCGTCGCGCGAAACCCGGTGATGTCCGCGACCTGACTCACCGGATAGGCGAGGAAGCCCGCAGGGATGTCGCGGGCAAAGCCACGGAGCTCGATCTCGCTGTGCACGGTCGGATTGCGCTCGAGCCGCGCGAGGGTGATGAGGTTGAGATACAACAGGGTGAGTTCGGCGACCTCGGGAATCGCCGATTGCAGCGCGATCGTGGTGACGGACGGGTCGATGCCGACGGCGAGGTAATCCAATGCCACCTCGAGCACGTTCCGCCGCACGTCGCGCGGACGACCCGAGTGGTCGGTGAGCGCCTGCAGGTCCGCGATCAGAATCGTCTGCTGATGGACATTCTGGAGCGCGACGCGGGTCTGCAACGAGCCCGCGTAGTGGCCCAAATGGAGCGGGCCGGTGGGACGATCGCCCGTGAGCACGATCTCCCTCCGTGGCGAAGTGCCGGGTTCGCTCAACGGGAGCAAACGGTTCATTCGAGACTGGGCATGAGAGGCTGCTGTGATCGCACGTCAGTCTTCCGGCTCACTCGCCACCGCGTCGCCATCGTCTATGTCGGGCGCCGGATAGCGCAGGCTTCCGGCGCCCACGATGAGCGCCCCGGGTGTGGGTGTGGCAGGTGTCACGGTACCCAGACCCATGATGTGCTCTACGGGAATGCTGCTGGCGAGTAAGTAATCGGCAATAATGCGGCGATGACATCGCCACCACACTGCTTCGGCGCACATGATGGCGCACCGGTGCGTGCCCGAGAGAGTAATCAGTTCGTCGAGGCCGGCGCGGAACGCCTCGGTCTCGGCGTAATCCGCATAGTTGCGGAAGGCCAGGACGCGCCAGAACGTATTCGTCGACGGCGGCGCATTCTTGGCATGGTGACGCCGCCCGCCGAGCGCGCGCAGGTGCTGGTAACTAATTCCCTCCGGGGCGAGAGACCCGGGCAGCACGTCCAGATTGAACTGCGGGGTTGCGCGCGAGCGCGGAATGGAGCGTACATCAACGAGGAGATCCACGTCCACCTGTCGCAACAGTGCGACGAACGCAGGGATCGTCCGTGTTGAGTGGCCGATGGTGAAGATCGGGTATCGTGTGATCGCTTCCTCGTCGCTCTTGACCCCATGCGGCCGGATGGTGCTCTGCTCTCACGGGCTGCTGATAGCATGTCGCAATCGCGGGGCCACATCACTTCGCCGCCAGGCTGCGCGACCGTGACATCCCGTTCGCGGCACGAACTGTCCGTCGTCACACCATACCGGCTCGATCTCACCGTGAGCGCGCTGCGGCGCCTGTCGATGAACGTCGTCGATGTGCTCACGCCAGAGGGGCAGTACGTCCGAGTGCTCGGCGGCGCGCACGGCTCCGTGATCGTGCACGTGGAGCAGATGCGTCCAGATGCGCTGGCCGTGACGATCGACGGAGACGCGCGCGAGCATGCGCGGACGCTCGCGCTCGTGCGGCGGATGCTCGGCGCCGATCGTGACCTCACGGATTTCGACCGAGCGGCCGTGCGGATCCCGTGGCTAGCCCCGCTCGTCGAGCGCATGCGCGGCGTGAAACCGCCTCGCTATCCCGCTCTCTGGGACGCGTGCGCCAACGCGATCGTGTTTCAGCAGGTGAGCCTGCGGGCGGCGAGCACGATCATGCACCGCTTAATTGTCGCCCTGGGTCAACCGGTGGAAGTCGCCGGCGTACCGGTGCCGCTGTACCGGTTTCCGACGGCGGAGAGCGTCCATGATGCAGCCGACGATCTCCTGCGTACGACAGGACTCAGCGCCACGAAGCTCGCGACGCTACGGCGCGTTGGCGACGCCCTCGCAACCGGCATGCTTGACGCAACGACACTCGAGCGGTGCGCGAGCGCGGATGCAGCGGCCACCCTGCGCCGGATCAAGGGCATTGGCCCGTGGACCGCGGCGGTCATCTTGCTGCGCGGCCTCGGCCGGTTGGATGTCTTCCCCGCCAACGACACCAGCGTGGCGAGCAACGTCGCGCTTGTCTCCGGGTCTGCGGCATTCGACGCCCCTGGCGTGCTGACGGCCCTCGGCGAGCAGCGCGGGATGTTGTACTTCTATCTGCTGCTTGCCCGCTTGGAGGCGCGCGGGGAGATTGGTCGCCCCTCGTTCGAGTGGCCACAGGCGGACACACCAGACGGGGCCGCACCCTGAGGCCGGACATTTGCGCTAATGCCAACGGGCTCCCGTGACGCGCGCGCTTGGTTTCCGCCATCGTCGATGCGCTGTACCGATCCGGTCTGCTCCGCACATCGCACTGATTCGTCGAGGAGAAGCGCATGCACCAGAGTGATCTACCACCACGCGAGCGGCCGAACGACGGCACAAGCGACACCGCCAAAATCCCTATTGCCGTCGAGATGACTCCCACAGGGATGGGCAGTGAAGCGGCGGAAGAAATCCCCGAGCAAGGTGGCGTCGATGCACGGCACAGTCCCTTCTACGAGTGGCTGGACAACACGGCGATTCAGGAGCTCGTGCATCGCATCCACGAGCTCTCCGCCGGCGAACGACTCGTGCTCATCAAGGGCCTTGTTCCTGGACTTGTCAGCGCCATGGGGCTTGCCGAGTTCGACGCGTACTTGTCGGAGATTTCCATCAAGGCGCGCCGATTCCAGGAGGCGGTCGATCATCCCGGCGAAGGGCGAGAGCTCCGAGTGACGCGAGGCGAGGAACTCGGGGGGCCGACCCCAGCAGGTCACGATCACCTGCCGACCGCGCGCGACCCAAACCACCGCGGAGCGCGCGAAGCCGAGCGCGTCACAGAGCGCGACCTGTGGGCACGCGGCGACCACGTGTCCGCACTGCCCCATGGATCTCAGTAGGATGTGAATATGCTAATCACCCGTCGCGGTATTGCGGGGCAGGTACGCGCCCACGGAACGGTACTGCTGGGGGACCAGCACGTATGGTCAGCTTGGCGGCAACTCGAGGGAATGAGCAGGACGCTCCGAAGCCATAGTGTGAGCCATCCATGAGCTCCGACAAAAAGCACACGACCGCCGAGATCCTCGTGGATCGCCTGCTCGACTGGGGCGTTGAGACAATCTTCGGCCTTCCCGGGGACGGCATCAACGGGATCATGGAGGCGCTGCGCGTCCGGCAAGACCGCATTCGCTTCATCCATGTGCGCCACGAAGAGGCGGCGGCGTTCATGGCCTGCGCCTACGCCAAGTACACCGGCCGACTCGGCGTCTGCCTCGCCACATCGGGGCCGGGAGCGATCCATCTCCTCAACGGGCTCTACGACGCGAAGCTCGACGGCGCACCGGTGCTGGCCATCACGGGCCAGACCTATCACGACCTGCTCGGCATGCACTATCAGCAGGAAGTGGATCTCCTCGCGCTCTTCAAGGATGTGGCCGGCTTCAATCAGCAGGTGATGGGCGCCGGACACGCGCGCAGCCTGGTCGACGCCGCCTGCCGCGCGGCGCTGGCCGGTCGTAGCGTCGCGCACATCACCTGCCCGGTGGACATCCAGGATCAGTCCTTGGGCGACGACGAGCCTTCGGCGGCGAATATCAAGGGTCACACGTCGCGCGTCTGGTCCCCGCCCATTGTAGTACCGCGGCACGCTGACATCGCCGACGCCGCGCGGCTCCTCAACGAGGGGAAGAAGACGGTCATCCTCGCCGGGCGCGGGGCACTGGGCGCGGGTAATCTGCTCGAGGAAGCCGCCGAGCGGCTCGGGGCTCCCATCGTCAAGGCACTCCTCGGCAAGGCCGTTGTGCCCGACGACTCGCCCTACACCACGGGCGGCATCGGTCTGCTCGGGACAGCTCCCTCAGAGCTCGCAATGGAGGAGTGTGACTCGCTGCTCATCGTCGGCTCGAGCTTTCCGTACATGGCCTACTACCCGAAGCCCGGCGAAGCGACCGCGGTGCAGATCGACGCCGACGCGAGCCGCATCGGGCTCCGGTATCCGGTGACGCTCGGCCTCGCCGGCGACGCCAAGGCGACGCTCGAAGCGCTCGTGCCATTGCTGAACGAACGACGCGACCGGTCATTCATAGAAACCGCGCAACAGCGGATGAAGGAGTGGGACGAGCTGATGGAAGACCGCGGGACGCGGAGCGACATGCCGCTCAAGCCGCAGGTTGTCGCCCATGAACTGAGCAAGCTCCTGGCGGACGACGCCATCATCAGCACCGACAGCGGAACCGTCACCGCCTGGGCCGCGCGCCACATTCGCATCCGCCGCGGGCAGCAGTTCTCGTGCTCGGGCAATCTCGCCACGATGGCGCCCGGGCTACCGTACACCATCGCGGCACAGATCGCGTATCCGCAGCGGCAGTGCGTGGCGTTCGTTGGTGACGGCGCCTTCACGATGCTGATGGGGGAGTTCGCGACCGCCGTCAAGTACGAGCTCCCGATCACGGTGGTTGTGATCCGCAACGACGTGCTCGGGATGATCAAGTGGGAGCAGATGGTCTTCCTCGGGAATCCCGAATACGGCGTGCAGCTCAACCCGATCGACTTCGTGAAGTTCGCCGAGGCCTGTGGAGGCGTCGGCTTCCGCTGCGAGAAGGCCACGGACGTGCGGGGCGCGCTCGAGGCCGCCCTGGCGTCCAAGCGCCCCGCGCTCGTCGAAGCCGTGGTCGACCCCTACGAGCCGCCGATGCCCCCGCGCATCACCGCCAAGCAGGCGGCGAACATCGCCAAGGCGCTGATGCGCGGCGAGCCGCATCGCGGCCGGATCGCGCTCACGCTCTTCCGCGACAAGGTGCACGAGCTGCTCTGATGGCCACGGCACCATGTATTCGCCGGCGTTTTTTGCCTATGTGACTGGCGGCGCGCCGCTCTGCTGAATCATCTTCGCGATCAGCGCCGTCCATCCGGTTTGATGGGACGCACCCAAACCCTTTCCGGTGTCGCCGTCAAAGTACTCGTGGAAGGGCACGAGGTCTCACCCGCCATCGTCGTGGCAGCGCGACCGATCGCCCCCAGCGAGGCCAGTCGCCGATGGGCCGATCGTCTCCGGCGCATTTTCGAGGTGGACCCGCTCGCGTGCATCCGCGGCGGGGGC
>Ga0209014_10002066_pt1 | contig 11795 bp, 10 predicted proteins | sample BarGraNGADG00212_FD_184491 | JGI IMG/M metagenome (GOLD analysis project Ga0209014, IMG submission 184491) | Arctic peat soil microbial communities from Barrow, Alaska - Barrow Graham LP Ref core NGADG0002-212 (SPAdes) (version 2) | ecosystem: Environmental > Terrestrial > Soil > Wetlands >... | reverse complement strand
TCCTTCACGCTGTACGGTGGGAAAGGCCGCTCCTTCGTCGCTTGATCGTAAACATTGATCGCAAGCATCGGATAGCTGAGTCCCATAGCGCGCTGCTTGAAGGTCGCGGGACCGTAAGCAAATTCCCAATGGGCCGTCATCGCATCGAGACCCAATGAATTCAAAATAGGGATCAATGCCTGTCCCTGCGTCTCCAGGGCGGGATAGGTACCGTGGAGAGTATCGCCGCAATCGCAAAAGAGCACACGCTCCTGGTTTGCGGCCCGAATCTGCTTTACGAGTGCGGCAATGCGGGCATACCCGCCCGCAGGACGATAGACTGCCTGACCACCCTGCCAGAAAATCTCCTGGTGTAGATCAAAATAGGCATGGCTATCGTTTAGTTGAATGACGGTCAGCGACGTTCCATTTACCATGATCGTTACTCCTTATCGGAAGTGCGTCTTGGTTTGGTCCGTTCCGCCCGTCCCCAAGCCTACCGCAAGAACGCATCCGCGGCGCTGCGCACCCGGATCGTTGTCTCTTTCCGCTTGCTGCCGCGAATATCGTACACCGCCAGCCGCCCATCCTGAGCCACAAGGATTTCGCGGTCACTCACCCAGCCCACGAGCATGGCGTGACGAATTACAGTTGCCGACCGAGGCTGGATCCCAAGCTGCACAACCTCGACAGCGGGAAGCTCGGCAATCGCCTTGCGGACTCGCGCCAACTCTTCGGCGTTCTCCTTCCCATCGCACGAAAGGCGAATCTGGCTGCCGGCCCGGGCCGTCGAGACGACAGTGTAAGCGAGCATCGCGTTGTCGGCCGCAAGGTGCGCGTCTGCAGTGTAGAAGCTCACATCGTAGTTGCGGTAGTCATAGCGATCGGACTCGTCGTAAAGCACGGTCACCGTGCCGTTCCGCAGCAGCAGCGTCTGGTCGTTGCTCTCGTTCTCCCAGCCGCAACATCCTCCATCGGGTACCGCCGCAACCAGTACCTCTCCCTTCTCCGAAGCGGTGAGAGGCATCAGGATGGGCTGTGGCAGTTTCTTGGCCTGCCACCTCCCTCCTGAACGCTGGTAAAGAAAACTCTCATGGTAGGTCGCCCCAAGCTGTCCCGGCGTAAAGCGTGTCGCCAAGAAGAAGTCGCCGACGACACCGTCCGGCGCCCAGAAAGACCACTCCGGGCAGGTCTCAGAGCAGAAGCCGGTTGCACACCGGCACCAGCCGGAGGAGGGCAGGGTCGTTATCGTCTCCGGCCTGCGACCGTCCAGGTCGGTGCGCCACATGCGCGCCGTGGACCGCACGGACCGTTCCGGACCGGACTCGTCTGTAACCGTCTCGAACCTGTTTGCGAACCAGAAGAGGGACTCACCTCCAACCGAAAGGAGCCATTGCCGCGCCGTTTCCACAACGATGGGCTTGCCGGCGCTGCCACCACGTGTCTCCGTCTCCTGGAGCTTCCACTCCTGAGTCTGGTGGCCGTCCCAGAACCACACACGATCTCCAGCCGACGCCATCTCCCCGCCTCCCCACTGCGCACCCTGCGGGGGAAGGAACACCATCTGTCCCTTGGCGTTGATACTGAGATACTCGGGATGCTCGAGCACCCGGCGAGGAACCTTCAGCGTGCGCCGGGCCGCAAACGTGGTGACGTCGTACCCGACGATCTCGTCCGGCTCCTGTAGCACCCAGAGCTGCTTCGGCGATTGCGCTTGAGCAGCGGAAACCAGCAAGGCTGCGACCAGCACATGTGTCCAGAGTCGCAACCGCCAACGGGAAAAGCACCCCGTGACGATGCTATTCCACAAGCTCGATCCATGATACCAGTGAGGAATGCGATTCATAGAATCTGCCCTTTCACCTCGAGGCTGCCCAACGTTTGCGATGAGGGGCTGGCGACAGACGGCGAAGCCGCTTGTTGACCGTCCCCTCGATCGCGCTGTTGGGCGGGAACACTGTCAACCGACGTTTCAAGATGCCGTCCGCAGTGGCCTGAGCCAGCCGCCGACATATTCGGCGACCTCTTGCCACCGAGGCTCGGCCACGACCCAGTGGGCATGATTCTCGAATTTCTTGTAGGTCGATACTGCCTTGTACTTCCTCGCCACCCGGCAGACGACCGATGCAGGGGTGATGCGGTCTTGGGCGCCGGCAACCACCAACACAGGGCAGGTCACTTTGGACTCATCAACCCTTGACGCACCCCTTGAGTCGCAGAGCCAATAGCCGATCTCGAACGCCGCTCTCCCGGATTCATAGACGAACTTGTCGTAGGTTTCCTTCCGTTCCTTCTCCGACAGCAGGTGCAGCATCGAATAGACCGCCTCGCCAAATGTCTGGCGCATCGGTTTTCTCCAAAAGCCCCACTTCGTCTGGATGGACCAGAAACTCCTTACCACGGACGGCGTGAGGGCCACGATGCCGGACGGTGATGCGGGGGTGAGCAAAACAAGAGCCCTGGCGAGTCCCCTGGCCCCCAGAATCTGGGCCAGCAGACCTCCCATGGAGTGGCCCATCAGAATCGGTTTCGCGCCGAGTTGCCTCACCTCCTGTTCGAGGGCCTCGGCGTAGTCCAACAGACTGGTCGTCCCGAGACGAGGGTCTGGAACTCCTCGCGGGTCCATGTCGTGGTAGGGCAATGTGGCAGAGACGCAGCGGTATCCTTCCCCCTCAAACACACGCCGGTAGTTCTCCCAGTACCATGGCCCGCCCCACATTCCGTGAATCATGAAGATCGTGTCAGCCATTTCTCTCCCTCCTTACGTAACTGAGTGCCGCCCAACGTAATGATAACCCGCCGGGCCACGGGATGTGGCGATTTGCACTGATGGAATCCCCGGTCGGGTTGATTAAATTGTTGGGCGGCCTTTAATTTGCTGCCGCTATGACTTTTGCCAAATCTTTTTCAGAAGCCCCCAAAGTCAACAGAGATCTCACCAACAAATCCAATGAAACAGTCGGGTCACCTGTTTCCATTTTTGCAACACGCGACTGGCTTGAACTCATCATCTTGGCCAATTGCTCCTGCGTAATTTTTTGCTTCATACGCTGTTTCTTCAAATGTTCACTCAGCGCCAGTTTCAATTCGATATACCTGGCCTCTTCCGACGACAACCCCAGAAATTCAGTTGTTGTTCCAACTTTCCATCCCTTTTTCTCTAACATATTCTTTTGGGTTTTTTCCATCATGGCCTTACCCTCCTGCTCACGACTCGTACTCTTTTATCCGCTTCTTGCATACATCGGTAACTGGCTTCGGCGTACGAACAAATACCCTGCTTCCAGGCGCGCTGTCTTCGAAAACGGAGGTGTTTGCACCTCACCGTGCAACCACACCAATGGTTTATCGTTCGGGCTCATCACCATCCATCCTATGTCATTTATGACATATCGTCAAGTGCATTGGAGCATTTTCCCGGCTTTGAAACCACGATTTTCCCATTCCGATCTAAAGGTCCGCCCAACGAAAAGCTAAGCCGGAGCAGCCCCCGTGGCTGCGATCGGCTTTAGCGACGGGTTATGCATTTTATAAATTCTTAAAAGACTAACTCAACTTTCGCAGGAGCAAAAAGCGTGTAATATATTGTAATAATTAGTAGTATAGCGTCACAAAGTGTGATATATGGGTTTTGTTCCCCAACAAAAGCCCATTAACGCACGAGGTGACGCTATGAGCCGGATTGTATCAGACATCGTTTCCTGTGAAAACCAGATTCATCAGTTCTTTCTCAATCAGAAAATCGGCAGCCTCTTGAAGCGCAGCAACATCGACAAGGAGAAGGGCATTTCTCCAGTCTCCGTGTTCAGGGTTCTGGTCACCCTGGTCTTCACCGGAAAGAACCTTTTCCGCACCCTCGAAGCAGGTGGAAGCTGCGGTATGGCCAAGGACACGGTATATCGGTTTCTCAACTCGGTCCATACCAATTGGCGCAGATTCCTTCTGCTGTTGAGTTCCCGGGTGATCAGCCAGGAGCTTTTGTCGTTGACCGACACCACCAACATGAAGGTGCTAATCGCCGATGATACGCTTTACCGCCGCAATCGGAGCAAGCATGTCGAGCTGCTGTCGCGGGTTTTTGACCATACCGACCATCGGTATTATCGCGGGTTCAGGATGCTCACCCTGGGATGGTCCGACGGTATCAGCTTTCTGCCCGTGTCCTGTGCGCTTCTGGCCTCCAGCAAGGAAAAGAACCGGCTGGTTCCTTTGCGTACCGACCTTGACCGCCGAACAAACGGGGCGAAACGTCGCCGGGAAGGCATCCGCAAGGCAACCGATGTTCTTGTCGAGATGGTGGCCGAGGCCATTGCAAGCGGGATCCAAGCCAAGCATCTTCTCTTCGACAGCTGGTTTGCCTATCCCGCAATCATGAGGAACTTGCTTGCCAAGGGGATGCATACCCTCTGCATGCTCAAGGTCACGGAAAAGATCTTCTATCGCTATCAGGGGGAAGATCTCCATCTGGCGGCCATCTACAGGAAGATCCGCAAGCGACGAGGCCGCGCAAAGATTCTCGCTTCGGTCATGGTCGAGATCGGGACAAACGACCAGGGCGTCCCGGTCCCGGCAAAGATCGTATTCGTCCGGGACAGGCGTACCAAAAAGTGGCTGGCCCTGTTGTCCACCGACACCTCCCTGGACGATGAGCAGATCATCGTGGCCTATAAGCGCAGATGGGATATCGAGGTGTTCTTCAAGATGGCCAAGTCGTTTCTCAATCTTGCCAAAGAGTGCCAGGGTCGGTCCTATGACGCTCTTGTCGCCCATGCCACCGTGGTGTGCTGCCGATACATCATGTTGACCCTCGCCAAAAGGACCAACAAGGATCCCCGAACTCTTGGGACCCTGTTTCACGCCTGTTGCGAAGAACTCCGGCAGGCGACCTTCGCTGAAGCACTGGCACTCGTGCTGATGTTTCTGGAGCAGGCAATGGGCGCCGCCACGGAAATGACCAGGGAACTGCTCCGATCCCTGCTCGACCGGTTTCTCAGGGATCTACCGCCAATTTACGGGGCTCGGTGGCTACTTGCATGGCAAAATAACGTCGCTTATTGTTAAAGAACAGATAGATAGACTCGCTTAAACGTGTGCGAAAGTTGAGTTACACAGTGAAAACTACACCTTCCTATGAGGCATGTCAAATACTGAAGTACGCATCAACCGGATGAACCTATAAAATCTCGTCCTATCTTTGTTCAGTAACAGGTTGTCCTAACGGTGTTACCAACAACCGTTGATGTACAGTTAGTGGGAGGCCGAGGCAGCGGGATGACAGGCGTAGGCGGTGTTAATGTTTTATTTAATTGATTTAAGCTATCAATGATTTCTTGATTCTGGTAGTGATCAGCGATTCTTTCTTGAGCCTGTACTTGACGAAGCATTAGGCCCATTTTTGCTACCTCCCGGGCATGGGCGACATCTATTTCCCGACCGGGGTAGTTATCTGGACGCTTAAAAGTAAATTCCTGAGATAATCCATTTTTTAGATCGGCACGAACCGTTGAAACCGTAACAGATGCCCCACTTACCCAACGAACAGATGCTCCAAGAAGCATCATATAACCACGTTTTTTATCCTCATCAGAAACTGGGAATTCAATTGTTACAGGGGCGTCTACTATTTTCTTGTCACCTGCGTAAAAACTTGCGAAAGGGGGGTCAGATTTATAGGTCATATTGAGGTTTGATGCACATCCGGCAGTCAAAATCGCAAGAATCAACAGAACGCTTGTTTGCAGGATACGGCAGGCCACACCAGTGATCAACCGTTTTCTTTCCATGTCCCCCTCCTTTTTTGAGTGCCTGAACGTTGAAGCGTTTCGCGATTCAAAGGATTTTGTAACTTTTCTACGAGTCGCCGCCGCTGACGATGAACCGGTTGCCTCACGTTTGAAGAACGATGTAGACCAGCTTCCCGGCGAGCCGAGTATTGAGGAAGTGGCGATTGAAGGTCAAGGAATTTATTCACCTGAATTCATTCGTTCTTGACACACGGGAAAACCCTCTTTATACTCCCCGCCAAAACAACCTATTCTCAACGACCCGAATCAATCCTGGAAAACCAGGAGGGGGCATCCGCATTGGAAAAATCAAAATTTCACTACGCCTGGATTGTTGTCGGCGCCGGGACGATCGGGGTCATGGGGGCGCTGGGGCTGGGACGTTTCGGCTATACCGTCATTCTGCCGGCCATGAAGGATGGTTTGGGCCTTAACTACGGCCAGATGGGGCTTCTGGGTACCGGGAACCTGATAGGTTATCTCTTCTTCTCCCTGCTGGGGGGCTTTTGGGCGTCCCGGTATGGTACGAAAATTGTGGCGGTTCTCTCTTTGACCCTCATGACGATTTCTCTCATGCTGACCGGGCTTGCGGGGGGATTTTACGGAATCCTGGCTGCGAGAATTTTGACCGGAGTGGGCAGCGCGGGCGCCAATGTGCCCATCATGGGCCTGGCTTCAGCCTGGTTCTCCACGCGTCGCCGGGGGCTCGCCGCCGGAATCATGGTGTCCGGTTCCGGTCTGGGGGTTTTGGTCACCGGCGTCTTTCTGCCCGGTGTGATCGAGGCTTACGGAGCCGATGGCTGGCGATGGGCCTGGTATTATCTGGCGGCCCTCTCGCTGGCGATTACGCTGATCTGCCTGTTGCTGCTGAAAGATACGCCGGCCGATAAAAATCTCTCTCCGTGCGGAGCGGAAGAGACAGCCCCTCGGCCTTCACCTGCGAAAGAACAGGGCGGCAACATGGCTGCCGCTCCTTTGGACTGGGGCAGGGTATATAAAAATCCGGCCCTGTGGCAACTGGGGCTGGTTTACTTTGCCTTTGGATTTTCTTATATTACCTATGCCACTTTTTTCTCCGCTCATGTGATCAAGGCGGGAAATCTCACCCAGGCCGAGGCCGGCAGGATCTGGTCCCTGGTAGGCTTTGTGAGCCTGGCAAGCGGCTTTATCTGGGGGGGCGTCTCCGACTGGATAGGTCGCCGCGCCGCGCTTGCTATCGTTTTTTGCCTTCACACCCTCTCTTTCGCCATTTTCGCCTTCTCCACGACGGTAGTCGGTTTTTATGTTTCGGCATTGGCCTTCGGCATCTCCGCCTGGAGCATTCCCTCCATCGTGGCAGCGTTTTCCGGTGACATTGCGGGGGCTCGCCTGGTGCCCGCAGCCTTGGGTATGGTCACCGTCATCTTCGGCATCGGCCAGGCCCTGGCGCCTTATGTGGCCGGGAAACTGGCTGATGTGTCGGGCACTTTTTCATACTCGTTTATGCTTGCGGCGTTGGTCGCTTTGGCGGGAGCCATCGGGTCCCTGTTGTTAAACAAGAGCGAAAAAAACATTTGACCGGAACATGACATCTGAGAGTGAAAAGTAAGAAAGGGATCAGGGGGGTGGGTAAATAAGGCAATGCCCGGCCCTTTTATATTCATGATGAAGTTCTATAAGGAGGGGGATATGAAGCATTGGAGCAAGGAAGAATCACTCAGCAGGAAAGGGATGAAGAAACTCCAAGGAGAGCGGCTGGCCAAAGTCTGTGAGCGCGTATATGCCGCTGTTCCATTTTATAAGAAGATGTTTGACAAGGCAAAAATCAAACCGGCACAGATTAAATCGATTGACGACATTGTCAGGCTACCCTTCACAACAAAGCTCGACCTGCGGGACAATTATCCGTTTAAAATGTTTGCGGTTCCTATGAAGGAGATCGTCAGAATCCACGCATCGTCGGGGACTACCGGCCAGCCCACCACCGTCGGCTACACGCGGTATGATCTTGAAATATGGGCCGAGGCGATGGCAAGGACGATGACGGCCGCGGGGACCACGGCAAATGACATTGTTCAGAATGCTTACGGCTACGGACTGTTCACGGGTGGCCTCGGCGCCCATTACGGTGCTGAAAAAATCGGCGCCGCGGTGATACCGATCTCCGGGGGTAACACGCAAAAGCAGATCATGCTGATGAAGGATTTCGGGTCCACGGTGCTTTGCTCTACGCCGTCGTTCTGCCTCTATATTTACGATGTGATGAAACAGGAGAAGATCGATCCCAAATCTCTCAAGCTGAAAATCGGGATCTTCGGTGCGGAACCCTGGACGGACGCCATGAGGAAAGAAATTGAGAAGATGATGCATATCAAGGCCATTGACATCTTTGGCCTGAGCGAGATCACGGGGCCGGGCGTCTCCTTTGAATGCGCAGAGGCTCAAAACGGCCTCCATGTGAACGAGGATTTCTTCTATCCCGAGATCATCGATCCGGATACAGGAGAATTACTGCCCTACGGGGAAGAGGGTGAACTTGTCATTACAACGCTTCTTAAAGAAGGCATTCCGTTGATACGTTACCGGGTAAAGGATATCAGCAGTCTGAATCCCGAGAAGTGCATATGCGGCCGGACACTGGTCCGAATGTCGCGCGTCCGTGGCCGGTCCGATGACATGCTGATCATCCGGGGCGTGAATGTCTTCCCCTCGCAGGTAGAGTCTGTATTGCTCAAATCCAAGGTTGTGGCCCCGCATTATATGATTTTTGTGGACAGGAAAGGCCGGATGGATGAGATGACCGTTCATGTAGAGGTAACCCCTGACTTTATCAAATCTTTCACTCGAAAGGTATTGTCGGACGACCTTAGCTGTTTTATCGACGATTTTGAGGAGATGAAAAAGGTGAAGAAAGAGATAAAAGATAGAATCAAGGATGTGATCGGCGTCACGACCGATATCAAACTCGTGCCGCCAAACACCATCCAGAGGAGTGAGGGCAAGGCAAAGAGGGTTACGGATAACAGACCCAAATAGGCACAGCAGGAAAAACGAATGAAGGGAGAATAGAGATGGGAGGAGAGACGATTTCCAGCCCGCCCTACGATGTCGTGATCATCGGCGGGGGGCCGGCGGGGCTCACCGCGGGGATGTATGCCGCGCGGGCGGACCTCCGGACGCTTGCAATCGAGGGCGGCTCGACGGTCAGCCAGATTACCGTGACCGATCTGATCGAGAACTATCCGGGGATTCCAGACGGGATCATCGGCTCCGCTCTTGTTGACCGTCTGAAGACGCAGGCCGTCCAGTTCGGTCTGAAGACCGCCTCCGGCGACGTGACGGCGGTGACGAAAAAGCGGTGGGGCGAGACGGACGGCTGGGAGATCGTAACCGGTGAAATGCGCTACGGGACGCTTTCCGTGATCATTGCCACAGGGGCGAACTGGCGGCGTCTCGGCGCGGCGGGCGAGGAGCGTTTCATCGGGAAGGGGGTCTCCTTCTGCGCCACCTGCGACGGCCCCTTTTACCGCAACCGCGAGGTCGCGGTGGTCGGCGGCGGCGACACGGCCATCCAGGAGGCGCTCTACCTCACCCGCTTTGCGAAGAAGGTGACGGTGATCCACCGCCGGGACCGCCTGCGGGCGACGGCGATCCTCCAGAAGCGGGCCTTTGCCAACGAAAAGATCGCCTTCGCATGGAATTCCGTGGTCGAATCGATCGAGGGTCTTGACCTTGTCCAGGGGATTAAGCTGAAGGATGTCAAGACAGGAGCCACTCGCGAGCTTGCGGCAAACGGGATCTTCATCTTCGTCGGCCTTACCCCGAACACGGTCCCCTTCCGGGAGCTCGTTGCCGCGGACCAGGGCGGCTACATCACGGTCGATGCGAACATGCAGACGTCGGTCCCCGGGATCTTCGCCTGCGGGGACTGCATTGCGAAGCGTCTCCGGCAGGTTGTCACGGCCTGCGGCGACGGGGCGACGGCGGCCTTTTCCGCCCAGCTCTACGTTGAGGAACTGAAAGGGGAGGCTTACTGATATGGAAGCGTTGATTGAAGCGTGGCGTCACATCCCCGCGCATCTGAGCCCGTACCTCTTCGAGATCGGCTCCTTTCAACTGCGCTGGTACAGCCTGATGTACCTCGCGGCCTTTGCCTGCATCTACCTTCTCGTCATGCGCCGGATCCGACGGGAGAATTTCCCCTATACGGCGGAGCTGATCCAGGATTATTTCGTCTGGGCGATCCTCGGGGTGATCATCGGCGGCCGGCTCGGCTACGTTTTCTTCTACAACCTCGGCTATTACCTGCAACACCCGCTGGAGATCATCTTCCCCTTCGAATTCAACGGCGGGCTTCATTTCGTCGGGATCAGCGGGATGTCCTACCATGGGGGCGCCATTGCCGTCCTGATCGCGACCGTGATCTTCTGCCGGAACCGCGGGATCGATTTCTGGCGTTTCGCCGACCTTTTCAGCTCGGCGATTCCGCTCGGCTACACCTTCGGGCGGATCGGCAACTTCATCAATGGCGAACTCTATGGCCGGGCGACGGACGTCCTCTGGGGGATGGTCTTCCCCCTCGACCCGCTGCACCTGCTGCGCCACCCCTCCCAGCTCTACGAGGCCTTCTTCGAAGGGATCGTCCTGTTCGCCGTCCTCTGGGTGGTCCGGAAGAGGTTTCCCTTCACCGGCGCGCTCTTTGCCTTTTACATCATCGGCTACGGTGTCGTCCGTTTCTTCATCGAATTCTTCCGCGAGCCGGATGTGCAGCTCGGCTTCGTCCTCGGCCCATTCAGCATGGGGCAGCTCCTCTGCCTGCTGATGATCCTGGCCGGCGGAGCGATCTACGCCCTCCGTTCCAAATGGGGGAAACGTGGGGAGGGAGCCCCTGTTGCACAGGCGTGACGGATGGATGACTTTTGACGGGAACGTCAAGAAAGGAATCCAATATGGGAAAGAGAGTCGTGATTATCGGGGCGGGGGCGGGAGGCGCCTCCGTGGCGGCCGAGGCGCGGCGGGGCGACCCGTCGCTTTCAATCGTCATGATCGAGCAGCGCTCACAGGTTTCGGTGGCCGCCTGACCGATGCCCTATTACATCGGTGATGTAATCAAGGACGAAAAGAAGCTGATCGCACGGACGCCGGAGAAGTTCCGGGAGACCGGGGTAGACGTCCGGATCGACAGTCGGGTGGAAGAGGTCGATGAAAAAGCGGGCGAGGTCCGTCTGGCCGACGGGACGAGGCTCCCCTACGATATCCTCGTCCTCGGGACGGGAACGACGCCGCTGATGCCGGGGATTCCGGGGGAGACGCTGGAGGGGGTCTTCACGCTGAAGAAGCTGACCGACGCCCTCCGGATCAAGGCCTGGCTCCGGGAGGTTCCCTGCCGGAAGGCGATCATCGTCGGGGCTGGTTTCATCGGGATGGAGATGTGCGAGGCGATCCGGAACCTCGACATCGAGACACAGGTCTTCCACCGGGGGACGCTCCCCGTGAACCGATGGGACCCCGAATTTTCCCAGGTTGTCCTCGACGAGCTCCGGAGGCGCCAGGTGGACTTCGTGACGAATGCGGAGTCGAAGGCGGTCGAGGACGGGAAGGACCATCGCCTCCGCCTGGTCACGAACCACGGCGAGGCGGAGGCGGACATGATCCTGATGGCGGTCGGGATCCGGCCCGACGTCACGCTTGCAAAACAGATGGGGCTTCCGCTGGGAAAGACGGGGGCGATCCGGGTCAATTTTTCGCAGATGACCCCCCGGGAAGGGGTCTATGCGGTGGGCGACTGCTGCGAATCCTTTCACCGGATGAGCGGCCGCTGGGTGAACATCCCGCTGGGCGACATCGCCAACAAGCAGGGGCGCGTCGCCGGTCGGAACATCGGCGGAGGGGCGATGATCTTTCCGGGGATCGTCGGGGCGCAGTGCTTCAAGGTCTTCGACCTGGAGGTGGCGGCGACGGGTCTCGACGAACGAGAGGCGGCGGAGAGCGGTTTCCATCCGGTGAGCACGCTGGTCTGGGGGAACGCGATCGCCGGGTCCATGCCGGGGAATA
>Ga0209014_10002062_pt1 | contig 11800 bp, 11 predicted proteins | sample BarGraNGADG00212_FD_184491 | JGI IMG/M metagenome (GOLD analysis project Ga0209014, IMG submission 184491) | Arctic peat soil microbial communities from Barrow, Alaska - Barrow Graham LP Ref core NGADG0002-212 (SPAdes) (version 2) | ecosystem: Environmental > Terrestrial > Soil > Wetlands >... | reverse complement strand
TTGAGCCGGATGCGCGGAAAGCGTGCTAGTCCGGTTCTGAGGGGGGCCGGGCGCAGCAATGCGCCCGGCCTACCCGGCGTCATCGGGCCGCTGAGCAGATTGTCCAGAGCCTCGACATCGCCGGCCGGGAACCGTTGGGCCGTGGCGCCACGGCATCTGGCGACTGTGCATCCGTCGTACATGCTCTGGTGCGACTGGCTGTCGAAGGAGATGTATTCGCGAGCAGCGGTGGCGGGCACGACCGACCTGTGAATGGGCGAGATCGTCGGTATCACAAGGGCGTCCTCGCCAGTGAGAAGCTCGGTTCGTTCCTCGATGTCGATGTGGATGCGAGGATTGCCGAGCAGCCGTGACCAGCTGAGGAGCGTTCCCCATTGTCTGATGCTGGTATCGACCGAGTCGAAGATCTCTGGCTCAGGATCGAAGCACAGGCAACTGCACGAGGCGAAGACGGCCAGCCAATCGTCTCCGATCCGAATCCGCTTGCCTTCACCTCCTCGATGACCGTGTCACACATGGGCGATCAGGTCTGGAACCGCTGGAGATCGCTCACTCAACGTCTTGGACCGGTCGGAAAGCAGGATTGCTCATCACCATTGCAGTGTCCTGGCAGTGTCCTGTCTAGCCGAGTGTGGAGTGCCCGGCCCGGGGCAGTGCTTCTGGCTCTGGGTAAACCCTCACGTCACCGGACCCCTGCGGCAGACGGACAACTGGCACCGGTATTCGCAGTCGAGCGGTGTTCGGCCCGCCGGGGACTGCCAATTCGTTACCGAGTTTGTCGGCTCGGTTCAGCAGGTCGAGCAGTTCTTCGGGCGGTACAGGTTTGGAATACAGACGCCCCTGCCCGAGCCGGCAACCCATGGACCACAGCTCGTCTCGCTGAGCAACCCTCTCAATGCCTTCGGCCACCACCTGGAGCCGAAGCGAATGAGACATGGACACGATGGCGTTCGCCAGGGCGCCCTCGTCGAGGTTGCCCGATCCCAGACCGTCGACGAACGACTTATCGATCTTGACTTCGTCGATCTGGAACTGCTGCAGGAAGGACAGGCTGGAATAACCCGTGCCGAAGTCGTCGACAGCAATCTGCACACCCATTCGCCGGAGAAGGGTCAGCCGTCTGCGAATTGCTGACTCATCAAGCGCAAGAACGCTTTCGGTCACTTCCAGGACAAGCGCAGCAGGAGCCATGCCGTGACGCAGCAGAACTGAACGGACCTCGTCGACGAAACCGGGTTCCTGCAACTGGCGTACCGACACGTTCACCGACAAACGGTGTCTGGTATGCCCCAGGTCCGCCCACGCGCGCCATTGTGCGCATGCATGATCGAGTACCCACCGTCCCAGTTCGACGATTTGACCTGTTTCCTCAGCCGTTGTGATGAACTCGTCCGGCATGACCAGGCCACGGGTTGGATGCCGCCAACGCAGCAGTGTCTCAGACCCGACAATCTCCCCTGTATCGATGAGGACGATGGGCTGGTAACACAGCTCGAACTGCTCGTTCTCCAGCGCTTTGGAGAGCTCAGCGCGGTGAGTCGCGCGACTCAGCATCCGGGTATGAAGGTCGTCGCTGTACAGCTCTGCGCGTCCCTTTCCGCGTTCCTTTGCGGCATACAGCGCTAGATCCGCGCACCGGAGAAGTTCGGCGAAGTCGAGTGCGTCTTCACTGCCGCCGCTGCGCACCACACCAATGCTTGCCGTAACCGAGAACTCGTCACCCTGGACCACAAACGGCGTGCGGAAGGGCCGCATGATCCGCTCGGTGAGGCCACTAATCCTTGACTTGTCGTTCAGGTCCTCGATGAGGACGGCGAACTCGTCTCCGCCCAAGCGCGCAATGGTGGTGCTGGCGCGAAGCGTCGTCTTGAGGCGGTGCGCCACCTCGCGAAGCATCGCGTCGCCGGCTGCGTGACCTCGAGTGTCGTTGACAACCTTGAAGTCATCAAGGTCCAACATCGCCATCGCCACCTCAGTGCCCTCTCGAGCGGCTCGGGCCAGCGCGTGATCGACGCGATCTTGGAAGAGGGCGCGGTTCGGCAAGTCGGTCAGCGTGTCGTGGAAGGCCTGATGCATCAACTGCACTTCCAAGGCACGCCGCTTCGAGACATCGCGCATCGTGAGGACGATGCCAGCCACGCTGGAATCGTCGAGAAGGTTGCTCGCGACCACATCGAACAACACGTACCGACCATCCGCCCGCCGCAGACGCCAGTCAGACACCGACTGTGCCTGGGATGACCGCCCGGCCATGCCTGAGATCAGCGCACCCGCTGTCGCGGATTCGTCCGGGGGCAGCAAATCAGCGACGGGAGTCCCGAGGAGCTCACTGACCCGATGGCCGAGTCCGCGCTCCAGCGAGGGGGTTCCGTACTTGATGCAGCCGAACTCGTCCACCACCATGACGATGTCCGAAGCGTTCTGGATAATGCCGAGGAACTGCTCCTGGCTCTGCCGTTGGCGCAGTTCCTCGGCATTAGTGGCGCTCGCTACGGCGAGCGCCACCTGTGACGCCAGTGTGACGAGCGCGTGATGCTGGTCGACGGTAAGAGCCGCCTTGGCCTCGGTGATGAGCATGCCGCGCTCTTGCAGGCCATAACGCAACGGATGGACGCTGACGGTGCCGGACTGGCGCAGGCAACCGCCGCCCCGGGCGGCGTCCCAGAGTGCTCCTTCATCGCGGACCTTGTCGCTCGTTGCCGAGCTTGCGAGGCGGTAAGTGCCTTCGGAGTCGGTGAGATAGACCGAGGCATCCTTCAGCGCTGCCGCTCCGATCAACGACGTCACGCTGGCGAGAGCAACGTCGTAGATTTCCGGTAGTCCCTGCGCCGCCGCCAAAGCCTCACTGGATGTGCGCAACGCCCGTTCACGCCTGACCGACTGCTGGTGTGCAGCCAAGATGCCCGCCATCCGGGCCAGCACGAGAAGGAACAAGGCCGCCGAGAAGACCGCAACCGTGGTGGCGGGGATTTCACCATGCATCTGAGACTGCATGAACAAGACGCCAGGGGCGATAAGGCTCGTCAGAAGCAGAAGAGTGATCCGCACTTGGCTTACCGCGACGCTGGGCACAGGCACGACGTCGGTCAGCCGGCGCATCGAAGGATGCAAGGCGGCTGCGCCCCAGGCGACGTAGAAGACCGCCCAACCGCTGTCGACTGGACCGCCGACTTTCCATGAACCGTTGAGTTGGATGAGCCTGCACAGAACGTTGGCGACCATCAGGCCGAGCGCCCCGATCACCAGAAACTGCATGGATCGGATCCGCAGGCCGCCACCGGCGACCAGTCTGGCCAACATGGCGAGGATCAGGATGCCGCCAAGCGGGTAGGCCACCGAAGTAATGCGCGACAACACGTCAAGGCCATTTGTCTGGAAGTCCGGCACGACGAGGTAGACCCAGAGAAGCAAGCCCAGACCCGTCGTCATGATCGCGGCGTCTATCAGGGCGGGGACGTCACGAGACGACGAGCGAGCCCTGATGATCACGAAGATGCCCGCCGCGAGAAGTGGATACGTGAAGAGGTAGAACAGGTCGGCCAGTGAGGGGAATGGGTTGTTCTGGGCCATGCTCTGGGCCGTGCTCTGGGACAGCACGTTGTACCAGCTGTTCCCTGCGATGAAGCACAACGTGGCTGCAGCGAGCAGGTACCAGGCCAGAGGCTGCCTTGGCTGGTTTAGGCGAACGCCCACAACCGTCGCCGCGACCGAGGACAGACCCAGCGCTGTCCACAGTGGTGAGGCATAGGCCGGGAACAGGTAGAACAAGCAGGTGAGCACTGCGCCGAAAAACAGGTAGGCGATGCATGGGGCCGCCGAGGCCGCCCTGGTGGAGTCCTTCTCCAACGGGGGTGGTGACGCGCTGCTCTGAGGCGACGTCGATAGTGTCGCGTCGCCGCGGCCGGCTGGCCACGGGCGACGCTCGTCGCCCGTGGGCGCACGCTCGTTGCCCACAGGCGCAATAACGGGTTGACCGACCACCCCGCTGAAGTTCTCGCGAAGGGATCCCACACTAGGAAAACTAGATCGGCACGCAACCCCAGGTGATCTGATCGGGAGAAGAGAGCCGGCCGCGAACCCAGAAATGGCCACTCGTACCATGCAGTGTGGACCCAATGGCTGGCCGATTCGAACTGAAAGCTGTAGTGCTCGACACGTCGATGACCTACGCGTTGTGACCTAGGGCGGCTGACAGGACAGAATGGGTCTTCGAATCGCTGCTCCGACTTCTCACGAAGGACCTCATGAACCCCCTCTGGCCGGGCCATCCCTATCCTCTGGGAGCCACGTTCGACGGCAGCGGCGTCAACTTCGCCCTCTTTTCTGAAGTGGCGGACAAGGTGGAGGTCTGCCTCATCGCCGACGACGGCACCGAGAGCCGGGTCGAGCTGACCGAGGTCGACGGTCACGTGTGGCACGGTTACATCACTGCCGTAGAGCCCGGTCAGCGCTACGGCTTCAGGGTTCACGGCCCGTACGACCCCGCCCACGGTCATCGCTGCAACCCGGCCAAGCTGTTGCTCGACCCGTACGCCAAGGCCATTGACGGCCAGATCGACGGCGACGGGTCGCTGTACTCCTATGACCTCAACTCCCCTGCCAACTTCAATGGTGCGGACTCACTGGGTCACACGATGCTGTCCGTGGTGGTGAACCCGTTCTTTGACTGGGGCCACGACCGACCGCCACGCCACGAGTACCACAGCACCGTCATCTACGAGGCTCACGTCAAGGGCTTGAGCATGACCCATCCCGATGTCCCCGAAAGCATTCGCGGGACGTACGCGGCGATCGGGCACGAGGCGATCATCGACCACCTGGTCGGTCTCGGCGTGACGGCCATCGAGCTGATGCCAGTGCACCAGTTCGTCCAGGACAGAACGCTGCAGGACAAGGGCCTGACGAACTACTGGGGCTACAACACCATCGGGTTCCTCGCTCCCCATGCCGCCTACGCCGCCACGGGATCGCGCGGTCAGCAGGTCACCGAGTTCAAGTCCATGGTGAAGGCACTGCACGAGGCCAACATCGAGGTCATCCTCGACGTGGTCTACAACCACACCGCCGAGGGCAACGAGAAGGGGCCGACGATCGCCTTCCGGGGCATCGACAACGCCGCCTACTACCGCCTCACCGACGAGGACAAGTCGCATTACTACGACACCACAGGCACCGGTAACAGCCTGTTGATGCGCAACCCCCACGTCCTGCAGCTGATCATGGACTCGCTGCGCTACTGGGTCGCTGAGATGCATGTTGACGGGTTCCGCTTCGACCTCGCGGCAACCCTGGCGCGCCAGTTCCATGAGGTGGACCGGCTCTCGGCGTTCTTCGACATCATTCAGCAGGATCCGGTGATCTCCCAGGTCAAGCTCATCGCCGAGCCGTGGGACCTCGGCGATGGCGGCTATCAGGTCGGCAACTTCCCGCCGCTGTGGACCGAGTGGAACGGCAAGTTCCGTGACACCGTGCGCGACTTCTGGCGCGGTGAGGCGGCGTCCCTGGGCGAGTTCGCTTCTCGTCTCACGGGATCCAGCGATCTGTACGAGCACTCGAGCCGGCGCCCAATCGCCTCGATCAACTTCGTCGTCGCACACGACGGTTTCACCTTGCGGGACCTCGTGTCCTACAACGACAAACGTAACGACGCCAATGGGGAGGGCAACGAGGACGGCGAGAGCCACAACAGGTCCTGGAACTGCGGGGTCGAGGGCGAGACCGACGACCTCGCCGTCAACGCTCTGCGCAGGCAACAACAGCGCAACTTCCTGACCACCCTCCTGCTCAGCCAGGGTGTCCCGATGATCGCCCACGGCGACGAGATCGGCCGAACCCAGGGAGGCAACAACAACGTCTACTGCCAGGACAACGGGGTCGCCTGGATCGACTGGAAGCTCGCGGAGGGCGAGAGCCATCTCCTGGCTTTCACCAGCGCCTTGGTCTCACTTCGCCAGGAACATGCCGTATTCCGCCGGCGTCGCTTCTTCGCAGGCGACGCCGCCCATGGTGGCAAGAGCGACCTCGGAGACATCGAATGGTTCTCCGCGGACGGCACCGAGATGGATGAGAACGACTGGCTCAACGGTTATGCCCGCGGCCTCATGGTCTTCCTGAACGGTCAGGCCATCCCTGAGCCAGACCCTCACGGGCAACGCATTCTGGACTCCGACTTCCTGTTGCTCTTCAACGCTCACAGTGCGCCGGTCGACTTTGTCTTGCCGCCGGCAAGGTATGGAGCCGGTTGGCGCGTCCGGTTGGACACCGCCGTGGCAGAGCTATCGCGTGTCACAGACCAGGACTGGCTGGCTGCGACCTCGCATGCGGTCGCGGGGCGGTCCATCGTCGTACTGGAGTCAGAGCCTGAAACCAAGAACTGAGCTCCCCGAAGGGTGCCCAGTGTTGGGTTGCGGTGTGACTCAGACGAATTCGGTCTGCTGTGGGGCTCAGCCGGCGCGACCAGCGCGGGCATTGCGCTGTCTGAGGGCGCGGCGTTCGTCCCTGGACATACCGCCCCAGACCCCAGCGTCCTGGCGAGACTCCATAGCCCATCTCAAACACGTCTCGGCGACCGAACAGCCGCTGCAGACGATTTTTGCCTCTTCGATCTGGAGAAACGCCGGATAGGCGTTCCCGATTGGGAAGAACAGCTCGGGAGCAACGTCCAAGCAGGCGGCGCTGTCGCGCCACGTCACCAGGATCGCGCTCCTCCAAGCAGGGTCGTCGAACACGGCATCGTGCTGGTCAGTTCGGGCGGCACATGCTTCGGTATCACTGTGCTCCTTCGGTGTCACTGTGATCGTGCATGAGGTGGTCGTTCAGGAGTCAAGTCAAACTGCTGAAAATGGTACTCACTAACTGCCTCGCGCGCGTGTTCAAAACCGGTTTAGCCAAAAGCATTGAGATTGATCAGTCCTCCTCCTGCGTATGACCACCCGAAAACCTGGGGTTGGTGCGGGTCAGCTGACTTCAGCCGGACAGCGACCCGCCGAAGATCTGCCAGGCAGGCAGAAACCTGGCCACGAGACCGAGCACAAGATGGCTCCTTTCGCCGTACGCGTGGTCGCTCCACTTGACGATCTCGCGGCACTGGAGCAACTGCTTGGGCACGAAACTGAAGAAGGGGACGACTGGTCTATAGCGATCACGTATACGAAGCTGGGCACGGTGTTGGACCGATGATGTTGAAGCAGAACCGAATCCAGAGGCGCGGTAGCGAGTCCGACGAACGCCCCGAACCAGAGGGGAGCATCGTGGATAAGGATCGCTGGCAACGTGGTGCTGAACGAATACTCGACCCAGGGAACCGACTGATGCCCGCATCAGTGACAGCGGTCCCGGGCGGTCTCTCGGGGATGGGCGAGGTACAGCAGCGTGAGGCCGAGGTTTACTTGCAACGACCGGCTTGGCGCCGATGTGTGACGCCTGAGTCCTTCGGCGCGTTCCTCACCTCATACCCGAACGCAATGAGCGTCTTAGAGAGGTTCGAGCAGGGCTAGTCGAACTAGTTCGATTTCACCGTCCATTTCCACTCGCAGAAGGGCATAGCCGATCGACATCAGCTGCTCGAGCCTTGAATTCGCCAGCACCTGAGATGGGGACGCGTTACGGGCCACCTGCTGTCCTTGACTCCACCCAAGGTGACACTTCTGAGGTACTGGTTTGTTCGCATGGTCTGGATGAGCCCGGACGGACAGAAGGGTCAATCGGGCGACATATCCCCTTGCCTTTTCGGGCAAGGTGAGCGAGACGCCAGACTGATTTTGGATCAGCCAGGTCAATGGAAGGATGCGCTCATGCGAGTACTGCTCTCCGATAACAACCTGGGCCGCTGGTCCCCTGGTCATGACGGTGTTATGGATTGCGAGGCGCTTGCTCTTGCCTACGCCTATCCGCAGCTCACCCCTGAACAGACTTGGGTCAGGGCCAACTTCATCTCGACTTTGGATGGTGCCGCCGCCGGGGATGACGGACGCTCAGGGTCCATCAACACGGGTGCCGACCGCGAGGTATTCGGACTCCTGAGGGCATTGTCCGATGTGGTTCTCGTCGGTGCTGGGACGGCCAGGACGGAGGGCTATCGGCGGGCCGCTGTCCGGGCTCCTTGGCTGTACCTGCGCCAAGGCCGTCCCGCCCATCCCACGACGGCGATCGTCAGCCGTTCAGGTGATGTTCCGCCCGGATTGAGCCAGGCCCGTGAGAACTCCGGTGAGGTTGTGTTGATCACCTGCAAGCGCGCCGGCGCCGAGGCTATTGATCTTGCTTGCCGGACGCTGGGCGAGACGCAGGTCATCGTCGCAGGAGACGACACCGTGCACATGGCTGCTGCGGTGGACTCCCTGGGCGCTCGAGGACTGCGGCGGATCCTGTGTGAAGGCGGTCCTCATCTCATGCGCGACCTGACGGCTTCGGGGCGCCTCGACGAGCTCTGCCTGACCATTGCCCCGACCTTGGTCGCAGGGGAGCATCCGCGCATTACTGCCGGACCCGCAGTGACGGTAAACCTGCTCCCCAGGCTGTTGATCGAGTCGCAGGGCACGCTTCTCGGACGCTGGGCCCGGCCCTGAGGTCAGGCCGGCCGGATCGACTCAGTCAACAGGGCTCGATTCTCTCAGTAAGGAACTCACGCACAACGGCATCCCATCGCTGCGGGTCAACATTCCACTCCTTGGTGTGTCGTGCCTGCTGCCAGGGTTCGAAACGAACCAGGTCAGGGCGCTTGGCGGCCAACGAGATCGACGGCCCGGCCGGTACAAACTCGTCGTCAAGGGAATGAATGAGCAGGGTGCGATGCTTCAGCTCGGCTGCCCGGTTCTCCCAGTTCGTCAGGGCCACGTCGATGGGCTCGTGTACGCCGACGAGACGGCGCGCCCACGGATGGCCGATCAGCGAACGGCTCAGGCTTCCGATCGGGCCGGGGATCTTGTTCAGCTCTCCGTGGTGACGCAGGACGTCGGCCCAGTCGATGACCGGCGCGTCCAGGACCACCGCCTTCACCCGATCCGAGAGCCACGAACGATCCAGCGTCTGCAGCACGATCGCACCACCCATGGACCACCCGAAAAGGACGATCTCGCGGGCACCCGCGTCAACGGCATACAGGAGTGCGGCCTCACAGTCCCGCCACTCGGACAGGCCCAGGCTGTATCTGCCGTCCGGACTTGGTGGGGCGCCGATGTCATTGCGATACATGGGTATCAGGGCGGTGAAGCCGAGTTCATGAAGGACTGGCACAGCTCGAAGGCACTCTTCGCGCGGCGCACCCCTACCGTGGACAAGGATCGCCCAACGACCCGTGACACCACCGGTCTCCACGGTCTCTGAGCCAGCCGGCACTTGCCAGGCAGCAAGCATCCCAAGCTCCGAGTCGATCTCCACGTCACGTGACGGCAGCCCCACGGTGTTCTGAGGGTTGCCAGCGAAGTAGTACTGGTTCCACCGACCTGGACCGACGCGAAGCTCGCCGGCGTCCACGCCCTCGAGCAACCGTCGGACACGTCCTGACTCCTGGTCCACGTCCAGGACCGCGCCCACCCGGGCGTGGCCTCGACCACTGTCAAACCAGAGCCCATAGCGACCGGGTTGGGCTGACTCTGCTGTCAGCCCCAGAGTCACGATGTCGTCCTCGATCTCGAGAATCTGCGTGTCGTCCGGCTTCAGCAGATCTGGTGTCAGCACCTTGCGGGCGAAATACGTTGCGGCACTAACTGCTGCAGCCGCGGACAGGGCGCCGGCGGCTGCGGCCGCAGCGAGACTCTTTTGGACAACCCGACGAATTGATGGCACAAAAGCATCGTCGCAGGTTCAGAATGCTTCCGTGGACCTGCCCATCACCCTCCCGGTGTCACCCATGCTGGCCAAGGCTGTCGACGGCGTGCCCGCGCCCGACTCTGTGGCCGGAGGCCTGGCCTATGAACCGAAATGGGATGGCTTCCGCTGCATCGTGCTGCGAGACGGCGAAGAGGTGGAACTCGCCAGTCGCGGATCCAAACCGCTGACCCGCTACTTTCCGGAAGTGGTTCGGGCGGTCCTTGAACATCTGCCGCAGCGATGCGCCATCGACGCCGAGATCGTCGTCCGCGCAGGCCCGTCCGGCGCACAGCGACTCGACTGGGAGAGCCTGTCCCAGCGCATCCATCCTGCTGACTCTAGAGTCCAGCGGCTATCTGCCGAGACTCCTGCCGAGCTCATCTGCTTCGACATTCTGGCCCTGGGCGACGACGACCTGACCGACATGCCGTTTGGCGGTCGCCGCAAGCGACTGGAGTCTGTGCTCTCCAGCCTCCCGGTTGGCGCTCCGATTCACCTGACCAGGACCACCACCGATGCAGCCACGGCCCGTGACTGGTTCGAGCGGTTCGAGGGTGCCGGCCTTGACGGTGTCGTCGCCAAAGCCCTGGCCGCCCCCTACCAACCAGGCAAACGCGTCATGTTCAAGATCAAGCACTCCAGGACCGCTGAGGCAGTGGTCATTGGTTACCGGATCCACAAGTCGGGCAGTGGTGTCGGCTCACTTCTGCTGGGTCTGCATGACGAGCACGGAAACCTCTACCCCGTGGGCGGAATCTCGGCGTTCACCAACACCCGACGCCTCGAGCTTGTCGACGAGCTGGCGTCTCTCGTGGTCACCGACAATCAGGGGGATCCGGTGAAGGGCGCAACGGACCGCTCCCGGTTCAGCAGCAACAAGGACACGAGCTTCGTCAGGGTGCGCCCCGAACGGGTGGTCGAGGTGAAGTTCGACCAGATGGAGGGCCCACGCTTTCGCCATACCGTGACATTGCTGCGCTGGCGTCCGGATCGCGAGCCGCAGTCCTGCACTGCAGCGCAGGTCGACCGACCAATCGCCTACGATCTGGAGGCCGTCCTCCAACGCTGACGGGAGCCGCGGAGAGTGCGGGACCTGACCACTTCTTCTGCCAAATCCCCTCGGATGTCCCGACTCCTCCGATAGCCTCGCGACGGTTACGCCAGCATGTGATCCAGTCACTCAAAACTCTTGGTTCCACAAGAGAGCCGGTTCGTTCATGCGCCATCGCGCCCTTCTCGCGGTCTCTGCCGCAACCCTCGCAAGCCTTACGACAATGGTCGCCACCACTGTCGCGGGCGCCGCCCCTTCACCGACAGGGCAACGGCACTCGGCCAAGGTGTGCGGCGCTCCGGCTGCGGGCAACGCCGCGTGCAGGTCGCTCGTGCGTGCCGACGCGGCCGGCAAGCCCACTGTGACCACCACCCCAGCAGGCTTGGGCCCGACACGGACATACGGTCCGCCTACTCCCTCGCCGGCCTGACATCAGGTGGCCGCACCGTCGCCATCGTCGACGCGTACAACGACCCAACCGCCGAGGCGGACCTGGCGACCTACCGCACGACCTACGGGCTGCCAGCGTGCAAGACCGCCAACGGTTGCTTCCAGAAGATGGACCAGCGTGGTGGCAGGCCATACCCGAGCACCAACGGCGGCTGGGCGCAGGAGATCTCGCTCGACCTCGACATGGTCTCGGCCACGTGCCCTGACTGCCACATCCCGCTGGTCGAAGCCAAGAGCAGCTCCTTCGCGAACCTCGGCACCGCTGTCAACACGGCGGCCAAGATCACCGGTGTCACCGCCATCTCCAACAGCTACGGCGGCGGAGATGCAGCCGACACCACCAACGGCTCTTAGTACAACCACCCGGGCATCGCCGTGACCGCGTCCACCGGTGACAGTGGGGACCAGGGCGGGTCGTTCCCCGCGTCGTCGTCCTACGTCACCGCTGTCGGTGGCACCAGCCTTACGAAGGGCGTCAACACCCGCGGTTGG